>LSQX01256541.1_pt2 | contig 117678 bp, 121 predicted proteins | sample 654561 | NCBI WGS metagenome assembly LSQX01 (sample SAMN04489861, study PRJNA283612) | anaerobic digester metagenome | isolation source: 4 biogas reactors fed with cattle manure at either 37C or 55C with and... | place: Denmark: Kongens Lyngby | collected 2014
AAGGTCGTAGGTTCGAATCCTACTCGGGGTACCATAAATTGCTACTGTTCATATACACATTTGCATATTATTCAATATTATTGTACTATTTTCAAAAAATCTGCTATAATAGATAGCTGTGAAACAGGATTATCCCCTCAATTCCCTTGGGCAAACGTTAGTTAAATCTCTTAATGCGGTTGACCAGTATGAAACAAGGCTGACCCAGCTCCGCAAGCAAGAAACCATACATGTAAGTACTGTCGGTAGCAAGCTAACGGCTGCTTACGAGCAGCTAAGAAATGCTTCTGAGTATTCAGAAGGTAACTTACTTCGACAAAAAGCTATACGTCGTTTTTTTTTGCGAACATTATCTTTTCATGATAAAACCACCTTCAAACATCTGGGTGACGAGCTTCTTGTTGAGCTAACCCAGGCCAGTTACCTACCAAATGACTACTTAACCCCGTCTGAACTTAAAGTAATCAATGGACATATTAAACGCTACTACAGTGCTTACTGGAGCTACGCTAAAATTGAACCAAACCCTCAAAAGCGACAGCAATTTAAAGATTGGATTCTAGACGTTTTAAGCGTTCGCTGCGAACAAGTTCTACTTAGCAATATCCGTCTAGCCTCTTTTACCCATATAGCCTACAATCACCTACAGCCAATCCTTCCAATCGTAGAGCTAATCGAGACAGGGGAGAATATCCAAACAGATGACCACCCTATAATACTGTATATTGCTATACAGAAGACAATTCTTAAACTTAACCTGGCGACCATAAGAGCTGGACTAATAGATAGTTACCGCCAAGACATTAGCCTGCTTCATAATTTTGAAACCTTTAACGAAAGGATCGATCGTTTATTCAATTCAAAAACTACAGCCCAAGTTTCAAGGGTAGTGAATCGTAATGGCGCTACACTTCGAATGATTTACAGTGCATTTTTTAGCGTAAATGGACAGCTCACGACCAAGGATCTCATTAGTCAAGATTCATTAAATTATAGCCTGACAAAGCATGTCGAAAGAGAGTATGTCACGCTCAATAAACTACTGGACAATGGCATTATTAAGAGTGTGGTTTTTCTGCTAATTACAAAAAGTATTTTCGGACTAGCTATTGAAATACCTTATGATATAGCAGTTGAAGGGCATATCGCCTGGATTCCTCTACTGCTCAATCTATTCTTCCCATCAGTTTTTATCGCCTTATCTAGAGTCACACTTACTACACCAGGAGCCAGAAATACAGAAGCAGTAGCAAAACAGGCTGTCGATATGCTATTTAGCCCAGACACAACCCAAAAACAACCTATTAAAGTGCGTCGAACCGTCGCCTCAACCGGATTCACTATCGCTTATGGACTAATGTTCGCCTTAGCTTTTGCAGGTTTATCTTATATTCTTTATCTACTTAAGTTTAACATTGTACAGGGTGTAATTTTCTTTGTATTTTTGTCAACTGCTAGCTTCCTAGCCTTCAGATTATCAAATCAAATTAAAGAAATTGAGGCCGTTTCGCTATCAAAAGGTACAATGTCACTAATTAGGGATGTTATATACCTACCATTTATATACGTTGGTCAGCAAATATCTTTTCGTTACGCCAAAATTAACATCGTAGCAACAACACTAGATATGCTTATTGAGATGCCCCTTAAGTCGCTATTGCGCGTAGTTAGACGTTGGACAATTTTTCTTAATAGCAAGAAAGACGATCTAATTTAACCTTCTCTGTTAAATATAATATTGTTTCTTGGATAAAATCCAGAATGGAAAGTTGGCTCGGCATCCTCATGCCAACACTCCTTAGCGCCAGACATTCCAGCTAAAACTCGACAGGCTGCAGTATAAGCCCTAAAATTGCTTAACATATCTGATGTTTCTAGGCACTTCTTACCCGACATCCAATCCTGGTCAACACTACTGCCCCAACTAACACCAAAAGTTGACGTAGTTGGCACGACAGGCTGCGCCGGCCTATCGCTATAATCGCTTGAGATACCGCTATAGGTACGTCTTTCTGGGTCGAACGGATCTCTTTTGTCGGGAATATGAGGCTTTTCGACATGAGACACGGCCATACCGATTGTACCCCAGGAATATTCACGATCAACGCAGTAGCGAATGTATTTTCCATATTCAGTATTCATATTAGGCTTACCAGTAACTCTATCCACATAAGCCTCACGAGAACCTTCGGTAGCTTCTGTTTGCATACGAGCACCCTCTATAGGATCAGCTGCAATGTCCCTCTCCTGAACCTCCGAAAGGCTCTGGCGAGCATTCTCTGGATGGGGTCGGGTCATGTAATCAACCACCATCGGTATATTTCGATTCATATCAATCATGTCCATACTGTAGCGAAGGTTGCAGCCAAAATCAGGGTTAATTAAAAGCGCCCCATCTAGTCCACAGATAGCAGTGGCCGGTATAAGTCTAGTGAAGTCAAAGTTTAACGGCTGAGAGTAAAGTGCGTTAGTGGCTGGAATAGCAATCGAAAGCGAAGCCTTTGGCAATAAACTAAACAGCGAAAAAGTTGCCTCTGCCACAGAAGCAACTGGGTCGATCCTATCTCCTATATAACTTTTTACAATGCTACCTAAAAACGAGTGTCGATTAGAGATATCAAACTGGTTATCAGCCGCCTTTAATCGTTGACTACGGGCAATCTCTCGATGAGCTGGTGCTGAATCTACAAGGTACTGTCGTAAGCTTATCAACGAAGCTGGTCGCAAACCCATAGACTGAGCGGCATCACCCAAGATTATGCCAGTACCAGCAAAGATAGCATCCTGCGCCGCCACACCGACAGTTCGATGGCTAAACCTAGCCGCCTCCGCACGAGCCGTGATAGGCACATTAGTTAATACACCTAATGGAGCCTCTGCCATGATTGCAGCCTTAGTAAGCTCGATTGCTTCCTGTAAGGCTGCTAAATAGTTTGCCGCTTGAGCAGCAGTTTTAGCGAGTTCAGCAGGAGAAGTTCCAGATGGAGTAACCGAGCATATCTCCTCTTCGATCTCTTGTCTCTGCTGTTGAATCTGACCGCCCGCTGACGGCCCCACGTGACTGGCTACCGCCATAGAACCCGGCTGCCAGCACTTATTACTTAACTCATACATAGCCTGCTCAGCAGACATACCCTTGGAGCAAATTGAATGCATTAGGTTTGTATTTATCGAACCGCCAGACTGACCGCCCTGATTACTAGTTTGAACTCTGTGCGGTGCCAAACGCAAATACGTTGTGCCAGGAAATCCGGGAGCACCGCCGCCAGCACTCAACAATAGTAACATAGCTGTTGGGTCATTCATATACATACGACCATGCGGCATGTAAGTGCTCACTTTCTGATTTAAAGCAGGCACTCGAAAGGAGCTGCCATCTAGACCGTTTTTACCAAGCTTATCAGCTATTGAAAGCTTATCTGATAAAGCGCTTATCACCATTTCGTAGTCAGAATTATTACCCGATTTAATAACATCTGCAATTGCAATGTACTGCATGGCAAACCTAGCTAAGGTAACCATCTTAGCCCGGCGAACCGAGTCGTCTGCTAAATTACCGTAAGTATACAGCGCACAGGCTAGCGCCATATGGGTATGAACCTTGTTAGTAAGATTAGCATATATATCTGAGCGCCAACGAGCTACGCTATTCTCTAAATAATGCAGTCCAAATACACCCCTACCATCGCTATCAATGTAGTCCGCCTGTCTTTTTAAGGCTTCATCAAACGAGTCATTTATATCCTTTATATTTAGGCCAGATACAGAGGGTCTTTGCTGTAAATGAAACCTTTCATATAAACGATCTTCAAACTTTCTATCATGAAATAAATTATTTTTTGGATCAAAAACATTATCAAGTCGATACTGAACGTCGTCAATTCGCTTAGCTAGCTGGTTTAAAACCCTACCAGATGGCGCCACTCCATTACCATTAGGTAATATAACAGAGCTGACATTATACCTTTGATTGCCTGCATTCTTTGCTCCAATCACCTTAATGCCCTGTTCTTCAAACCTTTTCTTTAGCATGGGGCTCATTGTGGTAAATTTACAGCGAATTGAATTTTCAGCACAGCCAGCTCCACCGATTTGCCCCTCTATGACCTTTTTTGTAAAATTATAATATGCACCAACGCTATCATTAAGGTCGTTGACTAAATTCTCTTTCATATTAACAAGCAAAAGCGACGGCGAAACCAATAGGGTCGCAGCTGTACCCACTAAGAATATTAGACTAGTTATAAACACCACAAGACCACTCCCCTTCAACCAGGTGCCCTTGCTATCTTGTGGTTTGTGGCGCCACTCTCTCTTAGTGGAGGTTGTCGTGGTTGATTCATGCTCCAGATTAGCTACGCCCGCATCACTCGCTGCAGATTTTTCTAAATGCTGGACCTCGCTGATCGAATCGTAATTAATAGCCGAAAGAGTCGACTCATTTGGCTTCTTGCTGTCATCGCCAGGCGCCACCTACGACCCCCTTGGAACTCTTAGGTCCGACGGGTCTTGGCTGTTATCGGCATTCAGAGGCTGCGTACTGGATACTGTATTATCTGCTGCTCCGCCCAATAGCGGATCCGCGTCAGATAACTCCTGGATGTCTTGAGACTGCTGAAGATACTTAGCAGCTCGAGCCTTAGCCCTCATCTCGTTCTCCGTCAAAGGATCTGGGCGTCCAGATACACCCTGTATGCCTCTACCTGCCATTGGTGACTGACCAGACTCTCCAGATGCAGGCTGCTGCACCACAATCACCTGCCCAGTTTGCACAGCTCCACCGCCGGTTGTCGCTTCTTTTAGTGCCCTACTGGCATCTCGCTGATGATCCGCGGGAGAACCACCAGAAGATTGACTAGGCTTATCATAATGCGAAGTTGCGCCCTTATCCTCTTCTGCCTTAGCCCCACCAGAACCCTGACCTGACTTTCCTTCACTGGACTGAGATTCGGCCTGGCCGGCCTCAGACACAATAGTTGTAGCAATGCCCCCAGAACCCTGGCTGATACTTTCTAGTAGATATGCCTCAGAAGCCTTTAGGTCAATACCTTCGTAGCTATTTATACTAAATTGACTATCGCCCGACTGAGCGTCCTGGTATCGCTGCAAAGCCTGTGAATAAACCTGTTGCGGAGTCAAACCACCTGCTCCCCTACTACGTAGCTCGCTTAACCTATTCTGAACCTGCTCATCAAACTGGGCCTGCTCGGCTGATTTTTGTTTTTTACGACCCCTATGCGAACCGCCCAGTCTACCCATTAATGTCGCTCCGGCATCGCCATCTTGCACAGCACTAATCTGCTGAAGCCTATTAATACCTTTCAGCATCATAGATTTTTTATTAAGGTCCATTGCCGCCTGCTCACGACGTTTTGCAGACTCCTCCTTATGATGACCAGAACGACGAGCACCCTGGCGAATACGCAAAGAAGCTGCATCAACACCGGCTAAGGCCAGCTTAAATACATACCAAGTGCCCGCCAAAGGTAAAACGGCTGCGCCGGCTGCCACAAGTCGTAGCGTAGCACTGGTACGTCGCAACTCACCCCTAGGAGTATACTCGTCATCTCTTACCTTATAACCACCATCTGCTCCGGCTTTAATTATCGTAGCACTCACCACTTGACCAGTACCTAACAAGACCGCAACTATAGGGAATAGCAATAGGGTTTGCAGGAAGACACGAAGCCATTTAGAGAAGTAATGCTCGGTGTTTGGCAATAGGTAGGCCACAAAAGCAATTGGACTTAGCAACACTAAGGCAACCACTAAAGTCTTTCTAATTAGCAGTACCACTATTATGATTGAGCATACAATCGCAATTGCTAAAACAATAGCAGCCAATGGCGCGAACAGCACCCAAGCTACCCCAACCTTACCTAACACACTAGCTGTAATATCAATTAAAACCGTTGCATTATAGCTGCCAATATCTCTTGCTAGCGGCATACCAGATGGACCAATAGACCTTGTAACCCCAGCAAATAATGAGTTTATACTAGAGCCTGCTACGTTAGATATATCAATCAAAACCTGACAAATGTAATATGATATATTAACCATGATTGCACCAATAATAAAACGTGGCAACATTCGTTTTATATTGTAGTTACCTACGCCTTTGCCAGTTATCAAAGAATAAATTACCACCAAAAACGCCACCACAAACAGAACATTCGCAATATTTCGCATGGATGACCAAGCCTGCGCCGTACCACTATTTGGCTTAAATAAGGAAACTTCTATTCCTAAAAAGTTATGCGATATAAAGGTGAAGGCATAATCTCCCGCCTTAGCGGCAGACCGAAGTATAGGGCAGACTATCCAGCCCACATTATCAAGCGCACAAGTGGTCGGCATGGCTGTAGCGCTAGATCCAAACAAGTCACCTGGGTTAATCTGGGCGCCCGAATTTGACTGTATGGCAACGGTCATACCCACAGCCAACAGCACTACTGCCAAAATTCCTAATGCCCACTTTTTTATTCTATTCATATACTCCCATCCCTAGCATCAGGCGCTGTCGGTACAGAAGCGGAACCAAGCGCTTGCTCAACCTGCTGAAGCGTTACTTCAATTGTACTACCCGGTAAAACATTTCCACTAAGCATCTCTTTGGCGACCGTATTTTCAACGGCCCTCTGTACGACACGGCGCATTGGACGAGCACCCAGTCTAGGGTCATAGCCTCGCTCAACCAGCAGGCGCTTAGCATCCTCGCTGACACTAACCTGAACCTTTTGAAGAGCCAGTGTCTTATTAACTCCGTTTAGAATCAGATCAATCACTTGAAGCAGCTCTGGCTTATCTAAAGGTCTAAATAGTACAATTTCATCAAAACGATTTAAAAACTCTGGCTTAAACTGATTACTGCTAATAAGCTCGTCAGTAATTTGATCCTCAAACTGCTCAAGCTGCTCACCTGCTTCAATGTGTTTACGAATACGATCCGCACCAGCGTTACTGGTTGCAATAACAATTGCGTCACGAAAACTAACCTCTCGATTATTAATGTCACGTAGGATACCCTCATCAAGCAACTGAAGTAGCGTGGTTAGTACATTTGGATGAGCTTTTTCAATCTCATCAAGCAGAACAACGCTGAAAGGCTGCTTCATAACCCTAGCTGTTAAACTGTTTGGATCAGACGCACCATCAGCGATTAAGCGAGCGACATCATCAAGACCAACGTACTCATTTAGGTCTAGTCGGACAATCTTGTCCTCGCCACCGAAATAAACGTCTGCTAATGCCTTGGCAAGTTCAGTTTTACCAACGCCAGTCGGACCAAGAAATAAAAATGTACCAATTGGGCGATCAGGGTTGCGTACACCAGCTCTAGCTCGACGCAAGGCGTCACTTACCACCTGAACCGCACGAACCTGATTGATCATCCTCTCATGAATCTTATCCTCAAGGCTCAGTAGCATCTCACGATCGCTAGCATCGGTTGCCACGCTAACTTTAACATCAAGCGTTTGTTCAATCGCCTGCTGCACAGAATTAATAGTGATCAATCCACCCTCTGAGTAACTAGCAGCTGACTCTAATAATTTTATAGCTCTTCCCGGCATCTCTAAGTCGTGCACGTAACGCTCGCTAAGTCGATAAGATTCGGCTAAGGCTTGATACATATAAGTAACCTTACGCTTATACTCTGTCATAATCAACTGATTTTGCATTACCTGAAGTGTTTCTTCGTAGTTAGCTGGACTAATTACGATTCGATTTAACGCATTGATTAAGCCTGGATTACGCTGACCAATCTGAAGCAAGCGCTGCTCATCCATCGTAAGAATAACTCGCAAATTACCTGCCTCTAAAATTGGCAGTAGTACGTTTGTCAAATCAACCGAACCAACACCTTCCTCAAAGAATAGCTGAGCATTATCCAGACAGATGATAACATTCTTTGCTCGATAAGCCTCTGTCAGAACCCGCATCACTAAGCCCTCAAGCTCACCACGACCTGGCGCTGCCGATATTAGCGCAGACGAATCAAGCAGAAATACTTGTCTAAATTTAAGATTAGATGGAATTGGAGAGCTCGCATCCATTAACCTTTCAGCAAAAGCATGGATAATTGAAGTTTTACCAACACCAGTTGGGCCAACCAGGGCCACGTTTTGACGACCAGCCGACCCTAAGGTATCAAGCAGCTGATCAATAGCCTTTTCGTGAGCCGGCAGGTCAACCGAAAAGCCACCCCTGCCTGCGCTCTCACTTAAATTTAAACCAAACTTCTTTAAGAGAGGAATATAGCCAAAGGACCAATCACGTGCAATACCACCCGTTCGACGAGGTTTAGACTGAGCGTGCATCAGGCTTCTAATCCTATCGTACCAACGTATCCCCTCTATCACATCGTCAAGCTCAATATGCATCTGAGCTAGTAGCATATCCGATTGGGGGTACTGCTTTAATAGTGCGGCCGCCAAAACACCCCCATGGATAACACTACTGCCAGTCTGCTGCCTAGTCTGCTGAGCCTTTTCCCATAAATCATCCAACATCTTTGGATCTTCGCTGGCAATATTAATCAATAGATTGGCTGTTACCCCCATCCTGGCCGCCATAAACTGACCACTCTTTACACGACCAACAATTTCAGCAACCTGTTTGGGGCTAGCCTGCTCCGGCAAAAGTGCTAATATATCAGACTCAAGAAGACCATCTACCGATTCGGAGCCTTTTTCTACCTTAAGGCTCTTTAAATCGCCCTGATACCACTCAATTAACATAGCCGGTAGGGCTGCAAACCCCATAAGCGCCCAGCCGATCGAAAAACCTACAAAAACCAAAGTCAAGCCACCTAGCAATAGCGAGAACGTCAACAGCTTCAGCGCCAGCAGCCAGATACCAGCAAGGGCCCGACCAACCCTAGCCTTAACCGATCTCTCGCTGTGAAAGTCACAAGCCATCACTGCCATGGCGTCCACCCCGTTAAGGCAACTACAGTACCCAATACCGGCATAAAAGGCACTGCTCCCCAAAATAATAAAACTATAGTCGATAAAACAACCTGAACAAAAATAACCACCAAGCCCAGTATTAAAACGGTTGAGCGTATAATAGCACCAAGAATCCTAGATATTAAGCGGTCGAAAAAAGCTCTAATCTTTAAGCCCAAAGGGCCATCAACCCTACCTGCTCCGTCTTGTCTAAAAAGTGAAAACATCGTCTTTAAAAGAAGATCAATGGAAAAATAGTCCATCGTCGAAGCTAATCTCTCCATGGCTATATTAGCGCGCTGCTTCCAGCCGTCTACATACCACCACTTAAGTAGGGCCACAACAAACATGTTTCCATTTTAACGTAGACCGACACAAAAAACCACTAGCAATATAGGTTAACATTTCTATTGAGGGTTAGTGCGTAGTATAATATACTCCATGCCAAAACCTCATATTGCCGTAATTGGAAAAATTATAAGGAAAGTTGCTCGCCTGAAGGGCGGTGGGTCAGCCCTGCCTGGTCTAATAGTCGAAAAAATAGATCCTAAATTTACAAAGGACGTCCTTGCTAAATTACCACTTGGGGTTGTGGTTATTAGTGGAACCAATGGAAAAACAACTACCACCAAAATGGTTGTAGAGCTATTAGAAGGTCAAGGGCTCAAGGTATTTACCAATCGTACGGGCAGCAATTTTGCAAGAGGCGTAACCGCTGCGCTACTGGCAGATGTCGACATTAAAGGTGAACTTTCTGCCGATATAGCTGTTTTAGAGTTAGACGAGGCTCATGCAATTAAGTTTGTCGATATGGTACCACCGAAATACTCACTACTTCTCAATGTAATGCGCGACCAGCTTGATCGCTTTGGCGAAATTGACAAAACAGCCCAGTTACTTCAACACATTGCCGAGGCTACAACTGACAGTGTCGTCCTTAATCGTGAAGATCAACGTGTAGCCAATATAGCAAATCATATAAAAATTACCCCTCTCTACTTTGGGCTTGAGCCGCAACTTAAGAATAAGTTTAAGTCCGAAGACGAGCTAAACCACAACTCATCAAGCAAAATTGAAGCTAGTGTGACCCTAGAGTCATTCTCTGACAACCTAGCTACATTTAATATAGGTAGCTCTAAACTTACTGTGCCACTAAAACTTAAGGGTATATATAACATATTTAACGTTGCGGCCGCCTTAGCCCTAACCGGAGCAATCCTAAAAGAAAATATCAACATATCGAAGCTTAAAGATAGCCTATCTTCGATTAAGCCTGCCTTTGGAAGAGGTGAGACGTTAACCGTAAATGAACAGCCGCTCCAGCTTGTTCTGGTCAAAAACCCAAGCGGCTTTCGCTTGGCGCTACAATCGTTCTCGCAAAAAGATCACGCCACTATGATTGCTATTAATGACGAATACGCCGATGGCCGTGACATGAGTTGGCTATGGGATGTTGACTTTAGCGATCTAAAAGATAGCGGAGTCCATACGATAAGCGGTATCCGAGCTTACGATATGGCGTTACGCCTTCAATATGACGAAGTTGAGATTTCGAAAGTTGATACAAATCTAAAAAATAGTCTTGGCATTTTTATTTCAAACAACCCCGACAAACCAAAGCTAATATTCTGCACCTACACAGCCATGCTCACCTTACGAAAAGAACTTTCCAAGATAACAGACGTAGAGGAGGTATCTTAGTGCCCAGTCGAGAACTAACAATTTTACAGCTATATCCAAATGATATGAACATCTATGGTGACCGTGGCAATACTCTTACTTTGAAGAAACGACTTGAGTGGCATAACTACTCAGTTAAAATAGCTGACTATAATATTGGTGACAGCTTTCCCGATAAGGTAGATATTATAGTTGGTGGCGGCGGGCAGGATAGCGGTCAGAAAAAAATCCAACACGACCTACAAAAAATATCTCCAAAACTTACATACCTAGCTGAAAAGGGTACGCCCATGCTAGTTGTGTGCGGACTATATCAACTTTTTGGTAAGTTTTTCAAAACGGCTAATGGCGAAACCATAGCTGGTGCAGGAATATTCAACACCGAAACTCATGCTGGACCAGAGAGGCTTACTGGCAACGTTATAGTTAATAGTAATTTCTTTGGAGAAATTGTTGGCTACGAAAATCATAGCGGACAAACCTTTCTTGACAAAAACACCGAACCTTTAGGTAAAGTTGTGCTAGGAGCAGGAAATAACGGCCAGGATGAGTCAGAAGGTGCTATATTTAATAACGTAATTGGTACATATCTACATGGCGCAATTTTACCAAAGAATCCTCAGATAGCTGACTTTTTAATTAAAAAAGCTGTAATAAATTTATTTGGAGAATTTGAACCCGCCGTAATTGATGATAGTTTCGCAAATATGGCTCGCGAAATTGCTAAAAAACGACCTCGCTAGAGATTCTGTAGTCGTCGAAGCTCATCAACGACACTCTCACCGTGACCTAATGGAGTAGCGCGCCCGTAAACCTTCTGAACTACACCCTCTGGATCAATCAGAAAAGTCTTTCGAAGGATACCTTCGCGCCCAAACATCTTTTTACCCCATGCACCATAGGCCTCTATCGCCTTGCCATCAGGATCACTCAATAACTTAAAGTTTAAATTATACTTAGCCTTAAACCTCTCGTGAGATGCGATATCATCTTTGCTAATTCCAACTACACTAGCATCTAAATCAGTCAAATCGTCTCGGGCATCACGTAGACTACAGGCCTGCGTTGTGCAACCGGGCGTATCATCCTTAGGGTAAAAATACAAAACCAACCACTTACCTGCAAAATCACCTAAACTATAGCTTTTACCATCTTCACCTTTTAGTGTAAAGTTTGGAGCTTTGTATGGCACTTCTTTCATAAATTACAGTTTAACCTTTTAAAATATAACTAGCAAGAACCTCGGCCTGTTAAAAGTATTAATTAATGGCTATAATGAAATGAATGAAGCCTGTTGCAAAGCGAAGGATCTTTGAGCTTGACCTACTTAGAGGTCTTTTTATTATCATAATAATAATTGATCACTTACAGTTTTGGCCCAGCCCACTTCGCTACATAACCGGCGAAGGTCGTTTATGGGTAACTGCTGCTGAGGGATTCTTTTTAATATCCGGTCTACTGATTGGCTACATAAGGGCCTACAAAGGTAAATCGAAATCACTTAGAGACATATCTGTTCTACTATCTAAGCGAGCTGGACTGCTATATCTATGGGGTGTAATGATAACCCTAGCCGTTACACTGTTTGCACTTTTTGTAGGTGGACACGAACTACTACCTAAGCTGCCTTCATCCGAGCAATTAACCTCGCCAGCGACGTTTATTTGGTCAATTTTATCAATGCAATATTTTAACGACTGGATATACTTTCTACGACTATACGCCATTATGCTACTAGCAACACCTATTTTCTTATGGATACTGCGCAAAGGCTACGATAGGATCATTCCATTTATAATTGTCACCTTATATATCGCTGGATTTGCCATACCTGAAGGATCTCTGCAGTGGCAAGCTCTTTTCTTCGGCGCTGCTTTAATTGGCTACAGGCTAGAAGATATAAAATCTTGGATGCAAAACAATCCAGCCATAAGGAAGATACTATCATTCAGTGTAATTGCATTAACTCTAGTAACCATGACGATAAGCTTCTTCTTCGTTCACGGCTGGGTAAAAGTTGAAGATCCTCACTGGGACCTAATGGACAGAGATACCTACGTAGACATACGAACACATATCGATCCGTTCTTTACATTATCACCACTCGCCCCTGGTAGGGTAATGTTAGCCTTCCTATGGTTTGCTGGGCTACTGCTAGCCTTTAATCTACTGAGTCGTCAAATCATGAAAACGTTTGGATGGCTACTTATACCTTTGGGTGAAAAATCACTAAGTGCATACTGCCTACAAGCTCTAATTTTACCAATAGTGGTTGTGGTTCTGGCGCCATCAGGTGAATTATTTAATACTACTATTGGCATATTGGTAGTTTTAGCAATCTGGTGGCTACTAAGAATAAAGTGGGTAGGAAAAATAATACCTCGCTAACCACTAGAAAGATGTCAATTATTTTGGTATAATTGCCTAAGTACACCATCGGGGTGTGGCGCAGTTGGTAGCGCGCGCGGTTTGGGACCGTGAGGTCGCAGGTTCAAATCCTGTCACCCCGACCACAAGGAACTTCTTCTAAATCCACCATTAAATCATATGGTGGATTTAGTTTTACAATAGATGCAACATCATTGCCAGCACATAGGTTCAACACCACTCCACGATAAGATAAATCTTCTTCGAATAATTGACAAAATAACATGAATATGCTAATAATATGCTAATATTAGTAATATGAGCTTTGAAGAACAATTCAATCCAAATCACCAACCACACCCAGAAGTAACCGCCAATCCAGAAGCGATGCAACCTGCTACAGAAGCAACGAAGCAAGCACTGCTTGATGTTGTTACAGCTAAATCTGCTGGTGGCTATGATTCTGGCTATGAAGTTAGTGAACATTACGCTTTGACGACGATCGTAAAGGTACAGTTGGTGTAACCCGTTTTCGTGATGGTGTTTCAAAGGACGACCCTAGTCGTATGGCACGCATACACCGTATTGAATGGCCTGGCAAGCTGTACGGTGAGCAACTGATTACAAACCACTTTATTGTCAATTCACCAGATGGCCTGCAGATGGAAAAGCACTCTCAAACCTTCGACCCTGACAAGGAGATGTTAAAAGAAGGAGCTAACCCAAGGGAGATTTACGTTGCAGCAACCAATGGACTAGCTAAAATCATCGAGCTACAGAAAGCACAAGCAGTCGAAGATGAACTAGGCTTGAGCTTTATATCCGAAGAAGAAGCAAAAATGGTTCTTGGCCTTGTCGAAGAAGCACAGGCTCGCTAAATAACACTTACTTGGTTCAATGGTTTTTACGTATATGTAATTTGCTAACAAAGAAAACACAATTAAATGGGTGAGCAACAACAGACTCCTTGTTGTTTATTGGGCAAAAAATAAAACGCTCACCCCAGCCTTGTGTGATCGTAAAATTGCTGGGCGAAATGGCAAAACAAACCATTTTTACTCACGCACAAAAATTGAGCGGACTTGCGCTTTTACGCACTTACTCAAAAACAGCCTCTCGACAGGCAGAAGGGCTACTCGGCTTATTCAGTCTCGTCTTCTGGCAGTGTCCTGATATTACGACTGCCGTCGGACGTGGACTGGCTTGTCTTCCCAGTACGCTATATCTTGAGTCGATTGTTGCTCAGGCGCTTGTTCCTCTAGCTGTGCGTCTTCGTTGGTATCGCTCATAGCTACATTACACAAGGTACCTTGTCACTGTAACACTGTCGGACTTGACGGCGCTACAGAGCAACCGCTTTATGCTTTACTATGTCGTGCTGGACACACCAATCGGGATAGCCCACAAGAAGCCGATACAATGACTCTAGCGATGGTTCAGTAGCCGTCGCTAATTTCGACCACAAGTGAGATTAACGCTTCCAAAGAACTCTTAATAGGGTTCTTTTAGTTTACAAATAGTGGAATAGATTATTGTAAAAAATTACTTACTTATGATAGCCTGCATCATCATTGGCTTGCTGGGCTTTGTGCGAAGCCTGGAGATATTGCACAATCTGAGCGATGCCTTTCTCAATGTTCTGCACCCTCAACTTAGTGTCGTGAAGGTTTTGCGTACGAGTACCAGAATTTGCATCTCCTGCCCTAACCTGATGCATAATAGCCTCCAGCTGGGAAACAACCTGTCTTAAGTGACTATATAGATCCTTTATCTCACGCTGAGTCTCATCAAGATCATTAGTGCGCTGATCAACCCTCTGCACTGCATCTCTAATACTTCTGAGTTCGTTTTGAAACTGAGAAAGCTCATTCTTCATAACCTGGCTTATATCAGCTTTTGTAATATTTGACATATTTCAACTCCTAATCTAATCGCTGTTCATAATAGCCTAGTGCCCCACAATCGTCTTTAGACTGTGCCCAAGCTACCACTGCTCCGCCAAAATCATCCTGATTCTGCAAAACATCGTCTTTTGAAACAAATTTATATTCAGCAATTTCACTTGCTTGCAGCTTAATAGCTATATTTTTATCTATAGAATGTTTTGCCTTAAATATAAACTGAAAAGTCTGCATCAGCTCACTACTACGCGACACCACAAAACTCATATCGACATCGCTATCTGCAAAATCTAAGCCTGTCTCCTCTAGAAGCTCCCGCACAGCTGCCACCCTAGGTGTTTGTCCATGCTCAATCCACCCACCGGGAAACGACCAATACGATTTATAATGAGCCTTTAGCACCAGCGCTTCACCAGACTTAGTTTCGACAATCACACCAGCACTAGCCGGCCTAGCTACCCTTGTCGCTAAAAATATTCTTGTCTCTTCCCTGGTATACATCGCTATTTTGCAAACTCGATCGCACGAGTTTCACGGATTACATTTACCTTAATAGTGCCTGGATACTGCATAGTACTTTCGATTTTATTAGCTATATCACGAGCAATTTTAATAGCACTCAAGTCATCGATAGTTTTTGGACTGACAATTACACGTACCTCTCGACCAGCTGAGATTGCATAGGCCTTTTCGATACCCTTGAAGCTAGTGGCGACATTTTCAAGCTCACGCATACGTTCAGCAAAGTTTTCAGCTGAAATATTGCGCGCACCAGGACGAGCTGCACTAGCTGCGTCAACTACTCGCACCACCAACGCCTCTGGCGTAGTAGCTTCTATATCCTCGTGATGAGCCTCAATTGCATGAGCAATCTCTTCACTCATACCGTACTTCCTAGCTAGCTCGGCACCGATATGATGGTGCTTACCTTCGATTTTATGAGTAACAGCCTTACCAACATCGTGTAGTAAGGTGGCAATTTTAGTAACACGCACATTAGCGCCAATTTCTTCGGCAATCATACCAGCAATTTGAGCCATCTCAGTGCTGTGCTTTAATACATTCTGACCATAGCTAGTGCGGAATTTAAGCTCTCCTAGCAAACGTAGCATTTCTTTTGGAATTCCAACCACGCCAGTTTCACGCATGGCATCTTCTCCAGCCTGGCGAACCTCTTTTTCGATTTGCTTCTTAGCCTTAGCTACAACCTCCTCAATTCGTCCCGGATGTATGCGACCATCCTTCATCAACATCTCCATAGTTAAGCGTGCCACCTGGCGACGAACTGGGTCAAAGCTCGAAAGCACTACCATTCCTGGAGTATCATCAACTAGCACATCAACACCTGTTTCGCGTTGAATTGCTTGTATGTTTCTGCCTTCTTTGCCAATGATACGACCCTTCATTTCATCATCCGTTAGCTTTAGGGCGGTTACTGTTCTCTCGGCAGTTACCTCACTGCTCATACGCTCCATGGCTGTCAATAAAATAGTTTGGGCTCGCTCTTCAGCATCCTCCATAGCATCATGTTGCAGCTTGTTCACCAATCCAACTAGGTCAGATTTGATATCGCGCTCAGTCATCTGCAACAACTTATCAACTGCTTCACTCTTTTTTAGTTTTGCAATCTTTTCAAGTTTTTCCTGTTGACGCTCACGTATAGCACGTATCTCGTCCTTTAACTTATTGAGCTCATCCTCCTCGACTCGTAGCTTTTCGCTTCTCTTATCGAGGTCATCGAGCTTATTGTCGATATGAGACTCTCGATCAGCCAATCGCTGTTCGGTTTTTTTAATCCCCTTGCGAACCTCTACCTCTTCCTTTTTAGCCGCGTCAGTAATCTCTAAGGCTTTATCCTTTGCCTCTAGAATTATGTCACTCGCCTTATTCTTAGCCTCGGCAATAGTATGTTCACTTTGGTGCTTTTCCTTGGTACGTTGAACACGCCCATATACAATAGTACCGCCCGCACCAGCCAATAAGCCTGATACCAGGGCAATTATCTCAATCATATATCCATCCTTTCTTTGCCAAACAATACCGCCCACTGCGGAATATATCGTACTAGCGCCATTATCAGGCAAAAATCAATCAATTAATAACGTGCTGTAAAGTTAAGAACGTTACCTTCTATTGTAGCTCTTTTTACGGCAATTACGCAAGCTACTTCTTTGGCTTAGTAATACGTGCAGGCCTACCATAGTCTGGCAGCACAACCTTTTCATCTATACCACTGCTCAGTAGTTTAATCGCCCGCTTACGCCAAGATTCACCAGAAGTTCCAACAACTGGAATTCCGCTAAAATAAGCTATGGTGTTAACAGTTGATACCCCGATACGCAAACCAGTAAAGCTACCTGGACCTCTCAACACTCCGATACCCTTTAAATTCTTTACGCTAGACTGATGTGATTTAAGTTTCTCTGTCAAAAAAAGCAATAATCCACGTGCCAAATCTCGATTCGACTCCCATTCATAATGAAAAGACCTACTACCTTCAACCAGCCAAATATGACAAGTTGATTGACTAGTGTCAATTAGCAAGTACATCAAACACCTCTTTGACTATCGACTCAAGTACGCCACTTGCCGAAACCCTAACCTCTCTGGCAGACTCATCACCAGGTACGGGCAAGATCTCTATGGCGATCCTCCCAACTGGTAACTGGTCAGAAGCAACACCAGACCACTCGATCACAACGATACTCTTCTTATCACCTATCGACTCAGCCAACTCATCCGCCATCAATCCAGCTTCATTTAATCGATAAAAATCATAGTGAACCAACCTTAAGTCGTCCCGGCAATGATACTCTCGGCTAATAGTGAAAGTGGGGCTTTGTACCTGTTCTGATACGCCCAGACCCTTGGCCAAGCCTCGGACAAATGTAGTTTTTCCAGCACCCACATCACCAACTAATTCAAAAACTTCGCCACCAACTAATCGAGCACCAACCATTTCGCCAAACCGTTGCATCATTGAGTCGCTACTAATTATCATAAATATATTGTATCAGATGCTACCTAGAGGCACTGTTAGCTTCTCGTAATGGACTATCATCTTTTAGGTGGTGTCGCACTAGCATCTCGACATTTTTCGACATCTCATTTGACCACTTTAGCCTTTTGGCTATGCCATCAACTAACTCGGCGCCAATTAAATCATGAAATGTATAATCGTTCCTTCCTGCAGAGTTTTCGGTACGCACAAAAGGCTTACCTATATCGTGCAGTAAAGCGGCCCACCTAAGTTCACGATCGTTGTCAGTTTTTTCAACCACCTTAATGGTATGCTCAAACAGATCTAGCTCTTGACAGTCGCCGTTTTGACCGTAGCCAATCTGCAGCGCCAACTCTGGAATTATGAATTTAAGTAGTCCAGAATCAGCCAAAACAGACAAGCCTTTAGCAACATTGTCAGACACTAGCATCTTATCCAACTCCTGCATCCAGCGCTCTTTGCTGATACTTAGGATTAAATTAGCATTTTTCTTAATAGATCTATACGTCTTTTCCTCAATCTTAAAATCAAGCTGCGCTAAAAATCTAACCGCTCTCAACATCCTAAGAGGATCTTCCTTAAAGCGACGGGTCGGATCACCAACAGCTCGAATTATTCTTGCATCTATATCATCGACTCCATTAAAGGGATCGATATAATCTTGCCCATCATAAGCTATGGCATTCATTGTAAAGTCGCGACGGGATAAATCCTCCTCGATACTGCTGATAAACTCTACGTCTGGTTGTCTTTTTTTATCATAAACTTCATTACGATAAGTTGTTACTTCAATAAACTTACCATCATGCCGAAACCCGATTGTACCAAAGCGCCTGCCAGCAGTGTAAGTCCTCTTACCAGACGACTTAACTAAAAGTTCAATTTCGTCTGGTTTATGTTGTGTACAAAAATCAAAATCATGTGGATCCATACCTAAAAGATAGTCACGCACAGAACCTCCAACTAATCTGGCGCCTGGAATAATTTTATTAATCTCACCAATTAGCTGATTCATTTTTTAATTATATCATTCTGGAAAATTTACACTTAGTCAGTTATAATTACCGTAAGCGATATGCGTATTTCAGATAGAACATTCCTAGCTATTATGGGAATGCACAACACGCTCACGGCAGAGCAAATCGAAACCCTGAAAAAAGAGGGTGATTCTTCTCGTTTACCTCTTCAAAGTGTAGCTATTAAGCAAAAATTGCTCACTAATGAAGAATTAACCAAGCTTTTTGCCGAATATACAGGTATTCCCTACGTTGAAATATCACCAAAAGATATTCCACCTGAAGCTCTAGAAAAAATCCCAGAGCATATAGCACGTCAATATAATAGTATTATTTTTAAAATCGATGAAAATGATACTATCCATCTTGCAATGGAAGACCCTGATGACATTGAAGCAATCAACTTCCTCCAGAAGCGTATTGGCACAAATACAAAAATCCATGTCTGTACTCACGAAAACATACTAGCCGCACTCGACGCTTACCGATCTGATGTCGACAAAGAGCTGGGCGAAGTTATCAGTGGTCAAAGTGACGATAGTCAGCAAAGTGACGCTGTGCGAGAAGAGGATTTAGCCGAAAATTCACCAATCGCCAAAACAGTTAACTTGCTTTTAGAATATGCTATTCGCTCCAGCGCCAGCGATATCCATATCGAGCCTCGCGAAGGTTACATTCAGGTACGCTACCGCATTGACGGTGTCCTCAAGGAGGTCAATCAGTTGCCAAAAAACATCGCCAACGCACTCGTAAGTCGTATCAAGATTCTCTCTAATCTTAAAATTGACGAACGCCGCGTTCCACAAGACGGACGCTTCAAAATTAGACTTGGCAGCAAGCAGTTTGCTTTTCGTGTCAGTACCCTGCCCGTATCCGAAGGTGAAAAGACAGTTATGCGTATCCTTAATGAATCAAGCGAGGCGCTACCTCTAGACAAGCTTGGCTACTGGGGGTCAGCTCTTAACACTATCAATAACGCCCTTGAGCAGCCAAACGGCATGATTCTCGTAACTGGTCCGACTGGATCGGGTAAATCCACCAGTCTCTTTAGTGTTCTGTCAAAATTAAATAAGCCTGATGTCAATATATCCACAATCGAAGACCCAGTTGAATACAAAATACCAGGTGTTAACCAAACACAAACCAACAACAAGGCTGGCATGACTTTCGCAAACGGGCTGCGCGCCCTACTCCGCCAAGATCCAAACATTATAATGGTTGGAGAGATTCGCGACGGTGAAACCGCTAATCTTGGCGTGCAGGCAGCTCTAACTGGGCATCTAGTTTTTTCAACACTCCACACCAACAACGCCGCCACCTGTCTACCTCGTCTGCTCGACATGGGCATTGAGCCATTCTTAATCGCCAGCACTGTTAAGGCTGTAGTTGGGCAGAGGCTAGTTAGACGCCTGCAGCACGAAACTCGCGTTCAGTATGTACCAAGCGAAGAAGAGAAGGCTGCTGTAGTTAAGTTATTTAATCTCGGTCAAGATAAAGATTTCTCGTACATCCACGAACTCGAAAAACAAGCTGCTGCGGCTGGAGTTGGCGGTAATACGCCACTATCAACCGATGCGAACGGCATCAAATTCCTCTGGCGCAACAATCCTGAAGACAACGAAGACGGCTCTTATGACGGCTATCGTGGTCGAGTTGGTATTTATGAAGTGCTTGACATAACCCTACCGGTTCAAAAATTAATTACCGCCAATGCTACTAGTAATGATATTCAGGAGCAGGCCATAGAGGACGGTATGATAACTATGCAAACCGACGGACTAATCAAGGCACTTCGTGGTGAAACTACTATCGAAGAAGTTCTAAGGGTGACTAAGGAGTAGACATGGCCAAGTTTAAATATGTTGCTACAAGCTCAAAAAAGAAGGGTAAAACCGTAGAGGGTGAGATTGATGCAAAATCAAGAGAAGCAGTAATAGCACTGCTTTCAAAGCAGAACCTGCAGCCAGTTAGTATTAAAATTGCCAAACCTAAAAGCTCAGGATTCTTTTTTGGTAAAAAGAAAGTAAAGGCTGACGAATTAGTAATCTTCACTCGCCAATTAAGCGCTATGATTTCAGCTGGAGTTCCCCTGCTTAGATCCTTAAACTCACTCAGTTCACATGCAGGTAATCCAGCTTTTAAAAGTACCCTTGAGGCGGTTGTTACTGATATCGAGGGGGGTAAATCCTTTGGTGACGCCCTAGACAGGCACCCTGATGTATTTAGCGATGTATATGTCAACATGGTGCGAGCAGGTGAGGCTGCCGGGATACTTGATGACATCCTAAAAAGACTTGCTCTCCAGCAAGAAAAGTCCTCGACAGTTCGTAAGAAGATTAAAAGCGCCATGACCTATCCAGCTGTACTTGTATTCATCACAGTAGTAGCTTTCTTTGGACTAATGATTTTTGTAATACCTCAAATTGGTGAAATTATCAAAGAACTAGGCGGTCAAGACGCAGAACTACCAGCCCTAACTATGATAATGTTAGCCATTAGCTCGTTCATTATTAACTTCTGGTATATTGTCTTTCCTGCACTTGCCGCGCTAGCCTATGCCCTTGTGCACTACATCAGAACTCCTAGAGGTAAATCACAATTTCATAAGTTAATCTTAAAAACACCGCTAATAAATGTAATTATCAAAAAAGTCGCCGTTGCACGATTTGCTAGAACGTACTCGTCGCTAGTTGGAGCAGGTGTTTCTGTAATTGAGTCCCTAAACGTCACGTCTAGGGCTATCGGTAACACTGTATACGAAAATGCTCTAGCAGAGGCGTCTGACCGCGTGCAAAATGGAGAGCCTCTCTCAAAAGTGATCGGTGAGAACACAGAGCTATTTCCAGCCATACTATCCCAAATGCTATCTGTCGGTGAGGAAACTGGTCAAACCGATGTTGTCTTGGTAAAGGTAGCTGATTTTTACGAAGAAGAAGTTGATGTAGCTATTGACGGCATTAATTCTATTATAGAGCCGGTCATGATCGTCTTCATGGGTGGCATGGTTGGCGTAATTGCCGCCAGTGTAATGCTACCAATTGCCGGTCTATCCCAGAACATTAAGGACTAGCCACAAGCATAAGTGCCATGTTACAATATATGCAAAGACAGATTGGGTAGGCATGCAAAAACTTTTTCATCGAGAAAAAACACTTATTGGACTTGACATAAACAACACCGATATTAAGGTGATGGCTATTGACCAACAAAAGTGGACAGTGCTTGGCTATGGAGCCATTGATGTTGATAGCACCAAAATGAAAAAATCACTCGAAGAAGACCCAGAATATCTTTCTCTTAGTGTAAATAAGCTACTGACCGAAAAAATAATCGGCGAATTGCCTAGCGATCACGCAATAGTTAGCCTGCCAACCTCACGAACATACTCAAGGACATTTACTATTCCAGCTTCGTCAGAAAAAAGCCTCCAAGAGGCAGTTGAATTAGAGGTTAATCAATACGTACCAATACCGCTATCCCTGCTATACATCGATTACGAAATTATCGAACGCACTAAAGAAAGCCTAACCATAACAATGTCGGCAGTGCCACAAATTACAATAGACAACATACTGCAAGCCTGTGATGAATCTGGCCTTGTGGTTAATGCAATTGAACCGGGGATTAATTCGGTAGCGCGCCTACTTAAAGAAACCGAGGATGGTAGCCTTGTCACTATAATTGTAGATATCGGCCCATCTAATACAGATATCGCCGTATTAGATGGATCAATCAGAGTAACTGGCGGCATAACAACTGGCGGCAACACCTTTACTCTAGACATAGCCAAGCATCTAGGTATCACCCTAGAGAACGCACATCAGTTTAAAGTTCTTAATGGTTTAAATCCAGGTCCTAGACAAAAGAAAATTACAACAGCTCTCGAGCCAAGTTTAAAAAGAATCACCTCAGAGACTCGTCGAGTTATGCGTTACTACAACGAGCGTGTTTCTAACGGTGAAAAAATCGAGCAACTACTGATCGTTGGCGGCGGCAGCAATGTGCCAGGAATAGGCGAATACTTTACTAACGACCTAGTTATGGCCGCTCGTGTAGCTAGCCCCTGGCAAAAGCTGGACTTCGGTTCATTAGCGCAGCCAACTAAACAGTTCAGGCCACGCTATATTACAGTTGCAGGATTGTCTAGTATTTCACTCGAGGAGATCTGGCAATGATAAACCTTCTACCGAAAGAGCGAATCAGACAAATCAACGCTGCCAGACAAAATACTCAACTACTCCGTTATGTCCTGGCTACAGCAATCACACTTGGCTTAGCCATTGCTATACATGCTGCCACACTTGGTCTACTTCAGTCTGCAGAAAACTCCAACCTAGTGACATCTGAAGAAAACCAAAAACGCGTAGAGAACTACCGAGAAGTGCGAAAGCAGTCTGAGGAGTACGTAGAAAATTTAAAAATTGCTAAATCAGTATTTGACAAAAGAACACCATATACGGACGCCATAGCTAAGATTGCTAACACTCTACCTGAGGGTGTTATCCTCCAAAATATTACGCTAAGCCCAGAGTTTATAGGTAAACCAACTACTTTAACAGCCAAAGCTAACTCCTACGAATCAAGTATTAAACTTAAAGATAACTTCAAAAATTCAAACATCGCCGAAGACGTCAGTATAATACTAATTGGAAATCAAGGCGATGGCGAGATTGTGGATTCCAATTATCCTTTTCTTGTGACAATCAACCTCACGTACACTAAAGAACTTCTTAAGCCACTAGGGGGCGACCAATGAAGTCTAAGCAAATGAAACCATCTACCCTACGTGCCATTCTGACACTACTGCTAGTGACTATAGTAGTCAGCCATGCTTTGGTGGCGGTGTTTGGTAGAAAATTCTTAACAAAAAACTCAGAAAGAGTCACTCAGGCCGTCACCCTATCCAGTAGCAGCAAAGAGACCCTAGATCGACTTTCAAATGCAGAACAGCAGCTATCCATCCAGAAAAAAACTGTTCAAAGAGCTAGAGAAATTACCGCAAGAGGTAATGGAAAATCTTATCAAGAAACTATAATACGTGACCTAAATAATTATGCCAAAATAGCGGGAGTAGAAATAAAAAGCTACACCTTTGATAGCTCCGCAGACATGCAAAAATCTACAGGACCTAGATCTAAAGAAGAAGCCAAAAGTGCCGCAGCCAAGAACATACCTGGGCTCAAAATTGAAACCGCCACCGTCGCCCTAAAGTCACCCATGAACTACACTTCGCTAATGAAGTTTCTACGCCTGATAGAGGGCAACGTTCTGCAACTCAGACCTCAGTCTCTAAACATATCCGAAACCCCCAAGCATAACGAGACAGGAGAAGACCCCTCGGGCACATTAATCGAAGCTCCTAGCTTAACATTTGAGGTATACGTAAAATCATGAGTAAGCCAATACATCCAGTCGAAAAAATCTTCAACCGATACGGTTTCGTAACTTTTATGGTAGCAGCTAGCTTAACCTTGGCAATAATTATTTACGCCTGCTTTAACACATTCGTCATCGCAACCACACCCAAAGAAGACCGAATAGACAGCTCAATTCCAGCAAGCTTCGATAAGGAAACAGCCGATAAAATCAATAATCTTCATGATAGTACCAATCCGCCAAATGTCGATACACCCACCAACCTACGAAGATCAAATCCGTTTGTTGAGTAATAATGATAAAGGCCTTATACTGTAGATATGTTACTTAGAAGTTCGCAATTAATTAACCTGCCCGTCATGAGCCTCCAAACCGGAGAAGAAATCGCTAGCTCTGCGAAATTAGTAATAAACCCAGACAACATGCGGATAGTTGCTCTTGAATTAGGTGGTGATAAGCTAGACGAACATCCGTCCTTTTTAAGAATTGAAGATATTCGCGAACTTGGCAATATTGGCTTCATTGTTGATTCAAGTGAAGAGTTTGTTGGACTTGAAGATGTTATTAGTTTAAAGAATATCCAAGAAAAAAAATTTCAACCAGTCGACATGCGTGTTATTGACGAACAAAAACATAAGCTTGGCAAAATCTATGACACAATATTTAGCACCGATAATTTCATAATCGAACAGATTTGCGTTAAGCGACCCCTATTTCAAAGTCTAGGTGATACAGAGCTAATAATTCATCGTGATCAAATAGTTGACATTAAAGAAAAAGAGATCATTGTTCGCAGCACAGCCATAAAAAGTCGCCAAAAAGCAAATAGAGAAGTCCAGCAAAAGCAACAAATAGCCAACCCATTCTCTAAACCGCAACCATCGCCGCAACCAGAGTCTAGCACAGCTACAGAGTAGATGATTTTACTTAAAATCATCTAAAGCCGATTGGACGTCGTCATAAGAAAACCCTTGACGCACTAAATACGCTACAAATTTTTTCTTATCGGGATATCTTTTTTGCTTTTTAGCAATTATTTTTAATATCTCCTCTCTGTCATTTCGATTTGCCTCGGCCAAGGCCTTTTCAATTAAATCATGGTTAATGCCTTTTGCTAGCAACTCAGACTGAAGCTTGCGCCGACTCGCTCCTTTTGTCTGATTTCTACACTCCACCCACCAACAAGCAAAAGACTCATCATTTACATAGCCCTTTTCAACCAGCCTATCAAGCACCCGGTTGGTAACTTCAACGGGCAGGCCAGGTCGAACCACAACCTCGCCAGATTTTGCTCGGTATTTTTTATCTAGTGTTTTTTTCCATAAATAATCACGCATTTCCTTTCTGGAGCGTGGTCTAACTAAGCTATACTCCAACGCCCTAGAGTATAGCTTACTATATTGACCCTCAGTCTCAATATTATTCAATTGATCAGGACTAAAAGCCTTCCCTACTTTAAGTCCAAGCTCACTTACCTGAAAGATGTCTACACTAAAGCGATACTTACCATTAACAAAAACATTGACTCTATTTTTATTTTTAGCTTGAACACTTATGCTGGTTATCTTTAAACCGGTAGACTCAGCTGTCGTCACTACTAGGACTCTTCGTTAGATATCTTTTGTCTAACTTTGCTATCAATCTCAGCCAACACTTCTGAGTGCTGCTTCAAAAACTCTTTAGTCTTATCACGCCCCTGTCCAATCTTCTCGCCATCATAATCAAACCATGCGCCAGACTTACCAACAATACCGTGTTGCACAGCGAGGTCTAAAATATCACCCGTACTAGATATGCCTTCGTTGTACATAATATCAAACTCTGCAATCCTAAAAGGTGGTGCAATTTTATTCTTAACAATTTTTACCTTAGTCCTGTTGCCTAAGATGTCGTCACCAACCTTAATTTGTCCAATGCGGCGAATATCCATGCGCACACTGGCATAAAACTTCAAGGCATTACCACCGGTGGTAGTTTCTGGATTGCCAAACATCACGCCAATCTTCATGCGAATCTGGTTGATGAAAATTACAGTGGCCTTCGACTTATTAATAATCCCGGTTAACTTACGCAAAGCTTGACTCATCAAGCGAGCTTGCAACCCCATATGAGAGTCGCCCATATCACCATCAATTTCAGCCTGGGGAGTTAAAGCCGCTACCGAATCAACTACAATAAGATCGACTGCATTTGAGCGCACTAAAGTCTCCGTAATCTCCAGAGCCTGCTCGCCGTTGTCAGGCTGACTAACCAGCAAATTATCCGTATCAACGCCCAGTTTTCTGGCATAGCTTGGGTCGAGAGCATGCTCGGCATCAATGAAAGCTGCCGTACCTCCCTGTTTTTGAATTTCAGCAATTGCATGTAGTGTTAGGGTGGTCTTGCCGCTACTTTCAGGGCCGTAAATCTCGATAATACGCCCCTTAGGATAACCTCCTCCTAGTGCTATATCTAAACTCAAAGACCCAGACGGTAGCAGTTCTACATCAGCCTTCTTTGCCTCTCCTAGCTTCATAATTGAGCCGTCACCAAACTGCTTGGTGATTTGATCCATCGCTAGTCCAAGTGCTTTCAGCTTTCCTTCGTCAACCTTCTTGGTAGCCGCCTCGGTCGCTTTCGTTGGCTTAGCGCCACTATCAGATTTTTTAGACATTATTCCCTCCAAGTTTTAACTTTATCTATCATTATAGCAAAATAACCCCGCTTTGCGTATAATAGAAATGTATGAACAAAAAGTCTGGCTTTACTATTATTGAAATTTTTGTAGTGGCGATCGTCCTGATGGGTGCTGGTGGTTTATTTTTGTATCAAAAAAACCATATCCAAGCAACCGCCAGGGATGACAGACGCAAAGCGGATATTAACACTATCTATCATAATCTAGAAAAAGTATACTACAGTAAGCATAAATCATATCCTCAATACCTAAACGAGAAAACCCTGCCTGGCGTCCATCCAGACACACTAAAAGACCCCAATGGCATTACAATTAATGAATCTAAAAAAGAAGCTCTAACCCAAATAGAAACAGCCCATTCAGATTACAGCTATAGAGCAAAACAATGCAACCAGACAACTGGAAACTGTAAAAGTTACGAACTTCAAACTAAACTTGAAAAAGAAGCTGATTACAAAAAGCAGTCAAATCACAAATAAAAGCTAATCATCGCCAACTGGCCGACCATTCTTAAACGCCTCAACTGCGTTTGTTAAGGTAGCTGTTTGCTTTTTAGGGTTAGAAACATAGTAAAACCTGTAGGTAGTCTCGTCCCCTTCGGTACTGAGTCTGATAGACCCATAGTTAAGCATTGTTTGCAGAATTCCATGCTGCCTATAGCTGACATCCTCGATGCTACCTAGGCTAGCCGTCTGTTCATGATGAGAAAATAAGCCATACTGTAGCTCCTGAATAACACTCTCGTTAGTTAGAAAAAACTGATTCCTTAGATATATCCAAGCAGCAATATAGGTAATGACGCCGACTAGAGTAGACAGTAAGACCAATACCATCGCCACAAACCCAAAATCAGGCAAGCCAGCGCCAGTAATCGCGGTAGCTGTTTGCCTCTCTAGGATAGCTGGATAAATAAACAGACCAGACAATAGCAGTATTATTAAAAATACACCTGATCCAACCGGCAACCATAATCCAATCGGGTGTCTTTGAATATTTAAAATAACATACTCGCCCTCAGATAGATTAAGAAACGGATATTTAGCCACTGATTCTTGATGCTTTTTAAGCAATTCATCACTAATAGTAGCCGACTTTGGCTCTATAGGTCGACTTGTATGAACTACGCCCGGCTCATTTGAATATTGAGCTCTAATCTGAGGATTAAAATTATGCCCATCTATTTCTGTGGGCAACTTGGTAACGAACGACTGATTACCAGACAGCTCCGGCGAAGCCGTTTCTGGCTGAGGCATTTCTGGTGGCAACGGTGTAAAATCGGGTACTTTTACGCTCATACCTCTATTATATCAATATTACTATAACTTCTCTAGATGCTTCCTGGCTCTTGGTGTTACACGACGACCGCGCGGGGTTCTTTCAATAAATCCAATCTGAAGCAAGTATGGCTCATAAAAATCCTCGATGGTAGTTGTTTCATCACCAGTGAGTGCCGCGATAGTTGTCAAGCCTACTGGATTATCACCATAATTTTCAATAATACTAGACAACAGATGACGATCGGCCGGATCTAGCCCCTTGCTGTCAACCTCTAGCATCTCCAGCGCCTGATAGGTAATAGCCGCGTCAATAATTCCATCACCATTAACATCAGCGTAATCACGAACCCTCTTTAAAAGTCGGTTAGCAATTCGTGGTGTCAGACGGGCACGAGTCGATAAAATCTCTGCTGAATCAGGCTCAATTGCACTTCCCAAAATACTGGCAGCTCTTTTAATAATTGCTGCAACTTCATTGGTTTTATAAAATTCTAAACGATGAACTATACCAAAACGATCACGCAGTGGTGCTGCTAGGCTACCAGTTCTTGTGGTTGCACCAATCACTGTGAATTTAGGTAAATCTAAGCGCACACTTCGAGCAGCTGGACCTTTGCCAATTACAATATCCAACTTATAATCTTCCATGGCACTATAAAGCACCTCCTCTACTGCCCGACCTAAACGATGGATCTCATCGATAAATAAAATATCACCATCTTGAAGATTTGTTAAGATACTTGCTAAATCTCCAGCTCTTTCGATTGCTGGACCGGCTGTTACACGCAAGCTAGAGCCCATCTCATTGGCAATTACGCTTGCCATGGTAGTTTTACCTAAGCCTGGTGGCCCATATAACAATACGTGATCAATCGGCTCGCCTCTTTTTTGCGCTGCCTGAATTGCGAGATTAAGGTTTCTCTTTAGACGCTCCTGGCCGATATAATCATCAAAACTAGTTGGTCGTAAACTATTCTCAATCTGTCTCTCTACGGGGTCATCGTGATGTACACCGGTATCAACAACTCTTTCTATTGCCATATCTACAGTATACCACCTATCTAGCCACCCCTATAGTCTACCGATTCGTACTTGATTTTTATGCTAAAATGATGTATAATCTAACAATAGGGCAACGTTTTCTACCGAGAGGAAAGGATAGATCGTGAACATTTCTGATTCTGGCGATCAGAGTAAGTACGAAAAGTACGACCCTTCTAAATCGCTAAAAAAGATGAGTAACGGTTTTGTAGCAGACGTGGTTAGGTCCAACTGCATCATCGTTATTCAAATCATCGACCAACTAAGGCAGGAGGGATATAACGAAAACGAAATCCTCAAGATGATCGGAAAAATCCGCACATTCAAGGAGGTGAATAACCTGAGTCCTAAAATGCAGCGCCTGGTTAAAAGGCACAGGAATCTTTGGTTCCCAGTCTAAACCGTCAGCCCTACCCCGTCTGTTAAAGACGGGGTTTTCCCTTTTACTGCTTCAAAGCCATTGTAACTCGCTGAGATGTCGGCAAGTTTGTTGGTACATCTTTCAGGGCCTCGGAGGCATCCTGTAAATTAAATCCAAGCGCCATCAACGCTTCAAGTGCTTCGTCACTGGCTACTGTTTGATGCAGAGTATCAACAGATCCACTTGATATAGTTGCTGGTACTCCAACCTTATCTCTAAGATCTACCACCACCCTCTCTGCCGTCTTCTTGCCAACACCAACCGCCTTAGTAATAAAAGCTACATCACTGTTTACTATTGCACTGCGTACCACCTCAGAATCGGCTATACTCATAACCGCTATCCCGGCCTTAGGGCCAACACCCTGAACTGTTATCAGCAGCTCAAACAGGCGCTTAGCGGCAAGAGTCCGGAATCCAAATAAATCCTGACTCTGTTCGCGTATATGATGATAGGTATGAAGCTTAATATTGTCGTTTATCGAAACTGCTTCATAGTCGCTCAAGGGAACCACCACCTCATAACCTATACCGCGCACATCTATTACCAATGAGCCTACAAACTTCTCGATAACATTACCTGAAACTAACGCAATCATGTATGGCTAAGCTCCTCCCTCAGCTGTGTCCGAGCCCACCGGGTCATCACCACTACCAGGCGGCGGCATGTCTGGGTTTGATGGGTCGACCGGATCCTGGGTATCACCCGCATCTTCATCTCCAGCGTCATCTGCATCGTCTCCCAATCCAGGACTATCACTCGATTGCAGTGGCGTAGTTGGCTTAGTCGAAGTCTCAGGTTTCTTCTTTGGCTTCTTATCCTCCGGCTTCTTAACCTCTTCTTCCTTCTTCTTAACATCACAACCAAAACTAGGTAGCGCACTAGACAAAAATACTTCCTTGTACGTATTCTCCCCCGAGCTAGGCGCCAACTTACCAACGCCATAACAAACATCTCGCTCAACCACGCCACTTGGCCTAGTGAAAGGATCCCCATTTTGAACAGGTAGAGCCTGGCTCATTACGCTACGCCATATCGGACCAGCAACAGTTCCACCACCGCTGCTCATCTGCTTATTGTCATTGTTACCCGCCCATACACCTAAGGCTAGCTGAGGAGTATAACCAATCGTCCAAGCGTCGCGATTTTCATCAGTCGTACCAGTTTTAACTGCAACCTTCTTGCCAGGCACTGTCAAAGATCCGCCAAACATACCTGCTCGAGCACCGTCATCTGATAGGATATTCGAAATTAAATAAGCACCAGCTTCACTTATAACCTGCTTCGCTTTAGGTCGATCAACTGGAACCTGTTCATCAAACTTGCTCTTAATTTCTTCAACATATCGAATGGTCGACTGATTACCAGAATTGGCAAAGCCCGCGTAGGCATGAGTCATATCAAGTAGCTTAGCCTCGGCTGAACCTAACGCTAAAGATAGTCCGTATTCTTGATTGTCATCTAAAGTGGTGACTCCCATTCTCTGAGCAGCTGCCACCGATTTCTCAACCCCTAGTCTCTGCATAACTTTTACAGCTGGAATATTTAGCGACCAGCTCAAAGCCCGACGCACACTTACATCACCATTATAATTTCGAAGGGCATTCTTAGGCTGATAACCGTTAAAGTCAGTTGGTTTATCCTCTAAGATAGTAGCCGGGTTAATAACACCCTCAGCTAAGGCCTCGGCGTAATACAACGGCTTAAAGCTGCTGCCTGGCTGTCGCTTAGCTGTAACGATATTAACCTTACCAAACGCTTCATCGTTCCAGTCGTAGCTACCAATCAGTGCCCTTATACCACCAGTGGCTGGATCGATCGCTACTGCACCAGCATTACTGCCGCCATTAAGTCTAACTAGTGGCATATTCTGAGAAATTGATTGTTGCAATTGACGCTGTAAACCTAAATCAAGTGAGGTTTTTACCTGAAAACCAGACCTAGACACCTTTTCTTCTCCGTACCTATCGCTAAGATCCGCCATTACCATCTCTACAAAATGAGGAGCCGGGCTCTCGTCAGACGGTGACTTTTGTGAGGCATAAGCCAGATCTTGAGTAGTAGCCGCATCTTTTTCAGCCTGCGTAATCATTTTATTATTAACCATTCGCTTTAGGACGGTTTCTTGTCGTTCTTTGGCGTATTTTTTACTACCGCTAATTGGAGAATACGCACTAGGTGCCGGCAATACACCTATTAACATAGCACTTTCGGCTAAATCAAGGTCAATTGGCTTTTTGCCAAAATAAACCTCAGCGGCGTCTTCAATTCCAAATGCATTCTCGCCATAGTAAACAGAATTTAGATACATTGCTAAAATTTCATCTTTTGTATAGGTTCGCTCAATAGCAATCGCAACAGATAACTCTTGATATTTACGCAAAAAGCTCTTCTGGCTGGTTAGTAGGGTATTTTTAGCTAGTTGCTGAGTAAGAGTAGAGCCTCCAAAATTCTTACCACCAGTTACTACATTGGCATACAAAGCTCCGATCATGCTAGTAAATGAAACACCTCCGTGATCATAGAAATTCTTATCTTCACTGGCTAACAGTGCATCTTTTGCGCTTTTACTAATCTTATCCAACGGTATCATCTCACGATGTTTAGCTCGCCCGGTTTGATAAATAATTTCGCCAGACCTATCCATCAGAACAATTCCAGTATTATTGCGATTCATTAGCCTTTCTTGATCGGCAATATCACGAGCAAAATAAAGATAGGTTAGCAATGGGATTAGCACTAAAATTGCTAAAATTGGACCAACTATTATTAGAATCTTCTGCCAACGCTTCAAATTACGAAACCATAAAAAATACTTGTTAGTACCAAATTTAGCAGACCTAACACTAGTTTTTTTAGTATACTTTCCAACTCTTCGCATATTAACTTAGTATAACACCTCTAACCCTAGCAGGGCAAAGTCAAGCAATGATGTCGGTCGCCTTATTTAGACCGCTGCATAAAGGCACACATAATGGCCGCCGCCAAAGCATCCGCAGCGTCATCTGGCCTAGGTATCGACTGCAAGCCCAGCTGCAGGCGAACCATCTCTTGCACCTGCTTCTTTTCCGCTCTTCCGTATCCAGTTAAGGTCTGTTTTATTTGCAACGGCGTATACTCTTCAATCATTAAATTAGCCTGCCTGCCAGTTAACATAGCCACACCTCGTGCATGACTTACACTTATAGCCGTAGTTACGTTCTGTGCAAAAAATAACTTTTCAATAGACATAGCCTCAGGCTTGGTTTCGGCTATAATTTCGGTTAGACCATCATAAATCTCAAGCAACCTATCAGGTAGAGGTGTGTGAGCTGGAGTGGTAATTACGCCGGCATCTATCATTTTAGTATTACCATTTAAATAATCAATCACACCAAAGCCAAGAATACCGGTGCCAGGATCGATGCCAATTATTCTCACCTTAGCTTCTCTCTTTGTCTTCCATTTACAATATAAACCTCTCCATCACGTAAGCTCTCGTATTTAAGGTTATTATTCTCATAATAACCAATCATAGCTTGAGCCTCATCCTCGAACCAATCGCTGTCGACATGAACTGCCAGCTGTATATCAATTAAACCCAATCCGTCCCATATTATCTCCGCTCCGTAGCCGCTTGGTACCGTATATGGATCGTCCCCCTTTTCAGTACCGCGTAGGGTTTTTGTTAAAATAATTGAACCAGCGCTCGACCCGCCATAAGCCAACTCATCACCGCCTAGTAATTTAGGTAGTAAGCGATCTAACCCAGACTGACGAAATGCCCTGCGCAACACAAATGTATTACCACCACCAACCCACAATAAATCCACCCCAGTCAGAGCTTGCTTTAAATCAGGCTGATTACTTTGTTCAAAATAATCTCGTAAATCTAATTCTTGAAAGTTAAAGCCGTAACCTTCAAACTCTTCTTTTTTCTCGGCAGAATGTTCATCACGAACATTTTTTGGTAAAAAATCTTTAGCATTATTAACATACAAGACCTTACGCCCACCACCAACTATTTGGATTAACTTGTCTAAATGGTTTCCTACGCCCGCAGATGAAAGATAGAGTCTCATATTGATATTATATCATCAGCTAAAAGCCAGGCTTATCTACGACTATCCAAACCTAGCCCTTTGATATAAACAAGTCACGAACACGACGCACCCATCTACCAGCCTCGGTACGCCACTCCCATCCAGCATAACCTAAAGCCAAACTGCCGACACCACCCAAAGCCCATCATGAAGCCACCGCATCCGCTGAAGCAACCACCTCTTCCGCCTTAAAGCCTGGCTTACTAATACCTTTCTTGATCTTACGACAGCGATTAGTTTCTGGATTTCTCTCCTGGCCTGGCGCGCACGGTTTCAACTTACTACCTGAATCTGACTCTATTTTTTTACAACGACCAGTTGCAGGATTGCGATACTGACCTGGCTTACAGGGTGTTATCTGAGAAACAGATTCTATTTTTCGACACCGCCCAGTTTCTGGATGGCGATAGTAGCCAGGGCTACAGGGTTTTGGGACAGAGGGTGTCTGTATCTTTCGACACCTGCCAGTTTCTGGGTTTCTTTCGTAGCCAGACTTACAGGCCTTAGGTTCAGACGGATATTCAACCTTTCGACAACGCCTAGTATCGGGATGACGATAGTAGCCATCCTGGCAAGGCATTAGCTCATCGTTTTTTCAACTTTAAACAAATTACCTCCAGTAGGATTTGGCAATGCCCACCTCCAAGCCCCGCCAGTGTCCATCGCCCAGGATTGACCCTTCTTGCTTGAAGAATCTGGATACTCTACTATCGTATTGTCATAAATCTTTACTCCATGTACGTATTCTAGCCAAACAAATGCACCTGAATTTGTAAGATTAAGCTTTGATCCACTTGAGGTTGTATTGAAAATAGCGTACTCTCCAGGATGAATTTCTCCCTGTAGGGGTATGGCATTTCCTTGTGTTGCTGCCTGCCCGGCGTAACCAGCCCTTAGTCTTACTCCATCAAAATCTACCACTTCTTCAGTATGATTGTAGAACTTTACATAATCGTAACAATAAACACCCTCATCACCTGGTGCACAATTATGCGGATTTGCTAAAATCTCAACCGGTGATAATGGGAAACTCTCTCTTATAGCCTGTAGCGGATCAGCCTGGACAGGCTGAAATTAATCCTTAATGATAGAAAAAGTTCGAGTACCAGTATGATTACCGGCTGTAGATTTATAACGATGATATCTAGCACCAGAAACAGAAGTTGCAATTGGAATATTTTCTGGTTCATATTTAGAGTGCTTAGAAACAAGCCTGAACTGATCACTTCTCTTAAGCTCCTCGACGCCTATTAGCTCTTCAACATCTTCACCAACTACAACATTAGGTAGGCTCACTACCAGATACTTACCTGGTACAATATAACCCTCTGGTAAACTGTAACTAAACCTACCGTCTTCATACTCTGCCACCAACTCCCAGTCAGCCACATACTGAGCCTCGCTGCCATTATTAAATAGCTGGATGTAGCTAATCATCGAGTTGTCTGTTCGAAACTCGGTTAGCAGTAGCGGGGAAGTTGGCTTTAGATCAACAGTCGGAGTGGTTTCCAGGGCGCTAGCAGGTAAACCCACCATAAAAGTTAGCACAAAAATTAACAATAGATGTCTAAATATGCGTACGATACTTTCACTGTAGCGCACATTATAAGTGAGCACAAGAGTTTTGCTAATCTATAAATATGTCTGCATTAGTATGCACATTAACAACATCGTCAAGGTCATCCAAGGCGTCCATTAAGCGCATTAGCTTTTCAGACTCTTCTTTGTCGCTAATTTGGACCTCATTATTTGGAACATATTGAAGTTCTGCGTCAAGCACCTTTAAGCCTGATTCAACCAGACTATGTCTAACCTTAGCTAAATCTTTTTGATCTGTGTAAACAATAAATTCGCCATCTTCCTCAGTTGCATCTTCGGCACCCGCATCTAGTATCGCCAACAAAGCATCCTCGCCAGTAGCCTCAACTCTAATTACACCCTTTCGAGTAAACTGAAACATAACACTGCCAGCATCAGCCAAACGACCGCTATTTTTAGCTAGAGCTGTTTTTACCTCCGGCAACGTACGATTTCTATTGTCAGTAGCTACCTCAATAATAATGCCAACTCCGCTAGGCCCATAGCCCTCATAGGCAATCTCTTCCATAACGGCAGCGTTTTTATCATTAATGCGATCGATTGCTCGCTGGATATTAGCGTTAGGCATATTGGCCGCACGGGCTCTCTCTATAGCCAAAGCCAAGGCTGAATTCATAGATGGATCTGTACCGCCGCGGGCTGCAATCGCAATCTGATTACCCATTTTAGTAAAAATTGCACCACGCTTTGCATCATTGGCGCCCTTGTCTCTTTTAATTTTTGACCACTTGCTATGTCCTGCCATACCACTTCTCCATCTAGTCTAAATAGTAAAATCTTTCCCTTATTATAACAGACGCTAATTAACTATATTAACCTCTCTAAAATTAGTTTCGGTTTTTTTAGCTAAAAATATAATTAATAATAAAATAATAATATAGCTAGCTAAAACTTCACTCAACGACCAGCTCACCTCATGCGACGCCCAACTAACACCGGCCAGTACGTTAACTACCTCAACCATATAGCCAAGTAACCATTGTGTCGGCTGAACTACTACCATCACTAAAAAAGGCAACCACAAAGTAAATATCCCTGTCAAAAAAACCAACAGCATCGCCAAAGGAACCAGGGGTAGAACTAGTATATTAGCCAATATTGCCACTGTAGAAAATGTACCAAATGTGAAAATAATAACTGGCGCTGTTAAGATTTGGGCCGACAGAGTCTCGCCTACGATTTGTCTAAAAATACCAGGCTTTTTATCTCCAAAAAAGTAAGCTTGAAGCAAAGGGGCTAAAAACATCACGCCAGCAAAAGCAGTAAAGCTAAGTAGCCAGCCAACATCTCCCCAAGCGTAATCAGGCTGAATCAGTACAGATGCCGCGGCAGCTATGCCAAGTATTATAATAGGATGAATCTTTCTACCGTAATACCATGCCAGCAAACTAATACTAGCCACCAAGCCAGCTCTTGTCATACTGGGGCTTAAGCCTGTAATTCCCACAAAAAGCAACACCATTGTACTGCCGGCCGCTACTGCCATGTAGCGAGATATTTTTACAAATAGCCTGCGCGCTAACCTCACTAAGATTGTTAAATTATAACCACTAGCTACAACAACATGAGTTAGACCAACCACCCGTAAAGCGTCATCAAAATCAGACGGTAAAGTCCTGTTTTCGCCTAAGACATAGCCTGCTCCCAATGAAGCTTCGGTCTCGGGTAGGTGGCTACGAATCGCTCGACTAAACCAATCTCTAACTTCAATAAAAATATCACCATGCAGCTGTCTTTCAACTTTTAACAGACTAGCCCGAAAGATTGAGCCAGAAAAGGATCCAAAGCCAGACTTAAAATCTCCAGAAACCTCAACTGTATCACTACGCCGCAGCTTCACATCATCCACACCAGACAGAGTTACCTAATACCTTCCCGCCAATTTTTTATTATTTATATAAACCGACTTTAAACGTAAAGCTACCTCGCCAGATTTGCCCGTACCAATATCGCCATCAACCGTGCCACGTAAAATCACCTTAGAGCCAATATATTCCTCAGCTGGAAGCACTGCCTGCATCTGAATATTACCTCTAACATAACCCAGTAGAGCTCCAGTAATCAAAATAAATACTAACGCCCACTGTTTTTGAACTACCACTAGACTAATAGCAAAACCGCTAAATAATACTAACCACCCCCAGCTAGACAGCCACACCCCACTAAAATACCTAGCAATCAGTACGCCAGCACATAATACACCTACCAAAAAACAGGATGAATCGGTCGCATTAAAGCCTGAGCGAGCCTCATTCAATCAGTATATCACGCTAAAATACTTGAATTTTGCCATAAAATAAGCTAGAATCAAATAAGCCTTGGGTCAGTAGCTCAGGTGGTTAGAGCACCTGCCTTTTAAGCAGGGTGTCCTGGGTTCAAGTCCCAGCTGACCCACCAAATACAAATTGTTTTCAAAATTACCGCCCATATTGGTGGTTTTTTGTTTTTTATTTCTTTTTTATAGACCCAAAGCCTGACAAGCGAGAATGCATAACATCAATTACCGCTACAATTAAGGCTCCAGTTAGAATATAATCTCGATTAAGCATTACTACATCAAAAAACTGCCTACTACTGCCCGACAAATCCATTAGGCCAGACAGTGCGCCAATCCCAAATAGCACCGCCAGAAGACTATATAGCAAGCTGCCTAAAATCCGACCCAGTAAACCTTTGTAAACTGGACCGCCGAATATCAATAAGAGTGATGGCGTCAACAAAACCAGCAGGCTGACTACTGTCAGGGGTGAAATTACCCAATCACCTAAAAATGATAAGTTAGCTGCCCAGGCTGGAAATTCAGACTCCCAAAGTCGCTGTAAAACATAACCTGCTGCCAGAGCTAGTCCTAAAACACCAAAGCGACGTTTGCTGAAAAAAGCTAGTAAAAATAAAAGTACCGCATAAATTACTAGGATTACAATCACATTCATGAACTACCATCCAGTTCAAAATTGGCTTTACTGCCAATTTTTATACCGTACCTATCAGAAGCTCCAGCTATTGTTTCTAGCACGTATTTCGCATCAACACTCGGGTGAAATGTCTTATCTGGGTACGATTCTGGCTGGGCCGATCTCTCGATGTCAACCACCTCTTTTTGCTGGTTGAGCCATATAATGTCAATCGGGTAATTCATATCTTTCATCCAAATACCCCAGCGATTATTCTTAGGAAAAATAAACAACATAGCCTCGTTCTGACCCAAAGACTCAGTGCCGCTTAGACCCCTTATTCTATCTGCCTCATTCTCTACTACCTTTGCTTTAAAAACTGCAGAGCCAAGTTTTACATAGCTAGGCCTATTATGCAGTGATTCTTTTGAATAAGAGGTGTTTAAAATAAAGAAGAACGCCAACAACAAACCAGCAGAAACAACCATAGTTGCAAATAGTTTATAGCGCTTAGGCTTCATAGCCTCATTATAACTCAATAGACTATAATCGACTATGCACCAATTCTATCTTTTTTGAGCCTACGCTTGGCGTTAAACTCAATATATTCAACAATAGGGGTGGCCACGTCCCTACCAGTCACCTTCTCGATAGCAAAACCTGGACTAGCATTCACCTCAAGAATAAGCGGTCCACGATTACTGCGCATAAAGTCAACCCCAGCTACCGCCAACCCCATAGCCCTAGAAGCCTTAATGCACATCTTACGCTCTTCATCTGTTAACTTAACTGACGAACCTTCGCCGCCCTTGTGTAAATTACTTCTAAAATCATCGTCCAGACTCTGACGCATCATACTAGCCACTACTCGACCACCAACCACAAAAGCTCGTATATCTACGCCAGCAGACTCCTTAATAAACTCTTGAAGCAAAATATTAGTACCATCTTCATTCGATAAGTAGAAAGCTTGCAAAACTGACTTTGCCGCCTTTTTAGTTTCTGCCAATACTACGCCATTGCCATGTGTACCTCTGGCAAGCTTTACAATTACGGGTGCGCCACCCAATTTCTCAATTAAATCGTCAATGTCTGTTGCGTTACGGCTAAATACAGTCTTAGGTATAGATACACCCGCCTTAGCCAACAACTGCATGCTTCGTAATTTATCACGCGACCGACTAATTGCAATAGAACTAGAAACAGTGTAGGCACCTTGCATCTCCATCTGGCGCAAAATTGCACTGCCATAGCGCGTCATGCTACTAGCAATTCTGGGAATAACTGCATCAAACTTCGCAAGTGACTCACCCTGATAGCGCACAATTGGGTTACTTTGTTCAATTGTGGCATAGCAGTCACGGTACTTAATTACCTCTACGCTATGCCCCCTTCCTATAGCAACATCACTCAAGCGCTTAGTTGAATAGTTACCCGGCCCATTAGATAAAATGGCAATTCTCATATGTGTTCTTCCTTTATATGTGCCTGCAACTCCTTAAGGCGACGTTTCTCGGCTTCCACTAGTGGCGACCCCAACTGCACATCTACTATAAACTTACCATGCAAAGTTGAGCGACCTATCAAAACGGGGTAGGTTTGAGAGCTCCTGTCGGCCAATGTAAAAGTAGCCATAATTCGACGCTTTTGCATTACAATTGGCATCTTAATACGATAGCGCAGCTGCTTGTGACCCATAGAACTAGAAATACACACACGGTCGTAATGAGGAAAAATAATCTCATCCTCATAGACATCGTGTCCAGGTGCCATAAAGCGAACACGCAAGCCTGCATCCACTTCTTCTGTTTCGCTAGCCCAAATAGAAGATGTTTTTGCACCAGTGTCGATACGTGCATGCAAGATGTTGCCACCCAAGTCTGGAAATGCTATCTTTTCGACACGACCAATTAAAATCTTACCTATCATATCTAACTCCATAATCCAACAAATCTCTTATCATATCAATATACACATCAACCTTTTCATCAATAAATACACCACTAGATACCTGAGGTGCGTTGTTAATTTCTAATAGTAAAAACTTACCCGTATCAAGATTATACACAACATCCACACCCGCCACTTGCAACTTAGTTGCATCAGACGCTTTGACGCAGACAGATAACACCTGACTGTCTATCTGGTTAATTGGTATAAGCTCTGCACCACCGCCCTGAGATGTGTTATTCAGATGAGACGACCCGTCGCCCGTTCGACGAATAGCCATTGCCGGCTTGCTGTTAAGGACCAGGACTCTAAGATCGCTATCATTAGGTATAAATTCTTGTAGCAAAAAATGTTTATCTGGATTTCTATCAATAATGGCACGTAAATCTTTAGCAGTCTGCACTACGTAATTAAAGTGCCCTCTAGACCCATCGTTAGCTTTTAGGACTGCCCTTCCGTTAAACTCCTCAAAACGTTTTACCATTTCATCAACTGGACCATACATCGTATGTGGCCAATTTTTAATTCCGCTACACCATAATAAAAACTGCGTACTAAGCTTACTATCTAGCAACAACCTATTTAAATAAGTGTCTGTATATGTAATATTAAAATAATCACAGTACTGCGAGATTGCGTGAGCCTCATAGACATAGACTCCAACATTCCGAATAATGACAAGGTCGAAGTCACGTACGTCAAACTTTTTTTGAGGATGATAGATAGACAGCCTGTCATCGCTCAATTCAAAAAACAGTTCAGAAATATCACATAGTTCAATGACAGTGTCGCCCTGAAGCTTAGATTGAATCTCTCTTGCAAAATCTTCAACTGCTCGCCTTTTAGAGCCTCTGGCGCGAACAATAAGTAAAATTTTCTTCATAAATATGTCCTTATTTTTGTAAAACTATATCATGTATTTGTGTATTTTTCGAACTGCCAACTATTGCTTATAAAAATTATATCAACAACCAAATTATCACTTAAAAGTAATGGGTGCACTTATTAAAAAGCACACCCTGCGGACAAGAACCTTACTCAACCTGGTCGTCTCTACTCTCATTGATATCAATAAACTCATCTTGGGTCATATTGAAATCAAACGTAGAGCCAAATCGCTTGGCGATTTCGCCACTGGCACGCTCATGCCTATCGACTAAAAACTCACGCAGAGCCCTTAGCACAAAGACAATCACACTAGCCACAGTGACTACAGCAACTACCATAGTCATAATTGACGAACTGCGATCTGGCGACTTATTAAAAACATACACCAGAAAGAAAACTAACACCGCCGCCACAACAACTACGACAATGATAATCTTCCTAAGCAGACCTTGAGCCCACTCAAAAGTGTAGTCCTTATCGTCAACAGAATAGTCGCGCATACGAACACGACCACGATCGTCGAGAGGGTTATGATCGTCAAAAAACGTCATGTTAATCACCTAATCTGTCTGTCAGCTCTCTATCTCTCTGATAGAGTAATTAATACTATACTCTATTTTGACATAAAAATCAAGTTTTTATATCAATTTTATATTTTGTTTAAGTTCGATAATTCCTCTAGTAATGGTCTAATATTATCCTTTAGAACTCCGGCTAGGCGTGGGTTAGCCAAAGCTTCTTTAGCGTTCTCGATTAGACGCTCACGATTGACTCCGTAAGCCATCTTGTCGGTTACTCCGCCATAAGAAATATCACCATTGGCATCCGCCTTTACGGCATCAATCATAATACGCAAGGCATCCATATCGGTCTGAACCAGAGCCTCCTGGCTTGCCTTACCCTTTTGAACAAAGTCACGCGCCATATCATAAAAGCCATCTCTTGAAGTACCCTTAGTGCCAATAATGTCGAGACTCTTACCGCCCAAGAAAGGCGCGGCTGGCAACATAGTCTTCTTAACGCCATCAACAATTGTAGAGCGAACTTCTGCATACTCTGCCTGATCAGACTTGGCAATTAAATCCAACTTCTGAGATATATTGGCCTTTTCAGTAATAAACTTACCTACCGCCGCTTCAAGCACATGGTCATCGGTATGATCAAAGTCATAGCCACCCTCTGACACAGAACCTTCGCGCATAGCTAACATCTGAACCTGAGCGCCGCTCAAGCGAACATGATCCATCATTTCAGCAACAGCCTCTGCACTCTTACCAAAATCAGCTCTTCGCTCAACTACAGCACGTGCCGCAGCTAGCATTTCGCCACGCTGACCAAGCACACCAGCTGCTTGACTCTGCAGAACTTTGCTAGCCATAATATCACTTGAGTAGTCTGCTCTACTAGCATCACTCGCCATAACAGCTCGCGAGGCCAATACCTTTTCTCGTCGCGCCTGATCTTGCATCTGCTTTGAAGCTGCAGCTATCATGGCATCATTCTCACCGTGCATTTCCCCGCCAGCTTTAGTCTTAAGCTCATCCATATAATTTTCAATCTGCTTCTTCTTAACATCCCGCTCCATTTCAGCTAGCTTAACTTGAACAGCCTCGAAACGAACGTTCTGATCGGTTAGTCTCATGTCATCATAAGCCGCCTTATTGAGATTATCGACCGCCTCAGACCTATCGTCCTCTCTGACCTGCTCAATCATTAAATTACGACCTAAAGCCGAAGCATTAAAGCGTCGATTCCGCCTACTCTCGTAACGTTTCTTAAGGGCCTCGTCACGTCGACGACTATCATCCATCCGACGCGCCAGACCAGAGCCAAAACTATGATTAGCTAAACGTTCAGCCTTTGCTAAATCTCGCTTTCCGCTTGCCCAATTCTTAGCTCTGTCACCCACGCCCTTGGCTGGATTATTAATCATTCCAGCCAGCTTACCAAGCATGCCGCCACTGAATCGAATCAAAAATGGAGTAATAATAAGTGGAGCCAGCTGCACGAACATAGCTAATAAAACCACTTCGGCTCGATCTGCATTCTGTGCAATTAAATATCCTGCCAGTTGCGCTCCGCCAAATAAAATTGAGAATATCGGGTAAAGCAGTAGCATGGTTTGAAAGATATTGCGCCAGCGATCAAAGTATTTTTGCGTACCCGGCAAAACAAAGGCTACGAAAGCTATTGGTGAAATCATTACCAAAATAGTTATTAATGCCTGTCGGGCTGCCAAAATGGCAACCGCGATAAAAACTGCTGTTATGGCAGTTACTAAAACTGGCACCAGTAGGTAAACTACGCTGGTGCCAGCTCCCGATAATCCAACCAAACCGGCTCCAATGATTGTTCCGCCAGACAGTAGATAGGCGGTCATCTCGCCCCAGCTTAGACTATCTAACCTGTTTTGACTTTGCCCCTGAATTAATTCGGTACGAATTTGCATCAGTATTTCTTGCAACGACGCACCAGCAATATTAGAAGCATCAACTAGCAATGCGCATAGGTAGTAGGAGGTATTAACCAAAATTGCCGCAATAACCAATCGCGGAATCATTCGTTTTATATTGTAATTACTTACACCCTGATTGGTGATCTGAGCGTATACGATTACCAAAAAAGCGATTGCAAACGCAATGTTCGCAAACGATTGCATATACTTCCAGGCTCGATACAACGATGAATTATTTTCAGTTGAAAGTGGTCTAACTTCTAAAAAACCCTCTAAAAATTCATAAATTTTATCCATCGCATCGGCTATAAAGCCCATAATTGGACAAAGAATATAACCTATGCCATTTACAGCACAGGAGGTAGCCTCTTTCTCATTGTCACCCTCGCCACCATCGCCATTTTGAACCTCGGAGCGTGGATCTATTGATATAGTGCGAGGCTCACCTCTTGGTGAATAGTTATTTGGCGAAGACTGATCATATTCTGCAAAACGTGCACCGCTAGCGTTGTCTAGGTCTGTTTCTGCCGGAAAATACACCACAGACACCCGACTACCCTCTCGATGCTCGTAGTACTGAGACCCTTCAGGAATTCCCATAGGTGAATCCGCCGGGGCCACCTTCGGACCTTCGTAGGTTTTATCATCGTATTTAATTTGACCATTTTCCCAAGTAGCATCAGCGGCATATACAGGTCTACTTAGTGCCACTACACACAAAAAAGCTGCCAAAACTGCAGCTACTACAAGGGTTATCTGACGAACAAATGACAAACTTCCCAGTGGCGATCTCCCTGATAAAGCCCACATATTTACTATACTAGCATTTTTTAGTCAATTAGTCAAGGTTATGCTACTCCATATTAAACACTGGCTCTATCCTCAAAATTAACTAATTTTAAGGGGTAAATGCCGCCTATTTTAAGTTGCTCGGAGCCATTAACGAGCGTTAGACCTGGCAAGTCGCTGAACGACATAGGCAATTAAACCAAGCCCTGCCAGTATTAAAACTGCATATTGAACATCTTTTAGTATGTACATTAAGGCAAATATGGCTGCAATTGCCCCCCACCAAACAGCCCATCGCTTATTAAATACCGAGCCTGCAACCAACACCGCTAACTGCTCTACCAGGAATATCAATTGATGACTCACCCCTCCAGACAGGGCCGTTAGCGCCATGTGAAATGTCATAAGTCCAATCGCAAACTTAAACCTGAAGCTTCTGCGTCTTCCAGAGTATATCAAGCCAGCTGAAGCTATCGCCGCTACTATTATATGAATATATACCCAGCCCTCTACAATCGACCCCCTGTCCAAGATAGACACTAGGCTTAAGGTGGTCGCCGTCATGGCATATAGCGAAACTTCACCATAAGACAGGCGTTTACTTCGAGTATACTGTAAAGCAAACAGCCCAGATAATAGCAACGACGTAAACGGCACCAGTATAGATCCAGGCCTAGTGTGATACTTGCTGCCAGCGTACACCATACTGCCGACCAGGTATCCAATAAACCAAATTATTGCTGCAGAGCGACGAAACACCGACTCGTATCGCAAAGTAGTATGGGGGTTTAGGCGAATAATCTCCGCCGTTATTGAGGTTATAGCCCCGGCGAACAACCAAGAAGTTACATATATCCATATATCCATGGTATCGTTATTAATCAAATAAAGTAGCCTGCCTACAGCAAAAACAAGCGACATACTGGCCAAGTAAACTAATCCAGGTTTGAGTATGGTATACGACATCAGGTAGAGATAAGCGGTTATTAAGAAAATTGCCAGAGTTACCACCACAGAAAAACTGCCTACACTAAACAAGAATGCTATTACAACATGTATCATCATAGCTGTTGCCGACCAAGCCAGCGCTGGGCTTGTGCGCCGAACCATTAAATGACCAGAAGCAAAAAGCAAGGAGGCTCCCAGGTAATACCAAGAGAGTACCTGCATTAACCTTATGCTGTAAAGCCAATCATAGCCAACGATAATTACGGGAAGAATAACCAGCGACACTAAAGCTGCATACATCCAGCCAAAATGCTTCAAGCGTAGGCTATAAATCATCGATATAATAGTGATAATCGCAAGCAATACACCACTAGCAAAATGCTCCCTAAGGCCCCACCAATTGATAACTACCAACCACTCAACAATAAGCGCAGCCGACAGGAATATAACTTCGCTAATGCGATTGTGTCTTACTTTTTGCGCCCAGCTCCAGATGTATAGACTTATCACCTGCTGAACTAAGGCTGCTAATACAATTCCACTGCCAGATATAATCTGACTATAATCACGGTAGCTATCGGCAATATGAAAACCTATCGTAATAATAATTGCAGACAGTAATACCCTGACAATGATCGCAAACATATAGCGCCGAGTCTGCCAATAATATAAAGTATATTGCAATAAAGCCAAGCCCAGAACCAACTCGGTTTCTAGATAACTTAAAGATTCAAATAAAACCAAACTAAACAGGGCGGCGATTACACCCAAATAAATACTGGCGTCAGTTAAGGGCTTGGCACTATAGCTAGGTAGCCTCCTGGACAACAGAGTAACTGCTAGCTGACTCACTATGCCAATCAAGACTAGTGGTATTAGTAACCACACAAAACCATCTGCAATATTATTGCCAATAGCCAAAGCCAAAGAGACTAATGACCCGATCGAAACGTAAGTCGCCACCTGACTCTTTAAAAATAATGTAGCCGCACCATACAAGAACAAAGCCGCAACAGAAGTAGCTAACCAGGCATGAGAACCGCTAACGCCTAGAATTTTATTTAGAGCTACCCCAGAAAAGGGAACTAAAGCCATTGCGATACTTAAAAAGGCAATTGCGGCCGGCCTTAGACTATCGCTGAGACGGTACAGAGCCATGCCACCGCCATAAAACATTAAAATAGACATCCAGATAGCTACAATACTAAAAACAGCATCCTTAGCGCTAGCTACAAAGGCAGCTACGCCTCCAATTATTAACAGGCTCGCTACAAATAGGACGATATTCAGAGTAATATCTGAGTTTTTAACAGATGGATCAGGCGCCGAACTATTCAACGCTGGAGGTTGACTATCCAAACTAGATACATCCAAGGCAACGCTCTCAGTCTGAACAGAAGGTGCCTTAGCTTGAATATTATCGACCTCAGTCAATTTCAGTTCAGACGAGGCATCTCCATGAAACGACTCACCTGTCGAAGTCTCTTGAGTCCTAGATTCTAGCTCTCGAATTCTCTTTTTTAATTTAGATTGTTTAAGAAATAAAATTACGACAAAAGCAGGACTAAGCAATATTACTAAAGATATTAAGATAAGAGCTAACTGCATGCATCAATAATAGCATGAACGATCTAAAATAGTGATCTCTTCTTACTTGACCTAAATTGTTCCAATAAATCCTTTTGCTTTTTAGTTAATTTGGTTGGCGTTTCTACGATAACATTAACGATATGCGGACCCCTTGAGTCTCTGCCTGGATGAGGCACACCACGACCACTCAATTTAAAGTCATCGCTACTTTGAGTCCCAGCAGGAATCTTCATACGAACCTTGCCGTCAACTGTTTCAACATCAATTTCTGTTCCCAGGGCAGCATCAACCATAGATATAGTCTCATCAGACAAAATAATATCCCCCTCCCTAGTAAACTTCTTATGCGCCTTAACACGGATATGAATATAAAGATCCCCTTTTGCACCACCCGCCACTGCTTCACCTCTATCTCGTAATCTTATGGTAGCGCCATCGTCTATCCCGGCAGGTATCTTAACTGTAATAGTCTGCTTGCGACGCTCTGTGCCAGCTCCAGCACAAACTCGGCAAACCTTTTCTGGCACCCTACCTCGACCATCACAGCTTTGACATACAACAGACTGTTGAATTTGCCCGAACATAGTATTCATAATTTTCGGAATTTGGCCACTACCCTTACAGGTGTCACAAGATTTCATACCATGACCAGGCTCGGCCCTATCTCCGTGACAATGATTACATTCATCAAGTATATCTAGTGAAATCTTCTTTTCGACACCAAAAACCGCCTCTTTGAAGTCAAGTTTAACTACCGTTTCAACATCGTTACCTCTGCGAGCTCTGGCAGATCTGCCACTAGCACCACCTCCGAAAAACTGACCAAATATATCGCCCAATCCACCGTCACCAAAATCAAAATGAACGCCTTGACCACCAAAATCAAAGCCATCAAACGGGCTGCCTCCACCAGACGACCCACCAACCCCGGCATGACCAAACTGGTCGTAGCGCTGTCGCTTTTGCTGATCTTTTAAGACTTCGTAGGCTTCGTTAATTTCTTTAAACTTAGTTTCGTCGCCGCCCTCTTTGTCAGGGTGATATTTAACAGCCAGCTTCCGAAATGCCTTCTTTATCTCATCTGCACTAGCATCCCGACCAATGCCTAAAATTTCATAATAATCTCGCTTACTCATCTTAGCTTATTATATCAAAAACTAGCACTCATATGCAAGGAGTGCTAGTTGGATCGTCGATTAAAGCTAATTTATTTTTTAATTGTGAATTTCGCCTGCTTAGCTAGTTCCAGTAGAGCCTTTTTAGCTGCGGTTTCGGTAATATCTATGCCATCGTTATAATTCTGAGTTAGACTAAACTTATATGAGGTAGCATCTTTAACTACTATGACAGCCGTTTGAACATCCGCTGAAGTTCGACGCGGTGTAAAATATCGAGCCTCGTCACCCAAACCTGGAATAGATTCCTTACTAGTGCCAGCAAAAGGCTTTGTCTTGTCAAGCTCTTCCTTATTAACGTACGCTAAAACATTAACGTCGACATATACTGTCTTGTTGTTCTTTGTGGTCTTTAGTGTATAGCGAGCTGTCTCCCCTTCAAGATTTGCGTCTGCTACTAGAGTACCTGACTGCTTAGGGCCGCTAGCGTCTTTGGCTAGACCTTCAAACGACTTATCAACAGCGCCCTTGGTAACCACCCCAGCCACACCGATGTGTTTGTTTTTGTCGACTATCTGAGATGGATCGGCTGATTGCTGTGATGACTTGATATTACTCTTGACCAAGAAAACAATAGCTCCAGCAATGACCACGAGAAGTAAAATAATTCCAACTGCTATGTAAATTGATTTACGATTTTTCATTCTATTTGATTCCTTATTTTGCTTATGGCTACAGTATAGCGTGATTTGAAAGCATTCGCAACCAAAAAGTCCGCCTCGAGAGGCGGACTTTTCTAAACAGAGAGCTTACTTCTTGTCGTCGACTATTTCACCCTCGACAGGTTCATCCTTGTCTTTTTTCTTCTTAGACTTTTTTTCACCACCAGACTTGGATGAGTCATCCTTCGAGTCATCATCCTTGGCAGCTTCTTCATACAACTTAGCTCCAATTGGCATAATCTTATCCTGAAGATCCTTTGCAGCAGCCTCTAGTGATTCTTTATCAGCTTTTTCGTCATCCTTAACCTTCTTTGCAGACTCAACCGCCTCTTCAATAGCAGACTTATCCTCGTCGGATATCTTGTCCTTGAACTCTGTCGGCATCTTCTCTGCTTGATAGATGGCATTCTCTAGTGTATTACGCGCCTCAACCGACTCTCGTCGCTTCTTATCCTCTTCGGCGTGAGCTTCAGCTTCTTTTTGGGCCTTTTCAATATCTTCCTTAGACATATTTCCACTATCTGATATTGTTATCTTTTGCTCCTTGCCTGTTCCCTTATCTTTAGCAGTTACATTCAAGATCCCGTTAGCATCTAGATCAAACGTAACCTCAATCTGCGGAACACCCCTTGGAGCTGGCGCTATACCATCAAGAATAAAGCGACCGAGCGACTTATTGTCAGTAGCCATCTCCCTTTCACCTTGTAAAACATGGATCTCTACCTGTGGCTGGTTGTCTGCGGCAGTGCTAAAGGTTTCAGATTTACTAGTAGGAATTGTTGTGTTGCGTTCAATCAGCTTAGTGGTAACTCCACCCATAGTCTCGATACCAAGACTTAGGGGTGTGACATCAAGCAGTAAAACATCCTTAACATCACCGGCCAATACACCCCCCTGAACAGCTGCACCAATTGCTACAACCTCATCTGGGTTAACACCCTGCATTGGATCTTTTCCAAATATATCCTTAACTTTCTCTACAACAGCTGGCATACGAGTCATTCCACCGACCAATACCACAGACTGAATATCGCTAGCCTTCATACCTGCATCGCTCAAAGCCCTATTGACAGGATCCGCCAATCTATCAATTAAATCCTTAACCAACTCCTCCATCTTTGCGCGTGTTAGTGTGTACTCAAAGTGCTTTGGGCCATCTTCATCGGCTGTAATAAAAGGTAGGTTAACCTCAAAGCTGTTTGTAGCCGAGAGCTCCTTCTTGGCTTTTTCAGCTTCATCCTTAAGGCGCTGCATAGCCGCTTTGTCACCCTTAAGATCAACACCCTCTTCGGACTTAAATACATCTAAGAAATGATTAACAATTCGATTATCAAAATCTTCACCACCAAGATGGGTATCACCATTAGTGGATCGCACCTCAAAAACGCCGTCCCCAAGTTCCAGTATTGAAACATCAAAAGTACCGCCACCTAGGTCGAACACAGCAATCTTCTCGTCCTTACCGCCCTCTAGACCGTAAGCAAGCGCCGCTGCAGTTGGTTCATTTATAATACGTCGGACCTCCAAGCCAGCAATCCTACCCGCATCTTTAGTAGCCTGACGCTGGCTATCGTCAAAATATGCTGGTACTGTAATGACGGCCTCGGTTACCTTTTCGCCAAGATAAGCCTCAGCATCAGCCTTGATCTTACCCAGTGTCATAGCCGAGACCTCTTCAGGTGTATACTCCTTGTCGCCCATCTTAACAGCTACGCCTGTGTCATGCTTAACTAGTGCAAAAGGTAGTATATCTATGTCTTTTTGAATTTCTTTATCGCTAAACTTTCGGCCAATTAAGCGCTTCACTCCGTAAATAGTATCTTTGGGGTTGGTTACTCGCTGGCGTTGCGCCACCTGCCCAACTAATCGATCGCCTTTTTTATTTACCGCTACTACACTTGGAGTAGTGCGATTACCTTCAGCGTTAGCAATAACTTCTGGCTTGCCTGCTACCATATAAGCAAAGGCGCTATTGGTAGTTCCAAGGTCAATTCCTATAATCTTTCCCATTTCTTCAACTCTCCTTTTTATAAAATATTATGGATAATTCTATCTACATTTTAGCACTCTACATGTTAGATTGCCAATATATTTTATTGTAACTGAATTAGCACTCTAGTGTCAAGAGTGCTAAATAAACTAAAGATATCTTTAGGCTTGCACTTCTATTACCATATGCGTTATTATTATTTCGTATATGGTAATATATTTACGTAAATAAATAAGGAACATGGATATGGGAGCAATACAGAAGGTATCGCTAAATAGTAAAAGGAAAATATTAATCTCAACACTAGCAGTGTCTATTGGAGCAATTGGATTATTTATAGGAAGCACCCCAGCTGCCAATGCACAAGTAGATCCTCAAAAACTTATCGAGGCATTCCCACTAGGCTCTGGCGGCCCCACAGACGGCCTACCAACCGCACTAAGAGCCGCAGGTGGATCAGGCTATGCTAGCGGAGAAAACAGAGGTTACGCACACCAAGAGAATAAAGGCGCGAACGCTAACGGCAAGGGTACCGCTACCTACCAAAAAACAAGCGGAGGCTTTGCCGGCGCTCCAAATGGTAGCCATGGAGTATCTAGCTACGTAGATGGAGCTGGCAACAGGCAGCATGTAGACGTTACTCATCCAGATGATAAAAAGCGACCTGTAATAGTCTTTATACATGGCGGTGGCTGGCGCGGGGACGGCGGTCAATACGGACGAGCCTTTCGTGAACGCGTTGCCCAACATGGTTTTGCATCCTTTAGAATCAAATATCGCCTAATGCCCGATGGTACATATGGAATATTTAATGATGTAATGAATGCCATTAAGCATGTTCGTGAAAATGCCGACATCTATAACATCGACCCTTCTCGTGTTATCACCTGGGGAGACTCAGCCGGTGGATCGCTAAGTGTTCGTACCGGTGCTTCAGGTAAAGCTGGTACATCAACGGCTGTAGGCTGGTCTGCACCTACTAACGCCATAAGAAGCATGCTTCTTTCGCCTTCTAGCTTAGCAATCGGCGTTGATCACTCAACCTGTTTTAATACACAATTCACAGGTATCGCCAACGACATAATGGAGCTCTACCGAGGCCACGAATACCTACTGCAAGACCCAGCACGTCTTAAGGATGTTAAACCTGAAGAGCTAATTAGCTTTGCTCAATCAACCTTCCAGGCAGTAAACGTTATCAAAGATAATAATGTACTAGGCCAACTCCAGCAGAGTCTAGGTGAATGGGGAATCGATACCGATCGTCTATCTAACGCTTACTCCGTGGCTCGTGACTCAGCTAATCGATTACAGGCTGCTGCTAATGATATAGACCCAGAAAAGGCCGAAAAAGAAACTGGTGTAGATCCATCAAATACCGACCTACAAGCTTTTAAGGATAAAATATCTAAGGTTATAGAAGGTTTAGAGGTTTCCTCTGGCGATAGCACAACTATAAAAGAAGCTAAAGAAAAGCTAGAAAAGATCAAAGCAGAGCTACCTAAAAAACCAGGTGACAAATTAGATTCAAAAACAGAGGGCAAGGCTGATATAGTAGCTGAAGTAAAGGCGGACGCTAAACTATCAGGCGATTCAGAAGCGCAGATAACTGCAAAAGTTGACGCTAAAATAAAAGAACTAGCTAGCTCCGAAAGTAAAACTGAAGCCCAGATTAAAGCTGAGATAGATGCTGAGATCAAAGCTAAAGCTAAAACTGAGGGTAAAAGTGAATCTAAGGTAAAATCAGAAATTGATGCCAAGGCAACCGCCAAAGTAAAGGCTAAGTCAGAAGGCAAGGCGGATGTTAATGCCGAAGGAAAGATCTCTATCGAATCTGGCAAACAAGCTGTTCTAGAGGTGGCATTTAGCTTAAAGATTTCAACTGAATCATCAGACATCAATAACAAAGAGTCTATTATTGGCCAAGTTGCTGAGTCAACCAGGAAAGATCCAAAGAAAAAAGCCGAAAAACCAGCTACACAAGAGGATGCTTTACGAGCTCACCTAGCTATGCTACTAGAGGGTGACATAAAGAAATTAAGTGATGCACTGGGGGCGGTAAAGTCACTAAACAACGATTCTTACAAAGAGAATGAGAGTCCAACTATCCCACAGGTGGCCCAAATAGAAGACTTGAGTAAAATTGCTAATCCTGTATCAGCCGCCCTAAACCAAAACTCTAACACTTTCAATAAGGCTACAAACGGTGGTAGTGGCGGAAACGCACAATTTATTCCTGTGAGTAAGATTGCGGAGTGTGCCGACAATATTGTACAGACCTCACCTGCTCTATTTGCCGATCCTAAGTCTCCACCAATGTTCTTAGCTAACGCGTCTCACGAACAGCTAGTACCTCCTCAGGATGCGTACGAAATGCGCGACAAGATTCGTAGCTTTGGCACAAGAGCTGAGGTCCTAATCCTGCCTGGTGCTAACCATATGGGTTATGATGAACGTGCCGTAGAACCTACACTTGGATTCTTAAAATCTGTTAACCACCCAGAGGCAATTAATAAAGGTGCCCCAGTTGCAGAACAAAATAAAAACACACCCGCGCAAACACAGCAGGGCGCCCAAAGCTCGGGCGGAGGAACAGTACAAAGATCTCAAGGCTCAAGCACCGGAACCACACAAGTAGCCCAAAGCTCAGGCAATCAAACAAGACAACCAGCACAGCAGCAAAAACAATATAGCGGAGTTTGCGCAGCTGGACAGAGGTGGAATTCTAATTCTGGAAAATGCTATAACGATACAGGCTTTCCAAACAGCAGTACCAGCAAACCCTGCCCGCCAGAAAGATCTTGCGCAAATCAGCCACGCCACGTAAACGGCCCTGCCAATAAAAGGTAAAGTTACACGTTTCACTCTGTAAACGACGATATGGATACAAACATAAATAGGATAGCTATATAACATAAGAATATACAACTTCTATACATCTCCAGGCTTAATATCTCAGTAACGTTTCACATAAACAGAACACCGATCATAGCATCGGTGTTCTATTATTTAGTATAACTAATCTATTGTGTCTGTTTATCTTTCGTCCTTCCAACCCTTACCATGGCTTGCCTAATCATTTCTCCATCTCTGGTGTATCCCGCTTGTAACTCCTCAGTTATAGTTTCGCGATCACCTTTTGACTCTTCATCATATTGAACGGCATAGTGTAGCTCTGGATTAAACTCATCACCGATCTTGGCGGGTATACGCTCAATCTGCAAGTCCAGCAGTAGCTTTTCAAGCTTCTTGGCAGTACCCAGTACACCCTTTACCCAAGCGTTATCGACAAGCTCATCTGGGGCTTGGCTTATTGCCCTATCTAGAGTATCAATTATTGGTAAAAGTTTAACAATCATGACATTACCGCCAGATTGTCGTGCAGCCTGTACATCTGCCTCCGTACGCTTGCGATAGTTTTCAAAATCAGCACGAATACGCTGTAAATCTAAGATCAGCTCTCCGTTCTTTTGCTCCAAATCATTAGCTTTGTCTTGATTTTTTTTAGATGATTTTTTAGCCAACTTCTCTTTACCGTCTTCGTGATTTTTTACCATATACTACAGTACCTCCTCTAAAGTTTTTGCCACCTGCCTAACTAAGCGAATGGTTCTTGCGTAACTTTGACGCGTCGGCCCAAGTACACCAATATAGCTATTGTCGCTATATGGAGAAGAAAATTTACTAATAATTAGGCTAGCTCCGCTAGATTTCCCTACTGGATTTTCTTCACCAATATAAACATTTAGTGGCTCATTTGGCGAGGCCTCTCTTAGCCATGGCTCTAGATTATCCAACAAACGAGCTACAGCCTGAGGTGCGTCTCCCCCGTACATAAATTCAGGTTGGCTAAATAGATTCCCAATACCGCTCATATACAACTGCCCGTCTATGGTGGCAATTCCCAGGTTACGGGTTAACTCTACCAAACTGTCAACTGCACTACGTATTGCCCGATCTGCCTGCCCACGATAGCTACTCACCCTGGCTTCAATTGCTCTAGTGTTGCGCTCTAATGCTGGCAACTCTGGCATATAAGAGTTCTCTGTTATCTGGTTAACATAGTATCTATAGCCCTTATCTGTAGGTATTCTGCCGGCACTGGTATGGGGCTGAGTAATCAAACCTATCTGCTCAAGGTAGGCCATTTCGCTACGAACAGTAGCGCTACTAACTCCAAACAACTTAGCTAGAGTAACACTGCCTACTGGTGACGCAATTTCAGCGTACTGCTCAATAATTGCTATTAAAATCTGCTTTTGGCGATCTGTCATACACTTATTATAGCAGATTTTGGCACTCTATCAAAGTGAGTGCTAGTGCTTCTCTTCAATCAAGGTCAGTAAATCTCTGGCTGCCAAACGCGCTAGGTCATCTTTTCTAGTAAAAACATCTGGCTTCTTGGCGATATCGTTAGCGACACGCACAGTGTGACTAAGGTCGTCATTAATAATAAAGTGATAGTAAGGTACCTCAAGAGCAAACCTCAACTCTGATATAGCACTTTCACGACGTCGCGGCCACTCAGACCAAAACTCCTCATCAGTTTCGTAACGTGTTCGCAATCTCTCTTGCCAAGTTTCGAAGTCTGGCGGCAAAATAAAGATAGCTACTACATCTTGCGAGAGCTGCTTATACTCCTCAACACCCTGAACATCTAGGTCGGTTATGGCAATCTTACCTTGCTTATAAGCATCCTCAACCTCTTTAACTGAAGTGCCATACACAACTGACCCGTGGACAAACTTCGCCTCAATAAACTCTTGGTTTTCAAGCATTTTTTTTGCCACATCCATACCAACAAAATGATAGTTCTCGCCAGGGACTTCCATTGCGCCATTTTCCATTCTAGGCGGGCGAGTTGTATGAGAAATAATATCCTTAAAATCTGGCCTAGCTAACAGCTTACGCTTAATCGTATCCTTGCCAGCACCAGAAATACCTACTAAAAGTACGATTTTTGCCGACTGAATTAAGTTAACCGCTGCTCGCGATGGCTGATAGTTTGCAATAAGCTCTTTTACTTCCACTAATCCCTCTTTAACATTACTGTGAACGCTTCGCTTGGAATATCAACCTTACCAAAACGCTTCATTCTCTGCTTACCTTTTGCCTGCTTAGCCAACAACTTCTTACGCCTACTGACATCACCACCGTACAACTTGGCTGTCACATCCTTACGATATGCACTAATGTCCTCTCTGGCTATGAATTTGCCGCCGATTGCCGCCTGTAAACTAACCTGAAAACTCTGCCTGGGCACAACATCCTTCAGCTTCTTAACTACATCTCTACCGAGAGCCTGAGCCTCGCTACGATGAGCCATTACACTTAAAGCGTCAATCGGTTCGCCCGCTACATAAAAATCAACTCGCACTAAATCTTCCACCTTATAGCCACTTAATTCATAATTAAAACTACCGTAGCCACTAGTTACACTCTTAAGCTGATCGTAAAAATCTGTCAACAGATTGGCAAGTGGCGCCACAAAGCTAATCAAAGCTCGCTCATCTATATAGCTAACGTTCTTCTGTAAGCCTCTTTTACTAACTATCAGCTGAATAACAGCACCAATGTAATCCTGCGGTACTACTATTTCGCCATTAATCCAGGGCTCACGCACCTCTAATACTGATGTGATTGGCGGAAAATCAGCTGCGCTTTTTATGTCAACCTCGCTACCATCGGTTAAAGTCACCCTGTAGTCCGTGCTTGGGTTTGTCACCACCAAGTCTAGGTCGTACTCTCGCTCTAAACGCTCGCGGACTATATCCATATGCAGCAATCCCAAAAAGCCAATCCTAACACCAAACCCAAGTACCGGTGAATTTTCTGGCTCGAACTGCAAAGCTGAATCACTTAATGAGAGTTTTTCGATTGCATCTTTAAGGTCAGCATAGTGCTCGTTAGAAACAGGAAAGAAGCCTGCATAAACAAACGGTTTTACATCCCGATAGCCAGGTAGTGGGCTCTGGCTATGACTACGTTTTACAGTAACCGTGTCGCCAACCCGCGCGTCTCGAGTTGTTTTTAAGTTAGTTACAACATATCCGATTTCACCTGTTGCTATATCATCTTCGGATTGCATTGTCGGACTAAGCGAACCAACCTCTAAAGCCAAGCCCTGCACACCTGTTGCCATCATCTCAATCGTATCACCCTTTTTGATAGACCCATCAACCACCCTCGTATAAAGGATAACACCTCGGTAGTCATCGTAATAGCTATCAAAAATTAATGAACGAGTACTTTTTGAAGAATCTCCCTCGGGCGCCTTAACTCGATTAATTATCGCATCTAGGACTTGATCAACATTTTCTCCAGTTTTTGCACTGATTTTAATAATGTCTTCTTCTTTACAGCCTAATAAATTAATGACCTGCCTGGAAACACGAGGTACGTCTGCCGCTGGCAAATCAACCTTGTTTAAAACAGGTATAATTGTTAAGTCTTGCTCTAGCGCCAGGTAAACATTAGCTAGAGTTTGCGCCTGAATACCCTGACTGGCGTCCACCACTAAAACGGCACCTTCGCAAGCTTGCAAACTTCTAGAAACCTCATAGCTAAAATCAACATGCCCTGGTGTGTCAATCAGGTTTAATTGATGTTTTTTGTGTATCATTCTAACTGGTGCTAACTTGATAGTAATACCTTTTTCTCGCTCAAGATCCATACTGTCAAGCAACTGAGTCTTCATATCCCGACGCTCAACAGTACTAGTTAGCTCCATCATGCGATCAGCTAGAGTACTTTTACCATGATCAATATGTGCAATAATACAAAAATTTCGAATATCAGCCTGATTCATATATAAAGGTTATTATAGCAAAAAAGCCTGTCTATCTCTAGTCGAGACTACATCTTAAAAAAGAAATAGCGCAAACGAGCCAATACTGGTTTTGTTTCGCGGAGCTTCATAGCATGACTAATTAGCACGTAGAATATCAGACTAACCGCAACAATTAACATAAATTTTGGCAAAGAGCTAAAGAAGCTACGGTCGGTTACGCCTAAAGGAAAGGTGCTAACTAAGTAATAGCTTACAATTGACATCAGTCCGGCTGCGCTGGCCATTCTAATAATCGCACTCCAAAAAGAAGCATCAAACATACCCTTTAGGCGACGACCCATCACAAAAAACAATATCGCCACCTCCACAAAAGCTACCGTCGCCTGAGCAACCGCTAGGCCATAAGCTCCCATTTTTAAACTAAAAGTAAACCAGACTGCTAAAGCTATATTTAAGGATATAGCTACAATTGAAATGTAGAGTGGCGTTTTTGTATCTTGTTGGGCATAAAAACTCCTAGCAGCAATGTGGTATATTGACCTAAAAAGTATTGCCACTGCCAAAACACCCAATAATCCAGCCATCAGAGCGTCTCCACCGTTCTTCAAGAATCCAATTAGATAACCCCTCGTAAAGAAGGTAATCACGGCAACAGGCAAAGCTAGCCACACTATCACCCTTATAACAGCCCTAAGTTCTGACATAAATAAATCACTACGACCCTCACTCAGCCTCTCGGTTAAGTTTGGAAAAGCCGCCGTGCTGATAGCCACTCCAATCAGATTAATCGGCACCATATGCAAAGAAGTAGCCTGCTGAAAAGCACGAACCGTACCCTCTGTCATGCGACTAGCGAGATTGGTCTCGACCAGACTAACAGCGTAATCCATACCTTGATCAAATGATCGAGCTGGCAACAAAGACAACACCTTGCGAAAACCTTTATTTCTCCAGAAAACCTTTAGCTCGTAGTCAAACCCAAGACCAATTAGTCCAATTGAACTAACTACTAGCTGCAAGATCGAACCCAGCACTACACCTAGAGCAACACCCATAATGCCGCCGTCAAAAATTTCATAACCAAAAATTGTAATTCCGCCAGTAAAAACAGTGGCTCCGATAATGATGCCAATATTGTATATGGTTGGAGCTAGGGCATAAAAGGCGAATCTACCAACAGCCTGCTGCATACTTGCAATAACTGTAGCAATCGCAAACAAGAATGGATTCACAGCTATAACCCTCATCATGCTCGTAGCTAAGGCCATACCAGACTCGCTCAAGCCTGGCGCTATCAGATAGCGTAAAAGCGGTTCTGCAAAAATAATTATTAATACACTGGTTATTAGAGTAACCGCAGCCATAAAGTTTATTAGACTAGAACAAAGCTGCCAGGCAGACTTCTTATTACCAGTAGATAAGCGTTGATTAAACACAGGAATGAAGGTGACACTCAAAGCACCAGACACCAGTATAAAGAACATGAAGTCGGGTACTGTAAAAGCGGCCGTATAAGCATCAATTCCCACCTTGTAAGTATCGTAATACATGCCATTAAGAAGGCGATCACGAAATATACCAAGCAAACTCGATAAAAGTGTAGACCCAGCCAACAGTGCAGCAGCCAGCTGCACTGTAATGCGCTGATTCATCTTTAGTACAGCTCGACGGACGCGTCCCACTTCCTATATCACCTTAATCGTGCAAAGCCGCCTCTTTAGGCAAAGTGGCGTCCTTCAAAAGCTCAACAACCGCCTCTTCTTCTATAGTCTCTTCAACCAGCAGGGCTTTTGCTAGCTTGTCTAGGCTAGATCGGTTTTTAGTAATTACTAGCTCAGCTCGACGTGAAGCCTCCTTGATTAATGCTTCGACTTCTTTATCTATTAACTCAGCCGTAGCATCAGAGTAGGGTCGTTCATGAGTAATCTTGTCAAATACCATACCTCCAGTGTCACCATGAAATACTTGATCTCGTAGCTTGCTTCCCATACCCTGTTCGATCACCATATCACGAGCAATCTCTGTAGCCTTACGAAGATCAGATCCAGCCCCAGTAGTAATACCATCGTCACCATAAAGAATCTTCTCGGCTACACGACCGCCCATAGCCCTGGCTAGAATATCCTTAAATTCGTAAACACTAGTGTAGCTTTTATCCTCTGGAGGTAAGAACCAGGTTACACCACCGGTGGCTCCGCGCGGAATAATCGTAACTTTATGCACAGGGTCAGAATCTGGCAATACGTGCCCCACGATGGCATGACCAGCCTCGTGATAAGCTGTTAGTTCTTTCTCTTTTTCATTCATAACTTTAGCTTTTCGTTCTGGACCAATCGCAACCTTTTCAAACGCTTCGGTCAAATCATCATTTGAAATCTTTTTAGCATTACGCCTAGCAGCGATAATTGCTGCCTCATTGGCAATATTTGCCAAGTCAGCGCCACTAGACCCAGCTGTCTTTGCCGCAAGCTTATCTAAATCAACATTGCTCTCGGCTGGCTTTTTCTTAAAGTGGACTTTCAAAATCGCCTCACGATCTTTTCGCTCTGGTAGCATTATGTTTGTACGACGATCAAACCTACCAGGTCTAAGCAGGGCAGGATCAAGTACATCGGCACGGTTGGTGGCCGCTAGGACAATTACGTTGGTGCCTGTCTCAAAGCCGTCCATTTCTACCAAAATCTGATTTAGAGTTTGCTCACGCTCATCATGACCGCCCCCCATACCGGAGCCACGCTTACGACCAACTGCATCAATCTCATCAATAAATATTATACAAGGCGCATTCTTCTTGGCTTTTGCAAACAAGTCACGCACACGGCTAGCACCAACACCGACAAACATCTCCACAAACTCTGAGCCAGAAATAGAAAAGAATGGGACATTAGCCTCACCGGCTACTGCACGTGCCAACATTGTCTTACCTGTACCTGGACTACCGACCAGCAGTAAACCTTTAGGAATTTTGGCACCCAACTGCTCATATTTTTTAGGGTGTTTCAGGAAGTCTACCACCTCTTCTAGATCTTGCTTAGCATTTTCATTACCCGCAATATCGGCAAATACGACTCGTTTCTTATCCATACCATACAGCTTAGCCTTACTCTTACCGAATCCCATCGCCTGATTATTCTGGCCCTGAGCCTGACGCATCATGAACATAAAGAAGCCTATAATTAAGATTGTCGGTACCAAAATAATAGCCAAGTTCCAAATAGTATCACCGGTCTGAGAAGGGGCCTTGTCTTCAATTACGCTTTGCTTGGCCTCTTTCGAAAGATTGTCATCCTTCATTAGAGTAGCCACGCCACCCTGTACATATGATTTATAAGTTGGCTTATCTTGACCCTTTTCGGTAATCTTTAAATCACCGCCCTGGCCTTCAATTTTATATATTTCACCCTTATTAGTACGGTTAATCACCTCTGAAACAGGGACCTCCTTTAAGTTTTCAGGAGGGGACACCACTGCCACTAAAGCCAATGCAGCCACTATTATAATTGACCAAAAAAGTGTTAAACGTAAAAAATTAGCTGCTTTCTTGTTCTGTCCTGGTCGCTTTGGACCTTTTGGAGTCTTTGGGGCTGCCATAAATGAATTATCATTCCTTTCTGTATTGTCAAGATATTATTCCCACTCTTATTATTATATCATCTATTATCTTTTAATAACTGTAAAATTAATTCTATCAAACTGTAAGAACATTTGATTATTAAGCGAAAACTTCGCACCCGGACGAGCCACCTTAATTGCCAGCAAGGCTGCTTGAATTTGAGGCCTTGTGCAAGCAACTCCATGCTCTAGAAGTTTAGCCCTAAGCACCTCATGAGCAACTGCCGCAGGAGCCATAGTGTAAAAATACCTCCTAAACGTTAGTAACCTGTTCACCTCATTATCAATCTGCTGAGCCAACAATCGCTGATAGTGCCATAGATTCAAGATTTCTTGCTTATCATCAAAAGTCAAATCCGCTACCAGTGGCCTTAGGCGATTTCTGGCATATTTATAGTCAAGATTACTCTCATCCTCTCGCCAATCTAATTGACGAGATTTAGCATAGTCGATAATTTCATTTTTCTGCCACCAAGTTAATGGACGCCAAATATCAGCCGCCCCCATTACAGCCAGCCCCCTCCAGCCGGTCCCTCTCTGTATGTGAAGAGCCACTGTTTCAATTACATCATCGGTATGATGAGCGGTCACCAATAGCCCGTTATACCGCTTGGCTACACTTCTTAAAAAGTCGTACCTTCCCTGGCGAGCTGCCATTTCAGAGGTCGACTTACCCAAGTTTAAATGAGTAGATTCAAACTGTAAACCATAGTCATTGGCTAGCCTTTCAACAAACAAGAGCTCATCATCACTAGCCTGACGGATTCCATGATGAACATGGGCCACTATCAATTTTTTCTTCGACCAACTAGCCATTAAATCTAACAAAACCACTGAATCAACCCCACCGCTAACAGCCACCACATAAACTGCACTACTCGAGTCTGCTCGCATAAATTCGCTATTAAGCCAAAGTTTCAATGGGGCAGTGGGTAAAGAATTATTATTTGACATAGTTATCATATATTATACGTCAAAAGCTTGTATAAACAGAGGTTTTATTCAATACTATATACATGAATAAAGTTATGCTTAAAAAGGCGGGTATTGTTATTTTTTGGCTCATCATATCAATAGTTATAGTATTAGTAATTACTATTCTTACAATTTATCTTTATCCTAAACAAGTCAAAGAATTACAGCAGTCAAATTTATCAAGCCTAAGCTACAAGCAAAGTATTTCCGCCATTGATAACGATATAAAAAACGACAAACGAAACTCCGACATTAGCAAAAACTGCCTACCAGTCATTAAAACTCACGATAAAAAAACAGCCAAAGCAGTTGTGATGATGCACGGAATTAGCGCCTGCCCGGAACAGTTTAGTGAGCTAGCCGATGTATTCTTTGCAGCTGGCTATAATGTATATATACCTCGCACTCCGCAGCATGGCTTTACAGATACAGCTCGGCATGACAAAGTCAAACTAACAGAGCTTGCAGATTTTTTAAATAAAACAGCTAGCCAAGCTAAGAATCTAGGTAACGAAGTTGGTATAATCGGGCTTTCTGGAGGAGCCAACCTAGCTACCTGGCTAAGTCAGCGAACTGATATTTTTGATCGAGCACTGCTACTATCCCCCTTCTACGAACCTTCGGTTAGTCATGTTCCAAAATGGAAAATCCCATTAATGATGACACTCTATGGACGAAATATACTCCCTAGTAGCTTCAGCGGAGACCTATCTATACGTACAGTAGCTAAATATGTAATGATTCGCAATAACTATGCGCCTGACAGCAAATCTTCATTAAAGCACCTAGCGGTTATCACTAGTGAGGGCGATGATGACATAGATTTATCTTTAGCTCACTCACTACCTCGTCACATTAAAGAGGTTAACCGAACAACTTATCTTGAAACTCGCCTGTCTAAAAAATTCGGAGTCACCCATGATATTGTCCACCCTAAGGCTCCCGGCATGAAGAAGCACAAAGCTCAGCTATATAAACTCTACCTAGATATGTATGAAAATAAATTAACTAAAAATAAAAAATCTAACGACTAGATTTCATAACCATATACTGATACAAAGTTAACGCTACAATACTAACCCAAAGTAAACTAACACACCATCCAGCAACTATGTCGGTAGGGTAGTGGACCCCCAGGTACATCCTGGACGCCCCCACAAGAACCATATAGATAACCCCCAAAGCAACCGCATGCCACTTTACTGTCGTCCTCCAAAGTAAAAAAATAAGCGCTATCGCTAAAGCCGAACTGGCCATCGCATGACCGCTAGGAAACGAGTAGCCAGCTTCATAAACTAAGTGAGTCCAAAAGTCTGGCCTATCGCGTTGAAAAATACTTTTTAACACAACATTAATTGCCACCGACCCAAATACTGATGAAAAAATCATAAGAGCTGCTTTCTTATGGCTCTTAAGCCAGTAAACTGTTGCTATAGCTAATGTCGCCAATGTTAGTACTATCGGACCACCCAGCTCAGTAATAGACTGAAAAAACATTGTCGCCACAGGTGAGTGCCAGGCCTTGACACTATACATGATCATCTGATCAAAAATAAAATAATCGCCCGCTTCATTTAACCTAGTCGCCAGCCACACAAACAAAGTAACCGGTATTAGATAGGCAGCAAAAAGAGTCACTAAAACCCCTCCAGCAAACGGTATTGTTCGAAGCTTTTTATTTCTTTTTGACATACTTTCCCATTATACAACGTTTATGCTATTCTAGTACCAGTATGAGTAAGCCAGCAAACACAATACCGAAAGTAAAAAAACCATTACATATTCGGTACCGCATAGAGAAGATCATCTTCTATATCCTATGGATTGTAAGTTCTATCTTAATCTTAAGAATTCTATTCTTTCTACTAGGCGCCAATCGAGAAGCTCCATTCATAGAATGGTTGTATAACTTTAGTTCAATATTTGTAATACCTTTTGTTGGAATATTCAAAACACCAGAATACGGTATATCTGTAATTGATTTAGCCAGCGTGGTAGCTATTTTCATATACTTCATATTGGCTATGTCAATCGTTAAGTTAATTAACGTAACTAACATCAAGCGCTAATGCTTGATTAACTTTAATATTTTTGATATCATAGCTTAGTATCGCGGGGTGGAGCAGTCTGGNNCCGCCACCAAGAAAATAACTCTAGTTTAAGCTAGAGTTATTTTCTTTATATTACCGACCAGGCTTGTTAACTACAGCCCTAGAAGCAGCTACCCTAACTGCCTCACTCCAACTCAAAAAAGCATGTGGGGTTTCGGCCACCTCTTTAGCAGTTAATCCACAACGAATCGCTAAAGCTAGCTCATGAATAATCTCTGCCGCGTGCGGAGCCACTACAGTTGCACCAATCACAAAACCACGCTTATCAGCCACCACCTTAACGAACCCATCGCGAAAATCACTAGTGTTGCTACGTGGCACTACAGCTAATGGAGCTAGCCCGGTTTTTACATTCAAGTCTCTTTTGATGCACTCTATCTCAGTCATACCGACTGATGCCACGCCAGGAAATGTAAATGTCAATCGGGGAGTGGCTGTATAATCAGGCTCTACTTTATTACGACGTAAAATATTATGCATAGCAACCTGACCCTCTAGTAGTGCAGTATGAGTAAAGCTATTACCTCTACCTAAAACATCGCCCGCAGCATAGATATTCTTATTACTAGTTTGTAGGTACTCATCCACCTCAATTCCCTTTGGGGTATAGTTGACATTGGCATTTTCAAGGCCAAAATCAACTGCAGGCGAGCGACCGGCTGCTAAAAGAACCTCGTCAACTCGTACAGAATGTTGCACTCCGCCCCTAGTATACGTAACTCTCTTAGCTATATTCTCTTTTTCTATAGCCAAAGTACGCGCCTGTGTCAGAACACTGACCCCTTTATGCTTATGCAGCAAACTAGCCATCAATTGACCAACATCCTCATCTTCGTTAGGTAAAATACGGCTGGCGATGTCACTTAGATATACTTTTGTACCAAAAATTGCCATCAGCTGAGCTATCTCAACGCCAATACTACCAGCTCCGATTACATAAAGACTCTTTGGCGGCCTAATACTCTCTAAAATGGTGCGGGGTGTTAGATACTTTACAGAATCAAGACCTTGAATATCTGGCAGGTCCCAATCGGCCCCCGTAGCAATCAAAAAGTTCTTGGCCGACAGCTGACGACGATTAACACTCACCTCGTTCGGTGACAAAAAATGAGCTCGACCGTGAAAAGTATTAATCCCCTCGTTTGTGTAATATTTTCGATTACCACCAGCGCCGGTTCGCTTAACTGCTAAGTTTTTCCAAGCTCTAATACTGGGGTAGTTATAGCCAAGAGTATTAGTACGCAAGCCAAAGCGCGCCCCCTGACGAGCCTCATCGTAAAGCTGGGCAGCGTGCAGTAACGATTTTATTGGTACATCACTCCAGTTGGGTGAATCACCCCCAAAAGTATCCTCCTCGATAATTGCTACTCTTTTGCCTTCTCGAGCAGCTATTGTAGCGGCAGCACTACCACTAGCACCCGAACCAATAACGATAAGATCAAAGTCATATTTTTGTTTTTTCGCCATACTATCCCTTTTCTATATTATATTCTGGTGTTGTTCGTACATATAAGCTGCCTCTGGATTGTATCTTCGCAGCTGTCTACCTGCTACCCTGCGAATATCCTGACTAGTGACCTTAGGCTTATCATCAAGCCAGATCAACACTGCATCACAAACCCTATTGGCAGCCTGGTCGGCCTCTCCATCGTGTGACCGCACACTTAAACAAGCTGCATAAACTCCTCGATGTAGTTTTTGACGATCAAACTGCTCGTGTTTTCGCCTACCTCTTTTGACGATATCTATGGCTTTACTCATTATTACACCCCTACCAATAAAACTTCGTTAACATAAAGATAAAAGCCCAATACCAATAGGCTAGTTCCAGCTATAAACTGCAAGAATCGCTTATTAGCCTCGCGCCAACGCTGAATTTGGCTAATTTTATGCCCTGACCCAACCAGGGCCGCCACTATAAGTAAAGTCGTTATTGAAATCGGCACATACATTAATAAAGCTGCCACCTGAAGCAAAGGCGGTAAAGTGACCGTAATCATTGCAGCAACTCCAAGCGGAGCAATAATAAAAAGCAACTCTCCGGTTACACTAGCCATACCTAAAGCCAATGCTTCAGATGTACTTTTTGAACGCTTACTACGCTCTGCTAAATATAAGGCTACACCTCTCGGTAGCCATAGCATGGTACCGCTGCCCTTTTTAAAATAAAATAACCAAACCGCAACACCCAAACCAAACAATACGCCACTTAGCGCAGCCCACAGAACTGGCGGAACGCTACCATTTTCTAGCCAAAACTCTATAGCATAAACCAAAGCAACAAAAAGCAAAGCTGTCATACCAGCAACACCTAATAGAAAACCACTTATCAGACGTAAAAGTCGAGACTGAGACTGCTTTTTGCCAAGCGAATGCCCACTCATAAGTGTCAGCGTACTAATACTAAGTTGAAAACTAGCATGAACAGCAGCCGCCAGAGCGATTATAGAGAATGGTATAAAATATTCCATGTCTGTTTTTTGATTTCCTCACTATTATTTATACCATAAGCAGTGTGACTTGGTCAAAACACTAATGCCTAAAAATTGTCGATTTTTATCAAACTGCTATTGCTTTTTTATAATTTATATGCTATAATGATATTATTAAATAATAAAAGAACAAAACAAAAAGGAACCGTATGAAACTCTCTTACGAAGAAACCCCAATCAAAATACTTCAGGCTCATGATCTACCTGAAGGCAACCGAACAGAAGCAAAACGACGGCTAGACTTTATCGCTGCAAAATTAGCCAACAAGGCCCTAAGCAATATCGATCTAAACTTGAAATAAGCCAACAGATAAGCTATACTTTTACAGTAGTTGCTGTGGCAGCGTAGCTCAGTTGGTTAGAGCGTAGGACTCATAAGCCTAAGGTCACAGGTTCAATCCCTGTCGCTGCTACCAAATCGACTTTCTCGGCGGATTTTCCGCCGATTTTGTTTATTAATCAATAATAAACCCGAGTCAAATGTAGCAAAACTGTTAAAAATAAAAGAAGCAAGCCTCTACCGCCCAGACACATTACCACCAAACAAAAAGTTCACCCACTGGCTGACATTACTTGGCTTAGGCGCTACTTTGACCGGCTCCTCACTCGACTCATCCGCCCGACTAGCTTCGGCTGAATTAACTGGTAAGATTAAAACCTTTTCCCCCGGATCACCATAACCAAGCCTTTGACGAACGGCTAACTTCTTGTACTCTTCACTTTGTAAATATCTCTGCTCATACTCTAGCATCTTCATCTCTAGGCCGACCAACTCAGCCTCACGACGCTTGGTATCAACCATGCGTCTTAGCTCATAGTTTTTTTGCATTGCCTGGACTGAACCCCAAATAAACCAAATTATTACAAAACCAATCGCTGCAATAGTAATAATTTCGCGGGTTGGATAGCGATATTTAACATGATACCAAGCTTTTTTAATGTTTATATTTGTCATTTCTATATAACATTATAGCCTAGAGCGCAGGTTTGCGCTATAATAGCCTTGTATGGGGGTATAGCTCAGCGGTTAGAGCAGCGGGCTCATAACCTGTTGGTCGCTGGTTCGATCCCAGCTACCCCCACCAGATTGAAAACTAAAAACCGGTCCTATTGTTGAATGGACCGGTTTTTACCTTATAGGTTGAGTCTAAATCAATATAAAAATACTAACAAACCAACAATAGCTTTTTAGTTGGGCTGTTTTCTTTTTAGTTTTTTTCTTACCTTATTGCGACTCTCTTCTCCAGCTGACTTACCAATCGCTCGACGTATGCTATAAAGAGCACCCATTGCGATCCCAAAGTCATCGGCCGACAATTTTCCATTAATCCAATCTTCAGCGTTCACACCAATGGCAGGCGCCAAAATACGTCGCTCATCAGCAAAGCTATAGTCTTTAAAGTGTTCTTTTAGGCCCTTATAGTCATCAGGTTTTTTGCTGAAATGTTCGTGACTTGCCCCTTCGGCATACATATCTGCCGCACTCAGCAAAGATCTTCTCCTAACCTCTAGGTTGACTCTGTCTTGAATCGGTGGATTTGAATTAATATCCTGATAATACAATTCTTCTATATCGGGCGTCATCTCGTAGCCAAACTCTAGTCCATAAGGCGGCAAGATATCACCGTCCACTTCTCTGTAATTAAATGATTCCATACTAATATTATATCATATATTTTACTTTTTTACAATCTTACTAGTCGCCCTATAGGTAAAGCGGCGGGCTGCGTCGCTAGAAAGCGCCAAAAGCAAACCGATATGAAGAGATACGCTAACTAGAGAATTGCCAAAGGTAATCGGCTCACGATAAACAAAAAATTCTACACCAGTGTTAATAATGAATAAACTAGCCAGAGCTAGCAAACCCATACGTGCCCAATTGCGACCCTTTAGCACGTAAACCACTAAAATAGTTTCAATAATAACAGTTATAAAGCTAACAGCTAAAACACCAGCCACCAGGTAAGCGGTGGTTTCGTCCAGCCCTTTACTTTCATCTGTAAATATAAACAGCAAACCCTGAACAATACTAGCAACCTCTATCGCCAAAACAGCCACTGCTAAAACAGCAGCAGACACCAGCTGTAAGGGTCGTCGTTTCCACAAAGCCTCACCCAGCTCGATCGGTGAAGCTATCTCCATATCCTCCGAAAGGGTAGAGTCTAAAATAACCCCAGAGCGTCGTGGCAGACTAGACATAGACTTAACCTGGTTTAACTCAAGAATAGGCAAATCGCCATCCGTTATAATCATATCACCGCCACCGTTACGAGAGTGATATCCAGTTGAAAAATCTTTAATTAAATCAACTTTTGCCATTCGGTTTGCATTCAAGACAGAATCAACCACAAAATCACGTTCAATATCGGTATTCTCATCAATCCTATGAGTGACCTGCAAAGTAAACCAACTTAAGCCTGCTGACGTGTCGTAAGTAGCACTAGCCAGCCAGTCTGCCTGATGGCCCCCGGGTAACAGCCAACCCTTAGGGCAGTGCCAAAACCTAATATGGTGACGTTTTTTAGGCGAACCATCAACCTCCTTTTGATAACTAAAATCCTGGCGACGCCCAAATAAAAATAACGCCGAAACCGGAGCTTTTGGGTAGCTCTTTCCATGTAAAACCGCCCTTACAATTCGCCAGGAAGATCGCACCGTTACCTCGTCGGCTAATGTCCAGCCGGCCGACAACATAGCTTGGTGTAATTGCGTTTCACTACCTCTAATACCTATATTTATTGGATCACCAAGCAGGCCGTCACTCGTCCTAGCTCGTCCAATAAAATAGTCTGGCACATATATATGCGACAAGATTCTATGAAGCCGTGGCAAACCTAGGTATGCAACTACTAGCCAAAAAATCACAAAATAAGCCCAGTATGTCCACTCTATCGTTAGACCTCTAACAAAAAGTAGGCCGCCTAGCCACAGGGTTGAAAAACCAGCAAAAACAAAAAAGCCCCTATCTAGCAACTCGCCAACAGAAGCTGACCTACGTCGCAATTGAGAGGAGGTTTTCTGACGAGGCTCTTCAGCTCGCCTAGTCTTAACAGACGACACCTTGCTCATATTAAGAGTATACACCTCTAATATGACATAGCACAAACCCCCTCTCCGCGGGATGGTGAGGGGGTTTGCTTGGCACTTGTTTGTTTGCCTCTAGTTTAACACTAAGTTAGGCAAAAGCACAAGCGCTATTTCTTCTTTGATACGGTCAAGAAACCGTTTCTTGGATTCTCCTTAACTACACGATCTTCTGGTAGATCACATGGTTCACCCTTATCATTCTTCTCATTTTTACTAAAGAAGTAGATAGTTTGAGGCTTGCCGCCGCGTAGGGTTACTTCTGATTTATGTAGGTAGTAAGTGACACCTTTTGAGTTAGTGTGACTATAAGCCATAAGAATGTATACCTCCTATTTAGAACATCTTACACCTTTTAGGTTACCTCTAGTGCTCATCTGTTGTCAAGCATTTGCATCTCGATACTTTATACGAAGTAACGTTCTTAGGGCAATTAAACCAATCAGCCTAAGAACAATAGCCGTCGCAACTAGCAAGCTAGCCAAAAGAGAAAAGCCAGCAAAGTCAGGCGACCACAGGGGTGCAGCAAACACATAGCGATATTTTTCAGGGTCTGGTAGCTTAACTGTACTAACAGGGTCTCCTCCTGGTGCGTACTTAGCATATTCGCGTGCGAAACAGTCAACATAACCCTGGTTATAGCCAGAAAATTGCGGCTTACAGATATCATCTACCTTCTTGTTGATAACTTCCTTTTCAGCATTACTAGCAGTGGCTGCCTTCTGGACAATCTCTGAACTATCACGATCATGCTGATGCTCTAAATACACCATATTGCCACCTGTATTCATGTGGGCTGCTACGAAACGCTGTAGATCAACTAGTCGATTTTGCGTATTGTTAGGATCTCCTTGCTTATCAGCAGCAATCACAGCATCACGGCGCTGAATCATCCCAATATTATTAAGTCTTAAAAAAGTAGCTGTTATAAATAAAAGCAACACCAATACAATAACGAGCTGCCAGGTTTTAACTCGCTGCAGCTGACGAATACTCCTTCTAACAGACTGTATATTTGACACTTCCCACCACTTCCTTATGCTTCATTATATCAGAAAAAACTAGCGACGATACAAGGGGAATTTTGCCGATGATATCAATAAAGTAATCATACCTATAATCACAAAAGACATATGTAAGCCTGGAGTTTCTCCAAGCACAGCCATAAGCACCACTGCTATTGCAAACATTAGAGCTGTGCCTAAATTCAGCATCACCTCAATAATTAATAAGTAAGCAATTCTATGACCCGATCTATCAGCTAAGTCAAATATACCCCTCATAAAAGCCATTGCATAGGCTGTGGTTGAGGTTTCGTAGGCCACATTAGTCATACCAGCTGCTACAGGTGTATTAACTAATGGTCTAGCCATATGAACGATAGAGTTAGCAGCTACTCCATATCGTAATAAATCCAGCCCTCGACGACGATCAACAATCCGACCGTAAACCCTTGGAATAATCAAACCAACCACGAGCGTAACCGAAACCAATGCCCCCATCTCTGCGTATGTCTTATCACCTGATCCAGTTAGTACTGCAGACACCAAGAACAATTGCCACAACGTACCGGTGCCAGCATTATCAACGCCAATAGCAGCTTCGGCCACAAAACTACGCCAAGCATGCTTCCAGGGAAATCCTCGAAAATTTATCTTTTGCCGCACCCTCACCGGTTCAGCTGACCTAAAAAGGGGAATGGCAGATGCTAAAAACAAGGCAGAAGCAAACCATATAGTAACTTCTGGACCGAGCAGCCATGCTATTAATCCACCCAAAAAAGGACTCATGCCCTTAGCCAACTTGTCGACGATGTTCATAAAGCCCAGCTCTCGCCCAGCATATTTGGTGCTTTTTATCTTGGAGAAACTAACTAGGTGAGCCATATCATAAAGACAGATTGAAATGCCATGAAACACCATATGACCGACTAACATCCAAATATCACCATTGGGTAAGGCCAAGAAAAACATCAATGATGGAATCATCGCGATATTAGCAAAAAACATACTATGTTTTGGACCAAATCTCGCAATAACCAAGGCACCAGGATATGAAATAAGCACCTTAAATGTAAAATAAACTGCATAAGCTGCCGCGATAAAAATTACCGAATAGCCACTCTTATAAAGGTAAATAGCCACCATAACAGATATAAGAGAAAGAGCTGTCATGCGTAACAACCTAGCAGCATATAGCTCAGCAACTTCGCCTAAGGTAACATAACGCCAGAAGTGGCGCCTCAAAAGTAGACGATGGATTATTCTTTCAATCATTTTGTTTATTTAAGATAAATTTCATTTTATTATAGCAATTTTACTGCTCCTGGTCAAATGGTATAATAGGTCTATGAAAATATATCTTTCAGGGATTGGTGGTGTTGGAATTGGACCCCTAGCTTTAATATCTAAAGAGGCTGGCTTTGATGTACTCGGCTCTGATCGCGAAGAAAGCCTAATGACACAAGAGATTTCCACTAAAGGAATACTTTACAGCCTCGATCAGTCTGGCGCCTTCCTGCAATCATCTCATCAAAAATCACCAATTGACTGGTTTATCTACACTGCTGCTCTACCACCAGACCACCCAGAGCTTAAATTAGCCAAACGGCTAGGTATTAAAATAGCCAAAAGAGACGAACTATTGGCCTATATAATTAAGCAAAAAAGATTAAAATTAATTGCCGTGGCTGGCACTCATGGCAAAACTAGTACCACTGGTCTTTTGATATGGATACTAAAGCAACTTAATGTGCCAATCAGTTACTCTGTAGGCACTACCTTAATATTCGGTTCAAGTGGCAGCTATCATCCAGAAAGTCAATATTTTATATATGAATGCGATGAGTTTGATCGTAATTTCTTAAACTTTTACCCTTATCTATCATTAATTACAAACATCGATTACGACCACCCAGACACATTTGCCACAAAGCAAGACTACTATAGCGCTTTTTATGACTTTATCAAGCAATCAGAAGCCAGTGTCATGTGGCAGGATGATATCAATAATTTAAACATTGACCAACCCTTATTAAGTAAACTTGAAGTCTTCGACAAACAGACACTATCTAGTGAAATTAACCACCTGCCACTAGCTGGGAGACACAACCGTGAGAACGCTTACCTGGCGTTGGAAGTGCTGAGCAGCATGGAGCTACCTAGCGACATTACAAAGGATGATATTTTGGCTAAAATTAAAGTATTTCCAGGCACCAATCGACGCTTCGAATGCCTAGACAAACAACTTTACAGCGACTACGGACATCACCCTAATGAGATTGCCGCCACCCTGCAGATGGCCAGAGAGCTTTCAGACAACGTCACTCTAGTGTATCAACCTCATCAAAACCAGAGACAGCATGAAATTAAGCATCTATACACCGACAAAACATTTGACAAAGCAGATACGATCTACTGGCTACCAACTTACTTAACGCGCGAAAATCCAAATCAATCAATTCTTAGCCCAAAAGATCTTACCAGTAATCTGTCCCACCCAAATCTAAAATTTGCCGAACTGAATCAGAGCCTATGGAATAATATCGTCAACCGTCGCCAAGAAGGCTCTTTAGTGCTCTGTATGGGAGCTGGCACAATCGATAGTTGGGCTAGGCAACAGTTATCGCCTAAAAGTTAACTCCTAGCGATTATCGCCACTACCACCAATCACACCTCTTCGTTGTCGATCAGCTAATTTTGCGATGTTCCGGCTAGCCACCTCATCAAGCGAAATATCAAAATAATCCGCTAAAACCGCCAGATGCCACAAAACATCCCCTAACTCCTTACTAAAATCATCTTTATCAAGTAAGCTAAAATCGCTGTTTTTATCGCGAATAATCTTTTTTGTCTTTTCAGCAATCTCTCCAGCCTCACCACATAATCCTAAAAGTAAATGATATATTTCATCGTCGGCGGATTTAGACCTGGCTGTACGCAAAGCCGCCTGCTGGTATTCATTCATGTTCATATCGTAAATTATAGCAAAAATACTCTTTATTGTATATTTTACTACGTGTAACACTTATTGCTATTGCTTTTTTTACAAAAATAGAGTATAATTTTAGCACAATTAGGAAGATTAAAAACAAAGGGTTAAAGCCATGGAAAAGAATCCCCAGCTATCAAACAGCCACGAGCGATTAGAGAAAGTAGAATTTCCAAATCGTGAAACTTTTCAGAATTATAGCCCAAAAGATAAGCCCAAAAATCTTAGAAACTTCTATCAGGATTACCTAAAAAATCCAGAATATACAGATGTTGAAAATCAAATGAGGCGAGTCATAGATTTTGTATCCTCTACTCGTGAGCTTTACGAAGAGGGCGACCAAGAAATCTACTCATTTGGTCATGACAACAAAGGTACAATTTACGCCGTTCTATCAGACGAAAGTGACCCTAAAAAAGCCGTAATGATACGCATGAACCCATTTGACGGCGAAGACTCTACTGAGGCGTACTTTTCAAGCAGCCCCGTAGTTTATGGATCAAATAGACACTCTCAAATGAATAAGCAGATTAGTGTCGCTAGGGTGCAGTTCCATGACGAGCTTGGCAACTCGACCATCTTCACCTTTACAAACGGCGAAACGGGTAATCAGGTAGTCGAGATTGGATCGAATGGTGACATTAGTGATGTTTCAGCAATCAATAATGTAAATATGCTAGACTATGAAATGCTTTACGACCTAGGAATACAAGGGAGTCCTCAGGTGAGACCTGATAATGATGTCAGAAAATCCATAGAGAACCTAAAGAAAAGACACCTAATACAACGAGAAGTGTCCAGACAGGCTATTAGAGCTAGCTACCCTGACGAGGAGCTTCAGCCCTCGTAAATCCAATTTTTAACCCTTCTTCAATCCAACGTTGCTCGTAGGTAGTTTTAATCTTATAATCATCAGATAGACTACTTTCGTGTAGATCAAAAGTTAATTCCTTTAAGTTCCAACCTTTTTTCACCAATTGCTCTAAACTCCAGCAAAAAAAGTTAAGATTATCATGCTTTATTAGCAGATTGCCGCTAGGTTTTAATAGCATTTGATACCGATTTAGGTAATTAATATGCGTTAAGCGCCTGCCTGATGAGCGTTTCTTGGGAAAAGGGTCGGGGAAAGTCACCCAAATACTCTCTACAGTTGATGGTTTTATCAACTCATTGACCTGATCAGCCCTGGCCCTTAAAAAATAAACATTATTTATGTCTCGATTGATAGCCTCGGTGGCCCCCTTTTGTAGTCTATCCGCCTTAACATCAACTGCCAAAAAAGTCTTTTGTGGATATTTAGCAGCTAACTCAACACTAAATAGCCCTGTGCCCGCTCCAATCTCGACCACGTCTACATGAGGCTTGCTCCACTCATCATACTCAAAACAGTTCCTTGCGTTAGCAAATAAAGCAAACTTATACTTTTTACGCTTACGAGTAATAATAAACTGATCAGGATCAATCATTTTGACGAACAACGATACCTAAGGACTTATCGCTCAAAGGGTTAGGAGAAAAATCCTCAGAATAGCTATGCATTTCGCTATTCTTTTTAATATAAAGTCTCTCAAAGCGACCCAGATCTTTTTCATTTAGCGGCCCACTTGAAGCCTCAAACCCATTAAACGGCTCCGACTGCTGGGCCTTAGATCGCACCGCCTGAAAACTCGGTCGACTCAAATCTAACTGAGCAGCGCCACTTTGATTGTAAAGTACTAAACTGACCGAGACTAATATTAAGGATGTTAAAATAGCCGAGGCTATTACTGTTGGAAACAACCACCTTGAAACTACTATGCGCTCCCAAAAATTAATCTTCATCAGTCTTAGCCTTTTTTTCTTCTAGGTAGCTATCTTTAAAAGAAGTAAATGAATCGTAGTAGTCATTAGAGGCCTGATTGACAGCAGAGACGCTTTCATGCACAGCTTTTCGTTTACTGCGAACATCTTCTAATTCTAAATAAAAGGCATGTTGCCTTGACTGACAGTCAGATTTTAACAGCCTATTCATAGCAATTTCATACTCACGGTAATCGGATCGGAACTTTACTAAAGACTCTTCAAAGGCAGCCGTTGACTTCACTAGATCACCGCCATGAAGACGACCTTCGACAACTTTGGCATTCAATCGAGCCATTAACTTGTGAGACACTGTATCATAAACCTGCCCAGCATTAACTCGACTTAGGCCGTCCTGTTCGTAAACTTTAGTTAGTTTCATTTTAACATCCAGACAGTCCATCTCGATATGGGAATATAGCATATTATCGCCAGCCTTTAGTTGGCCGTCACCACCTAGCGGTTGCGCACCAGAAACATGAGACAGTAATACACTGACCGACAAAATAGAAATAATGACAGTAAACAGCCTGGCCACTCTAGAACCCTAATATCTACTTTAGACGACTAAAGCTCTGACCCACGCCTCGCGCCGTAGCAGAAGTTGATTTAGCAGCTTTTCCTAGATGGCGTTTTGCTTCAGCTCCAAGCTTACTAGCTTCTTTACCGATATTACCAGCAGATTTTCTAGCTTTTTGAGATAATATAGCAGTTTCTTCACCAATCTCACTAGCTCCACGCTTAATCTTTTCTGCACTCTCGTCATAAGCCGCCTTCGCATCTTCTGCTTTATTTAAGGCAACTTGCTTAATTTTATCTGCCTTAATACTCAACTCTTTACGGGTTTCCTTACCTGATTTTGGAGCCATCAGAACCCCGGCGACATAGCCTGCGCCAGCCGCTGCAATTATTGTTAATAATTTTCTCATAGTATCCTCCTCTACTTTCTACGAAATGCACGAACGGCAGCTGAAAAAACAGTAGTTGGCGACAGCCAAGCTGTAGCCGAAACCAGGTTATTAGTTACAGCCTCGGCTTTGTCTGCCAGCCGTCGCATTTTAGCTAGCACTGCTATAATAAGCGCTAAAAGTATCAAAATAATAACCGAGAGCATCACTACAATCACTGTTAGTAAAATGATGGCTATCTCTATTGAACTCATACTCTTCTCCTTTACTTATAATTTTATCATGAAAAAGCACTATAAACCGATCTCTTTACGCTGAGATTCGTCTACTAGGCTTGGTGAATTCATCATGACATCAACACCGCTGCCATTCTTTGGAAAGGCGATCACTTCGCGTATATTTTTTTCGCCTAGAAACTCCATGATAATTCGATCAACCCCAAAAGCTAAACCAGCATGAGGAGGTGCGCCATACTTAAAAGCGTTAATCATGGCACCAAACTTTTCTTCAACATACTCTTTGCTAAAACCAAGTACCCTAAAGACTTCGTATAGGGTTTCTGGGTTATGATTACGCACTCCGCCGCTACAAATCTCATAGCCATTCATGACCATGTCGTACTGATCTGCCACAATCGTTAACTTATCTTCGTCAGTTTTAGCAGCTCGAATTGACTCGATACCACCTTTAGGCATACTGAACGGATTATGCCCGAAATCAAGCCCTCGCCCCGACTCGTTCCATTCGTAAAATGGAAAATCTACCACCCAACAAAAGGCAATAACATCTGGGTCTTTTAAGTTAAAATGATTTGCAAATTCATTACGCAGCCTACCCAAAACCGTATTTACTACTGATCTTTTATCTGCACCAAAAAACACCGTATCGCCATCTTTAGCGCCAGTCCTATGCTTAATAGCCTCTAGCTCATCTGAACTTAGGAACTTAGCAATTGGAGATTTAGCTTCACCGTTATCATAAGTTATATAAGCTAAGCCACCTGCGCCCTCAGACTTAGCAATTTCTGTAAAATTATCAATTTGTTTTCGACTAAGACTGCTACCCTTTTCCACACAAATAGCCTTAATACAGTCAGCACTCCTAAAAACGCCAAAATCTGTTTTACTAAACACGTCTGTTAATTCAATTAACTCCATGCCAAAGCGCAAATCGGGCTTATCAGAACCATAACGGTCCATAGCATCTTTGTAGGAAATACGAGGAATCTCATCAAACAGCAGCTTTTTATTAGCAAATTCAGTCGCCAGCTTAGACATAAGGGGGTCAAACATCCGGCGAACAGTTTCGCCATTGTCAACAAAACTCATCTCAACATCAAGTTGATAGAATTCACCGTACAGGCGATCGGCTCTTGGATCTTCATCTCTAAAGCAAGCCGCCAATTGATAATAACGAGGCAAGCCGCCAACCATCAAAAGTTGCTTAAATTGCTGTGGAGCCTGCGGCAAAGCATAAAACTTACCTTCATGTAGCCGAGATGGAATTAAAAAATCACGTGCACCCTCAGGGCTAGAATTTGCCAATATCGGTGTAGCTACCTCTGTAAAGTCATGCTCATCCATGTACGATCGAATGATTTTAAACATTTCAGATCGCTTTTTAAGCATGTTTTGCATCTTGGGGCGACGTAGATCGAGATAACGATATCTTAGACGCAATTCCTCATTCGCCTGCTGATCAGAAAAGGGTTGAATCGGTAAGGTTTCTGCTTGATTTAAAACCTTTATATCAGAAACCACTAACTCAACGTTACCACTAGCGATGGCTGGGTTTATCAAACCTTCACCGCGCTCAGTAACCTCACCAGTTGCCTGAATTACAAACTCGTCACGTAAATCTTCAGCCTTAGAAAATAAATCAGAATTATCAGGGTTTATAACCAGCTGTACTATGCCAGTATGGTCTCGCAAGTCAATAAAAATAAGGCCACCGTGATCACGACGTGAGTGCACCCAGCCGGCGACTGTCACCACCCGACCAGTCAACTGCGGTGTTTCAATAGATAGATATCGTTTTTTCATCTGTTACAGTATATCATCTTTTGACAAATATTACACATCATGGTGTTTGCTGGGAGTGTTGTTATTTTTTGGGTTTCTAGCTGCAACTGCTCGTAAATCCTCATGGGCATCAAACTCATCCATAATCTTACGACCCAATAAAGCCTCTAATACATCCTCGAGCGTAATTATGCCAACAGTTTCACGATACTCATTAACTACTACAAACAACAAATTACTGGTCTTCAAGAAGGCCGCTAAAGCATGTTGAAGGTTTTGATTATCTTTAATATAGAAAACTGGAGTTTTCATGGCAGCACCTGCTTTGGCTGATTGTTTATCCTTTAAAGAAATTAGGTTGCGCAAATGAAGCACCCCTACTACATGATCAATATCACCATCGATAACAGGAAACCTACTGTGCCCGGTTTTGTGAAGTTCATCCAGTATTAGCGGACCCAAAAGCTCGTCCTTGCTAACGCTATCGATTACGCTACGCGGCGTCATAACATCGGCCACAGCTACACTGCCAAAGGTTAAGCCGCTCTCTACTAGTCGTTTCTCCTCAGAATTTAATAGTTTGCCACTATGCTTTACAAGGTTGATTAACTCCTCGCGCGAGCCCACTGATACATCGGTCAAAGAGCTACCCCCCTTAACCCCACGTAAAAATGACAGCCGACCACCATTCTTCTGAGCAAAGGACAGCAAGCTGGGCTCTAATTTATCGTAAAATTTTTGACTCCACCTCCTGAATATAGGAAACTTAGCAATAGCCGAATACTCAACCACACCTAGTACAGCCAACAGAACACCGAACACCCAACCTAATGAGTTCACTAAAAGTAGCACAAACAAAGTCAATAGTAAACCAGAAATAATTCTCTGCCAGGCAACTAAGTCGTCATAATACCGCTCTCTTAGCTGATGTTTTTCAGCTTCCTTCTCTTTATTGGATTGACGACGCTTCAATTCAAATCGGCTCAGTTTACTACGATAAGGCTGAACACCAACCGTAAAAATCAAACCAGCATACGCCAAACCAGCCAATATCAAAAGATACGCTTCCATGTAACTACTATACCACCTATGTTGCCTCTACTCTGTATTTTTACTACAATAGAAGAACACGTAAAGGAGAGTGAATAATGGACAAACGAGCATGGATTCTGTTCGGCACAGCGACGGTGGCGATTCTAGCAGGACTAATATTTTTTTCAAAGCAAGATAAAATTGACTTAAGTAAAGTAGACAGCAGTAAGGTTGTTACAGAAGAAAAACTTTCAGAGACCGACTCTGGACTACCAGATAATGTTATCGGTAAAAAAGATAGCAAGGTTGTTTTAATCGAGTACGGCGACTATTCCTGCTCTGGATGCGCCATGCTTGATACTAAGATACAGCCAATTATCGAAGAGTTTAAAGATGAAGTCGCTTTTGTATTTAGGCACTTCCCCCTCACTACAATTCACCCAAACTCACTAGTAGCTTCAACCTACGCCGAAGCAGCTGGGTTACAGGGTAAATACTGGGAAATGCACGAAATTCTCTTTAAGAACTACGAAAAGTGGGCCCTGCTAAGCCCAGCTGAGCGTGAACCAAAAATGCAAGAATATGCCAAGTCAATTAAGCTTAATTTAGAAAATCTTAAAAAAGATCTAAAAGATGAAAGAATTAGTAAAAAAATTAACTTCGATCAACAGATTGGCAAAAAAGAAGGCGTATCGGCTACTCCAACCGTCTTCTTAAACGGTAAAAAGCTCAATGAAGAAGTTGGTGACATGACTAAACTAAAAGAAGCTATTAAAAGTTCTCTGAAAGAAACTAAATAAAAAGTTAATCTTGCAAATTAAAAATACCCCTATAAATAGGGGTATTTTGTTGCCCACGCTCACCTTTTAGTGTGCTATGTAGACTTGCCAGTCGGCAGGAACTACATCGACTGCAATCTTTTTGCATCTACTAGATACAAACTCGATAGCAATTGGCATATTAAATCTCCTTATTACTACTGATTCCGTGCGGTCGACCTTTAATTCAATCAAGAAAGTTTGTGTTTTTGGCACGGAACACATTCTTAATAGTAGCAAAAAATTGCATATATGTCAATAACATAGTATAGATGCTTATGGTTATAGTAACTTAGATCGTCGAACAATAATAGCTAGAATCAACATCAATATAACCGTAAATCCTACAATCGCTCCATAAGCCCAGGGCTCCTTTGCCATTGGCAAGGCTACATTCATACCATACATACCATAAAAAACATTAGGCACAGTGACCAGCAAAGTTACTACTGTCAGCAACTTCATTCGTTGATTCAGAGTGTTATTAGAAACAGTCGAGTATACGTTCTGAATACTAGAAACTGCACTAACAGATGAATTAACGTTGGCCTTAAGTTGCTTAATATGAAGCATGACGTCCTCTAAAGCCTCAATATGATCCAAAGACAACTTAGAGTGCTTGTCTTCCCTAAATCTTTCCGCCATTGATAGCATTGCTGTCAAATTATATAGATAAGTTGCTAAGTTCTCCTCTATAGTGATGAACTGCAGGAAATCTTCATTAGTTGCTTCATGTCGCCTTAGTCGGTACTTAATGTTTCGCACCGAATCCGCCGTTGCGTGCACTAGCTGTTCATAGTTGTCTATGACTGACGCAAAAGTATACAAAAGTGACATGACTGTATCTTTATTTTTTGAATTTAATTGCGCCAATTCGCTAGACTGAGGAGATTTAGTTTGCGATAGCGTAATATAATCATCCCCACAAGCCACTGCAAGCAGAGGAGCTGTCCTGATCTCTTTTGACTTAGATCGCCAAGCAATCCGCAAAAACATGTAAATATTTTTACTCTCATCATACTCAATGCGGGGCAGTTCATTTTTATCAAAAATATCTTGCACTATATTGCCATCAAGTCCATGCCGCTCAACAACCTGCTCAACTTCCTCCAGCGTGACCTCTGCGCCATGTAACCAAATGCCACCCATGTCACGACCTGGAGAAACACTGCCAGGTGATCTATTTAAAGAATGACGAGTTTGGTAATTAAGCATAACTGCTTAATATTATAACACCTAGTTCACCTTACGACGCGAGTCAAATAACGCCCCTACCAGAATGGCAATCGCACTTAAGTTAAACCAAACCATTAGAGCGATAATCCCAGCGAAAATACTATACGAACGCGCAAAGCCTGCGTAGTGCTGCAGGTATCCAAAAAATACAGTCGTCACTACTAGCCATAATATAGTCGCTAAAGACGCCCCAGGAGTGGTAAATCGCCAGATTGAACGCTCTCGATTTGCTCCGTATCGAAACAGTAACATTATGGAGAAATTTATTAAAATAATAGCTAGTGGCCAGCGCATCATAGACAGCAATAAAGCCGACCACTCTGGCACGCCCCAGTAAACTAATTGACCATAAGACAGAAGCATCAGGGCCGCCACTACCGCCACCAGACAAAGCGCCCCAATCGTTAAAATAATACTTAAGATTCGTAGTCGTACAGGATTCCTAGTTTCTTTCTTGTCGTACATAGCATTCAAAGCTTTGGTGGTATTTTCAATCGCCCCAGAGGCACCAAACAGGGCAATAACCACACCTACCCCAGCCATGACTAAATTGCTACCTAGTCCAGCCTGTTTACCTAAAGTAATTATCAACATGTCAATAATTTCCTTGGGCACATAAGCACTTAGCCCTAAAACAATCGTCTCAATCTGGCTAGGCTCTAAAATAAACAAAACTATCGCCATACTAGCCGCCATCGCAGGAAATACCGCTAAAAGCGTATAGTATGCAATGCCTGCAGCCATTACAGTTAGGTTCTTTCTGCTCATAGCTTCTAAAAACTTAAGAAGAGGCTGTGTCTTTTTATACCAATACTTTTTCTGGCGACTTAGAGTTCGTTTCATAATCTCATTCTAGCATTAGCCCCACCTAAACAGTTTTATGGCTGCCACATATACAACTATTATCCAACCACCTATCAAAGCTATCTGTGGGACCAGGGTAGTTAAATCAGCGCTTTCAGCCATTATAAGCCGTAAACCATCAACTACAGGCGCTAAGGGTATAAACTTACTAATTGCTTGGATCCATTCCGGAAACAAAAAACTTGGAAAAAACACGCCAGATAAAAACATCATCGGAAAAGAAACTAAATTAGCCAATGGAGCTGATTGATTTTCATTTTTCGCCCAAGAGCCAATCAGCAAACCAAACCCTGTAATCATGGCTGCCGATATAAATATAAATCCAGCCAATATTACCCAGCTGCCTCGCATTGTAAAGTCGAAAAATGTCATACCAACCAACAGCATAGACGCCACACTAAACAGGGTAATAATTATATAGTGAATTGCATTGGCAATAATTAACTGACTAGCTTCGAACGGGGCGGCCCTTAAACGTCGATACGATCCGGTCTGCTTTTCAGACGGCATAGAATTAGCCAAACCAAAAATACCCATGCTCATAATACCAAAAGCTAACAGTCCAGAAAATGTGTAATCAAAGTCAGTTAACCCATCTTCACCAATCTCTTGGCTAGAAACCCTTAATGGTAATTCTGAGCGCCCAATTTGGCGATTTGCCTGCTCGATAGTCTGTGACATAATTGCAGAAATGGTTTGACCTGCCTGATTAGAACCTTTTTGATGCAATACATTAACTGTCCCACTTGGAAACCCCTGATCATTCACCTCTCCAAAAGACTCTGGTAGCTCAATAACTCCATCTAGTTGAGAGCGTGACATTTTTTCTTTAGCTTCATCTATATCAGTAACTTCTGTATCGACTTTTAGGGGGCTTTTTTCATCGTCTTTCATAGCTGCTACAAAATTCTTAGAAAAATCATGCTTAGAATGGCTAATAATAGCAACCCTCAATGAGACATCAGCCGAGTTACCAAAAATTGAGCCAAATATAAACAAAAAAAATAATGGAAATAAAAAAGTAAAAAATAAAGCCATCTTATCGCGCAGAAATCTCTTTTGATAAGCGCGCACCTGACCATATATACCCAACCAATACCTCTTCATTACTCTCTAATAGCCTTTCCAGTTAGGTCAATAAATACATCCTCAAGATTAGCCTGTTCAACTATTTGAGGTTTTTTAAAGCCGCGCTTAAGCAAGTCTTTAATTAGCTGCCTAGGTGTATCTATAACTAATATTTTACCTTTATCCATAATTGCCAAGCGATCACATAGCAGCTCCGCTTCGTCCATATAGTGAGTTGTTAAAATTATAGTAATACCACTTTTTCTAATTTTTAAAATTAAATCCCATAAGTTTCGCCTAGCCTGTGGATCAAGACCCGTAGTCGGTTCATCTAAAAAAAGGACCTTCGGTTGATTAACTAGCGCAGCAGCAATAGCGAATCTCTGCTTTTGGCCGCCAGATAAATTTTCAACATAACTATTAGACCTATCTTGCAGCTGAACGCTTTTTAATATTTTATTAGTATCAACCGATAAGCCATATAAGCTAGCAAACATGCGCAAATGCTCTTGCAGGGTTAGTTTATCCATAAAATTAGTTGCCTGCAACTGGATGCCGATTATACTTTTAATCTTCTTGGGATTCTCAGCTACATCAATCCCCTCAATCACAGCTGAACCGCCATCAATTTTCCTAAGCGCCTCAAGCATCTCAAGGGTTGTAGTTTTACCTGCTCCGTTTGGACCTAAGATACCAAAAATTTCACCTTTTTTAACCGAAAAGCTAACACCGTTAACAACTCGTTTTTTGCCATACTTCTTCACTAGCCCATCAGCCACAATCATATCTTTTATCATCAGATTTTATTGTACCAGCCGACTAAATAAATACCTAGCGACGTCGCAAAAAGTAATAGCTAAGCAACAAGGCTGCCACGGCAGTTATGCCTAAAATCTCCCAAAACATAAGAGGGTTATCATCGCCTGGAATATCTACATTCATACCAAATAAACCCGCTACCATAGTAGGAATTGTCAGGGCAACGGTAATAACGGTTAATATACGAATAGTCTCATTAAGCCGAGTATCCATCACAGCCCGATAGCTATCTCGTACATTAGTTATAGTTCTCAGTAAACTGCGACATCTTGAAATAACCTGCTCAATATCAATCGACAAATCTTCGATTAAATCACGATCATCTTCAAATAATTGCAAAACCCGACCACCCAATATCTTCTCGAGAGCCGTGTTGGTCGGATCTAGGGCATCTAGGTAGTCGTTCAGTTTTCGCTCATAATTAGTTAAAGTTGTAATATCTTTGCTTGTTAGATTCTGAACATCGCTAGTGGTAGCTCTCATCTGCCTATTAATCGAAGCTACTTGGTTTTGATATTGACGAACTATCGCATCCATCATTAGCATAAAAAACTTCGTGCGCTGAGTAGTCGGCGCTAGCGTTCGATCAATAAAAGGCTGCCAAAGTCTACCTAAATTATCACGACTAACAGTAATTAGCTGCTGTTGACCTAGCGCAAATAAAATTGGAGTTGTAAAATCATTAAACTGATCATTGACGTCCGGCAGTCTAGTGATAAAATACGTCCAACCATCCTCAAGCTCAACGCGAGGCACTTCATGTGGATCAAGTGCGTCAATAAGAATGTCTTGATCGATTCCAAGCTCTATTAATTCCTGTTTTTCTGCGTCGTTAGGTTTTTCACAACGAACCCAGCTACCAGGCTGAAGACCTTTTCTAATCTTGATGTTTGGTCGATAATGTGTTGATCGAAGGTACGTTATCACACCCACACCTCTCTGCTATTATTTAACAATCAACTATATTGTACAATGATATAGTCATATAGGCAATAGCAATTAGGAACATTCCCCCTAAGTAACACTGGCAGGACGAAGAACTAGCCGCTCATAGATACTGCGCCTGGCAGATTCAGCTGTTTTACCTAAAGCAGCCCCGATCTCACGATATAAAACTCGTTCAGCATTACGAAAAGCACTCTTGTCTCGTTCACTCCAGCGCGCATAAGGCTTGGTGTCACCTTGTTGCCTTTGGTTATAATGCGCCTTCACGATCCTTAACAAGTCTTCGTGTGATCCCTTTTTTAAGTGAATATCACAAACTCGCTGAATTGTTTCGCTGTCAGTTGATATATCTTCAATATCTACCACGCCGTCAACTAAGTTCCTAGCCTCTGTATTGCTAATCGTTAAGCGCGCGCAAGAGTCTGCCAGCTTAACTGGTGTTTTAATTGTAAGTGTTGTATCATGTACACCGCGCAGCTCGTAGTAGTCCTCTCCGTTGCGATAATTCGGTAAAATGCCAGCTACACGACAAACATTCAACCGATACACGACAATTTGGTCTTTTTTAAACATAGATCCTCCTTGTTTTTGACATACTAAAGACGACAGACGGTCGCCTTAAACACGAGTATACTTTCTTGACTATACTACTATTATTATAGCATATTTTTTTGAAAAAATAATACCTTAAGCGTAACCTACAAGCTTTTATATACAAAATCACGCCACTTATTAGTGTGACGTGATTTAAGTATTGCGTATAAACAACTTGCCTAGTTTAAAGATTCAAGGTATTCACGAATTTTAAGAGCTGCTGTCGCGCCATCACCAACTGCACTGGCAATTTGCATTGTTGCACCGCTACGCACATCACCAGCCACAAACACTCCTGGCATAGAAGTCTGTAGATTATGATCAGACTTAATAAGACCAACCTCATCAAGTTCAATTTGGCTATCTTTTAGAAAATCTGTATTTGGCAACAATCCAATAAATACAAAGACACCATCAGCTTCTATTAGCCTAGTTTCATCAGTTTTTCGGCTTCTAATCTTTACACCTGTAACCTTGTCATCTAAATTGGTAATTTCATCGACTGTTACCTGAGTATGAACTGTGATTTTATCACTAGCTTCTTCTAACTTACGAATCAGTACCTCACTTGCACGTAAGTCACTGCGCACTATTAAGTCGATGTGAGAGGCAAATCTGGTCAAGAATAAAGCCTCTTGAACACCACTATTACCTCCACCGATTACAGCTAGTCGCTTATCAGCGTAGAAGGCGCCATCACAGGTGGCGCAATAATGAACACCTCGCGAATAGAACTCCTCCTCGCCCGGAACACCAAGCTTACGATAGCTACTGCCTGTAGCTATCAAAACAGCCTTAGCCTTAACCTCGCCACCATCTGTTGTTAGCTTTATTATATTATTTTCTTTTTCAATCTTTTGTACTTCACCAAATTCAATCTGAGCACCAAAACGCTCCGCCTGACCACGCAACTCATCCGCTAAGCGCATACCAGCTACACCATCAGAATAGCCTGGATAATTATCAATCCAATCAGTAGTGGCCGCTAAGCCTCCAATAATTGCTTTTTCATACAAAACCGTATCAATTTCCTCTCGGGTTGTATAAATTGCCGCTGTGAGAGCTGCCGGACCGGCACCAATCATCACAACATCGTGAATAGTTTCATCTTGCTTTGTCATATTTTAAGTATACAGGCTTTACTTGTTAATGTAAATGGTTTACATTAAGTTAGAGTCCTAATAAAGAAAGGAATTTAAAATGAGTAAGGTTATTATTGATGTACGTGAACCGTTTGAGTTTGGAATGGGCCGCGTAAAAGGTGCTATTAATATACCCCCAGCCGTAATGATGCGCGGACTACCAAAAAAACTGGCTGATACGCCAAAAGATGCAGAAATTATTCTCTACTGCATGAGTGGAGCTCGTTCAGCTGCCTCTATGCGAATACTTGAGAAGTATGGTTTCACCAACCTAACCAATGGTATTAATAAGGACCACGTGGCCGCTAAGCACCTGTAAAATAACTTCAAAATAAATTATCCGCCACCAAGAATGGGGCGGATATTTTTTATGCAACTAGCTCTAGATAGACTCAACCAGTTCAGAAACCGTCGAATCAATCAAAGCTTTAACTTCAGACTCGTCAATAAATAGTCCGTCTGGCGAAATTTGCTTTGTAAAGTACAGCTTAGCAACCTTATCAAGCGGCTTGGCTTGCAGCTTTTCTAGAAGGGCCTTCAATGGCGTGGCCGCCTTTTCACCACCACTCCATCCATAGCTAACAATAGACACAGCTTTATCTTTCCACTCTTTGTAAAGCCAATCAATCGCATTCTTCTGAGCTGCCGCCATCTGATAATTATATTCAGGCGTTAACATTACAATACCATCACTAGATACTACTAATGATTGCCATTGCTTTACGTTTTCTTGATTAATTGAATAAGACTCACTTGATGGAATCTCCTCCGAATCAAAAAACGGTAGTTGCAGCTCACGTAAGCTAGCTACCTGCACCTCAACGCCTTGGGCCTCTAGCGACGACTGAACAACAGGTAGTAGCTTATCGCCTACACTATTTGGTCGCACACTCCCGGTCATAATTGTAACTTTTTTTGTCATAATTCCTCCTTATAATTTACTAATTTCAATGCCATAAACCTTGAACAATGGCCGATTAAAGCGATAAAAATTTTCAGTCCCACGCTTTTCTACAAGTAGAATTTTTGCATCAACCAAGCGTTTAAAATGATGACTCATAGCTGGCTGCGACAACTCTAGCCGGCGCGCACAAGACCTAACTATATCGCAACTTGGCACAACGTCAGCCTGGCTTGCAATATCTTTAACAATACCTAGTCGTACCTCATCAGCCAAAGCCTTTAGGATTAAAACACTCTGTGATCTATCAACGTGATCCATATAACTTATTATATAGATATATTTATATATTTCAATATATAAACTATGTAAAGAAAATCTAAGGTGTGATGCTACAATGATACTAATGAACTCATCAGACTCAGTGCGAACAATCAAAGCCATCACTGTCTACGTTGGACAAAAAGCTCTAAAAACCAGCTTATCTATAGCAATAATAGCACTATCTATATTACTAGTTGCAATCTGGCTACTGGCCAACTCTATCAGTAATTGGTGGTGGGTACTGCTACTGCCAATTGTTGCAGTTACTTTTATGTTATCCATAGCCTATTCATTTGTTCGATTTTTACTACTAAAAGTCTACCCTTATCAGTTTACAAAAGAACAATCCAACGCACTAAGGGCGTTTTTAGACAAACTCACAAAACTAAATGAAACACGCTCAACCCCAATGTTTTTGATAGTTATTAAAACAATTTGGGAGATTCTTCGTCACAAAGAGGCTATAACAATTAAGCGCACAATCGAACAGTCAAAGTCTATGAAGCCCGACTTTGAAAGATTAACTAGTTTTTTTACACAAAACTATAATTAATCTATATGACCTAGCGGTATCCAACGCAATCTCTTATAATTAATTCATGAATATAACCTTCTTCTTTGATCCATCTTGCCCCTACAGCTGGATTACAAGCCGCTGGCTGCTTTTTATCAGTAACGAACGAGACATAAACACAACCTGGAGACCATTCAGTCTAGCACTTAAGAATAATGAGGTGTATTTAAAATCTGGTGAAAACAAAAATACATTTGCGCACCAAAACTCTCATCGAGCGCTTAGAGTTATGCTAGCAGCCAATAAACAGTTCGACACCCCTTTAATCGATCTGTATAGCGCAAGCGGCATGATTTATCATATACTAGGTGAACCACTAGATGATAATGGTCTAAAATTAATGCTCAAAAACCTCAATCTACCAGAAAATCTAATTTCTGCGGCTGATAGTGACCTATTCGACAAAGAGCTAAAGTCATACATAGATGAAGCGACTAAGATTGCTGGTAAAGATATTGGAGTGCCGACAATAATATTCAATCTCGCAGACGGCAGTAGGCATGGTTATTTTGGACCAGTCTTAAATAGGCTACCAGACATGGATGAATCTCTAAAAATATGGGATAGCCTGTCTACACTGGCAACCACGCCAAGTTTCTTTGAGCTAAAACGCAGCCGTAAAAGCAATATGGCTGATGTAGCCAGTACAGCAAGGTGCTGATACATAAATACCACCAACACTAAAATTACTCTATAAAAATATTTGAATTTTACATATTTTGTTGTAAAATAGATATAATCATGAAACAAAAGAGCCCCGAATCTCGTAAAAGCTTAATAGATAAAGGCTTTGATATCGACCGACGACTTAATATAGCAGTCGGCATTGGTGCAACAGCCGTAGCCATCTTAGTTCCACCTCTAGCTGCTCCAGCTGCACTAGTAGCTGGCGGCAGTATTGCAGCTATTCCAATTAACGATCGGTTAAAGCGCTCGATTGATAAGCGAACAAAATAACTAATCCGACTCCATGCCAGTAACTATTGCACGCTCATAGAAACGATTACTCTTTGACAGTTCATCATTCAAGGCTTCGACCGAACCGTACTGCTCTAGCAAGGTTGGTGTATTATCAGCAAATAAATTAACCCCAAGACCTAATTTATCACCAGAAATCTTCACGCCGAGTGCTGCCAAGGTGGTTGGATACATATCAAAAGAAGCAAATTGGCGAGGCTTCATCTCTTTAGGCTTAGTGGCAGAGTTTAGAAATGCATTATAGGTGGTGCGCTGATAATTTGGCGACTCTATAATTGCATCATAGTACGCCTGCTGCATTCCTAGATGATCACCGACCAAAACAATCGTTGTATTATCGGCGAAAGGTTGAGCCTGCAACCATTCAACAAACTCAGCCACCTGAGCAGAGCTACAGGCAAAAACATTGTCATACTGATTCTTATAAGGCGTTGGACAGCTTGGATCTAGATAGCCATCTACAAAATGAGTATCAGCCGTTAGCAATGATAAATTAAATGGCCCATCCTTACCGGCTAGGCGCCTAACTTCATCTTTTGCGAAAGCAAAGACCTTCTTGTCCTCATACCCCCACCATACTTTATATCTATCTGGAATAAGTTTATTTTTTTGAGCAAATTTATGATCTATAACATGATAATCACCATGTTGTGAAAGCAGCTTACTTCGACCGCCGTAGTTCTTATCAGACCCCATTACAAAGGACTGATTATAACCTTGATGTTTCAAAACCTCACCAATACCATAAGCACCAGGCAAAAACCTATTTACCTTATTGTACTCATTAGCACCAATGCCAGCGAAATCAGGTCTAATTGGCACACCTAGACTTTGTGAGGCCATCGATCCAGCCGTCCAAGTCGTACCGAATACTGGGTGCGCCCCTCCTAAACCTACCCGACTATGACTAAAGGAAACCGTATCCTTGTCTAGGGCAATCCTTTCCAGTTCTGGTATTAAAGATTGCTCTTTTTGACCACCGGCCTGATAAGAGGCTAGGGTATTCTCTACCGACTCTAGGTATATGTAAACTAAATTACGTGGCTTTTTAGGAAAAATTAACTTTACTTCTTTTGGATTTACATAATGCTGTTCAAATATCTGGCTAGACTCACGCAAACTACGCAAATAACTTGGAACCTGAAAACTAACCAACAGAAACCAGACTGCACCAAAAAGTACTGCAATTGAATAAATAAGCTTCACTCTCCAGGGAATTTTTGAAGGGTTAAATAGAATGTTCTTATTTTTTCCAAAAAAAGAAAGATTAAATTTAATAAAGATGCGGTTACGATAAAAATCAACCACCGGCAACATAATGATAAAAAACACTATGCCGAACAGTATTAAATTATCATAAATCATGCCAGCAATGTCTGTTGCATTGCCACCAGTAAAACCATTTAGTAGATAGAATAAAACTTCATTAATCTGCGAATCGCCAAACTCTTTTCTTTTAAAGGCAGTAGCGGTATATATGACAGCACTAGCAGCCAATATGATATAGAGTGTGACGGTTTTGGAAAACTTGCCGATCTTTTGACGACGTGGCAAATGTTTCTTATGAGCTGGCCTAACTTTCCCCATTAGATCGAGAAACCTTTACAGAAACAGTCACCTCAGTTAGGTTAACTACAAACGGAACTATTATCGCCAAAACTGAAGCTGCAATTAAATATTTTACAAAATACGCATCCGTAAAAACAACACCCTGATTACCCATCAGGTATAAAGTAACTGCGTACAGACAAACATTTATAGCCACCACAAATAAGCCATATGTCATAACCAGCATACGTGCCGATAGTTTATTGTGATGAAGGTGGTTATAAAACTTTAACGCAATCAATGAAGGCGCTAATAGTGCAATTGCTTCTAGCATAATACTACTTAGATTATAACACACCTAGGTTGCAGTAGATGAAATCAGTCAATTAGTGAATTTAGTATCGCCAAACCTCTCGGCATCAAAACTTTGATTTATGCTATAATTTATAGTGTAAATAACTACTAAAAAATAAAAATGCAAATCTTACCTGTATATTTTTTATACCTAGCGATGTCAATGCGCCTACTCGGTGGATTGGCGTATTTTAGAGCCACTCTAATTGGGCGAGCTAAACCTCACGCTACAATGTGGCTAATTTGGGCAATTACACCTTTTATAACCTTTTTTGCAGAATTATCTGCAGGCGTTGGTAGTGCTGCCGTCATACCGTTAGCACTTGGAACTAGTCCGCTACTAGTAGCATTAGCTGCTCTAAAAGTAGATAGGCGCCTATTCAAAATTGACCTTTTTGACACTCTTTGTATCGGAATTGCCCTAGCGGGAATAGCCACCTGGGCGATAACTAGTGAACCAGTCACTGCAATTATTTTAGCAATTGCAGCAGACACAGTTAGCGCCCTACCGATCCTGCGAAAAACCTTACGCAATCCCAAAAGTGAATATCCGCCGACTTATCTTCTATCAGCACTAGGTATGGTAGTAGCTATACTAGCCACCGAACAGATCTCTTTTGCTGCCCTGGCTTTCCCTGTTTATATTTTTATAATAAACTTCCTAATACTTACCCTGACACTTCGCCAATATCTTAATAGGTATCGCGTAGAACCTACTCCTTAAACAGATGCTGACGCGACTGCTCGAACAAACAAACAGCCACAGAAGCCGCCACATTAAGTGACTCTACTTTTTTATTTTGTGGAATAATAACTTTAATAACATCCAGCGAGAGTAGCTCATCAGACACACCGTTACCTTCATTGCCAAAAATCCAAGCGTTCGGACCAGATAGGTCTTGCTGATAAATGGTTCTGTCAGCATTCAAACTAGTTGCCAGTACTGGAACTCTAGAGCTTTTTATAACATCTGCTATGTCTATATTTTCATAAATATTAAGAGCAAAATGCGCCCCCATGCCAGATCGCAACACTTTTGGAGACCAGGCAGAAACGCTACCACTAGACGAAAAGACCTCTGTAACACCAGCTGCTGCTGCTGTTCGCAAAATAGCTCCCATGTTGCCTGGATCCTGAACATTATCAAGTAAGATAGTGTTATTGTGTGGGCTTTTCGGAGTTTTCTTAGTTAAAATATCAATCAAAAAAGCAATCCCTACACCATTTTCTACACCACTAATAGCCCTAAAATTAGATTCACCTAAAAGCACTCCATCTATGGAAGAATTTTCACAATATTGAATAATCTTGGCTACTTCTAGATTTTCTGTCGCTTGATCTGTATAAATAAACATCCGCGGAAGCCCGACGTGCTGTAAATAGCTCTGGCATAAATTTATACCCTCTAGTAAAGTTTGCCGAGTGCGTCGCCTGTGCTTAGCGCTGCTAGATAATTGTTTTAAATTCTTGAAAATCTCATTATGAGGCGAGGTGATATGTTTCATCGTAGATATTATAACATCACTTCGATAAGCTTGTGTTTTGAACTTAGGCCACGAATAATCTTGACGCGGCCCTTAGCTACTCCAAAATGCTTAGACAACAGCCTAATAACAGCTTCGTTAGCCTTGTTATCAACCGCCTTAGCTTTGGTGCGCACAACTAAGCCATCATCAATTTTATCGACCAAGTCGAACTTACTATTTGGCTTAACTAACACTTGATATATCACCTTAGATCTATCGTACAGCATAATTATATATAACGTAAAATATTGTATAGTTGTAAGTATGAGCCACTTTATTATCACAGGTGCAAATGGATTTTTTTGGCAGCAACCTTTGCGATCAATTACTGAACGCAGGACATGAGGTTCTTGGGCTAATTCAAGCTGACAACAATTGGTCAAAAAATAATAAAAATCCAAATCTAAGACTCTTTAACGTTGATATTACAGATGAAAATCAAGTCGATAGATTTTTTAAAAAATTTGCTACAAAAAACACAGTAGTAATTCACACTGCTGGCCTTGTGTCTATTGCCAGCAATATTGAACCAGCCCTGAAAAAAGTTAACGTCGATGGCACCAATATCATAATCGAAGCTTGCAAAAAGTATGCCATACAACGCTTAGTGTATATTAGTTCGGTACATGCTATTCCAGAATTACCGCACGGCCAAATAATGACTGAAGTTGAAGCATTTGATCCAAAGCTAGTAATTGGCGGATATACTAAGACTAAAGCCATCGCCACTCAGGCGGCAGTTGATGCTCGTCAGAGTGGACTTGATGTTGCAGTTATTCACCCATCCGGCATGATTGGGACAGGGGACTGGGGCAAGGGAAATATCAAGCAAGCTATTATTGACTACACTAAACGTCAGCCTACCGCCATCACTCGTGGTGGTTACGATTTTGCAGATGTGCGCGATGTTGCCGAAGCCACCATAAAAGCCAGCCTACTTAAAAGATGCAAGAACCAACATTATATTTTAAGTAATCAGTATCTTTCGGTCAGAGAGATTATTGATTTTGTTGACAAGGCTAGACCAAATCACAAACATCACCTCAATATGCTACCAAATTGGTTTTTAAAGATAGTGGCCTCGCTGGCTGAAATCTGGTACAAACTACGACGCGTTGCACCAACCTTTACACGCTATTCAGTCTACACACTATCCAGCAATGCAGTCTATAGCCACCAAAAAGCTACTCGGGATCTCAATTACCAACCAAGACCAATGGAAGAAACCATCCGCGACACCCTAGAGTGGTATGAGTCGGTCGGCTTTATTGCACCAAATAACAATCTATAAAGCTGTTTTGTCGTATAGCTTAATTAAATATTTCAGGCTCACGACAAAGGAACATTGAGTGTATTAGACCCTCCGGTGTGAAGCAAAATGATACAATATGACCACCGTTGGCTGAAGTTCCAGTCAAGCAGCCAGCCCCAAACAACTTATCAAAGCCAGGCTTGCTTTTATATTTATTTATTTATTTATTTGCGCTTCGGGTAACCTAAGATTCCAGGGTGTCTGGGCGTCAGAAAAATATAGTAACGCATTTGTAGCACCCACCGCATCAATTGCAGTGGCTTGATCTGCACTATTATAGTAAAGAGTCACCCTGTCCGACATATGACCAAGTAGTGGTTCGGTGTTAAGGGTGTTTAATACATCTGTCGTGTTGTCAGTAAAATCTGCACTCGGTACAAAGGCAGCTGGCTCTGGAGCTGGCTGTGGAGCTGGCTGCGGCTTAGGTTCAGGCTGGGGTTGTGGCTTATCGTCCGTATATTTTTTGAGGCTTAGTCAAGTTTCGCAAGCCCCTCTTACTTGCTTTAAGTTTTTTATCACTTATATCACACTTGATTGATGCTCGTTCATATGCACCTCCTGTGATTTTATTATAGCGCCTCAATCAAAAATACCGACCGTAAATATTCCAAAATATTAGATCGAAAGACTGCAATATTGTGTGTTTCAAAATATCACTTTCCTGCCAGTATCATAAATTTTATCTTGAATTGAAATATAAATTCTAAATTCACCACTTAGATTTCTTGCATTAACATACCCCTCAACCTTCTTAGTGTTACCGCTTTTTTTATGATCATAGTTGAATATATCAATACACATAGCCTTACTTTCTGTTTCATTATCAACTGGTATGCTGTAGGTTAGCTGCTTATCGCTGCCAACCAAAGAAAGCCTAACTATATCTTCTTTATCGAATGTGCCGCTCATAGACAAACGATCTCGTTCGCGCACTAACTTTATGTCATGACTGTCATACTCTCTATTAATTGACTTAGCCTTTTTAACCGGAATGTCACTGCAAGTATGTGAAGCAATCTGTTCCCCTAAAAGATTGGCCCTGCTCAACCTTAAGCCTGTATCTGATTTAGTATATACTGGCATTTTTTCGGCCCGGTATTGATTTTGATTATTAACCAACTCAAACACCACTCGGTCATTAAAAATTTCTGTAGTGTAGCTACGTAAAGTGTCAGCGTCAGCCAGTGAAGCCGGCATATTTGTAGGCTGACCGTTCTTTGAGTTAACTCCGCCTGAATGTACTAAATAGTGACCTTCACCTAAATAGTCAGCCTCAGAAATGTAAGGAGAGAAGTAGTCTTTGCCACGCTCTTTACCGTATTGCCAAACCTGCTCGATAGTCTTTTCCGCTTGATTAACTCGGTAAATCACTGCACGACTATAGGCTTTATCTACCGAAATGGCTTTTTCGGCCTGCTTAGATTTATTGTTGCCGTTATCAAAAATCAAAATGTCGCCGTTTGGTAAGGTTTTGGCGGCGTGCTGCTGCCACTGCCATTCAAAGTCATCGCCAACCGGTTTTAGAAAATACTTTTGCATATCACTCGACCAACCTTCGGGGCTGCCAATGATATATTTTAACTTAGCCGAATTGTAGTCTAGCACAGCGACTGCATCTTGATGGCGTCCAGAAAGCAACAGCTCGCCAGTTTTTTCATCTAACCATACCGAATTGTTATGAAACCAATCATCAGCCGACCACGAAATAGACTTACCGGTATCCATTGGCCAAATTTTCGATAAATCAATTTCCCTAATCACCTTGCCAGTCTTACGATCAATCTCAACCACCACATCTTCAACTGTTTTCCGCTCATCATCAGTTGAGCCACTAGCTGCTATAATGTTACCGTTTTCGCGCTCATATAGGTCATGATGATACCCGCCTGGAATAGTATATTCAGAGTAAATTCTACCCAGCATATCAATTTCGTAAAATCCAGTGCGATAATAGGGGGCCTTGTTTAGACGCTTTGTACCTACAAATATTTTACCGGTTTGTTTTGACCTTTTTAATTCCCAGCCCAACTTCTCGGTTAAATACCAGCGCACATCACCATTCACATCATAGGCTAATGTCTTAGAGTTAATTGACGAATTAGTCATAAAATATAGATCATTAGTCAGAAACTCTTTTTTAGCCTTAACATCGACCAGCTTTGTAAAATCATCTGGGAGAGGCTCGGTTTGAATAGTTATCTCCTTTTTAATATCACCAAATTCTACTCTAATCTTATTAGCATGATCTGCATATAAACCATATACTGGCAGGCGATGCTTAGTGCTCTTTTCGAAGGTGTGGGAAAAAGTGCTTAGACTATCTTTGCCGACCACTGTTAACTTCGGCGCCACAGCTTCATCAGTTTTAAATAAAACAACCGCCGAAAGGGGCGATATTTTATACGGATTTACAATAACTTTCGGGTTGTTTATTGTGGTATCTACCACCTCTAGAAGCTTATCTTGGCTAACTTGTTCATCAACCAGACTATCAACAGAGTCCACCGATACTGCCTGAATTGGAAGCTTTTTCATAATCAACCAACCGACAAATAGGATGATCGCTACTGCAACTAGTAACAACCAGCTGTACTCTTTTAATAAGAATTTATTTTTCTTCACTTTAGTCATAAAACCCCCAATACAACCATCATAACATGCTAATACTAATGGTCAGTAGTATTATTTTTTAAATCAAAAATATTAATTTAAAGATTTTTTAAGTAATTACATTCTAAAAACTCTTTGGGAGCTCGCTCGTTATCGAGATGCAAGGACGATTCGTCAAACAATCGAAAGTTCTAAAAGTCTAAAATCTGACTTTTCTCGGCCAAGCGACTTCTTTAACGAATAAAACCCGCCAATCCCACCTGCTATAATAGAAGTATGAATGTAGCATTTTATTTTGACCCTTCATGCCCATTTAGTTGGATCACAAGCAGGTGGCTGCTTCAGGTCAGCAACAAACGTAATCTCCAGATTAATTGGCAACCATTTAGTTTGGCGCTCAAAAATGATGAGCTAAGTGGCAACAAAAAGACAAAAAATCACAGCAAAGAACACGTTCAATCACACAGAATGTTGCGCATCATGATGGCTGCACACAGCAAACACGGCATACCGCTCATTGATAGCTATAGCGCCAGTGGCATGATTCGTCACATACTCGGGGAGCCGCTTACAGACGAAGCAATTGCTACCGTGCTAGAAAATATGCAGCTACCTCAAGGTTTAATATCCTATGCAGACGATGAATCCCTAGATGCGGCTTTACAATCATACATTGCTGACGCAACACGAATCGTTGGAGACAATATTGGCGTACCAACGATTGTTTTTACACTCAAAAATGGAAGTCAGCAAGGATATTTTGGTCCAGTGCTCACCGAACTACCTAGCCTTAAAGAATCTCTCCGGCTATGGGATTCAATTTCTCAGCTTGCCACCGCCCCTATGTTTTTTGAACTAAAAAGAGACCGTGGAAATACCCACCCAGATACAGCCAGCACCGCACGATGCTAGCTTTCTAAATTACGTCGTCGTGCTGTTTTGCGTTGTGTTTTGGTAATGCAAAAAAGGCAATAATCGCCGCTATAAATATAATCGCTGCCGCCACGAGTGCAGCTTGTGAGAGTGCGCCCATCCACGCATCTTTCGCAGCATCAATCAAATACGTCGCCCGAGGACCAGCGGATTGCAACGCAGATAGTGCCGTGGCTAAAGAGATATCGAGTGCAGTCGCTAAATCCCCAGAAAGCTTGCCCACCGTGCTGGCAATATTTTGTGAATAAGCAGAGCTTAATATCGACCCCAATACGGCAACGCCAAGTACCGCTCCAAGCTCTCGCGTAAGATCATTGGCTGCAGATCCCATTCCAGATCGCTCACGTGGAACTGATGCCATAAGTATATTCGTACCTGGTGTCATAGCGGCGCTGATTCCAGCCATTATCATTACCATCACCCCCACTAAGTTCCAGTAAGTCATTTCAGCCGTCCAGGTTGACATAACCAAAAATGCTACCGCCACCAGCATTAATCCAGCTGACATTGTTAAACGAGCACCGACTCTTTTCACTACTGTTGGCATAAGTGGAGACAGTATTAACATCGGCACCATTAACGGCAACATTGATAATGATGATTCAAGTGGTGTCATCCCTAAAATAAGCTGCTGTAGCTGACTGATCGAGAAAAATACGCCAGCCATTGCCAAGAATGTGAGTGTCAATGACAATGCAGAAACCGAGAATCCTTTATTCTTAAATAAATTCATATCAAGCAAAGGCGACTTTGTTTTAATCTCCCAGGCAACAAACCCAGCGATTGCGAGTAGCCCACCTATCAAACCAATCGCAACCCACATATCGCCTAAGCCCTGTGAAGGCGCCTCTGTGATACCATAAACTACGCCAAATATTCCCACTGCCACCAATAGTCCGCCAATCCAGTCAACATCATGCGCCTCCTTATCGGCAGATTCTCGAACGACAAATTGATTTAACACAAGGCCGCCTCCTGCAACGACCACACTTAGATAAAATAGTGAATGCCAGCTAAAGTACTCTAGCAAAATACCACTCACAACACTTCCAAGCATCATACCAACACCAGATACGGCGCCCCATATAGCAATAGCTCGGGCACGCTGTTTTTTGGGAAATGCGTTGTTCACAATCGATAATGTTGTTGGCATAACAAGCGCACCACCGACCCCCATAAATGCTCGGGCTATAACTAACTCTGTTCCCGTGTGAGCAAAAGCAGCCGCGTACAATGCACTCGCTGCAAATATTGCTGAACCTGCCTGCAGCGCCAGTTTTCGTCCGTAACGATCACCGACAGCTCCGGCAATAAACAGCAAGCTAGCAAACAAAAGTGAATAAATATTCACAATCCACGTCATCGTAAGCTGATCAAGCCCAAGATCAACCGCCATTTGCGGCAGGCCAATACTCATACTGCTATTAGCAAGCATAACGCCCAGTAAAGCAAAGCAGAGTGTTCCTAAAATAAACCATCGGCGTGCATAAATATCTGGATCTATGCCATCCAATTCCTTTTTTGAATATTTTTTTGCACTTGTTTTTATCACACGTAGCCTTCCTTTTTACACAAGAACACACTAGCACCAGCCAGTCGTCTTTCTGGTAAAAACCCATTCAATTAGTTTTAGTATGAATCCTCTTGTGTCTTAATTATAGCATAGCCACGCCATGGCATTCGTGTGCTCCAAGTTTTTACGCAGCTGCCAAACAACTTTTACGCTACGTATCACCAAAACAGACCTCGCCAGCCAAATAGGCGTTCGACCAGAGACGCTGAGCCGGCTACTCAAGCGCCTCCAAGACAATCGGTCTATACAGCTAGACCGCAAAACAGTCACACTTCTTGCAACACAGTAAATTAACAGTTATTCGCGCGACATGCTGTTGAGCGCTACGCCAATCGTCAAACCAAGCGCAATACCAATACTCGTCCCTAGTGCAATACCGATTGCACTATTATTATCTTCATCGTCGGCACTCTTACTTTTACTCATAGCTCCATTACCTTATACTTACACCTGCTTCGGCGGCGAACTGCGGTGCAAGTTGCATTAGCTGATCGTAACTATCGCGTGCTTAGATCACGCCGCACAAACACCACCATTGCCGCCAGAACAGCCACAATCGCTACCGCGAGCAGCAGTGTTATGTGACCCACGTTCAGCCCATTAGCGATCACATCAGGCGCGCTCGCATAGCGAAACAGTGAGCCGTAGCTTAGCTTGTCGACCACATCTGCCGCCATAGACAGCGACGCCAACAGGTAGGCAATAACGGCGTAAAAACCCACTACGACTCCCGCCGTGCCACTTTTTCCAGTAACTCCGCCGATTGCATAGGCTATTGAGCCAAGAGCCAAACTAAGTAAGGTTACCATCAACATACATTCAGCGAATATCCAGTAGTCCACACTTTCACCAAGCGCCCACCCGCCAACGACCGCTCCCGCATAATAAGCCAAAGATACAACAAGTAGTGAAACCACAAAGGCTGCATACTTTTGTAAGTAAACTTTTTGACGACTTACCGGTCGTGCTAGTAGTGTTAGGAGTGTGCCATTCTTTTCGTAACCTGCCAAAAAGCTCGAGCCAAACAAGATAGCCATAATAATCAGTACGATAGCCATCTGGCCAAAGAGCTCTTGCCCAGCATACCCGGTATATGTCTGCCAGACCTCAGCCTCTCCGAACCATTTCTCTAAACCTGCTGGAATAGTTGTTGTCACCTCTCCCATCGTGTCGCGCAGTGGTGGAAACAGAAAAGCGAGCGCTATGTTCATAATAAACACAGTGGCCGACCATAGAAGTATTGGACGTCGCTTTTCGTAGAGTACTTTCGTAAATACATTTTTACGCATTGTCATCTCCATAGTATTTCATAAACACCCCGTCTAGATCCTTGCCGTCAACATGATGCTCTATTTTATTTTCGCTCAGATACTTCATGGTTTTGTCGTGGTTCTCGGAGGTGGTTTTTACCGTCACAATCTTGTCGGTGCTACTCAGCAAATCAGCTCGGGTCAACTGTGCGGCAATTCGTCCATTTTTAATAAATATAAACTCATCACAAATCTCTTGAACTTCGCTTAAAATATGCGACGAAACAAAAACTGTCGAACCCGACTCTTTTAGTTCAAAAATAATCTTATTGAACTCAGCCTGCACAAGTGGATCGAGCCCATTGGTCGGCTCATCTAGTATCAGAAGTTTAGGTTTGTGCATCAGGGCAATAACTAGTGCGGTTTTTTGGTAGTTACCGGTACTCAGCCCGCCAATCTTCTGCGTCACATCTAGCTGCAGCCTCTCGATTAGCTCCTCTACATAGCTTTGGTTATACTTCCCACCTAGATTTCCGTAGTATTCAATTTCCTGCGCGATAGTCAAGCTATGATCAAGCTTGCTGCTATTAGATAAAAATCCAAGATTTTTACGTGTCTCTGGCGAATTAGCGCTTACAGCTTGATTGAATACTCTTACCTGGCCCGACGTTGCGCCAATAAATCCCATAATTATATTCATCACCGTGCTTTTGCCTGCGCCGTTCGGACCCAGAAAGCCAGTTATCGCACCCTCTGTAATGTCAAAACTAACGTCGATAATCGCCTCTTTATCGCCAAAAGATTTTGTTAATTTATCAACATGCAAGATACTCATGCTTGTCATTATACAGCTGCTGACCTTTGCGACCAACTATACATCCTGAGCACCCGAGTCAAAAGCTTGCTGGGTTCGCAGCGGTAGTGAGCGATATTCATCGAAATCTGAGAAGCCGAGTGTCACGCCTTCAGGAAATAAAGACTCCACATACGGCTCGAAAGCATGCCCAGCGTCGAACATTGCTTGCGTTGCCGCATCGACAGGTGGAAGTTTGCTCGGGTCATTCTTTTTCAGCCAAAGCCAGGCTGGCTGGCGTAGAAAGAGCATGTAGTCGGATTTTGAGATCATTGCTGTGACAACCTGAGTGGAAACTTTACCACCTGACGCTCATTACCAGCTTCGTCTTTTTGCCGTTCATAGTACGGGTCGCCTACGAGCTGTACTTGGCCGCGGTATATATACTCTTTTGGCTCAAACGATTCAAATAAATGCACGTCTACTCCATTCGTGCGCGATTCGGCCAAGGTTTTGTTCTGTGCATAATCTATCGACTGATCACTTGAGAGCCCCATGCCGGTGTAGTGCATCACACCCTGGTCGTCCCATTTGTCTTCGTACGGATTGCCAGTATTATGCAGTGCAAAAAGAATCAAGCTATTGGCGCGGTTTGACTTTCGCATACCACCCTGCCCGCTCACGAGGAATATCCGCATAATATCTTCGTTTTTATAAGCATCGCCAATCACTAGCTCGTGTAATGCAGGCTGTCGTTTATCTTTTGTAATTTGCTCTAGTAGCTCCACGTCAGCCGGCGCTAGCTCATAGCCATATAGTTGCCGTAGGCTATCTACCCACGCCAGCTCAGAGTGTTCACGTAGCTGGTAAGCTCCTAGTTTGTGCTCACAGGCGTATAGCTTGAGGATAGTTTCATTATTTATCTGTGTGCTCGCGAGCAGCTTACCGACAGCGATAAGTGTGTTGAACTCTTCAACTATCTCACGCTCCAGCGCCTCCTGTTCGGTCTCGCCATCCTCCACCTTGCCACCAGGAAATTCCCACAAGCCACCAAGGGCCGCATCATCTTTACGTTTTGCGGTGAGATACTTATCATCTTTTTCTATCAGTGCTGCAACAACAATCTTGTGCGTATTATCTTTTTTATCCATGACGTATCTCCAAGCTTTCTTTAATTTGCCTCCAGTGCGACAATTTACTGTTCATTATTCTATAAAATGCTTCGTCATGTTTCTTATTTACTACATGACACAACTCATGAATACAAACATAATAAATTGCTTCGCGTGGCGCTTCAATGAGTCGCGGATTAAGTAGCACCTTGCCGTCACTCGTGTAACTCCCCCAACGGCGTGCCATAACACGCTGACCGAGCTGCGGCATAGTTTTATAATCGAACAGTTTAAACGCTTTTACATATTCCTGCTTAAATATTCGCTCTCGATTACGTGCATACCACTCGCCAAGTAGCTTTTTATTGTTTTCGCTGTTTTGTACTGAGCCAGTCGTATAGATTCGGAGCTTACCACGCTCTAACTTCACCGTATCATTTTTAGCTTTTTCGACTAAAAGCATATACTGACGACCCAGGTAATAATACGACTCACCAGATATATACTTTCGCTCTGTGTTAGATTTTTTGAATTTACGCAGTTCAGATAATTGTCGCTCGAGCCACGACCATTTACGTTTCAAAAACGACTCAATTTCGTCTAGTGTAGCGCCCAGCGGTGCTTTTACGATTATTCGTAAGTTTGGCAGCACCTCAAGAGCTAGCGTTTTGCGCTTGGCAAATTCAATAAAATATTCGTAACTAAACCGCCCATACTCAAACTTTTGCTTCACAGCTACACTCCGTAGTCTGAATGGTTGTTTTCGGCGAGTGTCATAACTTTTTCGACGATTTGCTCTATTTGTTCATTTTCAAGTTCGATACCACGCCCAATCTTAATCTCTTCGTACACATAGTCGTCGATGTTCGATCGCATCTGCCGCTTGATTTCATAGTTTCGCCACCAATCAACCGTCGCGCTCCGCTGCACTACATTTGCTAGCTCTAAAATAATTTGTTGGTACTGCTCTTCACTTTCCATAGGCAACATTTCACGTAAGTTTCTATATAACACGCCCGCGCCTGGTTCGCTTTGCACCACATCAGGGGTTTCATCATCTTTTTTCTGATCAACCTCTTTTTCTATTTCTCGTAGTTGCTTCAGCGCTTCGATATCTGCCATCTTCTTTTCGTGCATCGCCTGTAGAATTTCGGCAATCCGCTCCGAGAACTTACCATACAGCACTTCGTCGTCCTGCTGTCGCTCAGTAATTCGCCGCTTCGTTTGGGCAGCAATTGCTTCCGCCTTCGATGTTGCGCTTCCTAGCTCTTCAATCGCAGCATTCAACTCATCTCGGTTCGTCACCTCTATCTGATCGGTTAGCACCTCGGCCTGAGACGCCGTCACATATTGGTCAAGTATTCGGCTAATTTCGCGCTCGTACTGCTTCAAATCGACTTCTTCACCGTGCATCAGATCAGCATTGCGTTTTAATTCGGCAAACTTTTTGATATCGCGGCGATAGCGCTGTATCTCATCGTCACTAATCTTCTCTGCAAATCCACGAAGCGCCTTACATTCTTCGTATACATTCAGTAGCTGGTTAAACTTATCCTTATATATTTTGCGCGTTGGCTCATCACGCAAGTGCTCGATGTAGCTGTGGCTATCTTTTTCAACACCGTTGAACACATCAAGCACTGCCGCATACTTTTGCGCCAGTTCTTCTACTTTGTCATTTATATCAATCAGCGTGCCTTTGACATCCGCTTCATCAAAATTGCCAAACAAATCCATGGCTTCCTGAATACTTGTGGCATTTTCAGAGTAGTCAATAATGAATCCGCTCGTCTTTGGATAACGCGGGTTATTAAACAGTCGGTTCACCCGCGCAATTGCCTGTAGCAAGTTATGGTCGACCAACTTTTTTGCCAAATACAGCACGGTATTTCGCGGTGCATCAAACCCTGTCAGCAACTTATCGACAACAATTAAAAGCTCTATACCTTCTGGGTTGTTTTTGAAGTCATCGATTGTCATATCTTCGTAGGTTTTGAGCCCAGCATATTTAGCTTTTATCTCACTCAAATAATCAGCCACCTCTTGTTTCTTTAGGTCCTCTTCGCTAATTTCGTTGTTGTCATCACTAATTATCAGGGCTGTTTGGAGTTTATGTCGCCGCTCAAACCACCGCTGCATCACCACCGCGGCATATTTACTTGGCGCAACAATCTGACCCTTCAGGCCTGTGTGCTGAAAATTATCGATGTAGTGTTCTTCGATGTCCGCGCACACTTCTTCAAGCTTGCTTGGCACTTCGGCTAAAGTTCTATTCTCAACGCGCCGTTGCAGTTTATACTTATTTTGCGCCGACAGGTCTTCGCTTACTCGGTCGGCCAGTCTATCGATTTGCGGTGCGTTTTGGTCGAGCGCCACATAACGACCTTCATAAATCAGCGGCAATACTACATGATCAGCTAACGCATCGTCTATCGTGTATTTATCGATAAACTCGCCGAATTTACTGCGTGATTTATCTTTTCGTAGCAGCGGCGTGCCAGTAAACGCAATCACGCATGCGTTCGGGATCACCCGTAGCATTTCCATATTGGCATCGCCGCCCTGTGAGCGGTGCGCTTCGTCAATTAGTACATAAATATTATCATCGGTATCTACAAAGTCCGTCCGCTTTTTGCCAGCACTTTCAAACTTATGAATCAGTGTCGTTAGTACGCTGGTGTCTTTACTTTTGATATGCTCCAGCAGCTCGTTACCGCTGGTCATTTGCTTGACTTTTTTCTTGAGGCCGCCGTTTTCAAACGTCTTTTTGATCTGCTTGTCCAGATCTACGCGGTCGGTCACCATTAGTACCCGCGGGTTTACTATGTGCGGTTGCTCTATCAGGGCGCGCACAAACATCACCATTGTCAGACTTTTACCAGAACCTTGGGTGTGCCATACAATACCACCCTTGTGGCGACTGCCATACTCAGTTGTCTCAGTTTGCTTGATTCGCTCTAGCATTCGCTCTATGGCAAAATACTGCTGGTAGCGCGCCACTTTTTTGTATGCACCGTCATAAAATACAAAGTTTTTAACTATATCGAGCACCCGCTCTTGCCGTAGCATACCGTAAATCGTCTCGTCTTGCGGCATAATGCTACGCACCTGTAGTTGCTCCACGCCATAGGTCGCACCGTTAAGGTCGCGCAGCAGCTGTGCATATATATCTTTATCGATCGGCTTTGCTATGACATCTCGTAATGTTGCGTGGAGTCGTTCTTTTGAAACATTCTTTTCGCGCCACGACGAATAAAACTCTTCGGGCGTGCCCGCTGTGCCATAAACCGCGTTTTCACCGTCCATCGCCAGCAGCAGCTGCTCGTAAATAAATAGCTTCGGAGCATGGTCTGGCTTTTGGTAGCGCAGTAGCTGGGCAATAGCTTTTTTGTAGCCAACACTCGATTTTTTGTTTTCGATATGCACCAGCGGTATGCCGTTTACAAAACATACTATGTCCGCACGTATCGCTTCGCGCCCCACCACACGATACTCTACCGTTACGTGGAATTCATTATTGGCAATATTATCAAAGTCAAAATACCGCAGGCTTTTGTTTTCGTGCTTGCCATCATGAAATACCTCTATGGTGCTACCTCCAAGTTTTGGCATGATGATATCCGTCACCGCCCGACTAGTATCTATCACGCCGTCTACGCGGATAGATTCTAATTCGCTAACAACCCGCGCAATGTCACCTTCTTTGAACTTGTGCGTTTCGCCTACCTGTTCATAGCTGTTTATACGCATTAAACTACGCCGCAGCACATCACCCAATATCACGCGGCTATCATCGTCGCCCCGTAGGGCTAGCGCTTGCTTGCAGCTAAGGTACTGCCAGCCGAGGTTTATCAGTAATTCTACCGCCGGCAGCTGCGACTGCTTGGCCTCGTCAAAATTTATCGGTTCCATGCTCATAGAGCGCTCCTTTCTAGGCGAGATGTGTCAAGTGGCTTCAGGTCTTCGGGCGTGCGAATCGTGCCGGTGATGAGGTTTCTGAGGAGGTATTTTTTCTGCTGATTGATATACTTTGCATATTCATAAAGGGTATGCAAATCCTCATTAGACTTTTTTATTACACTTGCTATAGCTTTCTGCTCTTCCAGCTCAGGCATAGTAATCTTTAATTTTTTGAACTCACTTGGGCTAATCTCTTTTTGCCCTGTTCCTCCAATTATGTGGCCAATTCGTTTATAAAAATCTCCTCTTTGAAGAGCAAAAAGTATAAAATCTAAGTCAGCATTTACCTTAGGTACGTAAGAGGATATCGCGTTAGATGCAATCAACCCATTTGTCTTTTCAGTGACTTCACCTACTCCACCATTGTGAAAATTTTGCCTCCCAACTAGAATTTCACCCTGATAGCGACGATAGTATGGCCTACCTTTCTCTGTTGCAAAGGGAAACTTGCCTGATGCCTGGACCCCCTTAGTGTGGAGCCTTACCGTTAGTAACTCGATATCTTTAGGATTTGTCTCGCGCTTGTAAATTGGCTCTTGTAAAAAGTCACCTAGTTTATACGTTCTCCATTCTTCAGAAAAGCCCGGCAGTCGTCGCTTACCGGTCAAAAGCTGCTGCATCAACCCCTTTTTCAGCTGCTCTTTCAGCGCAATCTTCTGCTCCAGCTTCTCAATATACTCATCCCAAACCTCCAAAACCCCCACAATCCGTTTTTGCTCTGGCTTTTCAGGAACTTGTATTTTTAAAGCTCTAAGTTCGCCAATCTGAATTCCAGCAACAGTGCTTCCTGTGCCCAGCCGTTCAATTGATTTACGATAGGCCTCAAACCAGTACTGTATGAACTCAGTACTCACGTCGTCAATGGGATAAAGTGCTTTAAGATCTTGATTGATCGCCACATCTACGTCAAAGCGTACGGTGAAGCCGAGCGCCATACGCGTCGGTGTAATCAGAGTGCCGGCCTTTACTAGTCTACTTGAACTATTCTTAAGCCCTTCATCGGTGATGTAATCTTGAGTTTCTTTAGGGTTAAAGGATGTTAGGTCCTTTACGCTCGCCCAAGGAATCGATCCGTTCCAAAATTCTTTTTTCTCCTTTGACGGCGTACCTCCACCTTCGATTTTTTCAAGCACATCGCCAAGTTTTTTTGTTTGCCAGTTAGTCATTATTCTCTACCCGTAGCTTATTAAGTCTAAGTTTCAAAGCTGTGTCGCCACCTTCAAGGATATCCACTATGTTTTTTCTTGTTTTCTCATCTTCAATAGACCCAACTGAGTAAGTGCCGTCTTTATTTGCAGTTATAATCTCCTCACTATCAGACATAACTACTAGGTTTCCACTGTGCGAAGCAATAAATATCTGCCTATTTTTCTTCTGAGATTTAACGAAATCAACTACGCTACTAGAAATTCCGCTAGCATCCAGATCATCTTCGGGCTGGTCAATAAGTATCGGATAATCTTCGCTGTCAAACCTAAATATAAGCTCCAGCAAAGACATCGCCTTCTGCCCACCAGTCATATCACGAAATGTAGTATTCGTACCCTGCATTTTTATTGAACTCAAGAAATCGATGTCGTACGGGTTGACAAGAAGCTCTCTTAGTACCTGTTTATTATCCGTTACACTATTTTTGCATACAAATTTTTTGTCAACGATATCGTTAACTATGTTGTCAAAATTAGCCTTGGTTAGTCTATTGCTATTATCTATGAAAAGCTTCGATTGACTGCTCAGGTTCTGCTTTTTATTGGTGTTTATATTACGTTCAATAAATCTACTCATCAAATTTGGTTTTTCATGAATAGATATATTTATCTCTATAAATTGAAATGTTTCAAAATCGACAGTCTCAAACAGTTCCCTTATCTTTGTTTCAAAATTAAAATAAGTCGTTTTGAGATCCATTAGCTGTTGTACTCTTTTGTTGCTGTAGTATTCTAGGCTTTTAGAAAGATCGTTAATGTCAGATATTTTTTTATCAAGTGAAGTCTTTTTCTCAATTAGGTCTTGTAGCTCTTTTTGCTTTTCGAATTTGGGTGCTAACTCATTAATAACCTTTTGACTACCCTCTACTTGCTGTTCAATCTTTACTCGCTCTTCAGCTAGGCTTGTCTTAGCCACCTTAATAATCTCTTTTGCCTTGGTGTCGCCTGATATCTTAATTTTAGATACAATTTCGTCCTTTACTCTACTCGATAGGTATGAAATATTTGCAGAACTGACATCCACTAGACCTTCCTCGTTTTCAAGTATGTCTAGGATATCAATATCCTGCTTGATCTTGCGCAAGTTGCTACTGCTGTTTTCTACAACCATTTTTGCATCCTGGTATCGCTTACTGTCGTCTTCTGTAATTTCATACTTCTTACGCAGTGTAGTAATTTTACTTTTTACATCTTTAATCTCACTCTCGATGCTTTTTTCACTACCCAGGTTTAAGGTATCGCCATTTATCTCATCGATTTTTGATTTTGACGCAACAATAGCGTCGACTAGAGCATGCACTGTCTGCGAATTGGTATCTTTAAACGAACTAACATTGGCATCCGCATTTTTGAACTCTTGATTTTTTCTTAGTAAACTTAGCAGGAACTCATATCTGTCGTCTTCTTTTGCATTTTCGTCGTACGCTAAATTACTGAGGTATCCTTGCGGTATGAAAAATACTTTCTTCTGATTACCTTCATCACCAGAATCAACTGCTCCATCTGCCCAGACCACCTGACTATCCGAGAACTTGCTATCATTGAATTTATGATCACTTTCGTACCTTGAGGCCTCTACCTTTGCTCTGTACTCAACACCACTTACATTCATGGCGATAGCTTTAAGTAGTACAGATTTTCCACTGCCTCGTGTACCTATGACCGCATTTAAGTCAGGATTAAAATGTATTTCTTTATTAATAAACTTGAACTTATCGATAATCACCCTAGATGACTTAATATCACTAGGCTTATTGTCAGAATAGACCACTCTTTCAGATGGACTGTACAATACCTGTACAAGACCTGAGAAAGCTGGCTCAGCCTTGACCCAGCTGTAAGTACCACCTATTTCAGATTGCTTATGAGCGTCTGATGCTAAAAAAGCAGGCTTAGAAAGTGCACCGTCGAATCGGGTTTTGTTTAGGAAAAAATTCTTATCTGCTACTGGATTTTCACGAGATGAAAAAAAAGCATCTACACTCTTGTCAAATCCTTCAGCTACGGTATCACCACGACCGTCGTTATTTTTTTCCGGCCTTATACCGCCGTACCCATTTGAGCAGCCAACTATGATATAGTCACGTAAATGCTTTAGGTTTTTGTCGTCACGTAATGTTTCTAATAGATGTTGTCTGCTAGAGATAGTTGCCTTTTTTATTTCTGATTCCGTTTCACTTAGGTCTTTGCAGTATTCGCCTGACTCAACTTTCAGTCTACCAAGTAAATCAGTAATGCGGCTGTAGGGAGTCTTGTTTGAGAATATGATATGGAAATTAAAATATTCATTATCCTTATTTTTTTGTTCGAAACGAAACTCCAAATTAGGGAATACTGTTATGCCTTCAGCTTCTAGTTTTGCTTTTATCGAATCATCACCCTCAATCTCGTCGTCAGCAAATTTAAAATAGTTAGTTAAACCAACCACTTTCAAGCCTTGTTTCTTAATAGTCTTTACAAATGTATCTATATCTAGTCCATTAAACTCATTAGCAAGGAACGAGCTAGGACTGTGCAGGTGTAGGTCCCATTTACTCCACTCAGAGCCTCGGTACTTATTAAGATCTTTACTCATACTCCTCTTTCCTTTATCCTCAAAATTCGCTTCATCATATCCTGAACCTTCTCATCCGTCATCTCACCACGCTCATTTTGCGCCTGTACTTTTAGGATATCTACAAGTTCTTGCCCATCTTGAAATGCTTTGTGCAGCTTTTCGATATCTTTCTCTTGCTTGGCAAGGATTTTTTGACGCTTACGAGATAGCTCAAACAGCCCAGCAAAAAACACGACAAAGCCAATCAGGCCAATTGCAGTCGCAATTTGGCTATTAAACGTAGGGCTCGTGATAGTCAGCCCCACAGTCGCAATCGTAGCGAATAGAGGCAACAAGAATTTACAAAGACCGACCCATTGATCGATACCCTGCAATTGCATAGCGTGAAGCTTTTGTACCATATTTAGTGAGTGCTCGGTCATATCAAAATGATCACGCATCATGCTCATAGCTCGTTCCATAATTTCGGCGTATTTGACCATGCCGCCCATTTGTTCGAATGATTGCATGGCTAGTTCTAGCTCTTCTTGCGTGACTGGTTTATCACTCATCTTTCGCCTCCAGCCGTTTCGCTTCTTTTTCGAAGTCACCAATAAATTCCTTGTCTTGCTGAACGCGAAATACATCATATTCAGCCAATGCTTTGGTGTCTGCTTGTTTTTTGCTAATGTTGCCCGCGTTTTGAAGCTTTGGATAATCGTTGAGGTCGAGGTAGCCGTCCATTATGCCGAGCCACTGCGCCATACTTGTTGGCATGTTTCTGCGCGCGCGAAGTTCGGCGGTATCAAGAAATGCCGACACTGCAACGCGCAGCTCGGATAACTCTTGGTCGCTGAGGTAATTCTTGGCTACGGTTACGTCGGTGCGGAGCACCTTGCCTTCTGGCGCTTGCTTCCAGTTGGTGAGCCCCATGTGTGGTTTTGTTTTGTCAGCACGAACATGAATAAGCTCAGCTGCGGTTTTACCTGCTATGGCGTAATGGAGCTTGTTTTGAATAAACGCAAAAAACTCTTTGGCAATTTCACTGGTTTTGTCATAGTCACTCGCCAAGGCGAAGATATCAGTCACCTTGAGGTAAATCCGGCGTTCGCTGAGGCGAATTTCGCGAATACGCTCGAGCAATTCTTCGAAATAGTCTTTACCAAAGTGTGTACCTTGTGCCAGGCGCTCATCGTCGAGCACAAAGCCTTTTACCATGTACTCACGTAGTGTCGCGGTAGCCCACTTGCGAAAGGCGGTTGCTTGGAGGGAGTTTACTCGGTAGCCAACAGAAATGATTGCGTCGAGATTATAAAAAGCAGTAAGATATTTCTTTCCATCAGCGGCAGTTGTTCGAAATTTTCGAATAACTGAATCTTCATCGAGCTCGCCCGAGCCAAAAACCTCTTTGAGGTGATAGTTAATTGTATTAACCTCTACGCCAAAAAGCTCAGCCATGCGCTTTTGCGTAAGCCAGACAGTTTCGCCAGCATAAAAGACTTCGATATGCTGCTTGCCGTCAGGTCCTGAATAAAACAGAAATTCGGCTTCGTGAGGCGCTGAGAGGTTATCGGCCATATTACTTAATCCCCAACTCCTTTAGGTAATGCTTCATCTGCTCCTCAAGCTTGCTGAGCTGTGGGTTGATGGCTTCGATTTGACGGATTGTTTCCGCGATATCTACTTCTTCCTCTTCTTCAAAAGTATCAACATAGCGGGTGATGTTGAGGTTGTAGTCGTTTTCTTTAATTTCATCGATGTTAGCGATGTGCGAGAATTTCTCGACTTCTTTTCGCTGGGTGAATGTATCGACGATCTTATCGGCGTTTTCTTTGGTGAGAGTGTTTTGCGCCTTACCTGGCTTGAATTCCTTAGAAGCTTCGATAAACAGGATGTCTTTGTCGTTTTCGCGCGCGCCGCCTTTTTCGCGGGCGCGGTCGATGACCAAAATTGCCACTGGTATGCCGGTGGTTTGGAAGAAACCAGGCGCCAGGCCAATCACGGCATCAATGATATTTTCTTCAATCAGTTGCTGCCGGATTTTACCCTCAGCACCACCGCGAAACAGTACACCGTGCGGCACGATCACCGCCATGCGTCCAGATTGCGGTTTGAGCGTTTCGATCATATGAGTGATAAATGCGTAGTCACCCTTGTCTTTTGGTGGAATACCGCGCCAAAAACGATTATATTGGTCGGCATCGGCGCTTTCTGCGCCCCACTTTTTGAGGCTGAAGGGAGGATTAGCTACATTTACGTCAAACTTCATAAGCCCATCGTTTTCTACCAGCATTGGGTTGTTGAGCGTATCGCCCCACTCAATCCGTGCTTGATCCATGCCATGAAGAAACATATTCATACGCGCTAGCTGATAGGTCTGCCCTTTGGCTTCTTGACCGTAGAGCGCGAAGTTATTGCTGCCCTGTTTTCGCACCTCTTCACCTGCTAGCAGTAACAAGCCTCCCGATCCAGCTGCTGGATCCGAAATACGGTCGCCTGGTTTTGGACGTGCCAGCCGGGCAACGAGTTCCGCGACGGCCGTAACGGTGAAAAACTCTCCCGCTTTTTTACCAGCATCAGCACCAAACTTTTCGATCATGTACATGTAGGAGTTTCCGATGATATCTTCGCTGATGTCACTCAGGTCAATTTTGTAAAAATCCTCCAACAAATGACGCATCATCTTATTGCGTTGCTGCGGCTTGCCAAGCACTGACTCGGAGTTGAAATCTACGCTAAACACGCCGGCCAGTTTGTCCTTGTTGTGGTCCTCGATCTTACGAAGGGCGACGTTGATAATTTCACCGATATTGTCTTGTTCTTTTTGAGCGTAAACCTCATCGAACGAACTGTTTGGTGGTATATAAAAGCGAGATGTCTTCATCTTGGCGTCGATTCGTGCTGTGTCGTCACCGAAGCGTGCTTTTAATTTAGCGTATTCAGCCTTTGACTTGTCACTTAGATACTTGAAGAACAGCATGGTTAATGCGTAGTCTTTATACACGTCTGCTCCAACGGATGTTCGAGATGAATCCGCCGCCGCCCACAGCACTTTATTCAATTCGTCTTGTGTAAATTGCTTGGTCATTTTGCTGCTCCTTGTGATTTAGCTATTAGGTTGTCGTCTATATTTTTGAGTAGTTGATTTTTGAGATTGAGTAGCTTTTGCTGCTCGGTTAGATTATCGTGTAATTTCATTACCGCCTGTTGCTCAACAATTGACGGTTGCGGTACTTTTATCGACTTTATGTCAGACACTCGCAGTGTTTTTATATACGAACCACTTTCTAAACGCGATAAGATTTCCTGACCTCTAGCCGAATTCAGAAACCGCGCCACAAAACGCGAGTTTACATCTGCACTGACTGGGCGAAGCACAATCACAGAGGAGGCCGCAACGGCTGGTAGTAAATCTGGAGTGACCGTGCGGGCAACAAACTTGCCACGAGAGCTAAGCAATATATCACCGGGTCTTAAGAGGTGGTCTTCTTTATCGAATTCAACCCGCGCAATGCCTGCCAGATCAGAAGAAGTTATATCACCCGACTGCACAACACCAACATCACCACTATCAAGTCGAGCAATAGCATCACGAAACGTGTAACCAGTCGAGATAGTGAATAGTTGACTTAACTCCATCATGTCTCGATATTAGCAGAACGGATAGGTGATGTCAACTCTGACGTGACTGTACAGCAATCATATGATACTTTTATAGCATTCTTGCGTTATTACAACATGATCAATCAGCTCAATGCCGAGCAATTCGCCTGCATCTTTCAGCCTTTTTGTGACTTCTCTGTCCGCTTGGCTTGGCTCCGGATTACCACTCGGATGATTATGCGCCACGATTATCGAGGCGGCCCTGTCGGTTATGGCTTCGGCAAAGACTTCGCGGGGGTGGACTAGGCTGGCGGTGAGCGTGCCGATGGTAATAATGCGCTTGGCAATTAGCCTGTTGGCGCCGTCGAGTGTTAGGCAGACGAAATATTCCTGCTTTTTGTCACGGATATCGACGAGTTGCTCGACTGCCTTTTCGGGGCTGTCGATGATCGGTCGCTCCGACACTTCGAACTGCCGCCGCCATAACTCAAACCCGGCCATAATATTTGTTGCTTTTGCTGGGCCAAGGCTTTTGACATTGAGTAAATCTTCGTAAGCTAGCTCGCTACCTTTTTCTTTCAGTAATTTTTGCACCTCGCGAGCAAGCTTAGTCACATCAGCGTACTGTGTGCCGCTGCCGATTATCGCCATCAAAAGTTCGTAGTCACTCAAAGCCTCAGCGCCTCTCGCCTGGAGCTTTTCTCTCGGTCGTAAGTCTTTGCGACGATCCGACATCTTCATACTTGCAGTATATACCTTGTTTACTATTTACTCTACTGTTGGGCTTTTTTCTAAAAGCACCTTGAGACAACCCACTACTGATTGATGTCGTAACTCTGCTGGATGAGACTCATTACATAATCGAGATCGTCGCTAGGTCGAACCTCTATTTCGTAGTCACCGTTGCCCCAGTGGCCGATATGTACGGGTGTCTCTAGATCTCGAGCAATTCCGCGTGGGTCATCTAGCGTTCCAGTCTTCATGTTGATGTAGAGTTTTAGCTTGGACTTCTTGAAGACGATGTCGACAAAGTTGCGTGTCGTCTTGTATGCAAGGTACATCTTCTTAGGGTCCTCAACAATCTCCTTATCGATGGCCAGGATTCGCTCTTTTAGCTCTTCGAAAAGTAATTTAGTGCCTTCGCTTGCCATCGCTAGGTGGTAATCGAGAGTAAATGTCTCCTGTAGTTTTTCAGGTTTGTCGGAGTCTGTTGTAAACTTCGGTGCATCTTGCAACTTCACCTTCTGATAGTTTTCGGTATCTAGTGTCAGTAGGCCATCTTCATATAGCTTGTAACGGTATAGCTCAATTTTAATTGGCAATAGGTCGGCAGTGTCAGTATCGAACTTGTTGTAACTTTCGGCTACGCAAATCACTCGCGGTGCTGCCCACTGAATTGTAGTCGAGACATTCTTTTCACTACAAAGCTTTTCGAAACTATCTCTATGGTCAAGGAGCCAGCGTAGATACGACAAGCCTTGATTGATAACGTTCTCGTTGTGTCCCTTTTTGTATTCGACAATACACGGGTTGCCTTCGTCATCGATGCCAAGCGTATCCATTCGACCACCAAAACTGGTTGAGTATTCGCTTGCGAGGAAGTGGACGCCAAGCAGTTCGTGAAGGCTGGCTTCGAAGATACGTTGAACATCACGTTCAAGAATTCGTTTGCCGTTTAGGTTCGTGATCGGCTTCAGCCGAGAGGCGTTATTGTTAGATACTTTGAATAAACTCATAATTTAGTATATTATCTCACTTTTTGCTAGACTTTGCTACCACTTGACGGTATATGTTGTTGAGGGCTAAATACGAGAAAACCGCCCTTTCGGACGGTCCTATCGGTTTTGTACCTTTTGGCGACAATTGGTACTTTTGTCTGACTCAAGGGGTAAATCTGACCTTTTGGTCAGGGAGCCCGGTCTGGGTATTTACCTGCTGAGCTTGGCTCTCTACGATAGAGGAAGTTATAACTGTAATTAAGCACAACCCGTTAGTAAGTCAGTCTATAGACCAAACTCATTCACGATAGCCTCGACCGATGCTACGGGGCTTAAAATGGATGTATTTATCTTAAGTGACTCGACAAAAGGGGTAGAATATATACTCATATCCTCTGTTATATTTCGCATAATCACCGAGTCTGTTAATTTTTTATATCTTTTACGAGAATCATTATCTACCCTATCTATCAAATCTTCTCTTGTTGCGGTAACCTCGATAAATAACACCCTACCTTCATTAGACTCGATAGTTCTTATGAGGTCCCGAACATTCTCGTCATCGTCACTGCCTGCATATACATACGTGAAGATAAGATCCGTCTGATTCTTTGAGCAATAATCCAATACATCGAATCGTATACGGTCGACAAGTCCGTAATTATCTCTCAACTTATCACCGTAAATATCTTTAACGAGATCACGCGATAAGTGATTGTGAAATAGAGAGATTCCAGTACGTTCAGATAGACCCTCCGCTATTGTGAGTTTGCCGGATGCAGGGGGGCCGTATAGGAATATGAGATTCATATTATGAGTATAACTTAAAGACCTTCAGTTCGAAGGTCTTTAAGCGTAATTATTTTGGCTCCCGCTTATGCTCGCAGATTGAGTAGGCGGCTCTTCATGACATAGTCTGCGTTGATACCATTTACCAAATTTGTAAATCTCATCTGCTTTAGAATTTGAATAGAAGAATCTGATCGACCCCTGAACTAACTTACCTCTACAGGCTGCTCTCGCAAGCAAACCCGCCCGACTCAAGCTTGATAGTAACCGCCACCGAATTGTCTATAGAATCTACTATCCTACCCTCGCCGTCCGATCCTGTCACTTTATTGTCGCAGGATGCACCAATACGGAAATACGCCTCACCAACCTTCATAGCAGATTGATCATCTACAAAGACGTATGGCTTTACCGTTGTTGGATCTGTGACTATATTGCCGTCCCTATCAGTCGCGATCTCATCGAGCCCTGCTTGAGCGTCTGGAACAGACCGCTTCAACACAAGAGCGTACGTAAATAGCCTATTGGCGAGTGCAGATGCGTGTTCTTTGCGAGCAGTGTCGCCGGGTCGCACGCTTTCGCTCTGACTTACAGCTTTAGGCTTATCACTATCGTTGTTGTCTCGCAGGACTGCCCACGCCGCAGTCACGACCAGTGCAGCTATGATGAGTATTATGCCAACTATTACTGCTGCTTTTTGTTTTTTCGAGGGATACGTATTCATGTGTAGATTGTAGCATAAGACAGTCACTCTTCGGACCAAATGTCGGGAGTGGATATGAAAAACCGCCCTTTCGGACGGTTCCATCGGTTTTGTACCTTTTGGTGACAATTGGTACTTATGTCTAACTCAAGGAGTAAATCTGACTTTCGGTCAGGGAACCCGGCCGGCAATTTAACCCTCCAGTCGCTCCAGGCAAGCTGGTCGGTTTTGGGACCGTTTTACAGAGTTGGCTGACAAGCTGTTAGCTCGCCGATTCATCTGCTCCGGCTGCCACGAATTTAT
>LSQX01132924.1_pt4 | contig 117235 bp, 115 predicted proteins | sample 654561 | NCBI WGS metagenome assembly LSQX01 (sample SAMN04489861, study PRJNA283612) | anaerobic digester metagenome | isolation source: 4 biogas reactors fed with cattle manure at either 37C or 55C with and... | place: Denmark: Kongens Lyngby | collected 2014
CCGCCGATGTCCTCGTAGTTTATCTTCCCGATCATCCGCACTTCTTCTGTCTGTGCGGCCTCTTTGATCACGATGTCCGTGCCCACATCCACTACCACGAGCCCTTTGGGGAGGGTGCTGACCACCGTGAAAGGGGCCAGACATCCCATGAGAGCCACATTCGGCACCACTATGTCGTTGCCGGCGATCAGAGGCCTGTGGAGCAGGCTCTTCATGAAGACGTCCCTGATCCCCTCGTTGAAGGATATCCTCTTATCCTTGGGTATGTTGGGCGCCAGGACTATCTTCTCAGCCGTCACGGGGTCCTTGTGCACGATGATCCTGACGTTATCGTCCACTCCGACCCCCGTATTGGTACGGGTCTGTCCGTCGATTCTGATGAGGCCCCTGTCCTCCGGCGATCCCTTGAACACCTTGAGGGCGGCAGACCTCTTCCCGACAACCTCTATGGGATCGCCCAGCTCCAGCCCCATCTCGGCCATCGTAGCCGGGTCTATCCTGGCCCTCCCGAGCCCCGCTTCCGATCTCTTGTTCATCGGAGCCACTCTGAGCTCCATGCGATCTGCCATGCGGGGGCCAATGCGATATCCGTTTATATGAATCTCGTCGGGAGTCCCCTTCAGCTCAGCAGGGCTTTTGCCAGGGACTCCGCCGAGGCCAGTTCCTCATCGTTCGGCTTCCACATGGAGCGGATGCTCTCATCCACTACGCGGAAGCCCGCATCAGTCAGTTTCTCCTTCAGTATCTTCACGCTCTCTCCGCTCCATCCGTAGCATCCGAATGCAGCTGCCTTCTTGTTCTGGAATTTCAGGGATTTCATGAAATGGACCGTGCTGCTGACGCTGGTGAGTATGTCATTGCCGACAGTGGGCGAGCCAACTGCCACGGCCTTGGATTTGAAGACCTCGGTCATGATCTCGTTCTTGTCGGCCTTGGAGCAGTTGAACACCTTCACTTCAGTTCCGGGGCTGATCCTGGAGACTGCGCCCGCTATCTCATGGGCTATCGCCGCCGTACCTTCCCACATGGTGTCGTAGATGACGGTGACCTGATCCTCTTGGTACTCGTCGGCCCATTCGGCGTATTTCCCGACGATGCTCAGAGGGTCCTCCCTCCAAATCACCCCGTGGCTCGGGGCGATGATGTCGATGGGCAATCCGAGGGAGTTTATCTCGTCCAGCTTCCTGGTCACGAAGGAGGAGAACGGGTTCAGTATGTTGGCGTAATACTTCATCGCCTCCTTCTCCAGGAGGCACCGGTCCGCCGTATCGTTGAACAGGCCGCCCGCGGCGAAATGCTGTCCGAAGGCGTCGTTGGAGAAGAGGACGTTATCCCCGGTCAGGTACGTGGCCATGCTGTCCGGCCAGTGGAGCATCTTCATCTCAACGAAGATCAGCTTCTTGCCGTTGCCGATGTCAACGGAATCCCCAGTCTTAACGGTCTTGAAGTTCCAGCCGTTCTTACCATATTGGCCTTCCAGACTCTTCACTGCGTTGGCGGTGCAGTAGATCGGTGTATCAGGGATCTCCCGCATCAGCTCGGGCAGTGCTCCCGAGTGATCCGCTTCCCCGTGATTCATGACTATGACATCTATCTTGTCGAGACCGATCTCTTCGCGCAGATTATTCACGAATTCGTTCCCGTGCGGGGTCCAGACCGTATCGATAAGCACGGTCTTCTCCTCCTCTATCAGGTATGCGTTCTGGCTTGAACCGTTCATTATGGAATAATCATCCCCGTGGAACTTCTGCAGCTCCCAATCCACGTATCCAACCCAGCTGACGTTTCCCTTGATTTCTCTTTTCATGTTTGCACTTCCTGTAGTCGACCGGATTAAATAGTCCGCTCTGTTATTAAATCACTCGTTGCGGTTGAACAGCGGGGTTCCCGGGGGAGAGGAATGCTCAGAATCTGCCCGGTATCGGCACACATTATTAAATAGGATGACACGCTCCCCATTGAACGCAAGCTTAAGCTATCCATGGGCCCGTAGCTCAGCTAGGTAGAGCATCTGACTTTTAATCAGGTGGTCGGGGGTTCGAATCCCCTCGGGCCCGCTGGTAGTCTTCATGAGCGATCAGACGGCGGATCAAGTATGAGGAACATCTGGAATGGAATCGGATTTTATAGTGAAGGGGTTTCCCGCTGACCTGCAGCGGGGTATTTGAGAATAGGTGATATACTTGGCAACAGAAAACATCTCGTTTAACGTCCTTAAACACGAGCTCGTCCCGGAGCACGACCTGCTTCCGGAGGAGGAAGTCGAGAAGATCCTTGAGAAATTCAAGATCACTCGTGACCAGCTTCCCAAGATAAAGACAAACGACGCGGCGATAAAAGTGCTGGAGAACGTGTATGAGCGCCCCATCCAGGAGGGGAGCGTCATAAAAATAGTGAGGAAAAGTGAGACGGCGGAGCTGTTCGTCGCTTACAGACTGGTTGTAGGGAGCTGAGAGAATGAGGGACCTCGTACAGCTCTACTTCAATGAGCGCAGCATAGTAAATCACCACACATCCTCCTTCGACGATTTCCTGGCGACCGGCGACAACCCCAACAGCCGGATGCAGAAGATCGTCGACAACATAAGAGTCCCCACTGATGACACCGAGCTCGGAACGATAAGGCTCGATCCCGAGCGTACCAACGGGCGGAACATTGAGATACGCATAGGCCGGAAGAGGGATGAGGATGGCAGGGTGGACCCGCAGGGGAAGCCCACCATACGCATCGGCGCACCCAAGGTCACGGAGGCCAACGGATACAGCCACGAGCTCTCCCCCATGGAGGCCAGGCTCAGGAACCAGAATTACATGGCCCCTGTGTACGTTGATTTCACGATTATCGAGGACGGTGTGGAGAAGGACACGGAGTCGGTGCGCGTAGGAGACCTGCCCATGATGGTCAGGTCCAAAGGCTGCAACCTGAACAGATCCGTCGTGAACGAGCACGAGCAGCGCGAACTGTCCGATGAGGAGTACAACAGATTCCTTATAGAGAGGAAGGAGGACCCCATGGACTCCGGAGGCTACTTCATAATCGGAGGTACGGAGAGGGTCCTCATCACCCTGGAGGATCTTGCCCCCAACAGGGTCATGGTCGAGTTCAATGAGAAGTACGGCTCCGCCGTGGAGGTCGCAAAGGTCTTCTCCCAGAAGGAGGGGTACCGCGCACTGACGCTGGTGGAGAAGAAAAAGGACGGCATGGTCACGGTCACGGTACCGGTCGCGCCGACCGCCATACCCCTGGTCGCCATAATGAGGGCGCTTGGGATGGACAGTGACAAGGAGATCTTCGATGCCATAGTCTCCAACGAGAGCGTAGGGGACATGGCCAACATCGTTTACGCCAACATAGAGAGCAGCGACGATGTGAAGAACTACCCCCCGAACGGCTACCATTCCCAGGAGGATGCGATAGCGTTCCTGGAGAGGAACTTCGCTGCGGGACAGGCCAAGGAGTACAGGACGAAGAAGGTCGAGAGCATACTCGACCGCTCCCTGCTCCCGCACCTGGGGGACACCAAAGAGGACCGCAAGAAGAAGGCCCTGTTCCTGGGCCGTGTCGCACGCTCGGTCCTCGAGCTCTCGATGGGGCAGAGGAAAGAGGACGACAAGGACCACTACGCCAACAAGAGGCTCAAACTCTCCGGCGATCTCATGGAGGATCTCTTCAGGACCAGCTTCAGCAGTCTCATGAAGGACCTGAAGTACCAGCTGGAGAGGAACTGGGGCAGGAAGAAGGACGAGCTCAAGATCTCATCCTCCATACGCCCGGACCTTCTCACGCACAAGCTGCTCCATGCTCTCGCCACCGGAAACTGGGTCGGCGGACGTGCGGGAGTATCGCAGCTGCTGGACAGGACGACGGGCATGTCCGCTCTGTCCCATCTGCGCAGGATCACCTCCTCCCTGACGAGGAGCCAGCCTCACTTCGAGGCCCGTGACCTGCACCCCACCCAGTGGGGGAGGCTCTGCCCTGCGGAGACCCCTGAAGGGCAGAACTGCGGGCTGGTCAAGAATGCGGCCCTGATAATCGATGTATCCAAGGGCTTCCCTGAAAAGGATGTGGACTGGATCCTCAAGAACGATCTTCACATGTCCAAAGTGGGCCAGTGCAAGAGCCGCGTCTATGTCAACGGTGACCTTGTGGGAAGCCATGATGTGCCGTCCAAGCTGGTGGCGGAGATCCGTGACAAGAGGAGATGCGGTCTCCTGTCCGACGAGATAAACGTCCGCTACGATGACGAAATGGACGAGGTCATAATCAACTGCGATGAGGGCCGTCTGAGACGCCCTCTCCTGGTCCTCAAGAACGGAAGGACCGTGATGACAAGGAAGCACCTCGAGTCCATACGCAACAACACCCTGAAATGGGACGATCTGTTCCGCGAGGGCATCATCGAATGGGTGGACGCCGAAGAGGAAGAGGATACCTACATCGCAGTTGAGCCCTTCAGCGTTCCGGATTACTGCAAGGACTGCAACCACCCCATGTCCTCCAACGATGTGGATTGGATGAACATGGGCGAGGCCGGCGATCCCGTCCTCAGATGCCGCATGTGCGACGACGAGTTCACCATGGAGTCCAAGATAACCAAGGACCACACCCACATGGAGATAGACCCGATGGTCATACTCGGAGTGGCCGCAGGTCTGATACCGTACCCTGAGCACAACTCATCGCCCCGTGTCACCATGGGAGCAGGCATGACGAAGCAGTCCCTGGGGGTCCCCGCGGCGAACTACCGCCTCAGGCCCGATACCCGCGGCCACCTTCTTCATTACCCGCAGAAGCCCATGGTACAGACCCAGACGATGGAATTCGTCGGGTACAACCGCAGGCCTGCAGGGCAGAACTTCTGCGTTGCGGTCATGTCCTTCCACGGATACAACATAGAGGATGCCCTTGTGATCAACAAGAGCTCCGTTCAGCGCGGTCTCGGAAGGTCCACCTTCATGAGGACATACCGTGCGGAGGAGCGCCGCTATCCCGGAGGACAGGAGGATCACTTCGAGATCCCCTCCCCTGATGTGATGGGCGCCCGCGCCGATCTGTCATATGCATCCCTGGGCGAGGACGGTCTGATATTCCCGGAGGCTGAGGTCACCGGGACGGAGGTTCTCGTAGGCAAGACGTCACCCCCCAGGTTCCTGGAGGAGGAGACTGATTTCCTTACGCCTCAGAAGAGGAGGGAGACATCCGTCACCGTGAGGCCGGGAGAGAACGGTTATGTTGATTCGGTCATGGTGACCGAATCCGAGAACGGATCCAGGCTCGTCAGGGTCAAGGTCCGCGACCAGAGGATACCCGAGCTCGGTGACAAATTCTGCTCCAGGCACGGACAGAAAGGTGTCATCGGACGCCTTGTGGACCAATGTGACATGCCGTTCACGATAGACGGCATAACGCCCGACCTGGTGATCAACCCCCACGGGATACCGGCACGTATGACGGTCGCCCACATCCTTGAGATGATAGGGGGAAGGCTCGGCTCAATGGAGGGCCGCACCGTTGACGGAACGGTGTTCTCCGGAGAGAGGGAGGAGGCCATCCGTGACGGGCTCGTCAGGAACGGGTTCAAGAACACGGGCAGGGAGGTCATGTATGACGGCACCACCGGCAGACAGATCCACATGGACATCTATACCGGGGTGATATTCTATGAGAAGCTGCACCACATGGTCAGCGGAAAGATGCACGTCCGTTCCCGCGGTCCCGTGCAGATCCTCACACGCCAGCCCACAGAGGGACGTTCCAGGCAGGGAGGTCTCAGATTTGGTGAGATGGAGCGCGACTGCCTGATCGGCCACGGTGCCGCCATGGTGATCAAGGACCGTCTCCTGGATGAGTCCGACGGTACGCAGCAGTATGTCTGCGGCAACCCGAACTGCGGGCACATAGCGATAATGGACAGGCGCGGAGCGGTCTACTGCCCCGTGTGCAAGAACAACACCAACGTGCACCTGGTGCAGACATCATATGCGTTCAAGCTGCTCATGGACGAGCTGCTCTCGCTGGGTGTTGCGATGAGGCTGCAGTTGGAGGATTTGAGGTGATATCATGCGCGGAATAACGAAAAGGATCGGATCCATAAAATTCTCCTGTGTTTCGCCTGAGGAGATAAGGAAGATGTCGGCCACCAAGGTCATAACGGCCGACACCTATGACGACGAGGGCTACCCGATAGAGATGGGCCTGATGGACCCCCACATGGGTGTCATAGAGCCCGGGATACGCTGCAAGACCTGCGCATGCAAGGTCGACGAGTGCCCTGGGCACTTCGGCCACATAGATCTGGCACTGCCCGTCATCCACGTCGGGTTCATCAAGGACATAAAGTCCATGCTGGAATCCACCTGTCACAAGTGCGGCAGGCTCATGCTGACCCAGGACCAGATAAGCGCCCGCAGGGACAGCATGGAGCGCATGGAGGAGCTGGGGGCTGACACAGTTGACACCAAGACATTCTCCAAGGAGACCATCAAGGATGCTTCCAGCAAGGGCGTCTGCCCCTACTGCGGCGCCGAGCAGGTGAAGATAAAGCTGGACAAGCCGACCACGTTCAGGGAGACCACGGACAACCACAAGCTCACCGCGAAGGAGGTCCGTGAGAGGCTGGAGCGCATAACTGACGAGGACCTCATAACGATGGGGATGGACCCCAAGACATGCAGGCCCGAGTGGATGGTGCTCACTGCTCTCGCAGTTCCCCCCGTGACCGTCAGGCCCTCGATAACCCTGGACTCAGGGGACAGATCCGAGGATGACCTGACGCACAAGCTGGTGGACGTCCTCAGGATCAATCAGAGGCTGAGGGAGAACCGCGACGCGGGAGCCCCCCAGCTGATCGTTGAGGATCTCTGGGAGCTTCTGCAGTATCATATAACAACATACTTCGACAACCAGACCTCCGGCATACCGCCTGCGAGGCACAGGAGCGGGCGTCCCCTCAAGACGCTGACGCAGAGGCTGAAAGGGAAGGAGGGCCGCTTCAGGTCCAACCTCTCAGGCAAGCGTGTGAACTTCTCTGCCCGTACGGTCATATCCCCGGACCCCCTGCTCTCGATAAACGAGGTGGGTGTCCCCATACCTGCGGCCAGGGAGCTGACGGTGCCGACCCATGTCAACGAGAATAACATCGAGATGATGAGGAACCTCGTCCGCAGGGGAATGGAGCCCACGGGCGAGAAAGGGGAGTACGTCCCCGGGGTCAACTATGTTATAAGGTCCGACGGGAGGAGGATAAGGCTCACCGACCGTAATGCCGAGGAGGTGGCAGAGGGCATAGAACCGGATTACGTGGTCGAGAGGCAGCTGATGGACGGCGACATCGTCCTGTTCAACAGGCAGCCGTCCCTGCACAGGATGTCCATGATGGCGCACCGCGTCAAAGTCATGACCGACCGTACCTTCAGGTTCAATCTCTGCGTCTGCCCGCCCTACAATGCGGACTTCGACGGTGACGAGATGAACCTCCACGTCCTCCAGAGCGAGGAGGCAAGGGCCGAGGCGCGCATAATCATGCAGGTTCAGGAGAACATACTGTCCCCCAGGTACGGAGGGCCCATAATCGGCGCCATCCACGATTACATAACAGGGGCGTTCTTCCTGACCCACAACAATCCCGTCTTCAACAGGATGGAGGCTGTCAACATCCTCTCCAAGCTGAAGGACAAGGACATCCCCGAGCCCATGATCGATGAGGAAGGGAATGAATATTGGACAGGCAAGCAGCTGTTCTCCATAGTGCTGCCTGATGATTTCCGGACTACGTTCAAGAGCAGCATATGTCTCGGATGCACAAGGTGCAAGAGAGAAGAATGCGAGAATGACTCATACGTCAAGATACGCAACGGCCAGCTTCTGATGGGCACCATCGATGCCAAGGCCATAGGGAACAGCAAGGGGAAGATCCTCGACCGCATAACCCGTGATTACGGATACGACAGGGCTGCCCAGTTCATAGATGAGGTCTCGAGGCTCGTCCTCGCGGCCATTATGGAGCACGGATTCAGCACAGGCATAGACGATGAGGACATACCCAGCAGTGCGAAGCTGCAGATCCAGAGCAACAACGCGGATGCGGTGGAGAAGGTCCAGGACTATGTGCGCTCCTTCAAGGCAGGCACCCTGGCGCCCATGCCCGGACGCACAGTGAAGGACACCCTCGAGGTCAATGTGAAGAAGACCCTTGAGGAGGCCCGTGACACGGACGGACGTATAGCCGAGAAGTATCTGGGTCTCTCCAATTCCGCGGTCATCATGGCCAAGGCCGGAGCGAGAGGTTCCATGCTGAACCTCACTCAGATGGCGGGCTGCGTCGGTCAGCAGACCGTCCGCGGAGAGAGGCTGTCCAGAGGATACTGGCAGAGGACCCTGCCTCATTTCCAGAAGGAGGACCTGGGCGCATATTCGAAGGGATTCGTGTCCAGCTCCTACAAGGACGGTCTGTCCCCGACCGAGTTCTTCTTCCACTCCATGGGAGGGAGGGAAGGGCTGGTGGATACTGCGGTCAGGACATCCAGGTCCGGTTACATGCAGAGGAGACTCGTCTCCGCGCTGGAGGACCTGAAGCTGACCGAGGGCGGTTCCGTCAGGAACACGGCCGGGACCATAATACAGTTCCTGTACGGAGAGGACGGGGTCGACCCGACCAGGTCCGTTCAGGGCAAAGCGCTCAATCTGGACGATCTGTTCACAGAGGTCCTCGGCGATGAGGCGGACGAGCTTCTGAAGCTTGATACCCGTGATGTCGGTGAGGATTACGGCACCAGAGAGAAGGATGAGATGGAGTTCGAGGAAGAAGAGGAGTCTCTTGAATCCGAGGACTACGAGGCCGATTACGGAGGTGAGTAAGATGGCAAGGAAAGATACGATCAATGCCCTCGTCAGGAGAGGCATCGAGGAGAAGACGGCGGAGACGCTGACTGATACGTACAACACCCTGAAGGACATAGGGAACGCCGGTGTCCAGGACATCACCGCCCTCGGCATATCCGAGGAGGATGCGAAGATGGTGCTGGACAGCATAGGCAAACGCCCATCCAGGTCCTCAGCGCCCGCGAAGGCGAAGAAGGAGGAAGAGGCGAAGCCCCGGGAGCCTATGGAGATCCAGAGGAATACCCATATCTATTCTGCGGAAGAGGAGAGGCTTCTGGCGGTATGCGGGAGGATCGGAGCGGAACTGCCCCTCAAGACCATAATCGAGATCGCCGGGCGCATAGAGGATGCGAACCTGGATGATGAGACCGTCGAGAGGATAATGGCCGCTGCGGACCGCATGTACAAGGAACGCCGCATGGATCCGAATGAGTCAGTCGGCATGATGGCCGCCCATTCTATCGGAGAGCCGGGTACTCAGATGAACATGCGTACCTTCCACCACGCGGGTGTTGCCAACATCAACGTCACCCTGGGTCTTCCCAGGCTGATCGAGATCGTGGATGCCAGGCGCATCCCCAGCACACCTTCCATGAACATCCCTCTCGTAGGGGAGGCGGCGGAGGACGAAGGGATTGCCAGGCGCATAGCCTTCGAGATAGAGACGACGGTGCTGGAGAACGTAGCTACGCTCAACGCGGATTCCACCAATATGGAGATAAACGTGGAGCTGAACAACAACGCCCTCAGCGCCCGCGGCCTGACCAAGGAGGAGATCGCGGACAAGCTCAACAAGGTCAGGACCCTGCGCGGTCTGGTCGAGATCAGGGATTTCGATCTGCTGATCCGCTGCGACGTGCCGTCCTTCAAGAGGCTGCAGACCATCTATGAGGCCGCCAAAGCGGCCAAGATAAAGGGAATAGACGGGATCTCCAGGGCGGTCCTTGCCAGGGACGAGAAGACCGGCAAATGGTACATCGTCACGGAAGGCAGCAATCTGAAGGAGGTCCTCAAGGTCCCCGGCGTCTACGCCGAGAAGACGATGACCAACAGCATCCTTGAGATCGGGGAGGTCCTGGGCATAGAGGCCGCAAGGAACTCCATAATGCAGGAGGCCAAGGGCACCCTGGGAGAAGCAGGTCTGAATGTGGACGTGAGGCATATCATGCTCGTGTCCGACCTGATGACCAATGACGGTTCTGTGAAGGCCATCGGCAGACACGGGATATCCGGAAGGAAATCCAGCGTACTGGCGAGAGCGGCCTTCGAGATAACAGCCCCGCACCTGCTGCGGGCAGCCATGAACGGAGAGGTGGACAGCCTCGAGGGAGTGGCGGAGAACATCATAGTCGGGCAGCCCGTGACACTTGGAACGGGCGCCGTAAACCTGGTTTACTCACCTAAGAAGAAAAAGGGGGATAAGAAATGATAGACATAGGAAAGGCACTGAAGGCCGCCATAACCACGGGAGACGTGGAATTCGGGGTCATGCAGACAGAGAAGGCCGTGAGGTCCGGCAAGGCGCAGATAGTCATAGTGGCTAACAACTGTCCCAGCAAGGCTCTCGTGGCCGGGGACGCAGGAGTCAAGGTCCACGTGTTCGAAGGGAACAATATGGAACTGGGCGCCTTATGCGGCAAACCCTTCTCGGTCTCGGCCCTGGCGGTCATAGACAAGGGAACATCCAACATACTTACGTTGTGAAATCATGGCAGCGGACATAGTGCTGAATGAGGATACGCTGAGGTACATACGCCTCTTTGAGAGCGTGACCAAGACGAACGTGAGGGACTGCATGGTGACCAAGGACAAACTGGTCTTCGTCGTAGATAAGAGCCAAGGCAACAAGGCCGTAGGCAAGGGCGGCGAGCACATGCTCACCATGAAGGACCGGACGGGAAAGGACATCCAGGTAGTGGAGTACTCAGAGGAGCCGGAGCAGTTCGTGAAGAACGTGTTCTTCATCTACGGCCCTCAGAAGGTCGTGATAGAGAAGCGCGACAACATAACCCACGCCACCGTCACCGTGGACCCGAAGCTGAAAGGCAGGGCCATAGGCAAAGAGGGAAGGAACCTTCGCATAGCCCGGGATATCGTCAACAGGCATCATGAGATCCAGAGCATAAGCGTGGACTGATCCGCTTCCCCCGCACTTAGGAAACCATTTACCCTTTGTACTTTTGATTCAGGGGCGTTCTCTCGACCTCGAGACCGTCTGCCGTCGGATAGCGCTCCGAGATGTAGCACCTGTAAGGCAGCTCAGAGGCCAGATCCTCTAAGACCCAGCTTGCGATCTCCAGGCCGAAGCCGGTGACCTTCATGAGCTCCTTCGGGACGTCGTATTCTCTGATCATCAGCTCCTCAGCCGCACCGGGGTCGTCTGCGTAGAGAAGGCCTCTGAGTATGGTGCCGTCATCAGTCACCAGGTCGTATTCCTCGGCCACACGCTCCGCCCTCCGGATCAGGCGCCTCCTGAGCTGGACTCCGTCCTTGAACGCTGAGCTGCAGAAATGCACGGGGGTCTTGCGCCGCCTCTTCATCACAGCAGCGGCAGCGACGGCGGAACCTCTCACCGCAGACGAGGTCTCATCCAGAACATCATATCCCATGTCATCCATCATGTGCCAGTTGCTCTCTGAGAATTCCAGCTCATTCAGATTGACGAAGCTAATGCCCGCCGAGTCAGAGAATTCCAGCAGGGCTCTGAGCCCTTCTTCATGACCGGGCAGTGCCGGGACCTCTATGCCGACGTCTATCCCGTCCAGGCCGGCGATCTCCCTCAACGGCGTCTCATCCAGACGGTCCCACATGCGGCTGGGAGGATGGAATCTTATCTCATCGAGGCCCGCATCACGCAGTGCCTCCGCCTTCTTGACATCCATGGTGGCTGTGTAAAGGTGGATATGGTGGTCAGGTCCGAAACGCTCCTTCAGCTTTCGTATGAAGTACACCGTGCGCTCCATGTTCATCAAAGGATCGCCGCCCGTTATCCCTGTGCCCGTTGCGCCTATCGAGACGGCCTCGGCTATGATGTCGTCCTCCGTTGATGCGAGCATCTCGTCCGCATAGATCACATCCTTATCCTTCCGTTCGAAGGATACAGGACAGTAGAAGCATCCGGAATCGCACAGTCCTGTCACGAACAGTACCATTTTACTGCCGTTGAGACAATGCTCGCAACCCTTCGCCAAAGGGCCGGCCCTGGCGGAGCCGCATTCCATGCGTGTGATCCTCATATCCGTCTGAACGGCGCGATGTTTTAATAACTGTTGCGAGGCTATGCTCAGCTCATGAAGAAGGACACGCGCATAGTCCTGGCTCTTGACGAGACAGACGGCAGGAAGGCCCTGGCTGTAGCCGAAGATGTGTCAGGCCACATCGATGCGGTAAAGATAAACTGGCCCCTTGTTCTGTCGGCAGGGCCCGGCATGATCTCGGAGCTCTCTGAGATCACTGACGTCATATGTGATTTCAAAGTCGCAGACATACCGAACACGGTGAGACTGATAGTCAGCAACGCCGTTTCCAGGGGAGCTTCCGCCGTGATAGTGCATGCGTTCACAGGGGAGGACTCCATGACCGCTGCCGTTGAAGCGGCGGGCAAGGCGGAGATCTATGCCGTCACGGAGATGAGCCATCCCGGCGGGATCACGTTCACGGCACCTCATGCGGAGGACATGGCCGCCATGGGAGTAAGATGCGGTGCGGCGGGGTTCATAGCCCCTGCGACACGGCCGGAGAGAATAGCTGACATCAGACGCATCATCGGGAACAGGAAGATCCTGTCACCCGGAGTGGGGGCCCAGGGCGGATCCGCGGCAGACGCCGTCAAGGCGGGAGCGGACTATGTGATAATCGGAAGGGCGATATACGGTTCGGCAGACCCCCGGGAAGCGGCAAGAGCCTTCGAATCGGAGATACGTTCCGTGCTGTAGGTGCGTGCGCATGTGTGCTGTCAGCTTTTTATATATTGTTGGCAATCGTCAGCTACTTTGCATGCGGAGACATAGGAAATAATGGCTAAATTCGGTAAGAAATCCGACGGTTCCGATAAAAAAAGCATCGCGAACAGGATAATGGGTAAATGGCGCACAGTAGCCATGTTGTTGATGATCTTCATATTCGCCGCTTTTATCAGGATCTACTTCGCCGCTGACGTTACGGGCTCCGCATTCGCTCTTTCCGGCGGCTCCGATGCCACATATCATTTCCGTGTGGTCCGTGAATTCGCAGAGACGGGGCATCTCATCGTCTGGGACAGCTCCTTCAATTACCCGCTGACCTCAGTCAATCCCAATCCGCCCTTCTTCGATATGATGATCGGCGTGGTGGCTTACATCGCGGCCGCCCTGGGCATGAACTCGGCGACCGCCGCCTCCGCGGCCCTGGCCATTCAGGCGCCCGTGTTCGGGATCCTTGCCTGCGTGGCATCGTACTACCTGGGCAGGGAGATAGTCGGCAGCAATGCCGGCGGGATACTTACCGCGCTGTTCATGGCGATGAGCCCGGTACTGATCTCAACATCCGTTCTGTCCATGGGCACGGAAACGGCATTCGTATCGTTCCTGACGGTCATGCTGTTCTACTTCACGGTGAAGTTCGTCCGTGCCGTAGATACCGAGACGGATTTCGGCGGCCTCAGGGGGACCATCGAGGGTAACAAGAAAGCACTTGCCTATTCCATCTTCGCAGGAGTGCTCATGGCCCTCATTGTGATGTCATGGAGCGGTTTCCACATCCTGATAGTGATGTACAGCCTTCTGATGGCCGTGCAGCTCATCTATGACAGGTTCAGCGGCAAGGACCCGAGATATCTTGCTCTCTTCTACTCCATATCCATAATGCTGGGTCTGCTGATCGCAGTTCCGGCTTTCGCAGGTGCCAGTCTCTTCACACAGCTTCTCCTGGGTACGCTGATCTATGCGATCATGGCATGCGCCGCATGCGTTGCCTTCGCAGAGGCCAGGAAGGTTCCGTGGATAGTCACCGTCCCTGTATTAGTGGTGGCGCTGGCATCAGTGGCCGTCCTGCTGTATTACTTCGGAGGCGGTCTGTTCAGTGACGTCTTCTACGGCGGGAGCTTGTACGGGTCCTCCCAATTCGCAGCGCTCATGGGCGGCGGCTCGGTGAGCGTGTCCACACTCTCGGTCTACTTCGGCTGGGTCACCGCATGGTTGGGATGGGCCGCTGTGTTCGTGATGATCCTTCTCAGGAAGACCATGAACTCAAGGCACTATCTGTTCACTATGAGTTGGCTGGTCATTCTCATGGCCCTCAGCTGGAGGAGCACGACCGTGGCGGCGATATCAGCTCCCGCATATGCAGTCGGATTCGCCGTGATCTCGATACAGATCTACAAGATAACGGGGCTGGAGGGATATTTCGTCTCACTGAAAGCGTCAGATGCAGTCCCGTTCATTAAGAAATTGTTCAAACCCATTCCTTTCCTGTCAATACTGTCAGTGGTCCTGCTGGTGGGCGCTCCGAATATGATGCACGCCATGGACGCCGGGATATCCTATAATGAGAAGGACGAGCGCAATGCAGATATGGAGCCGCTGTTCAGCGGTGATATCTTCGGTGCGATCGGATACAGCGTCATGACCTCGGATAACTGGGTCATAGGTGATGCGTTCAGGACCCAGGCGGACGTCTCCAAGGACGGGGCCATATTCACATGGCTTGAATACGCCTCGGATGCCGTGACCAACGGCGGATATCAGAGCGTCAGCGATTCCAAGGGCAACGGTGCTGAAGCAGCATCGAATATGCTGTTATCCAGTGCTTCTGGCGGAGGCACTATAGCCGCAATGATGGTGAGGATCCTGTCCTCCAACGACGTTTCGTCCCTGGAAACCGTTCTTGTGAATGCAGGCATGAGCGGGGATGATTACAATGATCTCAGGGAGACCATATCCAACCCCGGGTCCAAGAAGGCACAGGTACTGGCCGATCCAGACAGATACGGTATAATCAGCCCCGGTGTGAGCGGTGAGAATCTGATGTACATCTATCTGACGAATATGCTCACAGAGAACTATACTCCGTTGAAGATCGCTAAGATGTATGATCGTGTGTGCACCGCTACGGGAGAGAGGATCTCCTACGGGGCAGTGGGCGGCACGATGCTCCCCACTTATTCGGGATACAGCAACGCATTCCTGATGCTGGCCTATCTGAACGGATACATCGTTGATGACGGGTCGGTCCCTCAGTTCGCGACTTCCACCTATTTCGGGTTCTCCTACACTGACGAGATGTACGATACCTACCTTTGGAGGTCATATATGGGGATGAGCCCGGAGGAGGCCGGATATACGGGCAATTACGCAGCCTACTACTACATCAGCGACCTGAGCCTCAGTGACGGTACTGTCGTACCTGTCCCCGGATTCGGGATGATGGGCTTCGAAGTGGAGTACTGGGAGGTCATGTACAACCCCGATGATGACGCCACCCACAGCTCTGAAGGGTGGGAGAGGATGAGCCAGGCCGAAGCTGTCGAATTGCAGAAGGTCCAGGGCGGTTTGATCAACTACGTGAGCGGGCTGCCTGTGATCATGAAGTACGTCGGCGTAAGCGGTACGGATGCGGAAGGCACGGTCACCATGGGCGGTGAAGCAGTTTCCGGCATACGCGTCTCCGCGGTGGATTCCGACGGCACGGTCCGCAGTACTGCGTTCACAGATGCTGACGGGAAGTACAGCATAACGGTGCCGACCGGCGGGAAGGTCAACTTCTATTCCGGATCAGTCAATCTGGCGGACGGTGTTCTCATACAGAGCTCCGAACCGGCAGCGACGGTCGATTGCGCAATGGCTTCCGCTTCTCTGACAGGCAGTCTGTCCGGCACCACTGTTCCGGCGGGGGCCACGTTGAAGTTCACAGGTACAGCGTCCGGTGCGGTGTACGAGCCCACGTTCTCGGGCAACACGTTCACGATCAGCACCATGATACCCGACATCTATTCAGTCGAGGTCTTCGCATCTGACGGGACATCCCTGAAGACGTCGACCGTAACGGTTCATCCCGGCATGGTCGGAACGGGATTCGTGATAGACCTGGATGACAAGAAGGTCGAGATCACCGTTAAGAACATGTACGGGGAGATTCTCAGAATCGATTCACTCGACGGTCAAAAAGTAATCATCACCAACGTGGATACCGGGGAACCATATGACATATCCGCAGGTGCGGACCTGAAGATCGCTGAGGGCAGGGTTCCGGCAGGATGGTACATCGCTGCTGCCGCGAGCTCATCATTCGGTATCGGAACCGGTAGCTTATTCCAGGTCTCGTCGACCGCCTCGTCGACCACGACCACTGTTACATGCATGCCTGTTGAGGATGTTACCTCTTATGCACCTTCTGAGAATTATTTCCTGCAGGGGCCGACATTCGTATCCGTGAACGGGGTCTCCGTACCAAAGGGCGCAGATGAGGGGGCGGTCCCGGCATACTCTTTCTATAAAGCGGACGGAGACAAGGTGACATGGTACCTGACCTCCGGAACAGGGTCCGAAGAAGACGGATATAAGCTGTCTGGGGTGCTGAAGAACTCCTCGGGCAAGGCTGTTTCCGGTACGATCGCAGTGATCGCCGATGACGGCCGCACACTGTATTTGTCAGTCGGTTCGGACGGCGTATACAGTGTGATGCTGCCTGACGGAGAGTACACAATATACGCTTATACTACAACTCAGGCATCGATCGTTGATGAGATAAAGATCGATGGTGCCGCCGTTGAGAATGACATCTCCATGGGCAGCGCCTACAAGCTCTCCGGTACCGTTAAATGGGGCTCATTCAGCCTGCCGTATCTGAACATACTCGCCACGATCGGAGAAGACGACATCGTGATACCCTTGGCCACGGACAAATCCGGTGCATACTCCCTGATGATACCGGATTCGTGGAAGGCATCAGTCGAGATTCAATTCTCATCCGGAAGTGAATTCTGCTTCAAGGTTACGGACGAAGATAAAAATGTGACCTATCCTAAAGTCCTGGAGCAGAGTGTGAATGCAGGCAACACTTCGAACAGCGCACTCAACTTCACAGTTTATGCGTCCATTACGATAAAAAATGCCACGTCACACGAAATGAAAATAGGATCGACGACCGTGGCACCGGATGAGTATTACGAATCCACCAGCCCCACAAGCTCCAGCACCATGACGATCGAGACCGTAGATTCCTCAGGCAGCTACTTCAAACAGACCGGCATGCCCGTTTACAACGGCATGGTGCTGAAAGAGAACGTCAACGTGTTCACCGAGCCTTATTATGAATTAGAAATCACTTGTGACAAAGAAGACAAGGTGGAGATCAAAGCGGTCGACGACGGCAAGGTCATAAATCTGACTACTTCTGGCGCCACTCGCAAGTATATGCTGCTCGAGTCGTGCGAATACACGGTAACCGTGACAAGCGGTGACGGCAAGAGCATGGCCGTGAAGAATCTCCTAATGGGATCCGCCGATGAGACGTGGTCCGTGGACGAGTCCGAGATGCACCGCATCGTTACTTTCACCGGGGATGTGGGCGTATCCGCAGGCGGAACCATGGAGGTCATAACCGCAGGCGGCATCACGCTGCAGGGCACCGTGTCCGGCGGAGCATATTCGATAAAGGTCCCGGTATCCGAGGCCGATGACATAATCTTCTCAGTGGAAGTGACTCTGAAGTCCGACGGTGCGGAATACACATACTCCGGGACAAGAACGGTACCGTCCGCGAGCATCCTGGAAGAATGGGACAGCGCCGTGGTCAACCTGCCCGTGCTGGGCGATGGAGCAGGGGTGCTTGACACAGGTGTTGAGTTGGATACAACTCTGACGATGATGGATGCAAGCGACCTCAGGTACTCCAAAGTAGAATTCACGATAGATGTTACGATGATATCTGACAGAACGGTCATCCTCTCGGGGGGAGGGTGGAGGTCTCTGACCCTCTATTCTGATCCTGAGAGGACGGTTGCTGCATCCGCGATATCGGCCTCCGGAAAATTGTATGCAACAGGGATATTCGACGGTATGCACATGGCCGCACACGATCTGGCGGTCACTGCAACGGATCTGTCCGGCGAGAGTGTTGCAACGGCAACGCTGAATGATGCTGATTCAGATTGGAAGAAGACTGACGGAGAGGTCACCATATCCAGAGGGATCGATGTGATCAGCGGACATGAGTACAGATACGCCATATCGGCGAACAATACGTACAACTATGCCAAGACCTACACGGTCAACTCAATATCAGAAATCGAAGGGTGGCAGGTGGACCTGATATCTGCCGACGGTCTTACCATCAAGAGCCTGTATTCGGACGCACAGACGTTCGACGTCAAGGGGATGTCCGAAGAGACGGTATATGTAAGATTCACATCGATGACGCTGCAGGAGGCAGACGTCGGAGAGGTGCCTGGTGTGCACATAGTCGTAGAGGATGATGCATCGTCAGAGGCCTTCAACGAGAGCTTTGAGCACGAGACAGCGGAACTGTCCCTGGACAAGACGGGTGCTGAAGGCAGGGGCGCACTGAACCAGCTGAGCGGGATACCCACCATATTCTGGGCTCTTCTCGTCATCACGGTACTGCTCATACTTCTCACAGTATGGTTAGGCTACAAGAGGGGGGTGTTCTCACGAAGAAAGTGATACCTGCGCTGGCGATAGCGTTTATGCTGATGGCGGGCGGATTCCTGGTGCTGGCTGCCGATGACGGAACCGATGCGGCCGCTACGAATGTAGTAGGTGACCGCACATATGTGGAGACAGGCAAGACTGTGACCTTCACCCTGTCCGGGGTGTCGGGCTACACGTATGAAGGATCGCTCATCGACAGCGGCGGTAACAAGGTCTCATCCACTTCGGTCAGCGGAACCATGAACTCCTCCTCCGTGAATAAGACGATAACGGCACCCAGCACTGCAGGGAGCTATCGCTTCCATGTGATGTTCTTTGACAGCGGCAATCTGGTCTCGGAGGTCAAGGTCCCCATCAAGGTGGTGGACCCTATAGTTCTCAAGGTGACCCTGAAGAACACAGGATCTGTATCTGTTACGGCAGACGTCTTCTTCGTCGTTGACGGCAACCGCATGGAAGGCAGTGATACCACTGTGACGATACCCGCCGGCGGGACCAAGGAGATAACATACAACTTCGTTGTGAATAACTTCTCGGGCAACCACAGATTCTATGTTGATTCTGAGAGCACAGGGATGATAGGGCCGATAGAGGGCATCGGATCATCCTATTCGGTCTCTTTCCATGCCGAGGATTCGAGCTACAGCTGGCTCAGCTATCTGATGCTGATAATCGTCATAGTGATGATCTTGATCCTGATCTATGTCTACCGCAAACCCGTGAAGAATTACGGGAAGCCTAAGGGAAGGCGCTGATCAGGCCCTTCTGCGGCGTACGTTGCACGTTCCCAATGCGAAGAATGCAACAGCGCTGATCAGCATCACTGCGATGCCCGTCCACGGTTCCATCTGGAATCCTCCGACATAGAGATCGAAGCCCATCGTGTCCCTGAACACGTTCGCTGCGACCGCATCCCCGGAGAACATGGCATCTATCCCTCCGCCTCCGAAGAGATCCCTGAGGATCATGGCCGCATGGGATGCGGGGAGGGACCCCACCACAGCCCGGACGCTTCCCGGCAGGAAGCCCACCGGGATGTACGTTCCGGTGACGAATCCCATCATCGTCCCCACCACGGTGTTGAATCCGCCGTATGCCGCCTCCGTCTTTATGAATGAGGCCAGGAAGAACATTATGCCGCTGGCTGACAGGACAGAGGGGAAGAGCACTCCCGCGGCCAAAAGTATGTTCCCTGCCGGGATCGCCGCACCGTTGCTGAAGAGATATATCAGAGCCAGGACCATGACGGACAGGCTCATCACCAGGCTTACCAGGAATGTGCTGAGGATGTATCCTGCAGTGAATACCGCAGGCTTCGCCGGAGAGGACAGGAAGTCATTTGTGATGCTCGTGCTCCTGTCTCTGACCATGCATTGAAGGAAGACGCCCGCGGTCGTGACCGACGTGACGGCAACGACCCCCGCCATCATCCATCCGTCTATGACGGCGGTCGCTCCGGGATTGGACCCCATCCCCGTGAGATAGTTCTCTCTGAGGAACAGGATGTAAAGGGCCAGGATGATTATCGCGCCCAGGAACGAGAAGAATACGGCACTCTTGTCCCTGTAGAACAGCAGGATATTCCTTCTGGTCAGGGACAGCACAGCGTTGATGCCGCTCATTCTATGCCGCCCCCCGTTATGTTTATGAACGCATCATCCAGCGTCCCTGCCCGGACCTCCAGTGATACGAGATGCTCTCTGTACCTTTGTATGAGGTCAGCGGCGTCAAGTGTTCTCCCGACGGGGATAATGAACCTCTCCCCGCGCCTGGAGAATATTACGGAATCAGCCCTGAGAACACGGTCGAAGGCCACAGGGTCCTTCGGGACCAAGGTGAGAATGTCGGAGCTGTGCTCCTCCATCAGTTGGAACGGCGTCCCCTCCGCCACTATCCTGCCGTTGTTCACAACCACGACCGTATCCGCACCCTCCGCCTCCTCCATGTAATGGGTGGTCAGGAAGACCGTGACCCCGCTCTCCTTCAGATTCAGTATGAGGTCCCACACGTGCTTCCTGGTATTCGGGTCCAGTCCGGTGGTCGGTTCATCCAGGAATATCAGCTTCGGTTTGTTCACAAGGGCTCTGGCTATGTCCGCCTTACGCTTCTGTCCTCCGGAGAGGACCTTGTATCTTCTGTCCGCCAGGTCGGTTATGCCCATGGCCGCCATGGCGTCATCCGCCATCTCGGCGCATTCCTTTCTGCTCAGGCCGTAGAGGGACCCCCGTACCAGGAGATTCTCCCTGACGGTCAGCAGGGGATCCAGGACGCCGTTCTGGAAGACGATCCCTATGGATTCCCTTATCTTTGCGTCCTCTTCTCCGAGGATCCGGCCGTTTATCTCTGTGCGGCCTGAGTCAGGCTTCAGAAGGGTACAAAGTATGTTGATGGTGGTGCTTTTCCCGGCACCGTTCGGACCCAGGAAAGCAAAAAGCTGTCCCTTCTTGACAGAGAAATTGATATTGCTCACGGCTTCGACGTCTCCGAAAGCCTTACTGAGCCCGGAGACCTCTATCATGGCTTCAGATCTGTCAGCGGACACGTTATAGTATCAAAAAAGTCAGGATATATACCTTTTCGAAAGAACTACAGGGATGAGAAGAAGAGACTTCGGAGGGAGCACCTGAAAAGTCCCTCCTCAATTGTCTCATCCAAAAGACTGCTGTCCGGAACGTAGAATTCCACGTTCTTGTATATGATGTCCACCAGAGTCAGGGCGTCAGCCCTGGCGGTCCCGAAGGATATGCTCTCCCCGTCCAGGGCCCTCTGCGCATCCTCCAAGGCAGCATTCCCCCGGCCGACTGCGCTCACTGCGCCGACTATGCGCCTTATGAGGTGCCACAGGAAGAATCTGGCCTGGAATCTTATGACCGCAGTGCCGTCCCCCCATTCCATGCTTATCGATTCGATCTCCGTCTCCGTGGACTTACCGTCCTGCTTGCTGAAGTTCCTGAAGTCATGTTTTCCCTCGAAGAGCTTCAGACAGGCTTCGGTTGCATCTTTGTCCATTCCCGCTGTTTTCAGGACATATTTGTATATCCGGTGATTAGCCCAGCGGACGTTGAAGGTCTCATCCACTTCGGCTATCGCTCTGTAGTACACTCCGTCTGATACTGCATTCAGACCTTTGAGAAGCTCCCTGTCGTTACGGATATCTGTATTGAACACTACAACGTTACCGAGGGAATTGACACCGGAATCAGTTCTGCTGGCACATTTGAGATTGAACCATTCGGCCGTTCTCCCGCCGCCGATCATGGAAAGGTTTGACAGTATCTCACCCTCCACGGTTCTGAAGCCCGGTTGATACTGGGAACCGCTGAAACCCTCCCCCAAATAAGCTATCTTGACTGCCACCCTTCTGGTCATAGGCTCTTCATATGGTCTATTCTGCGCTGTATGAGCTCTTCCTTGCCTATGTCATGGCGGACGAATATGTGGTCGCTCTTCACATGCGCCAGAGCTCTCTCGCATTTCTCTTCTGCCTCGGATATGCTGCCGGCTATGCCGACGATGCCCACGGAACGGGACCTGCCTGTGACGAGTTTCCCGTTCACCACGTCCACATTGGCGTAGAACACCTTGGCCCCCTCAGAGGCTATGCCGTCCTCATCGACAACGATCTCCTTGCCGTATACGGGATCGGTGCCGTATCCTTCCGGAACTACGTATTTGCATACGGTAGCGGATTTCCTGAACATCACCATCTCGTTCATCTTGCCTTCCGCCATGCTGCGGCATATGTCCTCGAAGCTGTCCTGCAGCAGGGGGATGACGTTCATTGCTTCCGGGTCGCCGAATCTGGCATTTATCTCGATGATCTTCGGGCCGTTCCTGGTGAGCATGAACTGGCCGTACATCGGCCCGCGGTAGGGACAACCGTCCTTTGCCATGGCCCTGACGATCTTCCTCAGGATGTTCAGTGCCTCCTCCCGGTCCTTCTTCGTCACGAACGGCAGGAGGTGGTCGGCATCAGAATAGGAGCCCATGCCCCCCGTGTTCGGTCCGACATCGCCTTCGTAGGCCCTTTTGTGGTCCTGGACCAGGGGCATCGGAGCTATGTTCGCGCCGTCGCAGAACACCATCTGAGTGAATTCCTCCCCGATGGCCCTCTCCTCGAGTATGACCCCGGCTCCCCCTATGTTCTGATCGAAGATCTCGTTGATGTACTCCATCGTCTCCTCGAAGCTGTTGAGGTGCTCGCCCTGGACCTTCACTCCCTTACCGCCGGTGAGACCGATCGGCTTCACTACGATCTCGTGTCCTATCGTTTTAAGATAAGCCTCCGCATCCTTTGCGCTATCGAAGGATGCGAACCCCAGATTGCCCTCTATGCCGTGATCCTGCACGAGGTTCCTCATGAATGATTTGGACGTTTCTATCCTGGCAGCGGCCTTGGTGGGTGATGCGCAAGGTATCCCCGCTTCCTCAAGGGCATCCACGATACCCGCCTCCAAAGGAGCCTCCGGACCTATGAACGCCAGTTCCACCGAGTTCTCCAGAGCGAATCCGCATACCTTCTCAATATCCCGCTCGTCTATCAGCGCATATTTCGCCGCTCTTGCGATTATCCCCGGATTGGCGTTCTTCATGACCGCATAGATCTCGGAGCCGGCTTTGTGGAAAGCTTCCACGGCCGCATGCTCCCTCCCGCCTCCGCCTACGGTGAGCACCCTCATGTTCACAGCCCCATTTCCGCGATTATCTCATCCACGCCAACGTCCTTCTTGACGCTGCATCTCATGATCTCCCGCCTGCCGCCGGTAAGTTTGGAGTAGTCCCCTGCGATAATATCCGGATCAACATCCACAGCATCGGCGATGTCGATTTTGTTAAGGACGGCGATATCGGAATGCAGGAAAATCTCCGGGTGCTTCCTGACCATGTCATCCCCCTCGGTAACGGATATCACGACGGCCCTGATATCGGTTCCCAGAGGGAAATCGGCAGGGCACACGAGATTACCGACGTTCTCTATGAGCAGCACGTCCATCTTCTCGAGGTCCATTCTGTGCAGGGACTTGTGTATCATATTTGCATCAAGGTGGCACTCCTTGCCGGTGTTGCAGTTGCAGGCATCTATTCCTGCCTTCTTCATCCTTCCGAAGTCGTCCTCTCCCGTGACGTCACCGGCGATGGCCCCGACCCTGAGCCCTTTAGCGGCAAGTTTCTCTCCCATCCTGACTATCAATGATGTCTTCCCGGACCCTATGGAGCCCATGAAGTCCACTGACACTATGTTGTGCTCCTTCAGCAGATCGTAGTTCTCACGGGCCAACTTGCTGTTCTCCCGCAGAACATCGTACTCCATGCTTACGTCAGTGATCTTATGCATGCTCCCTCGAATCAGCTAATCGGTATTAACCGTTACCCAATCGTACGGGGCGGTATCCTGCCCGAAACCCGTCTTTTGCGCGCGCAAAGTATCATTACAGGGAAGAATCATAACCAGCATCGTACGGGGCGGGCCCACTATGTATGCGGACGGAAAATTGTGGATAGCTAAGGCGGATGACAGGATCTGTCTTCTCCCAAAGTATGCGAACAGGCACGGACTGATCGCAGGTGCCAGCGGCACGGGGAAGACGGTCACGATAAAGGTAATGGCGGAGTCGTTCAGTGCCATGGGAGTTCCGGTATTCATGGCCGACATCAAGGGAGACGTCGGCGGTCTCTGCAGAGCCGGCAGGGACAGCGAGAACATGAGGAAAAGGATCTCCTCCCTCGGAGTCGACGGATTCGATTACGCAGGCTATCCCTGCGAGTTCTGGGACATATACGGGGAGAAGGGACATCCGGTCAGGACGACACTGGAATCCATGGGGACGGATCTCCTTTCCAGGCTCATGGGGATGTCCGATGTTCAGGAGGATGTTCTGAGGATCGTGTTCAGGATATGCGGCGATGAGGGGTGGAGACTTGTTGATACCAAGGACCTGCGGGCCGCAGTCAGCTTCATAAGTGACCACAGGAAGGATTATGAAGGTGAATACGGCAGCCTCAATCCGCAGTCCCTCAGCGTCATACAGAGGTCGGTAATGGCCCTTGAGGACATAGGCGGGGACATGTTCTTCGGAGAGCCCGCTCTGGAGATGGCTGATTGGATGAGCACTGCCACGGACGGCCGGGGCATCATCAATATATTGTCGGGAGAGAGGTTGGCGAGGAATCCGAAACTGTATTCAACATTCATGATCTGGCTCATGGAAGAGCTGTTCAATGTGCTCCCTGAGGTGGGCGATCTTGACAAGCCCAAGCTGGTGTTCTTCTTCGATGAGGCTCACATGCTGTTCACCGATTCGCCTCCGGCACTGACAAGGAAAGTGGAGCAGACGGTCAAGCTGATCCGTTCCAAAGGTGTGGGCATATACTTCATATCACAGAGCCCGTCTGATATACCGGACGGAGTGCTGGCACAATTGAGCAACAGAGTCCAGCACGCACTTCGCGCCTATACTCCGAAAGAGCAGAAAGCGGTGCGTGCGGCAGCGGAGTCGTTCCGCACCAACCCCAAATTCAAGACGGCGGATGCGATAATGGAACTGGCAACGGGAGAAGCCCTGGTCTCGTTCCTGGATGAGAAAGGCAGCCCGTCCGTCGTGGAGAGAGCGATGATCCTCCCTCCCCAGTCATTCCTGGGGGCGATAAGCGATGATGATTACAAGGTCATGACGGAGAGCAGTGTGCTCAATGCCAAGTACAAGGATCCGGTGGATGCGGAAACGGCCTATGAGGAGCTGACCGCGATCAGGAAGGCTGAGGCCGAAGATGCTAAGAAGGCCGAGAAGGAGAAACCTAAAAAGACAACATCCTCTTCCGGGACGAGCAAGGCCGCATCCCGTACGGCGAAGGTCGTGGATAAAACAATAGGCAATGCCGCTTCCGCCATAGGGAGGGGGCTGGGCAACAAGATCTCCAAAGGATTGTTCGGAAGGTAGAATCATGGTTTATTCTGAAATGCTGTCAAAGAAATTGGAAGGGGCGGATGCGAAGGAAGGCGACCGCATCTCCCTCAGGAAGGGGGACGAGGAATATGTGGGGCGCCTGATGGCTCATCACGATTTCAGTGCTCCCGACATACTGATACTGAAGATGAGCAGCGGATACAACATAGGCATCCGGGTTCTGAAGGACAGCGAGATAAAGGTCCTGGAGAGGCCTGCGGTAAAGACGGTGGAGAGGGAGGAACCGGAGCCCAGGAAAGGACTTCCGAACATCTCTCTTGTCAGCACCGGAGGCACCATCGCATCATTCGTGGACTATCGTACAGGGGCGGTGCGTCCTGCCATGTCCGCATCGGAGCTGGTGGACGCGGTCCCCGAGCTGAGGGACATAGCCAACATCAAGACCAGGCCTCTCTTCTCGATATTCTCGGAGAACATGGACATCATCCACTGGCAGAAGCTTGCCGATGCAGTGGCCGAGGAGATAAACGCAGGTGCCGATGCGGTCATAGTCCCGCACGGAACGGATACCATGAGCTACACGGCGGCAGCTCTCAGCTTCATGCTGGGAGACGTCCCCAAACCTGTCGTCTTGGTCGGGGCCCAGAGGTCCTCGGACCGCCCCTCATCGGATGCCTTCAGTAATCTGATGGCATGTGCCAGATTCTGCGCCGAAGGCAAGGCGGCAGGGGTGTTCGTTGTGATGCACGAGGGATTGGGGGACGATCTGTTCTCGGTGCATATAGGTTCCAGGGTGAGGAAGATGCACACGTCCCGCAGGGACGCCTTCAGGAGCATCAACGTACCGCCGGCGGCCACGGTCAGCAAGGACGGCAAAGTGGAGTACCTTACTGAGCTCAGAGCCCCGTCACCGGGGAAGGCAGAGGCCAGGACCGCCATGGATGACGGCACGATCCTGTTGCAGTACTATCCCGGAATGGATCCCAAGGTGTTCGCTCCGATAATATCGGGGAGCCGCGGAGTTGTCATAGCGGGCACAGGCCTGGGTCATGTGGGCGAGCCGATGTGCAGGGTCCTGAAGGACGCCTGTGACAGGGGCATCGCGGTGATAATGACGACCCAATGCCTGGGAGGCACCACCAACATGAATGTTTATGATACGGGCAGGGATCTGCTCTCAGCGGGGGTGATCCCGGTCGGGGACATGCTTCCGGAGGTTGCCTATGTGAAACTCATGTGGGCGCTGGCCAACAGCGAATCCGTTGAAGATGCGAAGAGGATGATGACCGAGACTATGGCGAATGAGTCCGGCAACAGGAGGTGCCTGCTGTGAAGGACGCTCAGGAAATAGTATGCGGGATAGAGATACATCAGCAACTGAGCACCAGGAAGCTGTTCTGCTCCTGCGAGAGCCGTCTGTGCGATGAGGGTGAAGGCGCCTATTTCAGGAAGCTGAGGCCTACCACCGGAGAGTCCGGGGAGATTGACAGAGCAGCACTGGCACAATACAATAAGGGCATGGGATTCAGATACCAGATGGCTGAAGACGTATCATGCCTCGTGGATCTGGACGAGGAACCTCCGAGCGGGCCGGATCCGGAGGCCCTGGAAACAGCATTGGTGTTCTCGGAGATGCTCCATGCCAAGATAGCGGATGAGATCCATTTCATGAGGAAGGTGGTGGTCGACGGCTCCAACACCGGAGGTTATCAGAGGTCCGCTCTGATATCCACGGGAGGATGGGTCGAGGTCAACGGCAGGAGGATATCCATACTCTCCGTGTGCCTGGAAGAGGATGCAGCCAGGAAGATAGAGGAGAAGGACGGGGAGATCACATTCCGTCTTGACCGTCTCGGGATACCGCTGATAGAGGTTGCTACCGGACCGGATATAAGGAGCCCGGAGGAGGCCATGGAGACCGCCCTCAGGATCGGGACGCTTCTGAGAGCCACGAAGAGGGTCAAGAGGGGCATAGGCACCATCAGGGAGGACCTGAACATATCGATACCCGGCGGGGCCAGAGTGGAGCTGAAAGGTGCTCAGGAACTCAGAATGCTGCCTGACTATGTCGCGAACGAAGCGAAGAGGCAGAAGATGCTGCTCACGATAAAGGATATACTGATCCAAAGAGGAACAGAACCAGCGGATACGGGAACAGAGGATGTGACCGACATATTCGCCGGCTCGGAGTCCAAGGTGATCAAAGGTGCGCTGTCCTCCAAGGGGAAGGTACTGGCCGTCAGACTGCCGGGATTCGCGGGAGTGATGAACGGAGACGGCGGCAATCTTCGTCTGGGTGCGGAGATGGCACAAAGAGCCAGGTCCCACGGCGTCAAGGGCATCTTCCATTCCGACGAGCTGCCTGCCTACGGCATAGAGCAAAGATGCGTCGACGATCTCAGAGGCAGATTGGGGATGAACGGCGCTAATGATGCGTTCGCCATATGCGCGGCACCGGAGAGGAAGGCCCGTTCCGCTCTCACAGCCGCAGTTGAAAGAGCCAATGAGGCTCTGACCGGGGTCCCGGAGGAGACAAGGGACCCGCTGCCGGACGGCACGTCGAAGTACTCAAGGCCCCTGCCGGGAGCATCCAGGATGTATCCGGAGACGGATGTTCCGCCCATCGGGATAACCGACAGCAGATTAGATCACATACGGGCCAATCTCCCGGAGCTGCCCGAGGAGACGGAGGAGAGGCTCATCAGGGAGCACGGGGTGAACAGGCAGCAGGCCAGACAACTGGTCAGACAGGACTTCTCGGAGCTGTTCGAGCGCATCTGCAGTGCTTACAGCGACATGTCCGCAGCAGCGGCGACCACGTTCCTGAACACATACAGTGAGCTGGAGAGATCGGGGGTGGATACTTCCCGGATAAGCGAGGAGGATATCATGGCAGCATTCTCCATGCTCTCGGAATCCAAATTCGCCAAAGAGGCGCTTCCCGAGATATTGAAGGAGATCGCTGCCGGAACGCCTCCAGAGAAGGCCCCGGCCAAGTTAGGTCTCGAGTCCGTCGATGACAGTGAGGCCCAGAGGATAATCGAATCCGTCGTGAAGGAACGGGAAGAGTTCGTGAGATCCAAGGGGAAAGCGGCAGCAGGTCCTCTCATGGGCCCTGTAATGGAATCCCTCAGGGGTAAAGTGGACGGCAAGAAAGCCAGCAGACTCCTGTCTGAGGCCATAGAGAAGCTGATCGGCTAAGGTCTGATCTCCAGGACCCGCAGGGTCTCGAAGAAGAGATGCAGACGTCCCAGCTCAGAGACCTCCGTGTCCTTCAGCAGACCTTCCAGTTTCTCCTGGTCCATCAGAGATGAGACGACGATTATGATCCTCCCTCCGCACTCAAGATGCTTCTTCGCACAATCCAGCACCCGGGGGAGGGGGCCTGTGCCGTCAGGCCCTCCGGACCATGCGGTCTCCAGGGCACCGTCCTCGCTCACCGGCAGATAGGGCAGGTTGAAGACGAAGGTATCGAAGACGCCTCTGACGTGATCGCACACATCGGACACAAGGACGGTCGCTTCCAGACCGTTCCTGAGGAAGTTCTCCACGGTGCACTCCACAGCCCGTTCATTCACATCGACAGCCGTAACCAGAGCTCCGTTACTGGCACAGTGCAGGGACACGATCCCTGAGCCGCATCCGATCTCCAGAACGGATTCACCCCTGTAAACATCGAAGGACTCGATCAGCAGATAGCTGTCCTCAGACGGGGGATATACGTCCGGGGTCGTCTTAACGGATATGCGCTCATCGATCTTCATTCTGTTACGTAATCGCATTATCAATTTACGGATTGTGCCCGGCTTTCCACATTTATATCATGGCAACGCTATGATGTCCCGGTGGCGCACATGAACTACTTGGATATCCTGGTGATCGGAAATCTCGAGAGGGCGGAGGACGGCTCGATACTCGAAGCGAACTCAACGTCCACTCTGATAAGATCGGAGCAGCGCCTGGTCGTAGTGGACACCAGCAGCAGGCCCTCGAGACCGGCTATTAAGACATCGTTCAAACAGCTGGGTGTATTCATGAAGGATGTGGATACGGTGGTGCTGACACATCCCCATTATGATCATGCGGAGAATCTGGACATGTATCCGAATGCAGAGGTTCTCGTCCACTCCGGAGGAGAGGACAATGCGGATTACACGATAGTGGAGGGCAACCGCAAGCTCTTCAACGGAGTGGAGCTGGTGCATACTCCCGGGCACACATGGGACTCCATGAGCGTTTTCGTCAAGGCCGATCTGAACTATGCGATAGTCGGTGACGCCATACCTCTGGAGGATAATTTCAGGAGGAACATCCCGCCGGGGCTCAACATAGGGGCCGACACGGCCATGAAAAGCATTAAGACCATAGCCAACTTCGCGGACATAATCGTGCCCGGTCACGGTGCACCGTTCAGAATAAGGAAGAGATAATCATGGAAAGAGAAGTCCCCGAGGCGGTTTACACAGAATGCTCCCGGTGCCGTGAGCACACAGTACACGAGGTGCTGAAGGGCAAGATGGGAAAAGCGTCCCTGGAAGGAACGCTGAAATGCGCAGAGTGCGGAAGAACGGTGACCACGACGATACCCATGCCCCGGCAGATCCCTACGAGGGTGATAGTCAGCAACGGCCCCGTATCCTATCAGTCGTCGACCATATTGGAGGATGACGAACTGCTCATGGAAGGGGATGAGTTCTATCTTGAGGATGGGCTGAGGGTAAGGATAGCATCCCTTGAGAACAAGAACGATAAGCGCGTCAAGAGAGCCAAGGCAACCTCCATCAAGACCATATGGGCTCAGAAATTCGATGTGCTCAACGTCAAAGTGACGGTCAATGACGGCACGAAGAGCTATTCCCGGAGGATACAGGCGTTCCCTGACGATGAGTACTCGATAGGTCAGTTCCTTCCGTTAGAGGATATGGACTGCTTCGTGCATGCGATAAAGATCCGGGAGAGGCTCATAACCAGGGGAACAGCAGAGGCCAGGGATGTCGTGCGCATATACGGCAGTTACAGAAAGAAATCAGTCCCCGTTCTCGACCTCGAAGATGACGTCTAGGATATCGGACAGGTTTGAGCTTTTGATCACATGATCGGCTGCCGCCCCGGTATATTCCATGTCCACGGGATTGAAGGCGATGGACAATCCTGTCTGTTCGAAGACAGATATGTCGATATATGAGTTTCCCACAGACACGGTCCTCTCTTTGGTGACACCGTATTCCCGCATCAGATCCAGAGCGCTCCTGCCCTTGTCCATCAGATCCACGTTTCGTATCCCCTCTCCGGTAAGTACGCCGTTCTCATCCGTTTCCAGGGAATCGGCCAACCAGCCGTCGAATCCGAATTCCTCAGAGATCATTCTGGCCGCATGTCCGATGCCGCCGCTGCATATGACGCTCTTTATCCCATTATAGGACAGGGCGGCTATGGTCTCCTGTATGCCGTCCATCAGAGGCATATTGGTGAGGATCCGTGCAATATCGAAATCAGTTATGCCCGGCCTTGCTTCGATCCACAAGCCTATGTCCCGGCGCATGAACTCCGCCTCATCGATCTCCATGTTGATAAATGCCTGATAGGCCTCGTCGTTATTCACACCAAGTTCTTCGTGCACGAAGGCCCATGAGCTTTTGCAGCGGGTGAGGGTCCCGTCCATATCGAAGATGACAAGATCGAACTTGCGTCCCATGGGAGGTCTGATGCCCCTTCACTCTAAAAACTGTATCTGAGAGGATGCGGTTCGGAGAATGTGCCAACAGGCATCTCCGAATGTGTTGGGCATCGTACAGAGAGCTCTGTTTCCGTGATCGGGAGGGATTTGAAAGTGATATTATAGCACGGCATCGATACTGACGGCGTGATAACAATCATCGGGGTCGCCCACGTGTTCAATATAGCCGAACCGGTGGCGTTCATAATCAAACATCTCTGGCCCGATGCCGTGCTGGTGGAGTTGGACGAGACTCGGTACAAGATCATGTCAGGTGAGTACAAGACCGCAGAGCCAACGGAAGCACAGAAGAAGGAGATGTCCAAGCTCTACAGGCGCACAGCCGAGTATCAGGACGGTCTGTCCAAGGAGTACGGTTCCAGTACCGGCGCCGAGATGCTGATGGCCGTGAATGCGGGCAAGACTCTGGGAGCTGAGATAGGGTTCATAGACCAGTCTGCCGTCAATGTCCTGGATGAGGTCTGGGAGGGAATGTCATTCTGGGAGAGGCGCAGGTACTCCTGGTCCCTGTTCACGGATAAGCTCAAGGGCAGGAAGAAAGCGGAGATGACTGCTGCGGAATTCGCACGGGACAGCGATGCGATGATTGAGGATATGCGAAGGAAGTTCCCGACGCTGGTCAGGAAGCTTATAGATGAGAGGAATGAGAGCATGGCGGAAAGGATCAAGGAATTCGCATCCAGAAGGAATAACATAGTTGTGGTGGTGGGCGATGCCCACGTCGAAGGTCTGGTCAGATTGCTGGAGGGTCATGAGGTAAGGAAAATAAGGCTTGAGACCCTACTTGACAAACCGAAGATGAATGAACTGCGTTCGGAGCTTTGGAACAGGGAGGTCTGAGCATGGAAGTTAAACTTCTCGCTTACACAAGGGATGCGGATGCCATATGTGCCGCGGCAGGCAAATCATGCTATTCTGAAAAACCCGCCTCGGAACTGATAAACGATGAGAGCCCCGAGAAGGTCCTGAACCGCATAGTCGGAATGGGGCATCATTCAGTGATAGAGCATGCATCATTCACATTCTCAGTGGAGGGCGTGTCCCGATCCCTGACGCACCAGCTCGTACGGCACAGGATCGCATCCTTCTCGCAGCAGAGCCAAAGATACGTTTCCCTGGACGAGCCGACGTATGTGGTGCCGGATACGATAGAGGCGGACCCGGAAGCGAAGGAAGTGTTCGAGGAGACCATGGAGAGGATCTGGAGCGTTTACAGGGAGCTGAGGGAGAAGTTCCCTGCAGAGGATGCCAGGTACGTGCTTCCCAATGCCTGCACCACGAACATAACGATAACGATGAACGCAAGGGAGCTGCTGCACTTCTTCTCTTTGAGATGCTGCAACAGGGCACAGTGGGAGATACGTGATATGGCGGATCGCATGCTGGCGCTTTGCGAGGAAGTATCGCCGACGATATTCAGGGACGGCGGACCGCCCTGTGTGAGAGGTCCGTGTCCAGAGGGGAAGCTCTCATGCGGTAAACCCCGTAAGAAGTCCCGTTCTCCCAGTAACCCTTAAATAAAGCATCCACTTAATCCCGCATAATCGGTGAGGATTAATGGGAAGAATTAGACCCACATACATCAAAAGAGTTTCCCTTGAGCTCTACAGCAAGTACCCGAAGGCGTTCAATGTCGACTTCGAGAACAACAAAGAGATGGTCTCAAAGCTCAGCGATGTATCCACAACCAAAATGAGGAACCGCATCGCCGGCTACATAACCCGTTACGCGGCTCGCGCTGAGGTTTGATCCCGGACCTGCTCCGGAAAGAGCCCGCGTAGGGTAGCCAGGATATCCTGAGAGATTGCGGATCTCTTGACCCGGATTCGAATTCCGGCGCGGGCACTACCCTTCTACCATGAATCAAAGTTCCTGTCTCTTGATCCGTAAGGGGCATCTTGTCTGCAAAGGTACGATCTGATACACACTCTTTCGCATGTGCACCCATAAATCGCATCCGGGACACAGTCAAAGCGGTGTTCAAATGAGCAGGTTCACGATTGCCGATACATAGTTCTGTGACAGATTGCTCAGAATCAAAGAGAAGGAACTGCTTCTCAAAGAACGTGAGACCGAAGCGTTGGAAATCACTGCGGGCCCCTTGAGGAGGATCACTGATAAGCGATTGGGAGCTGAAGGCAGTCGTTCCAAAGATCATACATGCTGCAGGGCGAATTCAAAACTGCTGCCGGGCTGTTCATACGGTCCTGTTTCACCATGGCGGGCTGCCGTTCATACGCAGGGCAGAGTTGTATTTTCTGATCGTATCTCTCGTATCATACAATGCTATGATCCATACGACCAGCGCAATCAGTGCCGGTGCTACAAGATCTGAATAGAAATCCCATAAGTAAAGGTCTATGACCATGCTTATCAGAAGGCCGTATATGAAAGCAAAAACTATTCCTCTGCCCATTTTTTCTGCATAAAGATGTCCAAATCCTGCGAATAATGCTGAGAATACGATTCCGAGACCAACATTCTTCTCCGGCTCGGATGGAATGTTCCTGCTGTCATTCGTCAATTCAGGCACGCTCTCTGAGTATGTTATGGTATTTCCGCATGATCCGCAAAATCTTGCGCCATCAGGATTTACGGCGCCGCAATTCGTACAGTTCAATGTATCACCTAAGGGAAAGGGCAGTATCGTTATTTAAAACGGCATTTTTTCCCGGACCTGATACAAAGGTCTTCCAAATGGCTGTCGCTTGAGGTTCCTCTCAATTCTCAGCCTGTTCCTCCGGTTCCTCATGCCATATTCTCGATACGATCTGCGAATCCCCCGGCGGCATTATCCGCGAGACCTCCTCCTCCGGAACGGAGAGTTCCCTGGCCATCTGAGCAGCAGTCTTGCCTGCCTTGCCGCGGCCCGGCTCGATTATGAAGTATTTGGAGGACCTGTTCTTGATGCACTCCACGGGGGCGCACATGACCTTCCTCTCGTTCATGTATGTGATCTCTCCCACGGCCATCCTCAGAGGGATATGGTACTCGTAGTTCCTCTTGCCGCGGATGATGAATGCGCCGCGGGGAACGAATTCTCCCGCCTCGGGGGTCTTGCTCACCTGATCCGGGAAGACCCAGTATGCGTTCCCCTCTCCCACGGCGGACACCCACCCTTTTGATTGCGTGATGGCGAACATACAGGCCTCCCTGAGGTCGGTCTCGGAGGCGCTCCTTCCGTCCTTGAGCACGACGGACGGCGCACCGTGGACATCCGCATGAGCATAGACGTCATTGTCCTTCAGGTGCTTCTTCACTATCCCGTCGTTGGTGTGGGCGTTCCTCCCCGCTATTACGAGATTGCCGCCGGTGGTGATGAACCACTTGTATCTTTCAAACCAGAATTGCTTGGTGGGCTGTACTCTGGAGGCCATCTTCCGCTTCTCCTTCATCAGGCCCTTCTCCTTCTTCTCAAGAGCATCCAAAGTCTCCCTGAGGGCATCATCGGCCCTTTTCGCCTTATCGCTCAGGTCCTTGCTCTTCTGATAGATATCGGAAGCGTTGGCGTCTATGTTCTTGGTGTAGTTCAGTGTGACTGAGTGCCCTCCCACCTCGGCGGTGACAAGGTCCTTCGAAGGGTCTATGCCGATGACATACGGGATCTTCATGGCTCCCGCCTTCAGCTTATCCCAGCTGATGATCGCAGACTGCTCCCCCAGGACCTTCAGCAGCTCATCCACCTTCCCGTACTCAGTGTAGATGGCGTCAGCCTTCCTTTTGAGCTCCTCGGCCTCTGAACGATAGCCCTCTATGGTCTCCCGCTGTCTCTCCCCTCTTCTGCGTATCCTCTCTATCTCCGGATCGACATAAGTCTCCACCTCGCTCTCCGCCAGGGATGCCATGTACGCATCCATGGCCTGAGACAGGGTGCCGAACCTCTCCGATTCCAGATCCTTGTATATCTCGAGCGGGACCGGGGCGAAGTCGACAGCCGTTCCGTTCTCATAGTAGACAGCGGGCTCCGGTGATGCTGCCACGGCATCCACAAGGTCCCGCATGCTGCTGTAGGCCCGGGCGAGCACATCCTCTGTTACGTCTCCGGAGGGGGTGTCCTTAGGGACGCCTATCCTGGCACAGACCTCCTCCGCATACTGCCCTCCGAGATTGGCCCCTGTTGCCAGGGTCCTTACCAGGTCCGAGGTGGATTTGGAGATTATCTCTGCGAAGTCCTCATAGGAAGAAGATGCGGGATCGAACCGGGGCTTGGGCATCACATACTCTTCCCCGGGCCTGACACTGCGGTCCCTCATGGTCTTGTGGATCAGGCAGTTCATAATCTTCCCGTCAAGGACCAGCAGGATATTGCCGCCGCCGAACATCTCGAATATGAGCTTGTAATCGGAATCGGTCTTCATCACGTCCATGATTATGACCCGGTCGAAACCGGCCTGGACGGTCTTGCCGATCAGGGCGTTGTTGAGATACTTCCGCAGATAGGTCGCGAAGCCCAGAGGGTTGATCGGAGTATCCGGCTTATCTGCCGGCATGTAGATCCATTTCCTGTCATTGAAGAACAGCTCCTTCTTCCCTTCTCCGGATACGTTGATCCTGAAGAGGACATTGCCTGATCCCCACTGGAATATCTTGTCCATATGGGCGCCTTCCAGTGTTGACATCTCGGCTGCCAGGGCCCGGACATCGAAGGAGCTCATCTCTTTCTTCATGCGCATCTATAGCGGGTCATCGAAATAAACTTATCCGGACTCCCCAGGAAGAAACCTTTATCAATATGTGCCTTATTAGACCGCCAGAGGCCGCTGTGGCTAAGGGGTATAGCGACGCCTTGGTAAGGCGTAGGTCGAGGGTTCAATTCCCCCCAGCGGCTCCACTTCTCATTCGGTTCTGCGTCTCAGTTCAATCTGTGACCTCTTTCACAAGGCGTTGATACAACATTGCGATGCTGGCACATCAGAATGTGTGCATCCATGATGTGCGTCCTGACTCAAGCGGTCGGCATGAGAGCCCTGCGGAACAGGCCTTGCGCTTCATCCCATCTTGTAGAATACCCACCCGGACCATATCTTAGGGAAGAAGAAAGTGGTCTTCTTAGGCATCCTCTTGCCTGCCAGAGAGAGGTTCCAGATGGTGTCAAGGCCCGGTTCGTTGAACAGCAGAACGGCATCATACTCTCCGTTCTCCACTTTTTTGACCGCGGAACCGAACTCGGCATCATAAGCGATGTCGGCCTTGCCGTCATCGCTTTTGTAGACCCCTTTCATCACGAGCTCCTGTGCCACGTAGGTGTCGAGGTTCCAAAGCCCTTCGCCTTTATGATCCGCCAGATAGCATTTTCCTGATTTGAATAATATGCCGAAGGTGTGGTCCTTCAGTTTCGATCTCAGGTCCTGAATGCCGTCTGCTTCTGTGAGATCCATCTTCCCGGAGATGCCCCTGATGGCGTTCTTCTCTGATATATCGTTCCCGCGTATCAGCCTGTGTGTCGGCCATATCACCAGTCCGTCGTCGTTGCCGGCCACCATCGTGGCCAGTACAAAGCCCTTCATCTCATCATCAGGATTCTCCTCGGAGTAGTTCAGAGCAGTCTCGTAGCGGTGGTGCCCGTCGGCGATGAGCATCTTCTGGCACTCCATCTCGTCCGAGATATCGGCCATGATCATGGGATCGGATATGCGGTAGTACTGGTGAAGCACTTCCGAATCATCCTTATAGGAATAGATGAGGATGACATTCTCTGATATCCTCTCATTGAGCGCAGGGGACAGCCCGTCGTATATCCCGAATATGGATTCGAGGTGCGTCTCCATGTCCCTGAGCAGATTCAGGCGATCGTCCTTCACCTTCGAGAATGTTTCCTCGTGGGGAATTATATTCCCTTCAGAATAATTTTCCGTTTTAAGTATTCCAACTATTCCTGTACGGGTCTTAATATTCCCGTTATCAGAGAAGGTCTGCCTGTAGAAGTAGAATGAATCGGGATCCTGTGCCAATGAGCCGTCATCTATCCAGGAGTCCAATTCCTTCCTGGATTTCCCGTAGCGTCCGTTCTCCGGCATGAGGGTCAGACGGGTCACGTTGCGGGGAAGGCTCTGCAGCCTGTTCAGATAGTCTTTATCTATTACATCATAGGGCGGGGATATTCTGTCATCGATCTTCTCGCCATTCTTCAAAGCAGGCCTGTACCCCGGGAACGGAAGGAAAATAACCATGCCCACGGCTAGGTTTCAGCCTTATATTACTTTATCGAGATTCCGCATCCCGGTCCTGATAAGAGGCCTTCTGTCTGGCTCTCAGCAGATCCTGGGGACAGGGTCCCCTGCCGGAGGTTCAAGCACCCTCCTTCCGCCCACTTCGGTCCTCAGGACCACTCTCGGGATGTCCGATTCAACGGCACGTCCGATTATGGCCGCATCCTTCCCGTATTTGTGCCCCCTTAAGGCCTTGAGCACATCCTCCGCCATCTCCGGGACGCAGGCGATTATGGCCTTGCCCTCGTTCCCTATGCTGAACGGATCCAGCCCCAGCATCTCGCAGGCGCTGACCACTCCCTGTCTGAGCGGGATGTCCTTCTCTTCGATCTCAAGGCCGACTTTGGATTTGGAGGTCCATTCATTCAGTGTGTTGGCTATACCGCCCCTGGTGGGGTCCTTCATGGCCGTTATACCGCCGGCCTTCAATGCTTCGGCGATCATCCCGTTGAGCGGTGCCACATCGCTTTTTATGACGCTCTCGAATCCGTATCCCTCTCTGAACGACAGTATTGCGATCCCGTGGTCCCCTATAGTCCCAGATGAGATGATCACATCCCCCGGGCGAATATTGTCATCGGTGGTCCATCTGGAATCCACCTTCCTGTACTCAGAGGCTATCCTCAGATTCTCGTCCAGCAGAGGCGTTCTCCTTCCGATCGCAGAGGTGACCATGACCATCTCGTCCACTCCGCCCGCTTCAACCACTTTCGTGTCCCCGGTCACAACCGGAACGCCGCATTCGCAGCATGCCTTCCCGACGGACTCCATCACGTGATCCACTGTCTCCAGGTCCAATCCTGCCTCCAGGATCAGAGAGCAGGAAAGAGCCAGAGGCTCTGCGCCCATGACGGAGATGTCGTTGACGGTTCCCGCTACCGAGAGGGTGCCGATGTCCCCTCCCGGGAATATCAGCGGTTTCACCGTATGGCCGTCAGTGGTGAATACGATCCCGTCCACCACGGCGGAATCATCCATCGAATCCAGCGGGATATCGGTCTTTACTTTGGGGTAGTGACAGAATATGTGCTTCGAGAGAAACTCCTGCATGATCTCTCCCCCCGCCCCGTGATTGAGGATTACTTTGGCCATGCACCCTCGATGTCGGGACACATGAATAAAACTTGCGAGAGCGGAACAAGTGAATTTATACACGACAGTCCATCTCACCGCGGGCTTGTGGGGTAGAGGATTAATCCTGTCGGTCTTCGGAACCGACGACCCGGGTTCGAATCCCGGCAGGCTCACCATCCGTTTTCGCATTCCCGCCCGAACAAAGGTTCAAATCAGAAGTCAGAAGGACCGGATACGAGATATTTTAATCTCGTTCGCCATTGAACGACCTGGGATTTTTTTGTTATAGCAAACCTAGAATGCACAGGTCACTGATTTTGATTTAGGTGGACTTATCCAGACAGCTCAGAAAAAATTCTATTGTTCGGATCTCTGTTCTTCGAGCGGTCCCGAATAACCGGAATACTGTATCAGGATCAACCGATGGTCAGTATCCGTTCGTCTTTCCTTTTCCTTTCCTTCGCTTCCGGGAACCCGCTCTCAGGATAGCCCAATGCTATGTGGACTCTTGCAACTAGATCGGGAGATATACCCATTTCATTCCGGATCTTCCGGCCGGCATCGGTATCGAACGTATCCTCCGCGCGTGCGACGAGGCATGATCCGATCCCCATGGAATATGCGGCCAGAGCCATGTTCTGTGCCATGACCCAGCAGTCAGGAGTTGAGTAGATGAAATCATTCGGCCCGAACAGCGTTATCACGACAGGAGCGCCGTAGAATCCGCTCTTGAGAGCGGGGTCATCAGCTATGCTGGGACTGTCTCTGGATACGAAGCTGTTCGCTGTAGATATGCGGCCTTTGAACGCATTTTTGTTTATCTTCCCGAGCTCTTCGTTGATCTCCCTGTTCTTGGAGACCAGTACCACGGTCGTCTGTCTGTTGCCTGCGTTCGGAGCATACAGCCCCGCTTCGATTATTGTGTCCAGGCTCTTCTCGTCCACAGGCTGTTCCGTGAACTTCCTTATGCTTCTTCTCCCGAATATGGATTCCAATGTATCATTCATGGTAATACCTTCCAACACTGCGGATCTGCCGAATAGAAATCCCCGGTCCCGCCGTATGCGACAGCAGGACATCCCCTGCAGAATCTCAACAGCTCGCATTTTGAGCATTTCTTAAAATCGTCGTACCTGCGGTAGCAGTTCATTCTGTCGCCCGTGAATATGTCGTAAAGGGACTCCTCCAACGCATTCCCTACAGGGCTTTCCATCCTTCTGCATGCATAGACGTTTCCGTCCGGGAGTATCGTCAGATGATTGTTGCCGCAGTTGCATCCGTCATAAATAACGTCCTCCTCAAGACCGTCGGGGATGCTGAACATGCCCTCTTCGAAGAGATACAGCTTCCAGAGGTGATCCTTCAGATTGAACCATGTCTCGCTGTCCTTATGTGCCTCGAACCGTTTCCAGCATGAATCAAGGACCTTCCTGTACTCCTCGGGGGTGAGCCCGACGGTTTTCTCATTGCCCGTAGGGCAATACCTTGAGAACGAGAATATGTCTGCATGGTGCGCCACCACCGTATCGATTATGTCGGGCATCTCGTCTGCATTGAGCCCGGACACCGTGGTCATTATCGCGCAGTCCATGCCCGCTGATCTTATGTCCTTAATCTTTTCCAAAGTGGCATCGAATGACCCCTTCTTCCTGATGGTGTCATGGGTGTCGCGCATGCCGTCGATCGACAGCTGATACTTCTCACAGCCGAGGTCGCTCAGGCTCCTGCACACATCCTCGTTCAGATGGAACGGGTTGCCCATGATCGAGAACCGAATGCAGTTCTCGGACAGGACCTCGAGGAATTTCCAGAAATCCTTATGCAGAATGGGGTCCCCGCCCGTGATGTAGAAGTACGGGTCGCGGTCCAGTTTACTGCACATCTCCAGGCAGTTGTTCATGACCGTCATCATCTGATCGAAATCCATCCGGCGGATCTCGATGTTATTATTCTCGGCGAAGATGTAACAATGGGTGCACCGCTGATCGCATTCTTCGGTAATATGGATCTGAAATGCGAACACGTCCTTCATCTGATCGCCGTCTGATATGAAAAGTACCCCGGAGTTCCGGGGCTGTTTGTTCATTTGCCTCCCGATCCGCACGAGGAACCGCAGGCACTCCTCTTCGGTTTATCCCCTGACCCGCATGAAGAGCCACAGGAGCTTCTCTTGGGTTTATCTCCGGATCCGCACGAGGAACCGCATGAGGGTGCCGCCACTCCGCAGCCGGCGTTCATGCAGCTCTGCGCATCTCTCACTGCGACGTACGATGATTTTCTGTTCCATCCGTTTATTCTTTCAAGTCCTCTCATTTTCCATCTCCTTTTCCAATGCAACACTCTGACGTCGCACGACATCCCGACGTTTTGAACGATAAATATAGAGAACAGAAACCTTTCCGTTAGATGGTTTCCCAAAGGTAACCTACAGCTTATTATGAAGTGATGCCGTTGCTACAACGATCGGTACGGCCGGTCGGAAGTGGCATGAATGTTGGGGAAGGAGGATCTCCCTGTATGTCCTGTCGCCACGACGGTGGGATTGATAGGGAACAAATGGAAATTACTCATAATGCGGAATCTGCTGACCGGGACTCAGCGCTTCGGCGAGCTCAACAAATCCATACCCGGAGTGAGCCAGAAGGTACTGACTGAGAATCTTCGGTCCATGGAGGCGGACGGTATTGTGATAAGAACCGTATATCCTGAAGTCCCGCCCCGGGTCGAATATAAACTGAGTGAACTGGGAGAATCAATGCGGCCGATCCTATTCGCCATGGAATCCTGGGGTGTGGTATATCTGGAAACTATGAAGAAGGACGGTTTCTGATAAGGATAGGTTCTAATCTTCCTGCAGATCGCATCCTTCTTTTCTTCATAACATTCTGCCCATCTTCAAAGCACCTTTGAAGAAAGCTGCCGCAAAGGTAAGTGCGACTCCGCATCCGGTATCCGTTCGCATCCGCGGAGAGTCGATCAGATTCCGTAACAAATCTGACGGGACTGTCTGCTCAGCGGATCATGAGAATCGAAACCATGTATCCAAATCCTCTGCTTCCGCAGAGTTGATACGCTATCCCGAATGCTCAGACCAAAGGACGCTGAAGCCGTCACATCCCATAAGCATTGAGCACAGGTTGAAAAAACAGGGTATTAAAGAGGGATTAAGAGGTTTGGATCGTAAGAGCATTCTCTTCTGTGCAACATTATATCTTAATTATCAGATCAGAACGCTCCCAATACATCTTCGATATATCAGAGCGGGCCGTCACAAATATATCATCGCAGAGATAATATTTCGCGGTCATGCCTGTAGATTCATCTGTAAAGGCGTAAGCATCGCATTCGACCTTCCCCAAAAATGTGTCTATCCTTTCCGTACCAACAAGTTCCAGACTGTCCTTTATTTCATCGGGCAAAACAGGGAATACGGTTTCAATAATTTCGTCTCGGGTCAGGGAGGATTCCAACTCTCCATTTACCAGCAAATCGTAAGTTACAGGCTCATCTCCTGTTGATGGGTTAATCCCCTCAATCGTGAAGATTATCTTCATTACAGACATCTGCGTAACCGAATCGCCCACCTTAATGTCTCCTGCTCCCTTCAAAGCGATACTGTCGCTCGATTCAATGAACAGACTCGATCTCCCCTGCGTCGTAGTGTAGATGGCAACACCGTCGAGCAGCTCTTCGGATTTGTATTTGACATCATTGTTCTTTCCTACGTAAATGATCCTCTTTTGATCGTTTCCGTCATTTCTGACATAAACGATGCAATCTCTGTTACCGAATGCGGTGGATATTCTTTCTTCACCGCGCACTTCATAACCGATTCCTGGCCCGTCAAAGAGGATCGTACTGTAGATCATGGATTCCAGCTGCGCATACGTTTTATCTTCCTCAAATCCGGAATCGAAATATTCGACGGTGAAAATCGTATCTTCGCCGTCCTGTGAGATCTTCGTTATCTTTATCTCATACTCCACTTCAACCACATGTATGTGCTTGTCTCCGACCTCGAATTGATCTTTGACCTTTATTCCCACCGTCTGGTCCAGATAGAAATAAACTCCTATGCCGGCACCGACCAATGCAACGGCCACAACGGCCGCTATGACCATGCTTTTTTTGACATAATATATAGAGTCTGTGAAAAATATATAATTTTATTTAAGTGCGATATCACCTTCCGTTACATTGCAGCTCTCAGGAGACGATTGTAACCGAATCCCCGTCGAATCATAGTCGGTAAGCGTCGGATTCTGTTGCAGAACTGTTAACGGAATTTCTCAAACGTCTGAGATTCGCTGTGACACCGCCTTCTTTCTTCCTTCCCGCATGTCCGGAAGCAGACGGATAAAGGATTTTAACGACGGATGAAATGAACGAAACGGGATCGGCCGGGAACGGTAAGCGCCGGACAGAACATGCCGCTCCCCCGGATGAATTCCGGCAGGTCTGCTCAATTGCCCTCGTATACGGCCAGGGATCTCACATCATATCCCTTCAGCTTCTCCCTTCCGTTGAGGCCTGCGAGCTCTATGACGAAGCAGATGCGCACCACCCTGCCTCCCAGCCTCTCCACCATCTTGATGATCGCTTCTGTTGTTCCACCGGTGGCTATCAGGTCGTCGACGATGACGACCTTCTGCCCCTTCTTCACAGAATCCTTATGCATCTCCAGGGTCGCTGTTCCGTACTCGAGGCAGTAATCCTCGCATATGGTCTCGCGGGGAAGCTTCCCCTTCTTCCTGACCATGACGAATCCCTTGTTCATTGCGTAAGCCACAGGCGCACCGAAGAGGAAGCCCCTGGACTCCGAGCCCAGGATAAGATCGAAATCAAGGTCCTTCAGCATATCCACGATGCCGTCCACGGCGGTTCTCATGCCCTCAGGGTTCTCAACGATTGTCGTCACGTCCCTGAACTGGATGCCCGGTTTCGGGAAATCGGGAATGGTCCTCACGAAAGTCTTGATGTCCTTCATTACGCTCGTTCCGGTAGACCGGGCGGTGTGCTATTAAACGTATCGTTCGCGTGACCGGGGGAGATGCTCTTACCGCGGCGTTCTGTGCTGCGGGAGCAGGATATCATTTTCCCGTTCTCTCAGGCGGCAGCCTTCCCGGCTGCAATCCTCCCGGATACGGATCTGACAGCGATTGCTGTGATGAAGGCCAAGCCCAGCACGATGGCCACCGTGGCGCCCGGAGGGAGATCCGTAGCGATGGATATCAGAAGAGCCAGCATGGACAGGCTCAGAGATATCACGGTAGCAGAGATCATCATTTCCTTCAGATCGTTGCAGAACATGTTCGCTATGGCGGGCGGGATGGTTATCAGAGCTATGATCATTATTATCCCGATCAGGCTGGCCATCAGTACACAGGTCACTGCCACCATTATGTAGAGTATCATGTTCATTGCCGTTACGTTGATCCCGGAGAGCGTTGCCTGGGTCTCATCGAACGTAGTAAGCTGCATGTCCCTGAACAGAAGTGCCACCAGTACCAGTATCAACGCTGTTACTGCGGCCATGAGACACACATCCGATTTCGTCAGGAATACCATGCTCCCGAACAGTACCGCTTCGTAACTGGAGGGCGTGACCACCGACGTATCGACATAATGCATGAAGATAACACCGAGGGCCATCCCGACGGACCAGAGCACACCTATCACGGAATCCTCCCTGAGCATCCTGCTGACCTTCGGTGAAGCCATTATCACGGCCGCTGAGATTGCGAATATGGCCGCCCCCAGCATGGGCTCGAACCACATCATCATGAAATTGGACTGAAGGTAGAATGCCATGCCGACACCGCCGAAAGTGGTATGCGCTATACCTCCTGTGACGAAGACTATCCTCCTGACCACCACGAAGGTGCCCACTACGGCGGCGAGGATACAGCACACTGCTGTGCAGATGAACATGTTCTGGATCAGCGCTGAGGAGAATATGAGTCCCCAATCAGTCATTCCCGTCACCTCCGCAGGTGCACGGCCCGATATGCACCAGCTCAGGGACGCAGTGAAGGCTCAGCTCCAGCATCTCCTTTGTGATCTCCGGCGCATCGTTCACTATCATCCTGCGATTCATGCAGGCGACCCTTTTCACGTCATGGGATATGATGCTCATGTCATGGGTTATGATCATTATGGCCGTGCCCCTCTCCCTGTTGACCTTTCTCAATATATCGTAGGTGCAGTCCTTCATGTTGGGGTCCAGGCTCGCAGTGGGCTCATCCAGCAACAGGATGGGGGGCTCCGGTGCCAGCGCTCTAGCCAGGAACACCCTCTGCAGCTGCCCTCCTGAGAGATCGCTTATGCGGCGTCTTCCGAGGTCCGAGATATCAGCGTATTCCATCGCCATGACGGCGGCCTCCCGGTCCTCATTCGAGTAAGTGGGGCGGAGGCCCTTGCGCGCCCTCAGGCCCATGAGGACGACGTCCTCCACCCTTATCGGGTACGCAGGATCAGTTCTCTCCTTCTGCGGAACGTAACCGATCTGCCTGGAGCCCTTCGACGGGTCAAGTCCGTTGATGCTGACCTCTCCTGACATAGGCTCTATAAGACCCAGTATCGTTTTGAACAGAGTGGTCTTGCCTCCTCCGTTAGGCCCAATCACGGCCAGGAAATCAGAGTCCCGGAGTTCGAGGTTCACATTCTCGATCGCCGGCACGCCGTCGTATCCTGAGGTCAGGTTCTTTATCTCGATCGGTTTCACAGACATCAGTGCTCTCCTTCTATCAATCCTTCGCTAATCTTCAATATGGTATCGCCAAGGGCAATGAGCCAGTCTCCTGCAAGAGGGTTTATGATCTTCGTCTCGTAACCGGGAGCGGCCACTGCCGCACTGCGTCTCTCCGCCTCCGTTCCGACGAATATCGTGTACGGTTCGCCGTGGTTGAGGTCACCCAATCCGAGCACGGTTCCGAAAGAATCCGTCAGGCCCTCTATCGAATGCTGATCTATGCCGCAGTCCCTGAGCAGATATCCCCAGGATCCGTGCCAGACCACCAGCATAAGCTCCTTTTCATCGGCGAGTGCTTTGAGTGTGCTTTCCGCCAGGGCCTCCAGATGCTCGGTGCCGGAATCTCCGTACACATAGCGTTCATATCCTTCATCGAACACGGATGCATTCTCCGGGTCAAGGGCCTTCATCACATCAGTGACATATTCGGCGATGGCCGTCAGATTCCAGGGCGATGTCCAGATGTGGAGGTCCGGCGAATCCGCACCGCCTCCGTGGTCATGGCCCTCATGGGTGCATCCGCCGAGGTACGGTTTTATTCTGGCGCCGTTGAAGCAATCGAAGGTTCTGACGCCGCTGTCGGCAGTCGCATTCAGATATCTGCGCTCCCAATCCATGCCTGCGCCTATGTAAAAATAAGCAAGAGCGCTCCCGACCCTGGCGGCGTCCACGGGCGTGCCCTCGTAGTCATGGGGATCCTGATTGGCGCCGATGAAGGAATATACGACGTATTCTTCGCCGGTTATCTCCTGTATCATCTCCTTCTGCCAGTTCATGGACGTGTATATGACCGGACGCCCGTCCGTCTCACTGCTGTTCGTTACAGCGATGATGACCCCTCCGCTGACCATGGAGATGGCCGCAATCAGGGTGATGATGACCGTTACCCTCCGCTCCATGAGCGATGATTCCTGAATTTATTATTAAAGAATATCTGTTTGGTTAATAATAATTCCAAGGACGGAGCGGATGTATTAATAAATCCGGTCAGAAGGGTAAGATGGGTAAGGGTTTGGACCTCGAAGGGCAATCCGGGTTGATGCCCGGTTTACTTCTTCTTAGCGGGCTTTTCGTCCTTAGCGGGCGCTGCCTTTTTATCAGCTTTTTTGTCCGGTTTTGCGGCTGCCATTTTTTCACACCTCCGCACACGGTGAATTTTCTGCCGAGTATTAAAGCATATTTATTCGATGCATTTTTAATCGGTTTCCTGAAGAAGCCGGAGTGAACGTCTGATTTGAAAATATCGCCGGCCCGCTTGACAGAGCGGGCCGGTAGGGATCACTGGAGTTTCTCGGAGCAGTACGGGCAGAACCGGGGGGTCTTCGGAAGGCCCTCAAGACTCTCCCCGCAGTACGGGCAGTTCCTGAATCTCTTCTCGTTCCCGCCGCCGGGTGCCGCCGCAGCAGCGGGCTTTGCCGCAGGGGCTTCCAGTGCCTCCTCCTTCGGTGAGGGCTTACCGCACTCTTTGCAGAACCTGTACGGATAGTCATTCACACCTCCGCAGTACGGGCACATGATCTTCGGATTGCCGCTGTTCGCCCCCTGCTGCTGCATCTGTGTCATCGCCTGCTGCTGTTGCTGCTGGCTGAGCTGCTGATACATTTGGGGGAACAGGAGCATACCTGTTCCTATGGCGGCACCGCCGCCGGATGTCCCGATGGCGTCGGCCATGGATTCCATGACGCCGAACTGCTTCCATTCCCTTCCGCCGGAGGACCTGAACTGCTGGAACTCGTAGATGTTCTTCTGGTACTCATCCTCGGTGCTGACTGCGTTGATCTTCAGGTTGAGGAGCTGGACGCCCCTGTTCTTGAAATCATCCTCTATGTTCACCTTAGCGGTTATGGAGGCCTTCTCAAGATTGGAGAACACGTCCATATAATACTGCCTTGCCAGGTGCTGGCTGATCTGCTCGTTGATGTAGCTCTTCAGAAAATCAGACACCTGTCCGGTGGTGTATGTCTTGAGCCCTCCGATCATCTGCGTTATGAACAGCGTCGGGTCATCTATCCGGAATTGATAGTCTCCGTTGGACATCAGCGGGACCGGGGCAGCGTAATCCTCCGCCACCTTGACCATGGTCCTTATCCCCCATTTCCCGTTGAATTGCTTCTTGGAGATGAAGATGACCTTCGCTTTGAAGGCTCCTTCTCCGTATCCCAGGGCTTTTTCGTAGACCTTCGTCAGAACCGGTATGTTCGCAGTGGTTATGATGTGCTTGCCGCCCTCGAAGACGGTGAGTATCTGCCCGTCCCTTATGAAGACGGCCCATTGCCAATCATTCACCACCAGTGTTGATGCGGTGCGGACATACTCCTCATCATACTCCCACAGAATATCATTCGGCCCTGCGTCATCCCATTTTATCACATTGGTCCTGGTCATGTTCAGTCACCTCCTTCTGAAAGTCCCTTCAGGACCTTCTTCCTCTCTCTGAGGTTCTCCAGCAGGCCGTCCACCAGATCCTCGATCTCAGGGGCATGCACTCCCGGATCCTCTCTGAGCTTCCTGATGCCGGCTCTCAGCTCCGCCGTTCCCTCAAGGAGCCTGGCGTCCCACTCCACGACAGAGGAGAGTTCCTTGCCCTCGGTCTTTATGGCTTCCCAGAGGCCGGAATATCCTTCTTCCGCGCTCTCGATCTTCTTCATACCGGTGTCAACCTTGACGCGTATCCTGTCGATGTCCTTGGCCAGTCCGATATCTCCTCCGGACCTGACAACATCTCTGTGCACATTAGCCAGGGCCTCACCGGAGTTCTTTATAGTTTTGACGACCTCGGCCCGGACCTCCTTATCCATCTCCCTGCGGAGGTTACGGTCCCTGTACCCTCTGTAACCAGGCATATACATGGCCGCTCTTTCGAATATCCCTCTGTCCCCGGTTCCTTTGTCGGTGACCGTTTTGTCGTATGTCATCTCACATCCTCCCCTTCATGCTCTTGGCGATTATCAGAATTGCAACAAGTACGAGCAATATCACGAGCAGTATCCATCCTTCCAGACCGGCCAGGATGGCGGTCATCCCGACGGCTCCTGCGACAAGGAGCAGATATCCCCAGACCATTTCGAATTCTCCTTTAACAGGGGACATTCTCGCGGCCTTGTTCGTGAACACCGATCTTATCAGAAGATAAGCTCCGATCACGATCATGGAGACCAGAAATATTGAGTACCAAGGCAGGTCCGCGGTCTTCCAGACCACTATGCCCAATGCTAGTGCCAGGATAGAAACGCCCATAAAAATACCGGCATCGCTTCTGGCATTGATCCTGATTATGTCTATCGTCATTCCCTTTTTCTCCTCATATGTAAAGTATCGTGTTCTTATTCACTCTCTTCAGCCTGTCCGGAATCAGATCCCCGAAGTCGGACGGGAGGTGCAGACCGTTGCTCATATTCACCGGTATGTAGATCACCCTCTGTACCTCAGGCCGGCTCAGTCTGAGCTTGTTATCCGTGGCAGTGCGCTGTCTGAGGTATTCTGACACCAGGTTCTCCGCCTCTCTCTTGGTGCTGAGGGGGATTATGACCTTTCTCCCTCCCGGGGAGTCCTCGGCCACGGAATCCTGTATGCGGCCGATGCCCTGCCCCCGGCTTATGCTCGTCTCTCTGCCCTTTATGCCGGCGAGGATGCTGCTCTCCGGTCTGATCCTGAAGATGTCCGTGATGGCTGATGCAGGGTTGCTGAGGCAGACAGAATCGGTGACGAAGTCCGCACAGATCAGCAGATCCTCTTTGACCTCCACACTTTTCTTGGACCATAGCGCTCCCGTGGTGAAGCTGTATTTCAGGTCCACTTCCCAGAAGGGCATCAGATACTCCCCGCTCCCGCTGGATACAGGCAGGGTCCCTTTGCCGGCCCGGGCTGTCAGGATCGAGGATATATTACTGAATATCTCCCCGTATCTGTTGCGGTTGTTCAGGAGATGAGTCCATCCCTTATTCTGTGCCAGAGGAGAATCCATGACCTTCTTTATCACATTGAGAGTCTCCAGGCCGTCCGTGCCCGAGGCTGTTTCCATCATCCCGGCCACATTCATCAGAATATCTGATAAGGAAATCTCCTGATCGACTGCGCTCATCATAATACCCAGCTGTGGATCCGCTGCCGCCTTTGAACGGACATCCGTCAAGGCCTTGTTGCCTCTGCGCAGGCGTGAACCTGCATCGCCCGGTTTCCCCTCCAACAGGTACTGGCACCCGTCACATATGTCTGCCAGGGCATTAAATCTCAGAATGATCGCTTCATTGTCCCTGCCGTTACTGAGGGCCGATGCCGCCTCTCTGAAATTCTTCGCCATCAGGACGTATCTTCCGTCTTTATCTTCCGCCAGGAGATTCATGTTGTTTATCATCAGGGCGTAGCTCCTGGTAAGCGAATCCGCCTCTGTCAGAAGCGCTCTTCCGTCCTCGTCCACAGCCAAAGGTTCGACGGATTTTATCCGTGCGTTGAATTCGAATGCTTCGGCCGGGGTGTGCGCTGGAACATAGGATGACGAACGGGTGAAAGGTAATGCCATCAGACTGTTTCCAAGAAGACTTATGTTACCGAATTTGTAATTCGTGAGCTCCATGTTCACTCTGGGCCTTATATCTCTGACGAATATGCTGTTCCTGGCTATCGGATCCACATTCTCTGCGGCCGATATGTTGAACCCAGACGGTATCGCACTGCTTATCCAGGATTTCACCTGGACCATCATCTCTTCCAGGTAAGCCTTCGCATCCATCCTCTGCTGTGTGGTCCCGCAGCTGGAGCAGGTAATGTACGGGGCCACGGAATCCACGACCTCTCTCTCGAACGGAGCGCCGCAATACTTGCATCTCAGCGCCACGATATCGTTCAGCAGATCACCTCATCATCCTCAGGTAGTTGATCTGGCTCTCCAGAGAAGATACGGCCGCATGCATCTCTGACCTCATGTTCGCTATCTCTGTAAGCGCCATGTTGTGATAATATTGTGCTATGACGTCGATCCTCTTTGAAATGGCTGAATAGCAGGCTCTGCAGGCGTATATGGATTCGTAATTCTCATCGGCCGATGCGAGAGGGCTGTCCCGGGCATCTCTGAGCTGAGGGCTTATCTCGCTGGGCATGCTGAAGAAGTGCACATCCTCTCCCGAGACCTCCCTGCCGCAAATCCAGCAGGTGCATGATTTGGAGTATTTCTTTATCTTTCCCTGACTGTCCTTCCCCGCCTCTCCGAACTGACGCCAATAGCCGTTCGCCGTCTGCAGATATTCGGCCGCTTTCTTGATGTCCTCCCATACCATGCCCTCGGCCCTGCTCTCGAATCCGGCGGCCATCAGCATGGCTGACAGGCGCATGCCCGTCATGCGGGTGTTGCGGAACAGGTCATAGAAGATCAGGTCCCTGTTCCCGACCTTTGCCTGCATCCCCTGGGCGGCGTTTATGAGTGCCATTCCCTTCTTTTCATAGGTGCTGTCGTTGGCCGGCATCTGCTGTGCCTTCAGCATCTCGGCGGTGGCCTCACACTCGCTGATCACGTCGGGGGCATTCATCTGGGTCAGACCGAATTCAAAGCTCATGTCCCCGTTTTTCCTCAGGGTCTCTGCTGCGGACAGATAGGCTCCCGGGAGGTTCGGATTAGTCCTTATACCGAGTATGGAGAGCATGATGCGTGCCATGTCCTTCTTCGTGCACTTATCCTTGTCAAGGCATTTCTCGAAGGATTTCGTGGCTTTCTCATATTCCCTTCTCTTCACGAGGTCTACGCCCTCGTTGTACAATTCATTGCCGTCCTTGAAGAATCCGAAGACCATCAGGCTACCTCACGGGACGATTATGCTGAATCAGTCTTTAATCCTATTCAAAAAGGATGTGCAATTCCCGTTAAGGAACAGGAGGTCACAGTTCGATGAGAGGCTTCTCGGATTCCTCTCCTCCGTACTTGGAGAAGGCAATGGAGATCAGGATGCCCGCTGCCGCAGCCACGATGCCCGTGATCGCCTCTGTCGCCGTGTCTATTCCGGTGGAGAACAGGATTACGATGACGGATCCCACGGTCAGTCCGAGTATGAGATAATACGCGGGGCGGGGATATCGTTCCAGAATGTCTGACATGATCCTTGCGAAGAGCAGTATCCCGGCGACGAAACCGATGCCCAGAGAGGATATTACCAGGAGGTCGAGGTCAGCCACTCTTTCAAGGGATACCGTGAAAAGACCCAGAGCGAGCAGTATGGCCGTGCCGCTGAGTCCGGGGACGATCTTTGCCAGGGCCATTATCACTCCGCAGAAGATGAAGATGAGGGCGGTGATCAGATCGCCGGAGTGGAGACCATTCCCGGGAGCGGCGTTCTCGAAGGGGAGCAGGATGATCATCACCGCAAGGCCGGCAACAGCCATAGCGGTGTAGAACGGTTTTGTCTCGACGTCACCTCTTGCCAGTTTCCAGACGCCGGGCACCTGCCCTGCCACAAGGCCGAGGAAGAGGCACATCATCAGCACTTCATAGTTGCCGAATGCATAGTTCAGGCCCAGCACCGTGAGGACGCCCCCGAGCGCGAACCCGCTCCCTATGGTGGCCAAGAACCAGAAGTCCGGTCCCAGCCTTTCCCGCAGGTTACCTACGGCCGTTATCATCCGCTCATAAACTCCGAAGCCGACGGCCAATATGCCGCCGCTCACACCGGGAAGGACAGAACCGACGCCGATAATGAAGCCGATGATGATGTTCTTTAAACTCCGGTCCTCACTCATCCGCTGAACGATGCATTGCAGTTATTATTCCTTTCGGTCATGCGAACGTTTTGCGCAGGGATTTGATGACGGAATCCTCAAAGTACCACTGCTCCATGAAATGGCGGTTCATGTCATTGAACGTCATGAAGGCCCAGACGGGCAGGAAGAGACCGAAGGTCAGGGCGGAGATGATCGTGAACAGGAGGAAGGACCGGACTCCGATGACTCTTTCGAATTCCGTTGTTTCTATGCCGATCCGGGGAGATATGCGGTTGAACTCCTCATAGAACGGCAAAGTCCTCTTCTCATGTGCCCGGGGTGCATCAGTCAGTGCGGGTGCCACAGCGAATATCGCTATGAGGGACAGGATCCAGCACAGTACTATGATCCTGATCCCGTAGGTCTGCAGGTCCAGTAACAGGAGGGCTCCGATCCCGAGTGCCACAGGGAACATCAGGACGATCAGTCTGATCCTGTAGGCCCTCTCCTTCTCCCGGGAGCATATGTCGGAGTCGATCCTCTTCAATCCCAGAATATCGGCCCCTGAGGCCTCTGCGTAATCCATCAAACGGGCCCGTAATATTCTTTCCCGCCGCATATGCCTGACATTCCTGGATAACAGGAGATAGAACACCGACAGTATCAGGGCCATGCCTATCACGAAAATCGACATTATATCGAACATCTGGGACGTCGTCAGGTAACCGTCGAAGGACTGGAATGTCAGTGCATAGTACCGCAGCATTATCACCACATATGCGAGTATGACCACCGAAACCATGGCCGGGGGAACGTAGGAATCTGTCTTGTCCCGGTTGGCTATGTTGATGATTATTCCGTTCACGGATTCTTTGACATCCATCGCATGACGGAAAGCGAGCTACGTTTTATAGTATGTTGAGGGGATGACCGGTTAATGGCCAAAAGGACAGGCGGCCTTTTTGAGAAAGGCAAGGATCTGTTGGATAAAGGGACGGAGAGGATCAAGCCGTCCGTTCCCGCAGGGGTCTTCAGGACCAAGAGGGCGCATAAGTACTACAGGAAACCGCCGGTCACCTTACCGTTGGCGGCCACAGGTGCGATGCTTTTCTCGGCTATGTATCTGTACAGAGCATTATCCTATATACCTCAGGCCGTGGCGTCCGACAGCTTCGCTGCGAAGGTCTGGACTCTTGCCATAGTGGTGGTGTTTTTCCTGATGTTCGTCAGGTTCGCATCGAACATGTTCAGGCTCTCCTCGGGCAACCGCGCCATATGGGCCGGGACCGTGAGGTCCTCGGCAACGTACATATTAATGGTGCTGGCGGATATTATAGGACTGCGCCTGTTCGAGGTTCATGTCAATCTCGGCATCCTGGAGATACCTCCGGCCGTGATGGTCCTGGTCATGACGGCCCTGATAGTGTACATGTTCCTGCCCAAGATAAGGAGGTTCTTCACTCCGACGTACGCGGATGAGGTGCCTGTGGGGAAATGGTTAGGATACGTTGCGGGCAGCGATCCGTTCAAGAGCAGTAAGCTGACCCTTTAGAGGAGCCGTTTTTGCATTACGACCGTTCTGGGGCTGAGCCCCGCGGACCTGTACAACTGCTTGGCGGTCTCGTTAACGCTGCCGACGTTCAGGGTCAGGGAGAACAGCCCCTTCTTCCTGCACCACTCCTCTGCCGATCCCATCAGCGCTTTGCCGAGCCCTCTGCGCCGGAGGCGCTCTTCCACATAGACCTGCAGGACATACCCCGTCTCGTCGCACGTGAACTGGTCTCTCGATACGCCCATCCAGAGCAGTCCGGCCCGCCCTCCGTTCCCATCCCTGAGGATGTAGAGCTCATTATCCATGTCACCGGACTTTCTGACATTGAGCATCAGATTCAGCACTTCATCTATCCAAAGGTCGGATGAGGCCGCTTCGTCCCCGGGCACAGAGCCGATCACGCTCTCCCTGACAGCGTCGAAGAGGTAGTAATCGTCTGTATCCTCAGCATCCTCGAGACGATATCCGTCCGCCGGGAAATGAAGGCCGGTCATGGGTTTCGTATGGTGAAACGGTTTAATGATATTGCCGTTCAACCGTTATGCCGGCATCTGGGTGAGTATGCCGGGGTTCGTTCGGACAGGCGGGTGTTCACGACCTGTGTACTTTCTACAATTGAGTTATATTTATATAGAAGAACAAACTTTAGGCAGTTCAGACAATCCAATCGAATTGGAGGAATGAAAATATGGGCATGGGTAACGCACCTATAGTGATTCTTAAAGAAGGAACGAAAAGAGACAAAGGGAAGGACGCGCAGTTCAATAACATCGCAGCAGCCAGAACGATATCTGACTCTGTGAGGAGCAGCCTCGGTCCCAGGGGAATGGACAAGATGCTCGTTGATTCCATGGGGGACGTCGTCATAACCAACGACGGAGTGACGATCCTCAAAGAAATGGATGTACAGCACCCCGCAGCCAAGATGCTGGTCGAGGTCGCAAAGACCCAGGATGCAGAGGTAGGGGACGGTACCACAACCTCCGTCATACTCGCCGGAGAGCTTCTGAAGAAGTCCATCGACCTCATAGATGCCAATGTTCACCCCACCATCATCACGGCGGGCTACAAGATGGCCAACGATAAGGCCCAGAAAGTGCTCACCGAGGTTTCCAGTAAAGTCTCCATCGATGACAATGACATGCTTATGAAGATCGCCGAGATAGCGATGATCAGCAAGCAGGTCGTAGGGTACAAGGAGCATTTCGCTCAGATCTGCGTTGACGCCGTCAAGACCATAGCGGAGAAGAAGGACGGCAAATACGAGATAGATCTCAAGAACATACAGACCGTCAAGAAAGCGGGCGCCTCCATGGAGGAGTCCTCTCTCGTGAAAGGCCTCATAATCGACAAGGAACCGGTCCACTCCGGCATGCCTAAGATCGTGAAGAACGCCAAGATCGCTCTCATCGATGCGGCCTTCGAGGTCAAGAAGACTGAGATCGATGCGAAGATCGAGATAACAGACCCCTCCAAGCTCAACGCTTTCCTCCAGGAGGAGGAGAATATGCTCAGGCGCATGGTCCAGAAGGTGAAGGAGTCCGGAGCGAACGTAGTGTTCTGTCAGAAGGGCATTGACGATCTGGCCCAGCACTTCCTCGCCAAAGAGGGGATCATGGCTGCCAGGCGCGTCAAGAAGACTGATATGGAAAAGCTTGCCCGCTCATCCGGCGGCAGCATAATAAACAAGATCGACGAGCTCGAGGCCTCCGACCTGGGGACCGCGGAGCTCATCGAGGTCAAGAAGGTCCAGGACGAGGAGATGACATTCATCACAGGTGTCGACGCCAAGAGCGTATCCGTTCTGATAAGGGGCGGAACCTCCCATGTCACTGAGGAGATCGAGAGGTCCCTCATAGACGCCTGGTCTGTCGTCAAGGTAGCGATAGAGGACGGCATGATAGTCACCGGCGGCGGATCCACTGCAGTGGAGATAGCCATGAAGCTCAGGGACTACTCCGCCACGGTCGGCGGCAGGGAGCAGATAGCGATCGATGCCTTCGCATCCGCTATGGAATCCATAGCCACCACTCTTGCGGAGAATGCAGGTCTTGATCCCATCGACATCCTGATCGAGATGAGGAAGCAGCACAAGGCAGGTAAGAAGCACGCAGGTCTCAACCCCTTCGCCAACAAGGTGGAGGACATGATGGCGCTCAACGTCATCGAGCCTTACAGGATCGGTAAGCAGGCCATCAACTCGGCCACCGACGCTGCCGTCATGATCCTGAGGATCGACGACGTCATCGCTGCCCGCGGCATGCCCATGCCCTCCGGCCCGCCCGGACAGGGAGGAATGGGTATGGACGGCATGGAAGACATGGACTGAGTCCGAAAACCGGGGGGTTACCCCCCCATATCCCACCTTATAGGCTAGACTACAGAGGCGATGCGCATGACTGCAAAGTCTGAAAAGAAGAAGGCTGAGGAAGAGGAGAATCAGATCCTCAAGGCGATGGAGGAAGAGCTCTCCGAGGCGAATGCCAAGGCGGAGGAGTATCTTGACATGGCCAGGAGGGCACAGGCCGACTTCGAGAACTACCGTAAGCGCGCCCAGCGCGACAACGAGGAATACAAGAAATATGCCACATCGGAGCTGATAGAGGATCTGTTGCTGACGGTGGACGACCTCGAAAGAGCACTGGCACTTGCAGAGGATCCGGACAGCAAGTTCGTGAAGGGCATCGAAGGAGTGCACAAGAACCTCCTGAAGCTCCTGGCATCGAAAGGGCTGGAGGAGATACCGACGGACGGCAAGTTCGACCCGTTGGTGCACGAGGCCCTGCTGACGGAGGAAGGGGACACCGACGGGAAGATCTCAGAGGTGTTCCAGAAAGGATATACTATCAACGGCCGGCTCCTTAGGTGCTCTAAGGTGAAGGTCATGATGAAAAAGGAAGAGAAAGGTGAGTAAAATGGCAGAGAGGATCATAGGAATCGATTTGGGTACGAGCAACTCGGCGGCCGCAATAATGGAAGGGGGCAGGCCGACCATGATACCCAGTGCAGAAGGCACAACCGTAGGCGGAAAAGCGTTCCCGTCTTACGTAGCATTCACAAAGGACGGGCAGCTCCTGGTCGGAGAGCCCGCCAGGAGACAGGCCGTCTCCAACCCAGACGGCACGATAAAGAACGTGAAGAGGAAGATGGGCACATCCGAGAAGGTCAAGGCCCTGGATAAGGAGTACACGCCGCAGCAGGTGTCCGCCTACATACTCCAGAAGATAAAGAGGGATGCGGAATCCTATCTCGGGGAGAAGATCTCCAAGGCCGTGATAACGGTTCCCGCATATTTCGATGACAATCAGAGGCAGGCGACGAAGGATGCCGGCGCTATAGCAGGCATGGAGGTCGTCCGTATAATAAACGAGCCCACGGCAGCCGCTTTGGCATACGGTCTTGATAAGACTGATGTGGACCAGAAGATCCTGGTGTTCGATCTGGGAGGCGGAACCCTCGATGTGACGATAATGGATCTGAGCGGAGGGGTGTTCGAGGTCCTGTCCACGTCCGGAGACACCAAACTGGGCGGCTCCGACATGGATGAGGCGCTCACGAAGCACGTCATAGGCCAGTTCAAGAATGTGACCGGGCTCGACCTGTCCAAGGACAATATGGCGTTCTGGAGGGTCCGTGAGGCATGTGAGAAGGCCAAGATCGAACTGTCCACCACGATGCAGACTGAGATCAACCTGCCGTATGTTTCCTCGGATGCCGACGGTCCCAAGCACCTCGTGCAGACGATAACGAGAGCCAAACTGGAAGAGCTGGTGGAACCCACCGTCTCCAGATGCAGGAAGTCCATAGACCAGGCCATCAAGGATGCCGGTCTCAAGAATGACGAGATAGACAAGGTCATAATGGTCGGCGGCCCCACGAGGATGCCCATAGTACAGAACTTCGTGGAGAATATCGTCGGCCCTAAGATCCAGCGCGGGATAGATCCGATGGAGTGCGTCTCCATGGGAGCCGCAGTGCAGGGTGCCGTGCTCTCCGGGGATGTCAAGGGAGTGCTCCTCCTGGATGTCACACCGCTTTCCCTGGGAATAGAGACCATGGGCGGCATAGCGACCAAGCTGATCGAGAGGAATACGACGATCCCAACGAGGAAATCCCAGATATTCTCCACGGCCGCAGACCGGCAGACATCTGTCGAGATACATGTGGTCCAGGGTGAGAGGGACATGGCCTCCGACAACACATCCCTTGGTAAGTTCATACTTGACGGGATACCGCCCGCACCGCGCGGCGTTCCCCAGATAGAGGTGACCTTCGACATCGATGCCAACGGCATAATCAATGTCACGGCAAAGGACAAGGGCACGGGCAAGGAGCAGAAGATAACCATAGCGTCCTCCAACAAGCTCTCCAAGGACGAGATCGAGAAGATGGTCAAGCAGGCCGAGGAGTTCGCAGAGGCTGACAAGAAGAAGCGTGAAGAGGTCGAAATGGAGAACCAGGCGGATCAGGCGATCTACTCTGTCAGGAAGTCCATGGAAGAGCTCGGCGATAAGGTGTCCAATGAGGACAGGGCGAAGGTCGAGGCCGCCATATCCGATCTGGAGTCTGCAAGGGAATCCAAGAACGCTGACAAGATAAAGTCAGGGATAGACGCTCTCTTCAAGGCGATGGAGCCCATCTCGTCGAAGCTGTATGAGGAGGCCGCAAAGGAACAGGCCGCCGGAGCCGGAGGCGAACAGCCGCAAGGGGACTCCGACGGGGACTATGTCGATGCGGACTACAAGATAGTCGATGACGACGAGGACTGAATAGGACGAAAAGGGACCGACTATGCCTGAGGACTACTACAAGGTACTTGGCGTTGAGAAGGACGCCACACCGGACGAGATAAAGAAAGCGTACCGCAACCTCGCCCGTAAGTATCACCCGGACGTCTCTGAAGAGACCAAAGAGGTCGCAGAGGAGAAGTTCAAAGAAGTATCCGAGGCATATGAGGTCCTGTCCGACGCTGAGAAGCGTAAGCTGTACGATCAGTACGGTCATGCCGGCGTCAACAAGCAGTTCGGGTCTGACGGGTTCACCTGGGATGACTTCACGCGCTATGACGATATCAGCGACATATTCGGCGACATATTCGGTGATATGTTCGGATTCGGCAGGCGCCGCAAGCAGACCGCTTCGAGCTCCCGCACAGGGGAATCTCTGCGCTACGATGTGGAGATAGATCTGGCTGAGGCTCTGGCGGACAAGGAGATAGATGTCTCCTACTCTCAGACCCGCAACTGCTCCGAATGCAAGGGCACAGGCGGCAAGGACGGTAAATCGGAGACATGCCGCGACTGCGGAGGCCAGGGCAGGGTGCAGATGGTGCGCAACACCATGCTCGGCCAGATGGCCCAGGTCGTGGAATGCCCTGCCTGTCGCGGCAGAGGGAAGACCTTCGAGGAGAAATGCGACAAATGCCGCGGGTCCGGAAGGACGAACGAGACAACTAAGATGCGCATAAAGATCCCTGCAGGCATCAATGACGGGGATCGGATAAAGATCCCCGGAGGCGGTGACGCAGGGCATAACGGCGGACAGGCCGGGGATCTCTATGTGGTGGTGCATGTCAAACCGAAGAAAGGCTTCGAGAGAGACGGCATCAATCTGTGGACCACGGTCACCACATCATATCCCAGGCTCGTATTGGGCGGAGAGGAGGACGTGAAGACCCTGGACGGGAAGACAGCCCGGCTGAACATACCTCCGGGCACTCAGGTGGGCGCAGTCCTCAGGATCTCCGGGAACGGCATGCCCAGGAGGAGCGCTCCGAGCGTCCGCGGTGATCTTTTCGTCAAAATGGACATCAAAGTGCCTAAGAAGGTCTCCAGCATGGAAGAGGAGCTTCTCAGGAAGCTGGATGAGAGCGCAGGCTCCAAACCTGTCAAGAAGAGCAAGCTGAAGAAGAAGCTGGGTCTTTAGAGAACGCCGCCTCTCGAAGAGATCGTGACCTTCTTCAGGGGTATGTTCTTCCCGCTGTTCTTTATGGCATTCTCCACAGCTTTCATGAGCCCGGAGCAGCACGGGACCTCCATCCTGACGACAGTCACATCCGTTATGTCGTTATTGGACAGTATGGCCGTGAGCTTCTCGGTGTAATCCACCGGATCGAGCTTCGGGCAGCCGATGATCGTTGTCTTGCCCTTCATGAATTTCTCATGGAACGAGCCGGACGCATATGCGGCGCAGTCCGCTGATATGAGAAGGCCCCTGCCGTCATAATGCGGAGCCTTCGTAGGCACCAGCCTGATCTGCACGGGCCACTGCCCCAGTTCCCCGTCGAGGGAAGTGAATGTTCCGGGACCCTGACCGCTGATCACGGGGAAGCTCTTTGCCTTCTCCACAGCATCCTCATCGTAAGCGGGTGCCTCCCTTGTCTCGAAAGTTATGGCCCCGGTCGGGCAGGCGGGCAGGCAATCGCCCAACCCGTCACAGAAGTCCTCGCGGGTGAGAACGGCCTTCCCGTCAACCATCTCTATGGCGCCCTCGTGGCAGGCCTTGGCGCACAGACCGCAACCGTTGCACTTCTCCTTGTCGATATGGATAATCTGTCTGATCATGAAGCAGGCATGCGCCTTGATATGTATCTTTTTTGCTTACTGCACTGCAGGCGGGTTGTGCCCTCCGGGAGTCACACTCTGCTAAAACCCTACTTCGGCTCCCATTTGCATCTGACGGGCGAGACTATCGATCCGTCCGCTTTCAGATCTTTGAACGCTTTGTCGATATCCTTCCTGTCCATGTTCGTGGCCTTCTGCACGTCTCCGGCACTGAGGGGTTTGCCTGCCTCCCTCATTACTTCCAATATCTTCTCTTTGATCTCCATCGTCCGGGGATGTCACTGCATTCGTTAAAAACTTCGTGAGCAACTGCTGTTCGTATGATCGGAAGTGGCGCCGAGGAGGAGATTCGAACTCCCGAGGCGAAACGCCAGCGGTTTTCGAGACCGCCACCTTACCGGACTAGATTACCTCGGCCCGTTCCGACGTTAATGCTTCTGTCTATTTTAGGCTAACCGTGAGAATGTGCCACGAACGGTAGCCAAATTTTATTAGACGTGAGGGTCTTACCTGCACGCACACATCCTGCGTGCGCTCGGTTACGGGGGAATAAGTCTGGTAATCATAAAGAGGGCGCTGATAAGCGTATCTGATAAGAACGGCATTGTGGATTTTTCAAAAGAGCTTTCCGGAATGGGAATAAAGATAATCTCCACCGGTGGCACATACCAGCTTCTTAAGAAGAGCGGTGTGGAAGTGGAGGAGGTGTCCGAGGTAACAGGATTCCCTGAGATGCTGGACGGCAGGGTCAAGACCCTTCATCCCAACGTGCATGCCGGGATCCTGGCGAGGAGGGATATGCCCGGGCATATGGCGGCCATAAAGGAACGCGGCATAGAGCCCATCGATATGGTGGTGATAAACCTCTATCCGTTCAAGGAGACCGTGCTGAAGGGCTCTGATTTCGAGGATATCGTGGAGAATATCGACATCGGCGGGCCCAGCATGATAAGGGCGGCCGCGAAGAACTACAAATCCGTGGCCGTGGTAACATCCCCTGCGCAGTACCCCTCTGTGCTGGATCAACTCAGGTCCAAAGGTGAATTGGATGCCGGGACGCTGTCCAAACTGATGACCCAGGCATTCCTTGTCACTGCGGAGTACGATGCAATGATAGCCGACTGCATGCAGAAGAGATTCGGGGAAGGATTCCCTGATTCGTTCCCGATACCTATCGAGAAGGTCATGGACCTCAGGTACGGGGAGAACCCCAATCAGAAGGCGGCATTTTACAGGGATCCGTTCACGGCAGGCAACACCGTGGCGAAGATGAAGCAGCTGCACGGGAAGGAGCTCTCTTACAATAACATACTGGATATGGATAAGGCCCTGGATATTGTCATGGATTTCGACAAGCCGACGGCGGTCGTTATGAAGCACACCAACCCGTGCGGCCTGGCTTCTGCGGACACGATCTCGGAGGCTTTCGTCACAGCATATGCCGTGGATCCGATGTCCGCTTTCGGCTGCGTCATTGCTCTGAACAGAGACTGTGATATTGACACGGCGGAGAGGATAGCAGAGTATTTCGTCGAGGTGGTGATCGCTCCCGACTTCTCTCCTGAAGCTTATGATAAGCTCTCCAAGAAGAAGAACATCCGTCTCATGAGGGTCGGCAGTCCGATAGGCCCCTCTCACAGGGAGCGAGAGTTCAAGATGAAGAAGGTACAGGGCGGGATGCTCGTTCAGACGGATGAGGACGTGACCGTCGACAGGAACAATCTCAAGATCATATCGGAGCGTGCCCCCACTGAGGAGGAGATCGATGCCATGCTGTTCGCATGGAAGCTTGTCAAGCACGTCACATCCAACAGCGTGGTCTATGTCAAAGGGGAACGTGCCGTGGGGATAGGTGCGGGACAGATGAGCAGAGTGGACTCAGCCAAGATCGCCACCATGAAGGCCAATGAGCCGACTGAAGGGTGCGTTATGGCGTCAGATGCCTTCTTCCCCTTCAGGGACGGTGTGGATGAGGCCGCCAAGGCGGGAGTCACCGCCATAATACAGCCGGGCGGATCGATAAGGGACCAGGAGGTCATAGATGCCGTGAACGAGCACGGCATGGCGATGGTGTTCACAGGCTGTCGCGTGTTCAGGCACTAATCGTCACAGTCAAGATCTTCCGGGATGATGGGCTTTCCCTCAGCCTTCCTCTTCATGTGGCCGCCGGGCCCGCCGCGGTCCAGCCGAGCTTTCTCTATGCATTCAGGGTTGTCACAGACGAAGGCAGCGAACACGAAATTGGTGCAGGGCTTCCCGCAGTATTGACACTCGTAATCATCGAAATCAATCGCCATGACCGGGCAACAGACTCATAACGATTAAGGGTTTCCCTCGCACAGGATTTATACACGCAACATTCTTCACAACTGCATGGACTGCGGAGAGATCAGGGTTCTTTTGGGTCTGGACAGATGCATTTCCTGCGGCGCATGCACGGATGCATGTCCCAGTGCCCGTCACGGCGGGGTGATACCTGATGAGGCCGTGGCCTCAGTGACCGACGGCGAGGTTCCGGACAGGATCTGGGACTGTCTTATGTGCCACAGGTGTTCAATGGCGTGCCCTCAGGAGATAGACGTAGCGGAGATGATGTCCCTGTTGAGGAGCATTTCCGAGGAGATCCCCGAAAGGTATCAGAGAACAGCCGTTCAGGTCTACAGGACCGGAAGAACGTTTGCGGTATCCAAGAGAACAGCTTCTCAAAGGGAGAGCCTGGGTCTATCACCTGCAGGGGAAGCGGATTCGGATGCGCTCCGCCCGATTCTGGACAGGGAGGGATGGCCCCGTGAGTGATGTTCTGTACAGAGGGTGCACTGTCCCCTCGAGACTGCCCCACATCGAGGCGGCTGTGAAGTATGTATTGAAGAAGCTGGGCATGGACGTGCCGGATATGGACAGCGAGGTCTGCTGCATGGAGCCCGTGGGGCTGCGCCCGATGAACCCGGACGTCTGGAAGGCCGCAGCGGCCATAATCGCCGGGAAGGCGGAAGGCCGCAGGATAATCAGCATATGCGACGGCTGTACGATATCATTGGATTCCGCATCAAAGTACACCGGAGCGGAGGTAGTAGGCTTCCTGGAGCTGTTGCATGAGAGGATCGGAGACGTCAGGAAGGAAGTGGTGCGCAACTCCGGATTGAAACTGGCCGTCTTCCCCGGATGCCACTGCGAAGCTGTATGCGAAGGGCACGGGCTGTCTGCTGTCGGCATTCTTTCAGACATAGTGTCAGCAACAGGGGCGATACCCCTCGGGACGGAGGAGAACATGTGCTGCGGCGGAGGGGTATCAGGGGTGAATGAAGATCTTTCGAAGAGGATACGGGATGAGGCAGTGAGCTCTTTCGCAGAATCGGGGGCGGATGCGGTGGTGACATCATGCCCGTTCTGCTATGTTCAGTTCGATACCGTCGCAAGATTCAGGACGTATCATGTGGCGGAGATCGTAGCGACGGCCATGGGATGGGATGCGGACGTCTCCCAGTACCACAGGACCTAGAGGATATCCAGCGAGAAATGGATCGCCTTCACTGAATGTGTCAGCGATCCCAGGGAGATCATGTCGGCGGAACAGGCATAATCCGGGGCGTTCTCGGCGGTTATGCCTCCGGAGGCCTCTACTATGATGTTCTTGTTCACTGCTTTGATGGCATCACGGATCCTCGCAGTCTCCTCAGGGGACCTGTTGTCCACCATGATTATGTCCGCCCCCATCTTAGCAGCCGTGACCGCATCCTCTGCGGTATCGACCTCTATCTCCACTTTCATGGAATAGGGCGCATCCAGGGATGCCTCCATGGCATCTGCCACGCCGCCAGCGGCCTTTATATGATTATCTTTGATGAGCATCATCTCATCGAGAGCTGATCTGTGGGGATTCCCGCCCCCTAAGGAGATGGCCGCCTTCTCAAAGCATCTGAAACCCGGGGTCGTCTTACGAGTGCCGGCTATGCATATGTCAGGATTCCGTTCTCTGCAGGATTCCAGGACGGCGGCGGTGGCTGTGGCTATCCCGCTCATCCTCATGATGATATTCAGAGCGGTGCGCTCACATGTCATTATGCCCCTGAGAGGCCCTTCCAGCCTCATGACTTCCTGACCTTCGCTGACACGGGAACCGTCCCCGACAGCCTGTTCGGATCCAACGCCCATCAGTCCGAACACCATGCCTGCGTATTGAAGACCCGCTGCAATCGCATCCCCCTCGCAGCGTATGACGGCACGCCCCACTGAATCCGGGACGGTAAGCTCCGTAGTGATATCCCCGGTGCCTACGTCCTCCGCAAGGAACGCGGCTATCATTTCCTCTTCATACGTCAAGCTCGAACGCCTCTCCGGTCTTAGGGAGGATGACATTGTAATCACTCAGATCCTTGAGGAAGAGCTCCCGGGTCTCCGAGTGCATGAAGACCACATTCTCCGGGTCGCAGTCCCTTACGAACTGCACAATCTGTTTGTGGTCCGCATGTGCGGAGAAATCATATTTTATGACCTCGCACTGCACCTTCTCGACGTTCCCGTCAAGTACTATCGATCCGGTCTCCAACAGCAGCTTCCCGTTGGTGTCATCTGCCTGGTATCCCACCATCAGGACGGCGCTTTTAGGGTCGTCCTTTATCCTGCTGAGGTATCCGAGGACGGGACCCCCGTCCATCATACCGCCCGTAGTGAGTATGACCTCCGCGGCCCGGGTGGCGCTGCTCCTCATGCGGCTGTTCCTGATCTCGTTGAATTTGCGTTTGGCAGCCTTCATGTTCTTCGTGCTTGCCAGGTACTCGGGGTAGTTCACGTACAGCTTGGTCACGGATCTGCCCATTCCGTCCACCCACATCTCATACCCGAGGTCCTTGAGCAGGAGCATTATCTCCTGGGTGCGGCCGATGGCGAAGACGGGCACCAGGACGGTCCCGCCCCGATCTATGACCTCTCTGACCTTGTCCAGGAAAGCCTTCTCCACATCCTTCCTGTTGTTATGGAACCTTCCGCCGTACGTGCCCTCTATTATAAGGTTCTGGCACTTCACAGGCTCAGCTCCGTTCACCAGCCTCGTTGAAGTGGTATTGAAATCCCCGGTGTAGAGGGTGTTGACATCCCTTTTGAACTCATACATGACTGCTCCTGGTATGTGGCCGGCGGAATGCACCACGACCTCGGTCCCGCCCAGATCGATGGTGTCCCCGAAGGTTATCGGGACAACATCCTTCATGGTCCTCTCTATGTCTCCGGAAGTGTAAGGCTGGGGATACCCTTCGGCCTTGGCTATCTTCAGGCTGTCGTACATTATGATCTCGCCAACTTCGGCCGACAGAGGTGTGGTGAACAGCTCGCTCCTGTCCCTGCCGCATATCGACGGCAGCATGCCGCAGTGGTCCAAATGGCAGTGGGTCAGGAAGATATGATCCGTTCTGGGAGCCTGTAAAGGGTATTCCGGCGGTTTGGTGGGAGCCATCCCGTACTCTACGAGGAGTGTTTTACCTCCTCCGTCTATGGTCATCCCCATCCGGCCGATGCTTTCTGCGCCGCCGAGGAATCTGAAACTCATTTTCATATGTTTTTCTCCTTTTTTCTTTGCCTTCTTGTGAAGGACTTTATGAAAGGGCCCGAAGGCCCCTTGAAGGTAAATCGCACGGTTGTGAAACTACGGCACTTTATCGATTCCATATATATTTAGATTGTCAGGAGCGCTGTTTCGATACGGCCGAATAGCAACCACTTTTAAATATTCGTGACGCAGATGGTAGAGTTTGTCGGACATGGGTCTGACAGTGTGGGGATGCACTTGTCGAGAAAGAAGAATAAGCGCTCCAGCAAGGGCGCTAAAACAAAGGGTTTAGTCCGAGATCTCGTGGACTGCAGCATAAGGGAGACCTACAGCATGAAGGTAGGGTACCTCATGACGTTGATCCTGGCAGTTATGCTGTGGTGGATCCCGGCCATGGGCCCGATGATCGCAGGATATGTCGGCGGCAGGAAGTCAGGCACCGCCGTACGCGGTTTCACATCCTCATTCGCCGTAGCGCTGACAATAGCGGCATACTGGATATTGATGTCCCTGGGCATGTTCTCCGGGCAGAGCATCTCCGCTTATCTCACGAATCTTGCAGAGGGATCGGCCTTCGAACCCGCCGTTCGGTACATAGCATCGCTTTTCACGGGTGCGAGCAGTACCGCCACCGTGGAGCTGGAGCCGCTGTTCATGTTGGTCGTATTCGGGATGATAGGCGGTTTCATAGCCAATCAGGTGCGCAGGGAAGTCAAGATGATAGCTGTTGCGGGTTCAGCCAGCCAGATCCGCCATATACGTTCCCTGGACCTTTATGCTGAGGGGAAGAGGACGGGATTCGAATCCTTCGACGACTGCTCGGCAGTACGCGTCAATGCGATGCCTCCCTCGGAACCTGCAGCGAGAGCCGCTGAGCCGAAGCCCAAACAGAGCACGGTCACCACGACCGCGGAGATGAAGGCAGTGACCACATCCACAGCTTCCGTGCCCGTTAATGATGCCCACGAGAACGCGGATAATCCATTCGCGGAATTGGTGGCCCGCAGCACGGCGCAGGAGGATCGGGACAAGCCCTCTTCAGGCAATGACTTCGAATACATCTGAGCCTCCTGTACTGAGAACGCATACGTGCAACATTATTTTATAGAGTCACCCTATGGGGGTTCAGAGGCTGAAAAACTTGTTTTGCTCATCATGTGGCGCGTTGATGGTTCCCAAGAACGGGAAGTATGTTTGCACGGTATGCGAGAACCAGACTGAATTGGGGCCCAGCGAGATCTTCTCAACGGGGATGAAAGCGAAGGAGACAACCGTTGTCACTGAGAATGTGGCGACTCTTCCCAAAACACACATAATCTGTCCTGAATGCTCCAATACCGAAGCTTATTTCTCTCTGAGGCAGACCCGTTCCGCAGATGAACCGGAAACTAGAATATACCGCTGTTGCAGATGTAACCACACCTGGAGGGAATACTGATCGGTAATGCCGGTCAGGAGACAGAAGCATGTTCAAGGCAGAGATAAGATCCGATACGCTGAAAAGCGTTGTAAATATCATTTCCACACTGATAGACGAGGTCAAGTTCACCGTGGATCAGAACGGCATGGAACTGAAAGCAGTCGACCCCGCTCATGTGGCCATGATTGAGATGCAGATAAAGTCCGGAGCGTTCGAATCGTTCTCCGCGGACAATACCGAGATAGGCGTCGATCTGGATAAGATAAAGGACGTTCTGAAGCTGGCAGGTGCCAGTGATGTGATATCCATAGAGTTGGATGAGGACCGCGGCAAATTGATCTTCAAAGTAGGCAATATCACAAGACGCATGAATCTGGTGGACACCTCAAGCATGGGCGAGACCAAGGTCCCGCAGCTGGACTTGTCCGCAAGCGTCACAGTGCCAGTCTCTGAGTTGCAGAGGGGAATAAAGGCCTCGGAGTCCATATCGGATCACATCGCACTCACGGCCAATGAGGCCGGTTTCAGTCTCTCATGCGAAGGTGACACCGACTCCGTGGATCTTGTCCTGGACAAATCCGTGCTCTCGGAATTGGAAGTCAAATCCGAGGTTCGCAGCATATTCCCTCTGGATTACTTCTCGAACCTGGTGAAAGCAGTCCCCTCTGATCTGTCAGTCACTATCAGTCTTGATACGGATTTCCCCGTCAAGATAAATTTTGATATGGCCGACGGCAACGGGAACGTCCGGTACCTGCTGGCCCCCAGGATAGAGAATGACTGATTAGGAAGGTCCACCTGATGGTAAAGACTACGGAAGAGATTGCCAGGATGGCTAACGTATTAAGGCTCCATGTGGTCGAGATGACCACGGAGGCCGGTTCAGGCCATCCGGGGGGATCCCTGTCAGCGGCGGATCTTATGGCCGTCCTGTATTTCAGGGTGATGAAGCATGACCCAAAGAGACCCAAATGGGCGGACAGGGACCGTTTCATACTTTCTAAGGGACATGCAGCGCCCATCCTGTACTCCGCGTTGGCCGAGGCAGGTTATATGCCCGTTGAGGAGCTCAAGACCCTAAGGAAGATGGGGTCCAGGCTGCAGGGTCATCCCGTGAAGGATAAGATCCCGGGGATAGAGATGTCCACCGGATCTCTGGGACAGGGACTCAGCATGGCCTGCGGCATAGCGCTGGCAGGTAAGATGGACGGTAAGGATTACAGAACATTCTGCCTTTTGGGCGACGGTGAGCTTCAGAGCGGTCAGAACTGGGAGGCGGCGATGTTCGCATCCCATTATTGTCTCAGGAGGCTCACGGTATTCGTGGACAGGAACCGCCTCCAGATCTCCGGATGCACAGACAATGTCATGAACATAGAGCCTCTGGCGGATAAATGGAGGGCGTTCGGATGGAATGTCATGGAAGCGGACGGTCACAACATAGATGCCATAATTGATGCCTGTGACAAGGCCGACAAGGCCGACAGGCCCTCTTGTGTGATACTCGACACGGTAAAGGGCAAAGGCGTGTCCTTCATGGAAGATAAAGTTGAATTCCACGGCAAGAGTTGCGATTGCGAGCAGAATGAATGTGCCGTACGGGAAATCATGGAGGCCATTGAGAAATGAAGCTGGCACAGCGTAATTATTATGGCAAGGCACTTGAATTCCTGGGGAAGACCCGAGAGGACATCGTAGTGCTGGATGCAGATCTTGCATCATCCACCAAAACATTAGATTTCCTCAAGGCGGCACCGGACAGGTTCATCGAGGTAGGAATAGCCGAGCAGAACATGATAGGCATAGCCTCAGGTCTTGCCGCATCAGGGAAGACTGTGTTCGCTTCCACCTTCGCCGTGTTCGCCACCGGCCGCTGCTGGGAGCAGATAAGGCTCGCTGTGGCATATCCTAAATTGAACGTCAAGATAGTTTCCACTCACTGCGGCATAAGTGTCGGTGCGGACGGAACATCCCATCAGGCGCTGGAGGACATGGCTATCATGCGTGCGCTGCCGAATATGACCGTCATATCCCCTGCTGATGCCTATGAGACGTACGATGCTACGTTGGCGATCGCAGAGAGGGAGGGTCCGTTCTATATGAGGATGGGCCGTTCCGATGTTCCGACGGTAATGCCTGAGGATACGGGATTCACAATCGGGAAGGCGAACGTCCTTGTCGACGGAAGTGACGTTTCGCTGATAGGTACGGGACAGATGGTGCATGCATGCCTGGAAGCGGCGGAGGCCCTGAGGAAGGACGGCATATCCGCAGAGGTCATCAACATGTCAACGATCAAACCGTTGGACACCGCAGCGTTGGGGAAGTCTGTCGGCAGGACAGGCTGTGTGGTCACCGCCGAGGAGCACAGCATAATAGGGGGCCTGGGATCCGCAGTCGCAGAATATATCTCCGAAGAGGGATTTGTACCGATGACAAGAGTGGGGACCAGGGACACATTCGGCGAATCCGGGACCCCGAATGAGCTTTTCAGAAAATACGGGCTGACTGCCGGGGACGTCGCATCAGCCGCCAGGAAGACCATTGCGAAAAAGAGATGAGATAGATGAAGATCTTCATAGACACCGCTAACATTGACCGTATAAAAGAAATCAACAGCTGGGGGATACTGGACGGGGTAACGACCAATCCAAGTCTCATCGCGAAGGAGGGTCTGGACCTCAGGGCCTGCGTGAAGCAGATATCAGAGATAGTTGACGGCCCCATATCTGCCGAGGCGATGTCCATGAAGGCAGATGATATGGTGAAGGAGGGCAGGGAGCTCGCCGCCATCCACGAGAATATCAATGTGAAGCTTCCCATGTGCATAGAGTCCCTTAAAGCCACTAAGAGGCTCTCGGAAGAAGGCATAAAGGTCAACATGACTCTGATCTTCTCATCCCAGCAGGCGCTGTTGGCAGCAAAGGCCGGCGCTGCATTCGTGTCTCCGTTCGTGGGACGTCTGGATGATATAGGGCAGGACGGCACCGATCTTCTGGTGCAGATCATGGATGTGTTCGAGAATTATGATTTCGATACGGAAGTGATCGCAGCCAGCATAAGGCATCCGATGCACGTCTATGCGGCAGCGGCCATAGGTTGTGACATAGCCACGATCCCCTATGACATCCTCACCAAGATGGTATCTCATCCCAAAACCGATGAAGGCATAGCCAAATTCATCGAGGACTACAATAAGTCCAAGAAGTGAGGAGCATATGGCCTCCGCAGCGGTTATCGGAGGAGGCCCCGCCGGCAGCATGGCGGCCAGATTATTGGCCGGGAGATTCGATGTGACCGTCCTCGAGTCCCGCGAGACATCCGGGAGGCCCGTGCAGTGCACAGGGCTGATAACCGAGGAATCGGTCCGTATGTCGGGCATCAGGCCGGACATCCTCAACACAGTCTACGGGGCGAAGGTGCATTTCCCGGGAGGGGGCACGATGTCCGTTCGCTCGGACAGACCGAAAGGCGTTCTGGTCGACAGATATGATTTCGATACGAGAATGGCCGAAGCCGCCAGGGATGCCGGCGCCGTGTACAGGTACTCGGAGAGATACACAGGAGCAGAATTCTTCCCTGATAAAGTGTCAGTCTCCTCTTCCCGGGGGAGATTGGCCGCAGATCTTCTGATAGGGGCGGACGGGCACACGTCATCGGTGCTCAGGGACGCAGGATGCCCTGCACCGCGGTTCGTAAGGGGGATCCAGGTGGACATAAAGCACAGGATGGAGGATCAGGAGATCATGGAGCTCAGGGTGGGCTCGGTCGCTCCGGGGTCCTTCTCATGGGAGATCCCCTTCGGAGACCATACGAGAGTCGGTCTCTGCACAAGATGGTCCGCAGGCCCCCCGTCCGATCATCTCAACAGACTGCTCGTGAAGGCCGGTCTGGATGGGAAGGAGATAATATCCAAGGTCTCCGGGAAGATCCCCATAGGGGGAGTGGAACGCACTTTCGGTGACAGGATGATGCTGATAGGGGATGCGGCAGGGCAGATCAAGCCCGTGTCCGGGGGCGGTATATATCCGATGCTCAAAGCAGCACCGTACCTTGCATCCGCAGCCTTCAGGGCTGTAGACGAGGGAGACTTCTCATCGAAGAAGCTCTCTGCGTATGAGAAGGGCTGGAAAAGAGAGATAGGCCGGGAGTTAAAGAGAGGTTGTACCATGGTGAAGACCTACCGTAAGATGTCTGATGAGGACCTTGACAGGATGTTCAGAGCGGCGGACACGCCGGAGATGCGCAGCATATTGAATGATATCGATCTCGATGCACCCAGCAAAGTGGTCTTGAAAATGCTCAAACGCCCTGCATTGGCACTCAGATTGGCCCCTGCGGTCGTACGGGCGGTGATCTGATGGACCTGGCCAAGATACCGTCCTCTGAGGCGGCAGAGACCATACCGATGCTCATGGAGGCGGGTCTGGTGAACAGGTCGGCAAAGATCTCCAAGTCCGGAAGCTGGAGGCTGATTCCTATAATCGAGGATGCGGCGCCGAAGATAAGGGAATTGGGGTATGAGGTCGTCGAAGGAGAAGCGCATTCCAGGGCGAGAACCCCGCCTCAGGGGAGGATAAAGTCCGCTCTCTCGAACCTTTCGGATGATGTGCTGTCATCCTTGCCCATGAAATGGGAATACGTCGGGAACATCGTGATAATCAAGCATTTCCCGGGAATGGAAGCCCATGAGAAGGATATAGGGGAAGCATACGCCCGAGAGCTGGGTGCGAAGACCGTCTGTGTTGACATGTCCGGCGTCAGCGGAGAGCTCAGAATCCCTGACATGAAAGTGATATACGGGACGGAAACAGAGGCGGTCCGCAGGGAGAACGGGATACTCTACAGGTTCGATGTGACCAAGGTGATGTTCTCCTCAGGGAACATAGATGAGCGCGAGAGGATGGCCAAACTGGACTGCACAGGAGAGTTCGTGGTGGATATGTTCGCCGGGATAGGGTACTTCACGCTTCCGTTGGCCAAATTCGCCAACCCGGACAGGGTGATATCGATAGAGAAGAACCTGGATTCATTCGAGTACCTCTCATCGAACGTGGATGAGAACGGGGTGGCGGACATAGTCACGCCCGTGCTCGGGGACAATAGGAACATGCATACCGGGGAGCTTGCGGACAGGGTGATCATGGGGTATGTTCAGAAGACCAGGGAGTTCATACCTTATGCTCTGAGGATAATCAAGCCCGGCGGAGTGATCCACTATCATGACACATTCTATGTGAAAGGTCACGAGGAAGAGATACGCAAGGTATTCGAGGAGACTCTCGGAGACCGTAAATTCGAGATATTGGGCATAAGGGAAGTGAAATCCTTCGCTCCCTCTGTCTCTCATTACGTAGCGGACGTAAGGGTGTTCTAGACCTTCTCCCCGGAACCAGTCGCCGTGAGCAGTGTGTTCATCTTATCACGATAGGCCTCTCCGTCAGCCTCCAGGAGGTCCTTGATGAAAGGTATAAGGAAATTCGAGAATTCCAGATCATCCCCGGACATCTTCCACCTTTCCCCGGCCCCCAAGGACATATCGAACGCTCTTGCCATGGCCTTCGACTTATTGTCCCGGGGCACGTTCTTTTCCGTTTCCTCCAGGAGCATCTCCGCACCGCCCACCTTGGCGGCTCTGGCATAAGCGTCAGCCAATTTGGTCATGGGACCGATCCGCTTCCCGAAGTCGGGCAGGCCGCCTATGATGTCCTTGGACACCATGATGCGCCAGGCGCCCGTGAGCGCCTGGGCCGGATTATTCTTGCTCTGATCATCCATGGTATCGGCGATATCCTGGGTCGTGTACGAAGATATGATCTCCTTCCAGTGCTCAGGCCACAGTGCGTTGAGAGCCTCCGAGGCTCTGTCGGACCTTATTATCACGGACTCAGTCTTGCCGGAGAGATAGGCCTTCAGGGCCTCCTTCTCCACATCACTTCCCCTCAGACTCTCCAGGAAGCCGTCGAGATCAGAACCGTGATTTGTACTGCCGGACACGAAAGTCGCAACATCCCCTTTCTTCAGGGTCCCGGCCATGTCCTTGAGCACTGAGGAGATCAGTGCAGAGTCGGTTATCTTCCCCATGGCGTACTCCCTGACCTTCTCCGGAGGTATGGTCTCCCTGCCCTCGCCCCCTGCTGAATGGAATTTATGCCTTACTGACACGTCAAAATCATCCAGGGGGTCTCTGGCGGATATCCGTGATATCAGGGACTGAAGGGTGGAGATGTCCTTGGCGCAGTTCCTGCATATGCTGATCTCCTTGCCGAGGGATTTGACCTCGATGACAAGGGTGCCCTGTCCCTCATGACCGCACGAGAGCTCATCATCCGGGAACTCGTAGGGGGTGTCCCAGAATGCATCGTAAAGATAATCCTCAGGCATATTGGGTGCGTTGGAGCACACAATATCATCGAAGGAGTAGATGTGGAGCTTCTTCTTCCTGGCCATGTCGTTGTACAGCAGGAGCCTGGCCCTGGGGTCGTTGTAATATTGGCAGCCGATCAGCTTATCGTTGCCGACGCTGCCTCTCTTGGCGAAGGAGAAATCCTCGCCGCCTATCTTGGCCGTAGCCAGATATGTGATCTCTCCAGCGGCTCCGAGGGATGCCGTTGCGGCATAAGCCTTCGTTATATCGCATGGTCCGCGCTTGGAAGCTTTGATCAGGGCATCCGGATCATTCTTTATCCCTTCCAGTTTGCTTATCCTGTCGAAAGGCTTGTCGAAGTGGCATTTCCTGCACGTGCCTGCGCACTTAGGTCTCAGAAGGCCCGGATCATCCAGGAGATCCTGGGATTTCTGGAGCAAGTCGCTCTCCAATCTTTTGGGTGCATGCTTAACTCCTCTGAATCTGACCTTCTTTTTAGCCATGCACTCAATAAACCCCTCGTCTGTAATAAAGTATGTGCAGTGAAAAGAGGACAGGGCAGGGGCTCTGTGCTCCGAAGCCCCTCATATCCCTTAACGGATTCGGGAAAAGCCTGATCCCTCTTCACAAACAGATCCTCAGCCGGTGCGGAGGATCCGCCTCCCGCCGTATGACAGATCCTTTCACCGGTTCGGTCAGATAAGGCTTTCTCGGCCCCGGTATAAATCCTATGGGAACTATGCAGACTTCATGGCATCATGGGAAGCGAGGATGAGGGAGCTCATGGCATCACCGCCGTTCTTCAGGAAGGATCTCACATCCCGGGAGGTCGAGCTGTTCACCGAAGCCCTCACTCATGACAGCTATGTGTCAGAGAAGGGAGAGGGCGTCTCATACGAGCGCCTGGAGTTCCTCGGGGATGCGGTGGTCGAGCTGGTGGCATCAGAATATGCGTACAGGCTCGGCGGTGACGAAGGCGAGATGACCGGCGTGAAGCAGGACATCGTTGCGAACAGATGCATATCCTCTGCGGTCCTGAGGAAAGGGATAGACATAGACTCAGCATCCCGAGTCGGGAACGGCCATATGGACAAAAGGACGAAGATACCGGTCCTGGAAGAGAATATGCGGGCGGATATATTCGAGGCGATCGTGGGAGCATTCTATCTGTTGTACGGTTTGGAAGAGGCCGGGCGGCTGGTGCTCGCGGTGACATTCTGACACCTGTATTTTTTCCACGGTTCTTTTATAGGCCGCACTCGATGACGGCTCATGAATATCAGCGACACCGTTGCAGACATAAAGTGCATGAAGATACGCGGTGCCGGGAAGATAGCCAGAGCCGGTGCGGAAGCATTGTCTGATTTCGCAGACGGATACGAAGGGACAGGGATGCAGACCTTCCTGGGGGATCTGGACGAGGCCAAGAAGGCCCTTCTCGGTTCCAGACCCACCGCGGTATCGCTCTGGAACGGAGTGCACTCCACTCTGAGAGGAGTGACTGATGCAAAGGATGTCGGTGAGGCAACAGCGCTGATAAAACTGAATGCGGACAAGTTCATCACGTCGTCCGAGAATGCCGTCAGGGTCATCGGGGAGATAGGTGCCAAGAGAGTGCAGGACGGAGACACCATTCTCACGATATGCAACAGCAGTGCGGCGCTCAGTGTGATGAAGACCGCACACAGGCAGAACAAGCACATCAGTGTGTACGCAACAGAGACACGCCCCTGGAGGCAGGGGATACTTACCGCCAGAGAATTGGATGCCGAGGGCATAGAGACCACGCTGGTTGTGGACAATGCCGTCAGATCGGTGATGAAGAAAGTGAACAAGGTCTTCGTGGGAGCGGACACCGTGACCTCTCACGGATCACTGATCAACAAAGTGGGGACGTCCCACGTGGCTCTTGCGGCCCATGAGGCCAGGGTGCAGTTCTATGTCTGCGCGGAGACCTACAAATTCTCTCCGATGTCCCTCTACGGGGACATGGTCACCATAGAGGAAAGGGACCCGTCGGAAGTGGCAGCACCGGGAGAGCTTCCCGAAACGGTGAGGATATACAATCCGGTGTTCGACAGCACTCCGGCGGCCTATATAGATGCCATAATCACGGAATTGGGGATGATGGGCCCGGGCGCGGTATTCGGGGTCATGACACATCAGTTAGGATATTCAGCTTTGCAACTTTAGAGGATTGATAAGATGAAACAGAAGAATTACACATATCTGCATTTGAATGAGAACCTTGATCCGGACGAATACGTCATCTGCGATTACAATGTCACGACCGACCTTCCGATGGAGGAGGCCGCCGATTCCATAGCCGCAGAGCAGTCCACCGGCACATGGACGGAGATCTCAACGCTGAAGAGCGGCATCATGGAGAAATACGGAGCGCGCGTGACGAAGATCAACGGAAACAGGATCACAGTGGCCTTCCCCAATGATGATTTCAGCATAGATGTGGGCGGAGTGCCTCAGATCCTGAGCGTGATCGCAGGGAACCTCTTCGGACTGGAGGCCCTGAAGAAGGTGAGATTGGAGGACGTGAGGTTCCCCAAGAGCATACTGGAGCAATTCCCCGGACCTAAGCACGGTGCGGACGGGCTCAAGGACATTCTGAAGAGGAAGGACAAGCCGTTGGTGGGCACGATAATCAAACCGAAGATAGGTCTGTCGCCCAAGGAAATGGCTGATTATGTCTACGAGTCCGGCATGGGGGGTCTGACCAACAGCAAGGATGACGAAACCCTTACGAATCAGAAGTTCTGTCCGATTGAGGACAGGACCGTCGCGATAGCCGAGGCCCTGGATAAGCTGGAACAACAGGGGATCCACATGGTCCATGCGATAAATATCAGCACGGGCGGCCACCGTATTCTGGAGGCTGCGGACAAGGTGCAGGCAGCAGGGGCCAAGCAGATCATGGTCGACATAATAACGTGCGGTTTCTCTGCCGTTCAGGCTCTTGCCGAGGACCCCTCGGTAAAGGTCCCCATACATGTTCATAGGACCATGCACGGAGCCATGACCCGCGATAAGAACCACGGCATAGCGATGCTGCCGATCGCCAAGATGTCACGTATGTGCGGAGGTGATGCTTTGCACATAGGGACTCTCGGTGTCGGCAAGATGTCCGGGGACGCAAGCGGGGACATGGACAATCTGAGAGCATGTCTTGATGAGGACGTGCCGTACAGGAAGGTCATGCCGGTCTGCTCCGGCGGGGTCTACCCGGGAATGATAGGCAAGCTTGTGGAGAAGTCGGGATTCACGGTGCAGATCCAGGCCGGAGGGGCCGTGGCAGGTCATCCCGGAGGAGTGAGGAAAGGGGCCATGGCAATGAGCCAGGCCGTGGATGCCGCATATGAGAAAATACCTGCAGACGTATATGCGAAGACTCATGAGGAACTTAAGGCAGCATTGGAAAAGTGGGGAATGAAATGAAATTCAAGGTAAAGTTCTACAATGTGGACTCTTCAGAGCCGATAGTCATACTGCATGATGACGACTGCATCGAACTGGGCGTCAAGGAGATGGACCGTGTCCGCATAGACGGCAGGAACAGATCCACCGTTACGCTGGTCAGCAAATCTGATACGGTCGTCAAGAAGGGGTCAGTCCTCATGTCGTCTGATGTGATGGCCAAGATCGGCGTCAAGGACGCTGACGAGGTGAACATCGAGAATTCTCCCAAACCGGAATCCGTCAGAAGCATAAGAAGCAAGATGGACAATGAGAAGCTCAGTTCCACCGAGATATATGATATAGTCAAAGACATCGCCGAATCGAAGCTGTCGAAGATAGAGATATCCGCCTGGCTCACGGCGCTTTACATCAATGGCATGGACGTCGAGGAGATCGCTGATTTCACCAACGCCATGGTTGACACCGGGGACCGCCTGGTCTTCGACCGTCAGCCTGTGTTCGACTTCCACAGCCTGGGCGGCGTTCCCGGTAACAAGGTGACCCCCATAGTGGTATCGATAGTCGCCGCGGCAGGCTTGATGATCCCTAAGACGTCCTCAAGGGCGATAAGCAGCGCTTCCGGGACATCTGATTTCGTAGAGACGTTCTGCAATGTGGAGCTGTCGGCGGCCCGCATAAAGGAGGTCGCAGAGAGTGTCGGAGGGACCTTCGCATGGGGAGGAGCGATGAACATAGCTCCGGTGGACGATATGGTGATACGCATCGAGTATCCTTTGGGCATCAATCCGAGAGCGCAGATGCTGGCATCCATAATGAGCAAGAAGATCGCCATAGGCGCCACCCACCTGCTGGTGGACATCCCGATGGGATCCGGCACCAAGGTCAGGACCATCGAAGAGGCCAGGGCCTATGTCAGGGACTTCATGGATCTGGGCCGCAGACTTGACATACAGGTCGAATGTGCCATAACATATGCTGACCAGCCTGTCGGATCGGCCATAGGCCCCAATCTGGAGGCAAGGGAGTGCATAAGGATCCTGGAAGGGGAGAAGCACCCGTCCAGCGTGATCGAGAAAGCATGCGACCTGGCAGGCGTAATGCTGGAGATGGGAGGCATACCTTACGGAGGGGAGGAAGCGAGACGCATACTCTCATCCGGAGAGGCCCATAAGAAGTTCATGGAGATCGTGGTGGCCCAGGGCGGCAACCCAGATCTCAAATCTGATGACCTGAAGCCGGGCAAATTCTATCACGAGATAGTGACCACCAAGTCCGGGTATGTGCACACTGTTCACAACAAGATACTGGTGGCCATAGCCAGAGCGGCCGGGTCCCCTACGGATAAGGGCGCGGGAATACTGGTTCACAGGAAGAAGGGCCAGAGGGCTGAGAAAGGAGATGTTCTCTTCACCATATATGCGGACAATGAGGCGAAAGGTCTGAGAGCCAAAGAGCTGGCTATGCGCAATCCGCCTCTTCAGATCGAGGGGATGCTGATAGAGCGGGGATCAAGTTCGATAAGGTGATCGTTTCGTGCTGATAATAAGTGAGAGGATAAACGGACTCTTCAAGTCCATAGGCAACGCCATAGACTCCCGGAATGAGAAGGTGATAAAGGAGGCTGCTCTCAGGCAGATAGAGTGCGGTGCGAATGCTCTTGATATCAATGTCGGACCCGGAAGAGGCTGCTACAGCCCCGATACCATGAAATGGTTGGTGGAGACCGTTCAGTCGGTCACGGACCTGCCGCTGTGCATCGATTCCCCCGGGATCAAGACATTGGAAGCTGGTCTGGCGGCATCGAACAATCCCACGATAATCAACTCCACCACGGCCGAGGCTGAGAAGATGGGGGCGCTGTTCCCTCTTGCCGCAGAGTACGGGTCAGACATAATATGCCTGACAATGGATGAGAAAGGAGTGCCTAACGATGCGGACAGCCGCGGCGAGATGGCCATGCTCATGATAACCACGGCCATGGAATACGGCGTCATGCCGGAGAGCATACTCCTGGACCCCCTGGTTCTCCCCGTATCCGCGGGCCAGGATCAGGCGGTCAAGGTCATCGAATCGATAAGGATGTTCCAGATGCTGAATGACCCGCCCATAAGGACGGTCGTGGGACTGAGCAACATATCCAACGGAGCCACAGGCAGATCATTGATAAACCGAACGTATCTGGCTATGCTCATGGGGGCAGGTCTGTCGGCAGCCATATTGGATCCGGAGGATTCGGATCTCATGGATGTCGTGAAAACATCGGATATGCTGATGGACCGCAAGCTCTATTGCAGCGACTATCTCAGAGGCTAGGTCTCAGCCCCGTCATCTCGATGAGCCGCCCCACGCTGTCGTACCAGTTGATCGGCATTATATGCACTCCGGCGACGCCCTTCTGAGATGAGACGTGCTCTATCGTCTCAGCAGCAATCCTCAGGCCCTCGGCGGCGGGGTCCGCCGCAGAGGACAATCTCTCGATAACGCTGTCCGGAACACATGTGCCAGGCACATTGTCGATCATGAATTTGGCCGCTCTGACCGTCTTCAGCGGGATTATCCCGACGATAATCCCTGCCTTCTTGTGGATGTTCAGCCTCCTGGCATCCTCCATCCATTCATCGAACCTGTCCAGATCGAATACCGCCTGGGTCTGGAAGAATTCAGATCCTGCCGCCAGCTTGTTCATCGTCCTGAGCATGTGCATTCTCGGCGGTGTCCCGAAAGGGTTCGTTGCGGCGCCTATGCACAGCCGGGGAGGATTCTTTATCTCGTCGCCGCCCCAGAGACGTCCCTCGTCCGTCATCTTCCTGAAGATCATTATCTGCTGAGTGCTGTCCACGTCAAAGACGTTCTTGGCATCCGGCTGGTTCCCGAAGGACTGGTGGTCGCCTGATAAGCACAGTATGTTCCTGATGCCCAGAGCATGAGCCCCCAGGACATCGGACTGCATTGCGATCCTGTTCCGGTCCCTGCATACGATCTGCATTATCGGCTCCATTCCCATGCGCAGGCACATGACGCTGCCGGCAAGACTGGAGAGCCTGACCATCGCAGTCTGGTTATCAGTGACGTTGTAAGCATCTGCGAAGCCCTTCATCTTCTCAGCTCTGGCTATGAAATCCTCTGCAGAGGCGGACTTCGGCGGTGCGATCTCTGCGGTGACGATGAACTCCCCTCTCGAGAGTTTCTCCTTCAGGACGCTCGTGCCTTCCAAGATCTCACTCCTTGCTCTTCACGGTCCTGACGCCGCCGCTGTGGCTTCTGGACCAGTCCTTGGGCGGTACGGGCTCAGGAATCTCCGGCAATTCGCCGCGCCCTTCGAGTATCGTATAGACCTGATACCATGCGCAGTCCGTTTCAGGATACAGCTCGCATTTGCCGTTCACGGACCCGCCGCACGGACCGTTCTGAAGACCTTTGGCACATCGTGCCAGCGTGCATATCCCTGCGGTAGTGTCTATGGTGCATTTGCCGCACCCCATGCATTTCTCTTTGAAAACGCCCTTCTTCTCGGGAGCGCCCATGTTCGATGTGTTGATACCGGGGATGATTCTTCTCTCCGGGAATGTCTCGGACATACTCTGCGCTCCGACCCCGCACCCCAAGGATACGACAGCGTCGGAATTCCGTACATCAGCGGCGATCTCCTTTGTGAATTTCTTCTCGCACTGCCTTTTCAGCGTGAGTCCTTTGATGCTCCACCCCAGTTTCTCCCTGCGGGAATGGGCTGACAGATCGTGAACGAGGTCCCGCACCTCTTCTTTGCCGCCGGCCAGGGAGACGGTCATACAGGAATCGCACCCCACCACGAGTATGCGTATCCCCTCCCGGTCCCCGAGGGAGCTGATTATCTCCTGTATCGGTTTCTGCTCACCTATTATCATGCGGCCTCACGCGGATAAGTAAGGTCACCAGGTTAAAATATCTATCAGGAACTACTGAATGATTGTTCGCCGAAGGCATTGTTTAAGTCGGCGGATCGGGATTGGGACGGCATGAGGGCGCTTTGCGTAACAGTCGATTTTGACAGGGACGTGAATCGGGCCGTGCCCGGCAGAAGGGAAGCGGTCTGCGGGGATGATATGTGCAAAAGGTACGTTTCATCAGAGGAGGGTGTTTCCCTGCTCTCTGAGCTTTTGGACGATCTCAACGTGCGAGGCACATTCTTTGCCGAGGCATCCACCCTGAAGTGTGTGGGAGCATCGTCCGTGTCAGGGCACGAAGTGGCTCTGCACGGATATGATCACGAGGATTTCACGGGTTGCACCTCCGGTATACCTCTGGGGGAGGACGAGATCAGGGAAATAATGGAACGTTCGGTGAATGTTGTGAAGGACCTCACCGGCACTGCTCCCAGGGGCTTCAGGGCCCCGTACATGAAGGCTCATGAGCCGCTGATGAATCTGCTGAAGGAGTACGGCATAACCTATGATTCATCCGAATACGCGAATCTGGGCAGATCCATGATGCCGTATCGCAAGTGGGGGATCACGGAGATCCCGGTGCCCAAAGGGAAGGATGCATCCGGCAGAACCATAGCGGCATATCTGTGGCCGATGCATGAAGGTGACAGGGCCCCTGCGGAATATGCTGAGATGGCCTCTGCTATGGAGGAAGGTGTCTTTGTGATAGCCACTCACACGTGGCACATGGTGGAATCCAGGAAGAGGGGCAGGATGAACGGGGCTGACCGCGAGAGCAACCTGAGCAATGTGAGGGAAGTGATAGGGTCCCTGATCGATATGGGCTACGAGCCGGTGACAATGGAGCAGGCAAGAGGGAGATTCTCGCCCGGGCCCGACTCGGGCTGATCGGCAGAGCGGTGTCCCTTCATATTCCTCTCCGTACAGACTTCCTTCGCGAATCTTCGCTGTGAACATAACCCGACAGGGATCCGTACGGAATGGGGCGGGGAGCACACCGGGGAAAAATCCTGAGCGATACACTATAAGCGGACACCTCATTGATTATCCGTCAAGGGTTGTTATGAGGGGGATTCGAAACGAAAGAGTTGATTCCTAAAGAAAGAGAAACTATTTTATTGGAGGGCGGGACCCCCGACAGGGTCCCGATATGGCAGATAAACGGCATTGTGGCGGCCCACTATTTCGGTTATGCATGGAACGCCGTGAGGGGTGATGCCAAATTGTCAGTCGATCTGATGAGAAGGTTCACCAGGCTGTCCGGCACAGATATAATGGCCCCCGGTGTGATCGAGACGAATGCCATGATCCTGGACCTTCCGGGGACGGGGGTGAAGTTTCAGGATGATAATTATCTGAACGTGACGTCCCATTATTTCGCTGGCGCAGAGGATGTGGAGAGTAAGGAGCTCTACGATCCCTCTGACCCGAAGGAGGCGAAGAACCTGTGGAAATACCACCTGGATAAGATAGCTCTCATGGCCGAGATCGAGGATGAATTCAGCGTGAATAATACGTCATGGGGCGTTTTCACTGCCGCAGGACTGCTGAGAGACGTCGAGACTCTGATGATGGACATCATGATGGAGCCGGACATCGCCCACAAGGTCGTGGACAGGGCGACAGTGCTGGTGGACGAAGTCGTACGCGCAGGGATGGAAACGGGATGTGACAATGTGCATCTGACAGATCCGATGGGCTCCGGTTCGCTGATACCGGGCGAGACCTTCGAGGAGTATGCCTCGCCGCATCTGAAGAGGATGATAGCAGGATATAAGAAAGACTACAATGCCCCGACCTACCTGATCTGCGGAGACTCCGTGCCCGATACCGAATCACTGAGCGAGCTGGGAATGGCTCTGTTCGCCTTCTATCCGAATGACAACGTGACCGAGTTGAGGAAGAGGTTCGGGACAAAGACAATACTCGCAGGGAATCTGGACCCTTTGAACGTCATATGGAGGGGAACGCCTGAATCCGTGATGAGGGCATCGAAGAAGTGCCTGGAGGATGCCCGGGGCACAAGATTCGTTTTGGCCACCGGGGGCGAGACGCCGAGGGACACTTCACTGGAGAACCTCCGGGCGATGCTCGCAGCCTCGAAGAAGTATTCCGATCCCTGATTGAGACCCCTATTTCAAAAAGGGACTTCTTTTCCATTGCTTTTTACGGACCCGTTGCAGGACCGCTGCCGTTTTCTGCGGCCTGCCTTTGCGCCAACTAATTAAATAGCTCCCGCATATGCGCATTGTTACATATGCCACCGACGGCGGATTTGATAAAAGGCAAGGACATTTCGTCAGAAATATATTCAGAGCTCTCAGAGAGGATAACGCATCTCAGGACGAAGGGCGTAACGCCGGGGTTGGCCGTCATACTGGTGGGAGACGATCCCGCTTCCCAGGTGTACGTCAGGAACAAAGCTCTCAAATGCGAGGAGCTGGGCATGCATTCACTTACCGTGAGGATGCCCGAAACTGTGACGGAAGCCGAGCTCCTGGGCAAAATAGATGATCTGAACAAGGACCCGTCCGTGCACGGGTTCATAGTGCAGCTGCCTCTGCCGAAGCATATAGATGAGGACAAGGTAATAGACGCCATCGATCCCAGGAAGGACGTCGACGGATTCCATCCGGTCAATGTGGGCAACATGCTCATCGGCAAGCCGGGATTCCTGCCGGCAACCCCCGCGGGAGTCCAGCAGATGCTGGTGCGTTCCGGCGTGGAGACGTCCGGGAAACATGTGGTGGTAGTGGGCAGGAGCAACATAGTGGGCAAGCCCATGGCGGCACTGATGGTGCAGAAGGCCGAAGGAGCGGACTCCACAGTCACGGTGGTTCATTCCCGCACTAAGAATCTGCCCGATATCACGAGACAGGCGGATATACTGATCGTGGCCATAGGAAGACCGCACTTCGTCACGGCGGATATGGTGAAGGAAGGCGCCGTGGTCATAGATGTGGGCACCAACAGAGTGGAGGATCCGTCAAGCCCCAAGGGCAGCAGGCTTGTGGGCGACGTGGATTTCGAGGGGGTCAAGGAGAAGGCCCTTAAGATAACGCCCGTGCCCGGAGGCGTGGGACCGATGACGATATGCATGCTGATGGCCAATACCGTGGCCGCGGCCGAGAATTCAATTCAGCAACCAAAAGGTGAGAAAAGATGAGAGAATGTGAGGATCACGGATACTTCCGGGAGGATGTATGTCCTGTTTGCGGAGAGGAAGGCAGATTCATAATGAACGATTTCGAGACTGAAAGGCTCGGAAGGTCCCTGGCAGGTATATTGAGGCACGGCAGGTTCGAGCTCACCATGGACGATCAGGGATTCGTGGATATGAGAGATATTGTCGGTGTCATCAAGGAGAACAATCCCCGGATGCACTGGCTGAGGCCGCATCACATCATAGCTCTCGTGGATACGGACCCCAAGGGAAGATACCAGGTATCCGGAAATGTGGTAAAAGCGACCTACGGACACACGATAGACCTGGATATGACGCTCAACACTGAGAACGTACCCGATCATCTGTACTATCCGACGGCTCCGGAAGAAACAGATCTCATCCTTGAATCGGGCCTGTATCCGTCGGACAGGGCCATGGTGCACCTGTCACTGACATATCAGGATGCCTTCAACGCAGGATCGGTGCGCGTGGAGCAGCCGGTCATATTGGAGATAGATGTCAATGCCTGCTTCGACGCAGGATATGACATCGGGAAGGCCGCGAAGACAGTGTTCCTCTGCAGGCATGTCCCCCCGGAATGCCTCAGGATAATTTACGAAGAAGAGACAGAGTGATATCATGCCCACGATCAGGACTCCCGAAGAGGTCAGGAAGAAGTTCGGCCCTCTCTTCTGTAAAAGATACATTACCCTAGTCGATGAGAAGAACGGGATCGCTCAGATCCTAGAGGACTGCACCGCCCGAGGCCCCATCGAATGGGACATCGTCAACAGGAAGCGCACGGGCGGTGTCATCAAGGACATAAAGGTGACGGGAACATCCATGGCGATGGATGTTGATATAGGGGAGAAGAAGCTGAGCTTCGGCCCGGCATCCGCCAAGTGCGGCGCCCAGGGCCTGAAATCTCTTAAGATCGACGGGGACAGGGTCACATCTCACTGGGTCGGTCTGGCCGGAGCGTCCGTGGGAGTGGGCGCATGCATACCGCAGGCGCCCAGCGTCATAGAGACGATATATCCTGACGATTTCAAGATAGGCGGTGCCAACAAAGCAGAAGTGCAGATAGTCACGCACAAGATGATCAGAGTGATAATCGGATTGGACGATACGGACACGCCTGAAGAGGGAGCAACATGGGTCGTGACGATGAAGATGAGCAAAGAGTGCCCCTACGGGGAGTTCCTTGAGCATAAGATCATCCAGTTGAATCCGGAGGCACCTAATAAGACAACCAATTGCTGTTCCACCGCCATATCCTATGCCGTCAGAGAAGAGGACAAGGATAAACTGATAGGGTATGCGAAGGAGTTCTTCACCAAAGAGTCAGTATCCGATGATACGGTGATGACTGTGTACGAAGGTCTCAGGATACCGGACGAACTGCAGGACTGGAGCTGGAAGGCCAAAAGCATCCTCTATACCGAGAAGGAAGCCGTGGACATAGCGGCAAGGAACGGGGTCAGGACCTATGGTCTGAAGAAGGGCACGAAAGGGATCATAGGCGCCGTTGCGGCCATAGGCTGCTTCGACATGGGCCTTAGGTCTGCGGGGCTGCCAGAGGATTTCGATTGAGATGAAGATCCCGGGAATAATCACCAATAAGGCCTACGACAAGTACGAGGACAAGCTCGAATCAGAGGTCTTGGAAGGGAAGATCCCGGAACACATAGCGATAATAATGGACGGCAACCGCCGATATGCCGCAGAGGTCCTGAAGAGCGATGAGAAAGAAGGCCACATGAAGGGCAAGGATAAATTGGAAGAAGTCCTGGAATGGTGCCAGAGGGTGAATGTCAAGACCTTGTCCGTTTACGCATTCTCCACTGAGAACTTCTCCCGTGAGGCGGATGAAGTGAAATTCCTCTTCAATCTGATGGAGGAGACGATAATGCATTTTGCCGATGATGAGAAGACCCATGAGAACAAGGTCCGGCTCAGGATAATCGGCGAGAAGGAGATGTTCCCGGACAGCTTCAGGATCGCAGTCGCCTATGCGGAGGACAGGACGAAGGATTATTCGGATTTCTCTCTCAACATAGCCGTTGCATACGGCGGAAGGCAGGAGATCGTCAAGGCGGTCAGGGAGATCGGCAAAGATATCCGCGACGGCAAAATGGACGTTAATGATATAGACGAGTTGACAATATCCCAGCACATGTACACGTATGAGCTTCCGGATCCGGATCTGATGCTCAGGACCTCCGGAGAGCTCAGGATATCCAATTTCCTGCTGTGGCAGATGGCATATTCCGAGCTCTATTTCGCCGACGTGTACTGGCCCGGATTCAGATACATAGATTTCCTCAGGGCCATAAGATCATATCAACAGCGGAAAAGACGTTACGGGAAGTGAACGATGGCAAGCTCAGACATAGTATTTTTACACGCACCTACGGTATACGATTTCAGAAAGAAGCCCATATTCTACGGGCCCGTGAGCGATGTGGTGCCCTCGTCCCCCGTCTTCGAGATGTACCCCCTGGGGTTCATGACGATGTCGTCGCATCTGGAGGAAGCAGGATTCCGCACCAGGATAGTGAATCTCGCGGTGCAGATGCTGCAGGACGAGAAATTCGATGTGGAGAAGCGTATAAGATCCCTTGATGCTGATGTTTATGCGATAGATCTGCACTGGCTGCCCCATGCGCACGGCGCTTTGGAGATAGCCAAGATCGTCAAGAAATACCATCCGGACTCAATAGTCGAGTTCGGAGGATTCTCTTCTTCCTATTTCTGTGATGAGCTGATCATGAGGCCGGAAGTGGACATGGTCATGCGCGGCGATTCCACGGAGATACCGCACGTGGAGATGATGCGCGCAATCGAGAAAGGCGGTGACCTTTCCCTGGTGCCAAACCTCATGTGGAAGGACAAGAGCGGCAAGGTTCACAAGAACCCCATGTCCTACGTGCCGGACTCGATCGACGATGTGATATTCGACTACGGCACCATGATAAAGAACACTCTCAGGCACAGGGACATAAAAGGCGCCCTGCCGTGGCTGAATTGGGACAAGAACCCCCTCACGTCAGTGTTCACGGTCAGAGGATGCAGCTTCAACTGCTCCGAATGCGGAGGCTCGCATTCCGCCAATAAGAACTTCCTGTGCAGGAGCAAGCCCGCCTTCAGATCCCCTGAGAAGCTGGTGGAGGACATCTGCGCTATACAGGATTATCTGAAAGCGCCCATATTTATCATAGGCGACCTCAGACAGGGGGGTAAGGACTATGCCCCCCGCTTCTTCTCGGAAGCGAAGCGCCAGGGCGTCAAGAACCACATCGGATTGGAGATGTTCAAACCCGGTAACAAGGAGTTCTTCTCCGGATTGGAGAGCAGCATAGGGGGGTACACCATGGAGTTCTCCCCCGATTCTCATGACGAGGCCGTGAGGGCTGCGCTGGGCAAGGACTATGATAACGCCGCCATCGAGAAGACCCTTACCGCGGCCTTCGAGAATGGGTGCCAGCGTTTCGATCTGTTCTACATGACAGGTCTGCCGCAGCAGACCCGGGAATCCGCGATATACAGTGCCAGTGCGGCAAAGAAACTCTGGGAGACCGTGGGTCCTGAGAAACGGCTCTATATCTACAATGCACCGTTCGCTCCCTTTGTGGATCCGGGCAGCAAGATATTCGAGGATCCGGAGAAATGGGGATACAGGATGTTCGCACGGACCCTTGAGGAGCACAGGGCGCTCCTGGACAATCCGTCATGGAAGCAGGTCCTGTCCTACGAAACGATCTGGATGGACAAGGATGCGATCGCCGAAGCATCCTATGATGCCGCGCAGGTACTGACGGATATCGAGTTCTCCGTGGGCCGCATAGACAAGGAGGTGTATGACTTCAGATCCGAGAGGACCGGGACGGCCAGGGATCTGATGCACAGGATCGACGGCATCATGAAGATCCCCGATCCCGAAGAGCGGGATGCAAAGCTTTGGGAAGTGAAAGCGGACGGTGAGAGGATCATGCTCTCCACTGTATGCAACAAGAAGGATCTGGATTGGAAGACCGGATCCATATGGACGAATGCGCCCAGAGTGGTATCGGGACTTCTGAAATCCACATTAAGCAGAGGCAGGCGCAGTCAATCTGTTAATGTAGCAGATTAAATGGCTGTCATTCCCTGCTCATCTTCTCTGATTTCCGGGCGGAGGCAACGACTGCATCGCTGATATGCTTCTTCACCAGTCCTTCCTCTAAGACCCTGACTCCCTCGATGGTGGTTCCGCCGGGAGAACAGACATTTGTCTTGAGGGTGTCCGGTTCCTCTCCTGTGCCGAGAACGGTCCTGGCCGCACCCTCAGCAGTCAGTGCCGCAAGTTCCAGTGCGAATTCCCTGGATAAACCCATTCTGACCCCTCCGTCAGCCAGAGCGTCTATTACCATGAACACGAACGCAGGTGAGCTACCGCTCAGACCGGATACGGCATCCATATCCTTCTCCTCTATCCTGAATGCGCGCCCCATGGATTCCAGGATCATTCTCACAGCGCTTTCATCATCAGAATCGGTCTCGGCTCCCATGGTGTAGCAGGATACTCCCGACATAACGGCGCTGCACAGATTGGGCATCACCCTCACAATTCTTGCATCTGGCACATATGATTTTAATGTAGATATCCTGAGGCCTGCAACCACGCTTACCAAGAGGTGGCCGCTGTTTATTCTGACGGCTGCATCAGAAAGCACATCCCTGACATGCACAGGTTTGACTGCCAGTACCAGGATGTCCGCCTCTTTGGCCACGTCCGCAGGGCCATTGCATCCAATCACGCCGTATTCGGAGGTGACCTTGGCACATGAAACGGGATTGCTGGTGCATACCGATATGTCAGCCGGCGGGACCCCGTGGTCTATCAATCCCCTTATCATGGCCTTCGCCATCTTTCCAGCGCCTATGAATCCGATCCTCATTTTCCAGGACACATCCTTCGAAGCGCACAGGGCAATCCGTCGATATAACCCTTAAGCATAGCCACAGGGCGGTTGTGTTCCTTTATTTTCCTCTTTTCCCTTCTTCGCGCATGCCCTAACCTTTAATACTTACAGGGCATCACCGAAACCCAATGTCACTAGTTGTGAGTTACATACCCTTGGTGGTCTTGGCCCTTCTTGCGTTGGGCTTTGCACCATTGGCATGGTGGATGTCTAGGTTCCTTAGGCCCAAAAAACCCACGGCATGGAAGCAGATGACGTATGAATGCGGTTCCGAGCCAATAGGCGAGGCCAACGTCCAGTTCAGATTCCAGTATTATTCCTTCGGAATCATTTTCCTGATTTTTGATCTGGTCGCTACGTTCCTCCTTATCTGGGCTGTCGCATTCGGCGCCCTTTCTAACACCGCGATCCTGTGGGGTCTCGTGTTCATGTTGCTTCTCTTTGTGGGTGTGGCCTACGCTCTTAAACGGGAGGAAACCATATGGATATGAGCCTGTATCCCCACGCCGTAGCGATGAGTGTAGATGAGTTCATGAGCTGGTCCAATGCGACCATAAATGAACTGCTGTCCGCAGGGACGAAGAGAGCCGTTGACAGGCTCACCGGACCTGTTTGGTCATGGGCGATGAGAAATTCGATTCATCCTCTGCACTTCGGACTCGCATGTTGCGCTATTGAGATGGCCGCGGCGTCCGCACCTAAATTCGATGCGGAGAGGCTGGGTATAATCTACCGTTCCTCGCCGAGGCAGACAGACATTCTCCTGATAAACGGGTGGATCTCCGATAAGATCCGTCCGAACCTCAGGCGTCTTTATGAGCAGATCCCCAATCCCAAATGGGTCGTAGCCATGGGCGAATGTGCCATTTCCGGCGGGCCCTGGTATGATTCGTACAGCATCGTACAGGGAATAGATCAGATTGTGCCAGCAGATGTGTACATCCCCGGATGTCCCATCAAACCCGATGCGATGATCGACGGATTCATGCTTCTGCAGAAGAAGATAGACGCCTACTTCAAGAGAGGCGTATTCCTGGAGGACTGAGCATGCCGGACGATGCGATGATAGAGGCACCGACAAGAACGGATGCCGAAGCGCTGATTAAAGGCAAGTTCGGATCGAAAGTGGTCTTCAGAGAGACCACTAAGAAGAACTCCAAAGGCGATAACGAAGGCCGCAGGTTGTACATAGACACGGACAGGGACACCCTTTATGAGCTGTGCCAGTACATCCATGACAGGCTGAATTTCGAGCATATAATCGCTGTTACGGGAGTGGATTGGGTGGATCACATGCAGACCGTCTACCATATTGTGAACTATCTCACAGCGATGGTCATAGAGGTCACTGTTGACATACCCAATGACGACCCCCATGTAAGGAGCGTTACCGATATATGGGAAGGTGCCAACTGGCATGAGAGGGAGACTTATGAGCTCTTCGGGATAATATTCGACAACCATCCCAAACTGGAGAGGCTGCTGACGCCCAAGAGCTACGAATTCTATCCTTTCAGGAAATCTTACAAACTTAGGGGGCAACCAGATGAGTGAGTTGAGCAGGACCGGATATCAAACGGATAAGATGTGGGTCACAATGGGTCCGCAGCACCCGTTCTCTCACGGACTTTGGACCCTCAGGGTCAAAGTTGACGGAGAGTACATCCTCGATGCAGAACCGGAGGTCGGATATCTGCACCGCGGATGGGAGAAAGAGTGCGAGAACAGAACATATGCTAAGATCATCCCGATGGCGGACCGTCTGTGCTATTCTGCTTCCATGACCTGGTCTCACCTTTACTGTAAGGTGGCGGAGGAGGCGCTCGATGTAGAGTTGCCGGAGAGAGCCCAGTATCTCAGAGTCATAGCAGATGAGATATGCCGTATACAGTCCCACCTGATGTGGCTGGCGGCGCTCGGTACCGATCTGGGCAGCCTGACGATCTTCCTGTGGTGTCTGAGAGAGAGGGAATTCTTCCTTGACCTTAACGTGAGATTGTGCGGACAAAGACTCACAACTAACTATCCGCGCATCGGAGGTGTCAGGAATGATATGCCATACTATTTCGAGAGGGACTGTATGAGAGTCGTCACCCGTTTCGAGAAAGCTCTCTGGGACATCATCAATCTGACAGACGAATCAACGGTGTTCGTGAACAGGTTGAAAGGGATATCATACCTTACGAGAAAACAGGTGGCCAACCTCGGGATAACAGGTCCGGCCATGAGAGGATGCGGAGTCGACTACGATATCCGCCGTGATGACCCCTATGCAGCCTATGACAAACTGGATTTCGAGGTCCCAGTCCTGAAGGAAGGGGATGCATATGCCAGGTACATGGTCCGCATAGAGGAGATGTTCCAGAGCTGCGAGCTCATAAGGCAGGCGTTCAATGCCCTTCAGAAGATCCCCAAGACCGCTCCGTACCGCTTGAAGGTGTCCAGGAACATCCCGGAAGGGACGCACATGGCGCGCATAGAGGACCCGCGCGGGGACGCTATGATGTATCTGGTGTCTGACGGGACCGGAAGCCCTTACAGGCTCAAGGTCCGCAGCCCGGTGTTTGTGAATGTCTCGGCGTCCAAAGCAATGCTTGAAGGATGCAGAGTTGCGGATATACCCGCGGTAATGGCCATGATCGACATGTGCCTGGGTGAAACAGACAGGTGAGGATATGGGATACGACAGCATACTCAATTGGGTCACATTTGATAACCCTGTGAACAACGCGTTCTACCCCTTCGAGGTCTATAATGTTCCTTATGACATCGGTGCGAAGCTCTGGGAGCTCATAGGCGGCACTCTTGCCTGGCTCATCAACCTTCTTGTGCCCGGCAACGGTGTTTCCACATGGCTGGTCTCTGATGCGGTTGTCAATGCTCTCGCCATCATACTGATGGTGATCGTGATATTCGCAGTGGGCTTCATCATAAATCTGACCATGATCTGGCAGGAGCGTAAGGTCCTCGGAAGAGGCATGGACAGAAGGGGAACCAAGATCGGTCCCTTAGGTTACTTCCAGTGCGTGGGTGACGGTCTTAAGACCTTCATGAAAGAGAATGTGGTGCCCAAGGACGTAGACAAGAAGATCTACTGGTGGGCATTGGCACTTGTTATTGGAACAGGAGTTCTGGCCGCCTGTATGATCCCTCTGTCCGACAGATGGTTCATAATGGACTTCCACGCGGGGATACTGACGATATATGCGCTTTTCGCATTAGCTCCGTTCTTCATACTGGGAGCATCCTGGGCACAGAATAACAAGTACTCCATGATGGCAGGATTCAGAGCGGCTGAGCTGATGATATCTTATGAGATACCGATGCTCTTGCTCATGACCGCAGTCATACTCCAGACCGGCTCGTTCAACATCAACGGCATAGTGAACGCCCAGTCTGAGATGTGGTTCATGATACCGCAGTTTCTGGGTTTCATCACTTTCTTCATCTGCGCTGTGGCAGAGTCCGAACGTGCGCCCTTCGACCTGGCAGAGGCAGAGTCCGAACTGGTCGAAGGATGGCAGACCGAGTACGCCGGAATGAAGTGGGGTCTCATCATGTTGGGAGATTACTTCAGAGGCTACATTTGCTGCGGCCTCATAGTCCTCCTCTATATGGGTGGCTGGCTCCTGCCCGGAATAGGTGGAACAGCGGTTCCGGAACTTGTGTTCCTGGCCAAGATATTCGTGGTGTTCTTCTTCTTCATATTGGCCAGGCTGGCCATACCCCGTGTCAGGATCGATCAGATCCTCAACGCAGGGTGGAAGGTGCTGATGCCGCTGTCTTTGATTAACCTTCTATTGGTCGTTCTGATGCAAACAGGGGGCCTGATCTGATGGCAATGAAGTATTTACACAAATATCCTAAGAAGTTCAGGGGAACAGGAGGGATCAGGCCTATGCTGCAGGCTCTTAAGACGATGGTCAAGACGACCGTCCACAGGCCGGTCACCATAATGTATCCCTATGAGAAAGAATGGATCCCGGATAACTACCGCGGACGTCCCGGGCTCAGGTTCGACAGGTGCATAGGCTGCGGCATATGCGAGAGAGCCTGCCCCACCAAGTGCATAACGATAGTGGAGGTCGAGGACGATGACGGGAAGATCGTAAGAAGGCCCCAGGTCTATGTCGGAAGGTGCATGATGTGCGGATACTGTGCAGAGTACTGCCCGGTTGATGCCATGACCACCACTCCCGACTATGAGCTGGCGGAGTTCACCAGGAAAGACCTGATCTATGATCCCCGCAGGCTGGCCTTCGAGGGTACCACTGAGATGATGGAGGTACACCTGGAGGAGCACCTGCAGTCCAATCTGGACAAGGGCATAGAGAAGCCGACGGCCTTCTTCGACACGGACCGTCCGGTGCTGGACGATAATCTCTGCATCGGATGCTCCAGATGTGCTAAGGTGTGTCCGACAAGCGCTATAGAGATGGTCGTTGTTGGGCAGAACGCCAAAGGCAGGGACATAAAACGTCCTAAGCTCGACAGCACTAAGTGCGTCTGTTGTGAGAGATGTGTGATAGAATGTCCCAAGGACGCACTTGAGATTGAGGAGGTGCTATGATGGGAATAATAGACACGATTTCAGATTGGTTCAACACCGCGGCAGACTTCATAATGACTAACGGGGTCGGATTGGCATTTGTTGTCCTTGCCATCATCGCAATAGTTTCCGCTATTTTGGTGGTGACTTCCGAAGAGACGATGCACAGTGCCTTCTATCTGGCGCTTGTGTTCTTCTGCGTTGGAGCGGCGTATTTCTTCCTGGCGGCGCCTTTGATAGGCATACTCCAGATAATGGTGTACGTCGGAGCGATCACGATGCTGTTCGCCTTCGGTCTGATGCTCACGAGAAGGAGCATGTCTGATGAAAGGGGTGATGGGCTGTGAGCCGCAATAAATTCATAGGGGTTTCCATCGCCCTGCTCGTGGTAATCGCCATGGGGGCAGCCGTGGTCACCTATGACTGGGGATTCGACAACGAGCCCCAGGAGATACCCTTCGAGCCTGCTGACGACGGCACGCTGTCGGTCAACAGCCTCAACTATCAGCTGTTCGAGGAACACGGGGCGCTCCTGCTTGCGCTGGGCATCCTGATGTTCGGAGCACTGATAGGGGCTTCATGCGTGGCAAGAGAGGAGGTTGATGAAGATGATTCAAATTGAGCTCTTCCTTTTGCTGGCAGCCATGCTGTTCGTCATAGGTCTCTACGGAGTACTGACCACGAACAGGGGCATAGTGATGCTCATGAGCATCGAGATAATGTTGAATGCAGGGAACCTTAACCTGATCGCGTTCGCCGCATACTGGGGGGATGCTCTCGGGCAGGTATTCGTTATATTCACACTTGCTATAGCGGCAGCAGAGGTGGCGGTAGGTATCGCCCTTCTGTTGAATGTCTATAAGACGAAGAAGACGACGAAGATCAATGAGATGACAATGTTGAGGTGGTAGATGTGTTACTTGAGTACGTTTGGCTTACGCCTTTGATACCACTCTTATGTTTCATCATAATTGGGTTCCTTGGCACAAAGATGCGCCAGGGCGGAGGATATCTTGCCATATTGGGCGCTCTGATATCGTTCGCGATAGCTCTCGGTGCGACCTACGAATATATAACCGGGGATCTGTACGCAGCGTCCCAGCCGTTCATACAGAGCATGCACTGGCTCACTATAGGCACCCACGAGATAAACTTCGGAGTGTACATAGACAGCCTGTCATGCATCATGATGCTGTTCGCTTCGTTCATCTCCCTGATGATCTTCATCTATTCCGTCGGCTATATGGGCGAGGAAGAGGGGAGAAGGCGCAGATACTATGCGGAGGTCTCCCTGTTCCTCGTCGGAATGATGGGCCTTGTCATCTCGAACAACTATCTGATGATGTTCGTGTTCTGGGAGGTAATGGGCCTCTGTTCCTATCTGCTGATCGGATTCTGGAGCTTCAATCACGCCAAAGGGGATGTAGCCTCTGAAGAGGCCGCTTCCGCAGCCAAGAAGGCATTCTTAGTGACCCGTCTGGGTGACGTCTGTCTTATGACAGGGCTGTTCCTGCTCCTTCATGCGTTTGGCAGCCTGGATTACACTGTTGTGTTCGCACAGGGCAACATAGCATCCGTGGATGCGACGGTCCTTACCGCAGCCACCCTGCTCATATTCGCAGGCGCTGTAGGTAAGAGCGCTCAGTTCCCGCTGCATGACTGGCTCCCGGATGCGATGGCAGGTCCGACGACGGTTTCCGCTTTGATCCACGCAGCAACAATGGTCAAGGGCGGGGTGTATCTCGTAGCGAGGTCCTACCCCATCTTCATCCAGAATGCTGACGTGATGCTGGTGGTAGCGATAATCGGAGGATTCACAGCTGTATTCGCTGCATCCATGGCCCTCAATAACATGAATATAAAGAGGGTCCTGGCGTACTCCACGCTCTCTCAGCTGGGATATATGTTCCTGGGTCTGGGGGCGGGCGGATACCTCATGGCGATCGGCGTGCAGAACGGGGATACTGAGCTCATAGCGCTCGGTGCTCTCGGCTACGTCGCGGGCATATTCCACATGCTGAACCATGCCTTCTTCAAAGGGCTGCTGTTCCTCGGCTCCGGCTCGGTGATTCATTCCACCGGAACGGAGGATATGCGCGAGATGGGCGGATTAGGCAAGAAGATGAAGATAACATCCTTTACGATGCTGATAGGTTCATTATCTATCGCAGGATTCCCGCTGCTCAGCGGATTCTGGTCCAAGGACCTGATCCTTGAAGTGGCATTCGCACCTGCACAGCACGGTCTGGGTGCAGAATGGACCTTCACGGTTCTCTTCATCCTCGGAATTGTGACGGCATTCATGACGGCGTTCTATATGTTCCGCATGTGGTTCATGACATTCGGCGGCAGGGAGGGAAAGGCTACAAGCAGCTCTCACGGAGAGTCCCCGAAGTCCATGACCGCTCCGCTGATCGTCCTCTCAGTGTTCGCGCTGTTCTCCGGTCTGGGGATAATCGTGGGCCTGGGCGACATCATAGTGGAGTCCTTGAATGTCTCGCTCGGGACCATACACATCCACAGCGGCATGACTATTGTGGAGGATATGTTCACGAACGTCTGGACCTATGTGACCATCGCTCTGGCCCTCGTGGGCATAGCGATAGCCTGGTTCATGTACGGCAGGAAGGGGAAGGAATCCGAAAAGCCAAGCAGGCTTGCGGAATCCGGGCCCTACAAGCTCCTCACCAAGAGGTACTTCTTCCCGCAGCTGTACAATGCGATATCCTGGAAACTCGGATATGGCATAGCCAAGGGGGTGGACTACGTGGACAAGGAGGTCGTGGACGGTGCGGTGAACGGACTGTCCAATGCCGTGGTCGGAGCGGGGGATTCCCTGAGCAACGTCCAGAACGGTAACCTGAACAGCTATGCAGCATGGGTCTACGCAGGAGTGATAATTCTCGTGGCGATAATAGTGTCTATATTCGTAGTGAACGGAGGGATCCAGATATGATAGAGATACCATATCTGCTGACCCTCCTGATCGTGGTGCCGTTGATCGGTACGGTGGCGACACTGTTCATCGGCGGTAAAGGGAAAAGTGCGGCCATAGTGGCATTGGTATTCTCGATCATAGAGCTGGCTCTCGCACTCACCTTGGTGTTTGTGAATGATCTGGGCACGTTGAGCGAGAGTTATGTCTGGATCGAGGCGATGGGTCTGAAGATCAACTTCGCCCTGGGCGTTGACGGCCTGAGCATACTCATGGTCATCCTGACGGCGATCCTGATGCCCGTAGTCGTACTGTACTCCTTCTCAGAGAAGGACAGGCCGAATTATTACCACGCATTGCTGATGGCCATACAGATCGGCCTCATGGGTGTGTACCTGGCACAGGATTACTTCCTGTTCTATGTGATGTGGGAGGTCACGCTTATTCCGATGTTCTTCCTGATATCATGGTATGGGGGACCCCGCAGGCACTATGCCGCGATCAAGTTCTTCATCTATACTCATGTGGCATCGCTTGTGATGCTGATCGGTATATTCGCCACGGTATTCCAGGCGGGGGCTATCAGCGGATCCATTGACTTCTCGTTCGCTGCGGTCCTGGAGGCGTCTCCATTCTTCGGAGAGGTGTTCCAGACTGTGGTCTTCGGACTGCTGTTCTTCGGATTCATCGTCAAGATGCCGATGGTCCCGTTCCATACATGGCTTCCGGATGCACATGTTGAGGCGCCTACGGGCGGCTCGGTGCTGCTGGCGGCAGTCATGCTGAAGATGGGGTCCTACGGTATCATCAGGATATGTCTCGAGGTGTTCCCTCAGGCGGCTCTGAACTGGCAGTGGATCATGATAGCGATCGGTCTGATTTCCATGGTGTACGGAGCGTACGCCTGCATAGCGCAGAAGGACCTGAAGAAGATGGTCGCATATTCGTCCGTCAGCCACATGGGTCTTGTATTGCTGGGGATAGCGATGCTCTCTCCGGCAGGGATAACCTTTGCAGTGCTGCAGATGTTCGCACACGGACTCATATCTGCCGTCCTGTTCATGGTCTGCGGATTCGTCGGGCACAGCCTGGGAACGAGGGACATCCCTCTCCTCGGCGGACTGGCGGGGAAGATGCCGATCCTGGCAACAGTCATGATGTTCTCGTTCATGGCATCCCTGGGGCTTCCGGGCCTTGTGGGATTCGTGGCCGAGTTCGGAGTGCTGTTCTCCTTCTGGGAGTTCCTCTCCGGGTCCTGGTATTCGTTCCTGATCATATTGGGTCCGATCTACATGATGCTGACCGCAGGCTACTATCTGTGGGCTATGCAGAGGACGCTCTTCGGCAAGGAGACTGATAAGGTCGACCTTACGAAGGCTCATGATGTGAGGAGATCCGAGGCAGTGTCCATGGGCATTCTGTGCGCGCTCATAGCGCTGTTCGGTGTCATGCCCCTGCTGGCTACGGATTTCATAATGCCGTATGCTGACTATCTGGTCGCTCTGATCGGAGGTGTATTACCATGAGTATGTTACAGAATCTCGACCTGTCCTTCATAGACACGGTCTTCGGCAGCACGGTGCCTATCGCTCCCATAATCGTAATAATTCTGGCGGCGATACTGTCGCCTGCGATCTACCTCATCACCAAGAGGGGAAGAGCCGTAGGATGGTTCGCACTGCTGATGATCGCGATCTCGGGGATACTCACCGGGCTCATGATGTCGCAGAGCGGGGACTTCTACGGGGAGTTTGCAGGACTGTTCGCCTTCGATTCGTTCTCCGGATTGATGATGCTGCTGTTCCTGACTGTGGCCTTCATAGCGGTGCTGTCTTCGCTCTACTACTCGGAAATGACCAAGTACAAGGGCGAGTACTACGCATTGATGCTGGGTGCCACAGCGGGCATGATGTTCGTGGCCAGTTCCAGCAGCCTGCTGACGATCTTCGTCGGTGTGGAGGTTGTGAGCATAGCCTCATACGCACTGGTCGCTCTGAAGAAGAACGATCCCAGGGCGGCGGAGGCCGGGTTCAAGTACATGGTCATAGGAGCCATCTCCACGGCATTGACCCTCTTCGGGATGTCGATGCTCTACGGGATCACCGGAACGCTGGTAATAAGCGAGATCGGCCCCATAATCAACGGGCTCGGATTCACTCTGCCGGTCGTGATCGGTCTGGTGACCATCATAGCAGGATACGGTTTCAAGATCGCAGCGGTGCCCTTCCATATGTGGGCGCCTGACGTCTACGAGGGAGCAGCCACCCCTGTCTCAGGGTTCCTGGCAACGGGATCCAAGAAGATGGGATTCGTGGCGATGTTCAAGATCTTCCTCGTGCTGTTCATCCTGTCGAGCACGAACCTCGCAGAGTCCATGCAGTGGACATTCGCCGTCATAGCGGCGGTGACCATGACCGTGGGCAACCTGGTTGCGATATCCCAGTCGAACATCAAGAGGATGCTGGCATACTCCAGTATCGCTCAGGCCGGTTACATGCTGATCGCTCTTGCGGTCATGAGCCAGTACGCCATGCAGGGTGCTATGTTCCACATGTTCACACACGTGTTCATGAAGGGAGGCGCCTTCGTCGTCGTAGCGGCTCTGATAACCGCCGGACTGGGCGAGAGGATACAGGACTACAACGGCCTGGCAAAGAGGGCGCCGTTCATGGCGTTCGCCATGCTGCTGTTCCTGTTCTCTCTGGCCGGGATACCGCCTCTGGCAGGTTTCACATCCAAGTTCGTGCTGTTCTCCAGTGCGATATATGTGGACGGCGCCGTGGTGACCCAGTGGGTCTGGCTGGCCTTCGTGGCGATACTGAACTCCGCGATATCCCTGTACTATTATGCAAGGGTCATAAAGGCCATGTACATAGAGACAGGGGAGACCCAGGAGAAGGTGAAGGTGAAGGGCGTCTATACATTCACAGTTCTGCTGTGCGTGATAGCCGTGATCGTTCTCGGTCTGTACCCCGGGCCTCTGCTGGATCTCATCGGTCAGGCAACAGGCGATTTCATAGGCAGCATACTGCCTTAAACCCCTTAACAACCCCTTTCTTTTTTTATTATATCCGGCTTATGCCAGATTGCATTTTTGATAAACTGGAAAGAATTTAAGTAGGTAATATGTGTAGCCATCTGCAATGCCCAGGGCCTGGTACGATACCATCTTAGATGATATGCAGAGAGTGGATAAGATCTCTGAAGAGGCTACCTATTCTGAGAATTCTGAACTCAATGAGATGTGTCAGTATGTGATGGGTTCCGGCGGCAAGAAGTTCAGGCCCGCGGTCTGCATGCTCTCTTTCTTGGCATGCGGAGGGAAGGACAGAGAGATCGCTGCGAGAGTCGGAACGGCCTTCGAGATAGTGCACAACGCTTCGCTGATCCACGATGACATAAATGATAACGGCGAGGTGCGCCGGGGAAGGAGAACTTTGCACAGGGAGTATTCCATCAGCAAAGCCGTTGTGACAGGGGACTTCCTGCTGGCCAAAGGTTTCAGCATATTGGCCGAATCCCATGCAGATATAGTCAAGACGATAGTCAGTGCGGCGATAGCGATGGCAGAGAGCGAGTTCGTGCAGCAGCGTTTCGAGCACAAGGACAAGGTCACAGAGGATGATTATCTTGAGATAATCGGAGGCAAGACCTCCAGCCTTATCGAGGCGTGCGCCAGAGCGGGTGCGATGCTTGCGGACTCGGACGAGAAGACCACAGATAAGATGGGACGTTTCGCGGCAGAAATAGGGATAGCCTTCCAGATAATCGATGACGTTCTGGATGTCACCGGGGACCCAGGGATGACCGGAAAGAAGATCGGGATCGATCTGGAGGAGGGTAAGCCCACGTTGCCGATCATATACGCCATGGAACATGCAATCCACGGGAAAGAAATGGCTTCCCTGTTCAGGAAGAAAGGGCTCACCGAAGAGGAGAAGCAGAGAGCATTGGAGCTCATCAAGAGCACGGACTCCTTAGACAGGTGCGTTGCAAGAGCACAGATGTCGGCGGATAGGGCGAAGAAGTATCTGTCCGACATCCCCGAGTCCGAATTCAAAGAATCACTTATACTTCTGGCACAGTATACTGTGTCCCGCGACAGGTGAATGCTATGCCCAATATCAAGACGGACGTGCTCGTAGTGGGGGCCGGTCCGGCCGGAACCACCGCAGCCAGATTCGCAGCGCTCAACGGAGCTGAAGTAACGATCATAGACAGGAAGTCCGAGATAGGGGCACCTGTGAGGTGCGGGGAGCTGATGACCTCCAACGAAGAGGTATCGAACATGTTCCCGAAGGCCGGGAACTTAGAGGAGCTGTTCGATGTGATCCCTGATAATCTCAGACTGAGGGATATAGAAGGGATCAGACTCGTCAACCCCAAGGGGAAGGAGACGGAATTCCCGTTCACAGGATACACGACCGACAGGGACAGATTCGATCAGCATCTGGCGAAGCTCGCTGTGGAAGAAGGTGCTGAGCTCATCAGCAGCTGTCAGTTCTCGGACATAGAGGACGGCAGGGCCGTGACGTCTCTCGGTGAGATAGAGTACAAGGTGATAATCGGAGCAGACGGTCCCGGGTCAAGAGTATCCCGGGCGCTGGGTCTGTCGAGGCCGAAGAACCCCTATCCTGCGGTGACCGCTCAGGCTGACGGGGATTTCGATCCGTATATCGTGATGTTCTTCGGAGGCATCGCCCCCGGGGCTTACAGTTGGATAATACCCAAGGACGGTCGTGCCAATGTCGGAGTAGGCTTCTCTCCGAAGTTCTCTGACGGTACTTTGAGCGAATACTTCAATAAATTCGTGCTCAAGCACGATCTCAATATAACAACCAAACTTGCAGGCAAGCACGTTCCCAGTGAGGGCCCGGTGAGCAACACGGTTGCGGGTAACGGGATGACCGTGGGTGATGCGGCAGGTCATGTGATATCAGTGAACGGCGGAGGAGTCCCGCTGGCTCTCATGGCGGGCCGCATATGCGGTAAAGTGGCGGCGGACAACATCTCTGACGGGAGACCGCTGGAGGATTACCAGACAGAATGGCGCAGGGTGATGCTTCCTCAGCTCAGAACGGCGGCAAGAGATAAGAAGCTCGCTGATATCTTTGCATTCGGCTCCGATTTCAGGACAGGGTTGTGCATGTCACTTCTGGGCAAGAGGCGCATGGCAAATCTCATACGCTGCAAAGGGATCTTCCCGTGATCATCTCTTACGATGGGCTCTCATGCCGGAACCGCAGACGGGGCAGTCATCCAGTTTCTCCTTGAACCATCTGCCGCACCCCAGGCACCGGTAGTTCCATTTCTCTATCCGTTTTATGCCGGATGTTCCTACCGCACGGTATTCGATCCCCATGATCGCGCAGACATTCTCTATCGAATAATCATCAGAGAGGACGATGCCGTTCACATCAAGCGCCAGTGCTATGACGCTTACGTCCACGGGCGACAGCCTGCCCAAATCGCCGCTCTTCTTAGCTGTTGCTTTGACCCGGTCCTCAGAGGCCTTCGTGCAGTCTGATACGCGCAAAAGGTCTCCCCAAAGGTCCAGGCGCCCGTCCTTGAGTCTCCTGAGCTCCTCCACAACTCCCGGGGGGCACAGAGAATCCTCCTCCGGAAGATCCTCCATCGCAAAAAGGGCCGAGCTGTCCAAGATAAGAACCATGCATTCTGATGATAGAGCACAGGTTTAATTCTTCGGTATCAGACAAAGGTTATAACGGGTATCCTCTTTCTCAGACCTTATGGAAAGCGACATCGTCGTCTCTGACGACGTGAGGAAGATGATAGAGGACTCCGGTCAGGATTATCGTATCAGTACTGCCTGCAGAGGCCCTGTGATGGTACCGATCTCTATAAAGCCTCCCAAGGATACGGATATACGTATTCCTGTGGGGAATAACATCCTTTACATATCCCGTGTTCAGGCCAGATACATCAGGACCGTGACAATGGACATGATGTACGAGGACGACGATCTGTATTCCTGCACAGTCTTCAGCCGTTACTGAGTCCTTACAGCGGAATCCGCCGTATGTCTGATGAGGGAATCGAAGTCGACTCTCTCCTGCTGTTCCCTTGTTTTGTAGACCCCGGCCTCAGTCATGGGGTATTTCGGTACAGCGCCGCATCCGTCCGTGCGCATGATCGAGATCTCATATGTGCCGATCTTCTGAGCCATATCTATTATCTCTTGTTTGTCGAGGCCGATCAACGGTCTGATGACGGGGAATCCCAGGCCATGCTGCTCCGATCGTATGTTGGACAGGGTCTGGGATGCTACCTGCCCCAAGGAATCGCCCATGAGGATCCCGTCCGCTCCGTGATCAAGAGCGAAGAGCTTGGCAGAGCCAAGCATGGATCTCTTGCACAGTATGCATCTGTAATTATCCTCGCATTTCTCTGCGAACGCAACGAGAGTGTTACCGTGATCAGCTGTGTAAAGCGGGAGCTCCTGCCCCGTCTCCAGGCGCAGCCTCTCTGCCAACAGGCGCACCTTTTCCTTAGATTCAGGGGCGCAGAATATGCCGTTATCCATATTCAGGAGGATCACTTCTGCGCCGGCCCGGCACATGAGATAGACCGCGACAGGGGAATCGATCCCGTCTGAGAGCAGTGCCACCAGTCTCATCTTCAGATCTGCACGTCGCCGTAATCGTCAGCCAGTTTCCTGGACATGGTATAATTACATTCTTCGCAGTGCAGCCTGTTCTCGCCCTTCCTGACGAATTCCTCCTTGCATCTGCTGCAAAGGGCGCGTATGACTCCGAGATTCTCCTCTTTCGTCGTAAGCTGCAGCGACGGTTTGATGCCTATCACTCTGGCCCTTATGAAATCGCCCTTCCTGAGCTCTTTGGAAACGTCCTCTGTGTAGCCGGGCGAGATCTTGGACACGTGTATTGTGGCGTATGTCTCGCCTCCCACCTGCCTCTCAGTACCGTCCTTGGCCACCACATCCGCCGTGGCCATAGTTTTCCTTATATCCGCTACAACAGCGTACACGATATCGCCCTCCTTCAGTATATTGGGCGGGTTGGGGCTCTCGACCCTGGCTGTGTACTCGTCGTCATCAAGAACCAGATCCCCTATCTGGGATGCATAGATCTTGCCGTCACTTACGAACGTTCCGTCGGAAGCCGCATACTCCTCTTCAACCGCGATCTCATCGCCCGGGAAAACCTTTCTGCTTTTTGACATGAATTCACCTTATATTGACAACCACAACGTCAATCGTCTGTTTCGTCTTGCTGTGGAACGAGAACGTGTGGGGGATATAATACTTATAGGTAGCATAGCCGGTCACTTCTCTTCCTGCGGCGGATACATACTCTGTAAGGAACGGCAAAGTCTCTGCTTTATGGATGGAGTATATGCTGCTCCCTATCTCCATTGCCTTATCAAGGAAGGGTCTGTCCGCCCTCTTCTTCTGACATCCGAAGGGAGGGTTCATGAATACGGTGTCCGCGCTCTCGGATACCTCGCTCACATCACAAACCGTGAATTCGATGTCAGCTTCGAATCTTCCGGCGTTCCTCTCGGCTACATCTATGGCAGAGGGCGATACATCATACCCCCTGACCTTCCCTGCACCTAAGATCCAGGCGCCTATGGAGAATATGCCGGGGCCGCAACCGAGATCCGCAACCGAGGAATCGGCGACATCGCCCGAGGCATAAGCCGAGAACAGTACGTCAGAGGCTATGGCGGAGGGCGTCGGATACTGCTCCAGGGAAGGATCCGGATCATCGAACCCGAGGATGGATTCCAAGGATATCTCAAGCTCCTTCTTCCTCATGCGTTATCATAGAGGAAGTTCATTAAAAAGTAAGTGGTTTTAAGGGACCCCTTCGGGTCGTTTCAGAGGTACGCTTCCATGACACGGGCCGCCCTGTTCTCAAGGGTCTCAACGCCCGTGACCTTCTCAGCATATTCTGTGAGGGATACGATATCCTCATGCTCTATGCAATTCAGCTTGAACCTGCGGGTTCCTGCCATGAGCTGCTTCAGGCCGAGGCCGATCCTGTCGTTCCAGTACGTGTACAGGCCCAGGGCGCCCCAGGGTATGTCCGTGCCGAGTGTCTTGCCCTTGTGCTTCTTGGCCATGTTGCTCGCCCCTATGAAGAACTTCTCAGGATTCTCACCGTACTGCTTGGTGAAGGCTGCCGGGAGCTTCCCCTCTTTGGCAAGGTCGGAGAAATGCCTGCCCTTCATGGCCGCCGCCAGAGGCGCTCTGGCCATCGCAATGGATTTGACCGCCGGGCCGTCCCCCATATCAGAGAGGGCGAATGCTTTGTACATCTGAGTCTCGTTGATGAAACCTCCTGCGAAGGAGAGGTCAGGGACATATCTGCCCCGGGACTTCAGCATCTTGGCGCACTGCATCACCTGAGAGTACAGGTGTATCGTGGGCGTGGACATCTCATTCATCATCGGTACGGGGGACATTCCCGTACCGCCCCCTGCCGCATCGAAGGTGAGCAGATCGATCTTGGCATCGGACGCGCATTTCATAGTGAAGGCAACAGCCTCGGGCTTGAAGGCTCCTGTCTTGAGGAAAATGTTGCTTACCCCCTTGGATCTCAACTGATCAACGTCCTCCAGGAATGATTCGTATTGAGGGAACCCGACGCGGCTGTGTCTTTCGAATGAATCGAACACCCCGAATCCGAAAGCAGACTGGATATCCGGATCCTCGGGATCGGGATCCACAATGTATCCTCTCTTCTTGAGCTCCTGTGCCTTTTCCAGGGATGTCACTCTGACCTCTCCCCCGATGGCCTTGGCACCCTGCCCCCATTTCCTCTCGATCACATCCACGTTAAGCTTGGATATGACATAATCGTCAACGCCTCCGCGCTGGTCCTCCACATTGGTCTGTACGACTATCCTGCCGTTCTCGCCGTCCCAGTGATCTCTGTAGGAATTCACACGGAACTCCATCTCCTTGGAGTTCTGGACCTTGCCGTTGCTGTATACAGCATCCGAATCCATACCGCATACATTCTCCCCTATGACCTGGCAGACCCCGGACAGGGCGGCCCCTGCAGCCAGCTCACGCCAGTACTTCTTGGCGATTGCCGTTGACCCGAGCCCGGCCAGGTGCACGGGCAGCTTCATCGGGATGGGTTTCTTCGACCCGGCGGCGATGACGGTCCTGACATCGGCATTCTCGAAGAATGCCACATCCGAATCAGGCTCTATACCCTTGGCATTCAGGAGCTCAGCCATTATCTGGAAATGGGACCAATCTAGGAAGAAGTCCTTGTTGGAGGAGGCTGTGCTGATGCCGAAATACTCAGGGCTGGGATAGAGCACCTCTCTGCCCCTGAAAGCGGACTTGCCTATCTCGCAGAGGGTGTTGCAATCCTCTACGCAGATGGGGCACATGCCGCTCACGGGGTTGACATCAGGAACGCGACACTTCGTTCCGGTAGTAGATCTTGCGTTATCTATGGAGGCCATTATTCTCACCTTGCGGCACATTTGCCGCGTGCACGTTAATGTGCTCTGGAGCGATATAAACTTAATGTTTATTCGTTGTTTCAATTAAAAATACATTAGACATTTGTCTAATAGAACAGATAAAATCTGATTCTACTGGACAAACGAATAGTATTTTTCAAATTCTTATTCAAAGAAGAAATGGCTCGGCGATTCAGGCTTCGGCATGAAGCATTTCTCCCCTGTCACCTCGAGGGTGCAACCATACTCTTTGCGCACATTATCGATGAGGCCTCTCATCGTCTCCTCGAGACGTTTCGGAGGGGATACGACCCTGGCGTTCAGGATGAGCATGCCCTTCTCCCTGACATATCTGGATCCGTGTATGCTGTCCACCTGCATCTCCTTTTGGACCAGGGACATCTTCGCAGCAGCATCAGGAGCCTCTATGACAACCTTCACGTGAACTACGGAATCCGTTCCGTATTCGTCAGCCACGCCTTTGAGGAGATAGGTACACAGAGAATACATGTCGATGCTGTCAGAAGGGGTCATATCGAAAGTTCCGGAATACCATCCGAGCTTCGCTTTTTCGAAGGCGAATCCGGGATCCTTCTCGTTGATGGGGGTCTTGGAACTGACCTCTTCCGAGAGAACAAGATCCATTATGTCATCCATGTTCCTCAGATCCGCTGAGGATGTGGGTATGATGCGGGCCTTCGGAAGGATCCCCCTCAGGCGGTCAGTCACTCTGATCTCCGTATCATCGTCGACTATGTCCGTCTTCGTGAGGACTATGACCTCTGCTTCCCTGATCTGGTGAGCGGGTATGAGGTCCACCGTGTCCTCAGTCCTCTCCTTCTCGCCGTTCAGGATATCCAGGGCCCTGACGCAGTCCACGACCACGATGAAAGGAACGACGCTGAACTCATCCGGATAAAGGCTCCTCATGGGCGCAACCACGCTGCTCATGATATTGGTGGAGGTTCCGATGGGCTCGGCGATGATGACATCCGGTTTACCGGTGACCACCAGATCACGCGCATTGCAGACCAGGTTGTCAAAGTTCGTGCAGAAGCACCCTCCGGAGATCTCCCTGGTGTCCAGCCCGGCACCTCTGGAGTATTCCGTATCGACAAGAACGTTGCCCTGATCGTTGGTTATTATGGCAACGGTCTTCCCGTGCTTATGATGAAGCTCCTTTGCCAAGTTCACTGCCAATGTTGTCTTGCCGGCCCCAAGATATCCTCCGAGCACAAGCATCCTGGTTTTCTTCTCACTCATGAAAAAACCTCAGTCTATCATCACTATATTATGCCTGTTCATGAAGCTGCATCTTTCGCAGGGTATCACCAGCACGCATCTGTCTCCGAAGGCGACACCTTTGAGGGCTTCGATGATGCCCCTGTCCAAGGGTCTCAGGCCGCTGCGCTTGTTGGCACTGAGAGTCTCCCTCTCGGAGATGTTCAGATCCTTCCCGACTATGTTCTTCTCAACGAGGGACGCAATGCAGTGCTCAGCCTCCTCTACGGAGCATTTATCGCATCTCAGGCCCACCTCATCCAGCGGACCGTAGATATCAGCCAGCGGATCGACCATGTATATCCTGCGGTCCTTTCCCAGGCATATATAGATCCCGTGGGGGTTTGACGGTGCTATGTACTCCACCCTTGTGCCTCTGATCTTCTTCTCACCGATCACCGTCCAGAAGTCTTGAAGGTGGTTGGATAATTGGTAAACAAGCTGCTGGTACTTTATGTCAAGGGCATCGGCCAGATCCTGTTTCGTGATCTTCTTCCCTTTGCGGTATGACCTGAAGAGCTCACCGAGTATGGCCTGTCTCATCTCGTGATTCGAGACCGCAGTGTATGTGGTGGGGTCCATGTACAGGATTTCCATCTGACAGCTCGCCATGGTCCGTGTAACGCAACAGCAGTTCAAATATTTTACTTAAATCTATAACAATGTCGAATCTAGGAATGCATATTTAGGCGGGAACTTATACTCAGAGCATTACGATGATAACCGAAGAAGTCACGAAAGCCAAGAGAGCATCTCTGCGGATGGCCGCTTTGAGCACAGAAACGAAGAATGCTGCCCTGGAGGCCATGGCATCTGCTCTGGACAAGGGCAAGGTCAGGATAATCATGGCCAACGCCAAGGATATGGAGGCCGCTGAGAAAGAGGTCCTTGAGGGAAGGATGACCCAGGCACTGGCGAAGAGGCTGAAGGTCGATGCGGAGAAGATCGACGGCATGATCTCAGGGATAAAGGATGTGGCAAAGCTGCCGGACCCGGTCGGCGAGACCATGTCCTCAATAGAACTGGATGAGGGCCTGGAGCTCTATCAGGTCCGGAGCCCAATAGGCATGATAGGCACGATATTCGAATCGAGACCGGACGTCGTACCTCAGATAATGGCCCTGTGCCTCAAATCAGGGAATTCCGTTGTGTTCAAGGGAGGAAGCGAGGCTGCAGCATCCAACAGGGAGCTCTTCGACATACTGTCTGACGCCGCCGCTTCTGCAGGAGTGCCCAGGGATGCCTTCGTGCTGATGGAATCCAGAGACGACGTAAGCAAGATACTGAGCATGGACGACAAGATCGATCTCCTGATACCCAGAGGCAGCAACGAGTTCGTCAGGTACATTCAGGAGAGCACCAAGATCCCGGTCCTGGGTCATGCCGCGGGGATATGTCACGCATATGTTCACAGATCCGCTGATGTGGAGAAAGCCGTCAATCTGACCGCAGATTCCAAGATGCAGTATCCTGCGGTGTGCAACGCCATCGAGACTCTCCTGGTGGATGCGGAAGCGGCCGAGGAATTCCTGCCCCGGATAAACGATGCTCTTGTGAAGGGCGGGGTCGAGGTCAGGGCTGATGAGGAGGCTCTGCCGTACATGGAAGGGGCTAAAAAGGCCTTGGAGTCGGATTGGGATGAGGAGTACAACGATCTGATTCTCGCGGTCAAAGTGGTTCATTCCCTGACGGAGGCCATAGATTTCATCAATCTCCACGGATCCCACCACACGGACCTCATAGTGGCAGAGGACAGCGATGCGGTGATAGCCTTCGTCAAGAATGTGGATTCGGCGGACGTGATGGTCAACGCCTCCACCAGATTCGCTGACGGCTATCGTTTCGGCAAGGGCGCGGAAGTGGGGATAAGCACGAACAAAGTGCATTCCCGCGGACCGGTGGGCATGGAGGGTCTGATGATCTACAAGTACGTCCTCCTGGGTAACGGCCAGGTAGTGAAGGACTATGTCGGCAAAGGCTCCAAGAAATACACTCACCGCATGATAGATGGGGAGCTGAGGATTTGACCGACAGGAAGGCTCTTCTCTCCGGTGTCTCCACGATTGTGATCAAGATAGGCACGTCATCCATAATCAGGGAGGACGATACCGCATCGCAGGAGTTCATGGACTCCGTGGCACGTCAGGTGAAAGAGCTGATGGACTCAGGCAAGAAAGTGCTGGTGGTCTCCTCCGGAGCCATAGGCGCGGGCCTCAAGGCCATGAAGGCCAGGCCGAAGCCCAAGGAGGTACCCATAAGACAGGCCGCCGCTTCAGTGGGTCAGAGCATCCTGATGCAGAAATGGAGCGACAGTTTCGAGAAGCAGGGACTCACCATAGCTCAGATACTGCTGACACTGGATTTCTACTCCGACAGGGAGAAATATCTCAATCTGAGGAATGCCATCCAGACGCTGCTGGGCTACGGGGTCGTGCCGGTCATCAATGAGAACGATGTCGTCTGTGTGAAGGAGATCGATGCGATGTTCGGCGATAACGACACGCTGTCAGCCTATGTGGGCAGCAAGATGGACGCCGACCTGCTGATCCTGCTGTCGGATGTGGACGGCCTGTATGACAAGAATCCTAAGATACACGGCGATGCAAGACTGATAAGCACAGTGGAATCCATAGACGGGGCCGTTGAGTCCATGGCCGGGGATTCGACCTCCGGTGTAGGAGTAGGCGGCATGAAGACCAAGATCAATGCCGCCAGGATATGCTCTGAGGCGGGGCTGTACATGATAATCGCATCAAGCTCCGAAGAGGACCCGATCCTGAGGGCCGCCGGAGGGGAGGACATCGGCACGATATTCATCCCGAAGGCCAACGAGCGCAAGAAGCAGATCTGGATAAAGAGTGCCAGATCCGCCGGGACCATCGTAGTGGATGTCGGCGGCGCAGAGGCTCTGAGAAAAGGCAAGAGCCTTCTGGCAGTGGGCATCACGGAGGTTCGCGGTCTGTTCAACAGAGGTGATGTGGTCTCCATAGAATGCGACGGCAAGACCTTCGCGAAGGGCACGCCCGATTATGATTCAGAGGAGATAAACAAGATCAAAGGTCTCCACAGTGATAAGATCGAATCCGTACTGGGTCATAAGAGCTATGACGATGTGATCCGGCATGAGAACATGGCTCTGATCAGATAGGCGGCTGTTCCGGTACCGCGGTGGCAGAAACAGGTTCAGACCGCACGGTCCCTGACGGAGTAAAGGTTTGATTAAAGGGTTTGTAACGGTGTTTCAATCCTGCCTCAATCATTTCAATCCAGAGAGATCTCTCCGTAATGTACGTTCTTGGTAGGGGTCACTATGCACGCATCATCCTTGTAATCAATGAAGGCGAGCTTCATCCCGGGTTCCAGTTTAAGGCGGTCCCTAACCTTCTTCGGTATAGTGACCTGGCCCTTTGCGGTTATTGTTGCCATTTCCATGATCTCCTCTCCATAAGTAAGGAATTCCTTTTTTTCCTTACCTCATAAGCACAGTGCACGGCCGGATATAGATACATTTGCAAGGAATCCCGCCCCTCCGGGAAGCTGAGATGAATCAGATAGGAGGATGGTGGGCTCGGCCGGATTTGAACCGGCGACCTTCGCCGTGTGAAGGCGACGTCATAACCCCTAGACCACGAGCCCGGCCCGCGAGCCTAGGTTCTATTTTGTATATAATTGTTCCACGCACAGTACGTTCTGAAAAGCCGGCCGCGGACGTATGAAACATGAAAAAGAAGGGGTTTGCCATTCCTGCGGAACAGTCGGAATAACCTGTACTCAGCTCTTCCTGACACCCAGCGGCAGGATCTCCTTTCCGTGCATTTCGTTGATGAGCTCCCCCATTCCGGTGTAGAGCGCCGAGAGGGCGAGAGCCAGGCCGAAGACGGATATGATCCTGGTGAATATCACTTCAACGCCGATGGCATAGTTGACCGCCAGCATCATGAAGACTATAGTCAGCAGGGCGAAGACGACCCGGAGGGCTATAGGGGACTTGAGGGTCCCTATGAACATCAGGCCGGTGAAGAGCCCCCATGCGAACATGTAGGTGGCCATGGCCATGCCGTCAGCTGCTATGATCATCCCTGTCTCGGGGAGCAGTGTCATCAAACCGAATGATACCCAGAATGCGCCGTAGGACAGGAAAGCTGCCGTTCCGAAGGTGTTCCCGCGCCTCCATTCCATCGCTCCGGCAATCATCTGCATCGCACCGCCGTATGCAAAGGCCATGGCCATTATCATAGAGTTCACATCGAACAGCCCGGCATTATGGACCATCAGGCAGAACGTAGTCAATGCGAACGCGCTCAGACCGAGCGGTCCGCCGTTACCTAACTTCTCAGTTATTTCTCATTCCTCCTTTTGCGGATGAGCCCGATCCCGGGATGAGATTGCCGGACGGCACCTGTTCCGGGACAGACCAAAGACCGATTCCATTCCTCATATTTAATTCAGATAGTTGAAAAACGTAAAATATAATTCGAGATTCGTAGAATAGAAGCATATAGATACTGAAATTCGTAACAGTCATACGAAATGGAAACAAGGTCGGTGCACACCCCCGTATTTAATGCATACAGACGGCATTCCGCAGAACACCCCTCCTCAGACACCGACCCACTGCGGGAACATATAAAACGGGAGACCGCACATTATCCGGACATGAAAAATCCCGATGATGCGGTCGCAGAAGATGACCGTATGTACGAGAACGTACTGAATGCGGTCTTCAACACAGAGAAGAAGGACTATCCCAGTTACGTAGGCGGTGTCAAGATAGCCTCCGGCAGGTCCTTCGATGTTTCCAGCCCCATAGACAAGACCATAATCTTCGGGAGATTCCAGGAACCGGACGAGGGTTTGGTGGACAGAGCGGTGGAGGCCGCCGGTGAAGCCTACGATTCGTGGTCGGGGATCAGCCCTGCTGAGAGAGCGGGATATTTTGAGACGGCCAATGATTTCATCATGAAGCAGAGGTACAGGCTGGCCGGGATACTGACTCTGAGCACAGGAATGGTCAGGAAGGATGCCTTGGAAGAAGTGGACCGCCTGATCGAGATAATCGATGATGCATGTGCCTTCGTGCGTGAAGGTGAATGCGGTGATCCTGCGGGAGTATGGGGGGTCATAACCTCCTATAACTCACCGCTTGCGGCGCCGATGGGATTCGCAATATCTGCGATGATCGAGGGGAACACAGTGGTGATGATACCTTCAGGTCTGGTCCCGATGCCGGTTTATTCAGTATACAGCATATTGGAAATGGTCCGCCTGCCCGCCGGGGTATTGAATATCATAACAGACAAAACAGATGCTTCGGCAAAGGCGCTTGCAGACAGTACGGAGCTGGAGGGCATAGCGTTCTCAGGCTCGGGCGTATTGGCTGAGGATATGATGTTCATGCAGATGAATGAGGACCTGGCCTTCATAAATGAGACGAAGGGGATGAACCCTATACTGGTGTATAAGCCCGCCAGCATGAAGGAGGCCGCCAAACTTGTCGTAGACTCTATGGTCCTGTATTCCGGGCAGCGGACGGATGCCACATCCAAGGTAGTGGTCACTGCGGACGAAGCGGATTCCTTCCAGAGGGCGCTGCTGCTGGAACTGAAGAACATCAAGGTCGGCGATCCGACGGAAAAGGAGAGCACCATGGGCCCCGTAATGTCCGAAAGGGATCTGGAAAGGCTGCTCTGTACGGTTGAATCCAATAGGGATAACCTCCTGTTCGGAGGCAAGAGGGTGAAGGGGGAGTTCCTGGAGAATGGCTATTTCGTGACCCCCGCAGTTTTCACAGGGCTTCCCGAGGAGCACGACCTCAATAACATGGACAATTCCCTTCCCGTGCTGTCGATACAGATAGCTCAGGATCTGGAGGATGCCGTGGAACTGATAAACTCCTCGGAATTCGGTGCATCCGCAGGGATCATAACCAAGGACGAGGGCGCGGCGGATTTCTTCCTGGGCAATGCATTGGCCGAGATAGTATTCATTAACGATTCCAGCAGGGTGGTGGGCACTGCGCCCAAGGTCTGAGGTCTCAGATCCCCCTTATGCGGACGTCTTTGACGTATTTCTTGGCCTTTTCGCCCATCTCTACCAGTACGGACTCGGGATACGGATCCAGGACAGTGAAGTTCTCGTCCAGACAGCTCACGGGACGGAACTGATGAAGTCTGTATCTCTTGGCACCGCGGATGTCCCTGAAGATATCTTCCATATCCTCCGGTTTGAGCAGGACCGGCACAACCGTGGTCCTGAACTCGTAGTCCACTCCTGATTCCATGATGATCCGGATGCTCCTCCTGATGTCGGAGACATCCGCCTCCACGCCTGTGACCGCCGAGTATCTTCCATCCAGCGGTGCCTTTACATCCATGGCGACGAAATCCACCATCCCTGCGCCTATCAGGTCGTCCAGCATGTCAGGTCTCGTCCCGTTGGTGTCGATCTTTATTTTCATGCCTAATTTTCGCAGCCTCTTGATGAGGCCGGGCAGATCTTTGTTCAAGGTGGGTTCGCCTCCGGATATGACCACGCCGTCAAGGAAATCCGAGTTCCTTTCAATGTAATCCAATATCTCATCCAACGGCAGGTCGTCTGTCTTATCGGGCGTCAGCACAAGACTGTGGTTGTGACAATACGGGCATCTGAAATTACATCCCGCCAGATAGATTGTGCATGCGACCTTCCCATCCCAATCGAGGAGGGTGGTCTTCAGGAAGCCCGAGATCTTCATGTTGCCGGGGATAATCATACGCTGTTATATCGGTTTCCCGCACATTCTTTTATTGGTATCCTTGTGATATACGGTACCATGACCTTTCGAGTCAGATTCGTCAGTGAGAACAAGACTGCTGAGGTGGAGCCCGGGACAACCATAGCGCAGGCTGCGGCAGCGGCGGGAGTGACCATAAACCTCCCCTGCGGGGGTCAGGGGAGGTGCGGTAAGTGCTCCGTCATCATAGGCAGTGAGATCAAGAAAAGGGTTCTCGCCTGTCAGACTCCGGTCGAAGAGGACATCGAGGTAATGACCCAGAAGGCCGCAGAGAAGAACAAGGTCGTGGGGATCACGGATCACAGGAGGATACCCGTGGATGACAAGACCTCTGTTACAAGCGGGCACGGTCTGGCCATAGATATCGGGACGACCACCGTGGCAATCGAGGTCGTGGATATGGACGATCATCTGGCACTGTATCGTGCCGCCGGCGTCAATATGCAAAGGGACCGAGGGGAGGATGTTCTGGCCAGGATGCAGTACTCTGCCGATGGCGGGGCATCGGAGCTCAAAGGTCTTGTGCTGAGCACGATAAACGATCTCCTGTATACCTTCACTGAGGGAACACAGAACATAAATGCGGTCTGCGTGTCAGGAAATACGGCAATGACGCACTTGTTCCTGGGTGTGGACCCCTCACCCATAAGGGAACCTCCTTACATACCGGTATTCGTCAAGGCCGAGACCACGGGATCAGGGAGCGGACTGGATGTCAGCCCGGATGCCCTGGTGTACACGATGCCGGCCATATCATCGTATGTCGGAGGGGACGTGGTGAGTGACATAACCGTGGCAGGAATGGATCTCTCTGAAGGAATGTCCCTCCTGATAGACGTGGGCACCAACGGCGAGGTGGCTCTGGGCAACAGGGACATGATGCTCGTATGCTCGTCATCAGCCGGTCCCGCATTCGAGGGATCCACGACAACATCGGGTATGCTGGCACAGTTGGGTGCGATAGACGGTGTGAAGGTGGAAGACTGCAAGGTGAGATACACTGTGATAGGAGGCGGGGAGCCGAAGGGCATATGCGGTTCAGGGATAATCGACCTTGTGGCTCAGCTGTTCGCCGCCGGCATGATCGACAGGCGCGGGAACTTCACGGAGAGGGCGGATGCGGAGGACGGGGTATTCACAATCGCACCGGGTGTTGTCATAACACAGTCTGAGATAATGGACATAATGCTCACCAAGGCTGCGATCTACTCTGCTGCAAGGACGCTGGTAAGGAGCATGGGGATAGGATTCGGAGATCTGGATAAGATCTACATAGCGGGCGGCTTCGGGAACTTCATAAACCTGGACTCAGCGATCACCATCGGGCTCTTCCCGGATGTGGACAGGTCAAAATATGTCTATCTGGGTAATGCATCCCTCGGCGGAGCGGTCAATTATCTGCTGTCGGAGAGCGTCCGGACCAGGACAGATGCGATATCTTGCAATGCGACATATCTGGATCTCAGTTCCGACCCCGCATTCTATGATGAGTACACCTCGGCGCAGTTCCTTCCGCACACGGAAAGGGATCAGTTCCCCTCGGTGCATTTTTAATAAGGATACGGGGTCTATGCTATGATGGATTGGAAGTTCGCTACCACTTTGATAGGGTCTATGCCCTTTTATGAGCCGGAGGATGCGCTTGACAGGATATTGGACGGAAGGGTGGACTGCCCTTCCTGGCCGCAGCTTTCCAGGGGGATCCGGGAGAGCATGTACGTGCAGACCGGAGCGCACCTTCCCGGGCTGAGGACAGAGGGGGAGAAGGTCTTCGTGAATCTGGATGATTATGATCCGACCGAAATATACGAAGCGATAGTATTCGAGAATGAGGAGTTCTTCAAACCTCCGGAGAAGTGCCACGCAGGGTTATACGGCCTTTTGGGCAACGACATCTCCCGGTTCAGGGCGGTTAAGGGGCAGGTCACCGGGCCCATAAGCGAAGGTCTGCAGATCCAGGATGTCAACGGACGCTCGGTGATATACGACGAGACCTACGGGGAGATAGTCAGGAAGACGGTCTGTATGACAGCCAGATGGCAGGCGCACAGGCTCATGAAGGCCAATGACTGTGTCATAATCTTCTTCGATGAACCATCCCTTTCTCTGCTGGGCTCACCTTTCGCTCAGATAAGCGAAGAGGATACGGTGAATTGGATCAATGAGGCCATGGACGGAGTGGAAGGCTATCGGGCAGTGCACTGCTGCGGCAACACAGACTGGGGCATGGTCCTGAGGACCAAATTGGACATCCTGAGCTTCGACGCTTACTCATATTCAGACAATCTGGCACTATACATTGACGATCTGAAGGCGTTCATTGACAGAGGAGGCGCCCTTTCCTGGGGGTTGATCCCCAACAGAGAGGAGGATCTGAGCAGGGAGACCGTCAGGAGCCTATGTGCCAAGCTGGAGAATGTGATGGAGAAGCTCCAGAGCAAGGGCCTGGACAAAGGGCTGATAGCCCGCAGGTCCCTGATCACGCCGCAGTGCGGCCTCGAAGGGCTGACACCGGAAGCGGTGGACTCTGTACTGGATCTCCTCAGCGGGGTATCCAGGGAGATGAAGGGGAGGTACGGGTTTTGATAATCGCTCTGGCGGGCAAGGGCGGCGTGGGCAAGAGCACGATCTCCTCTCAGCTCATCAGACTGCTCTCCAGGGACGGGGTCGTCCTTGCAGTGGATGCGGACCCCAACTCGAATCTCTGCGATAAGCTGGGAATGGAACCGCTGGGCTCCGTGGGGGAGCTCAGGAATGACATCGTCAACAACCCGGACATAGTTCCTGCGGGCATAAGCAAGCAGGAGTATGTGGCGAACCATGTCCGTCAGATAATATCCGAAGAAGGGAATGTGGATCTGCTGGTCATGGGAAGGCCTCAGGGCCAGGGATGCTACTGCTTCGTGAACGGGGTGATGAAGGACTGCCTTGCCAAAATCATACCCGTGTACGATAATGTGGTGATAGATAATGAAGCGGGCATGGAGCATCTGTCCAGGAAGACGCTTCCCCGGACTGACGCCATAGTATTCGTTTCCGATCCGACACGGACAGGCATCAAGACGGCATCCAGGCTGTCCGGCATTGTAGATGAGGTCAGCATTGATGCCGGGCGGAGGATCCTGGTGATAAACAACGTGACCGGTCCTGCGGACAGTCTTCTGAGCTACGCCGCAGAGCTGGGCTTCGGGGAGGTCTTCCTGATGCCTCATGATGAGTACATCGTCAGATCCGCCATGGAGAGTGAGTGCCTTGATGTTCCGTCTGATACGGAGTTCGGGAAGGCCCTTGCGGCTCTGGCAGGGAGCCTCATTGGGAAGTGATCTCTTTCAGATGCTTCGGGATTTGCTTCGATTCATTGGTCCCCACGATGACCTTTCTGCTGATTGCCTCTTCCAGTTTGCCGGACATGC
>LSQX01400804.1_pt1 | contig 116860 bp, 115 predicted proteins | sample 654561 | NCBI WGS metagenome assembly LSQX01 (sample SAMN04489861, study PRJNA283612) | anaerobic digester metagenome | isolation source: 4 biogas reactors fed with cattle manure at either 37C or 55C with and... | place: Denmark: Kongens Lyngby | collected 2014
CTCCACACCATCGGGAAATAGCTTCTTGGCGTAATCGCCGACAAGATGCCCCTGATCAAAGATGACCTGAGTAGCCCTATCGGGCGGGGGAATTTCTTCCGGCTCATGATAAACATACCAGAGCAGCTTTTTACACTGCAGCCCGTTGAGATATTTAGATTTGGATATTCTGATGTTCATATTTGTTTTTTATCACCTTTGCCGTTTTATAGCATATTATTATTTTTGAAATTTATGATCAATGATACTTGATTACTCTACAATTACAAATCATAATATCGTTCCATATCGCGGCATGATTTTTATTTACGGATTTACATCGACTGTTGGATAAGTTATATTCCTGCAAAATCTTATTCTGAACGTCAGGGGGGAATATGCCCGAAAAATATGATCCTTATAAAAGTTACGGCGAAAAGCTGATTGGCCTGTTCGCCCGCCTGCTTTTTTCCGGAGAAAGCCATTCACTGACAGACCTGGCCCGAATGCTGGATTGCTCCAAACAGACCGTTCTGAGGCTGATCGATAACATCCGAAAAGCCTACGGCGTCAATATTGAAGAGACAAAACAGGGTAACAGAAATTACTACCGGATCCGGAAGTCCATCGTCTCTCTGCAGAATATTTCCCTCACCGAAGCGGAGTTAAAATCCCTTCAGTTGTGCAAAGCCTTTACCAGGCATCTGGTCGGCAAAAAACTTTATGAGGAGGCGACGCAGGCTATTTTAAAGAGCAAAGCATCATTGGCCGCGGGTTATCAGGTTGGCGAATGCCACTTCACCGCGTTTCGTCCCGGCACGATTGATTACACGCCGCAGCATCAGATCATCCATGCGTTGATTGACGCGATGGAAAAACAACAGGTCTGCAAGCTGACCTACCAGTCCGTTAATTCGCCAAAACCCAAAAAACACTATATTAAACCCATCAAGCTGTTTTCCTACCATGACGCGATATATCTCCACGCGCAAAGGGCAAAAGAACCGGGCAAGCCTTATGTCGCACCGAAGTATGATCCCCTGCTGGCCGTGCACAGGATGAAAGCGGTCGAATTGACGGATATCAAATTCCAGCCGGGCAAATTTGATTTTGAAAAGGCATACAATCAACAGTTCGGCATCATCAAGGCAAAAGCGTTTGACGTGGAAGTTGTTTTTACAGGCTGGGCGGCCGCTTACGTATCGGAAAGGATGTGGAGTCCCAATCAGAAAATTATTCCCAGGGGTAAAAATAAAATCATACTGAGATTTACATCATCGTCTGAACCGGAACTCATCAGTTGGTTGCTCTCCTTCGGTGAGGAGGCAAAACTCATCCATCCTGAAAGTCTGGTGAAGGAACTGAAATCAAAAATTATGAAATTGGCCGAGAGCTATTCGTAAAGGAAGGGGAATAACATAGACATTGTCCCACGCCGGCGGGGGTGGCCCGCTTTAGCGGGCCGGGGGTGGACGTTGTTGTTTTTTGCTTTTCATCCTCCCCCTCGGCTCTCTCCCAAGAGAGACACCATTCACCATCAACAATCCACCACGAACTATGAGCTGCGAGCTATTTGCCCATTATTTTCTGGATGCCGGTTTTCACCGGCATGACGACATTGTCCCACGCCGGCGGAAGACAACCGCCAGGCCACGAAAGCGTCACTTCCAACTATTTGTATTAATTAGTATATCCTCAATCACGCCTTCAATTAAAAATTAATATAATCGTTCCTTAATATGGAACGACCATCTGTTATTATATTCTTCAGTCAGACAGAACAAGGGAGGGATGTGATCATGGCAAAAGATGAAAAAAGGCGCAGTGAAAGGGAATTGACTGAATACGGCATAATCTATCTATCAGGCGAAATCAATGTCTCGAATGCCGAGGCAGTTTGCAAGGAGATCATCGAACACAACATCAAAGGAGACGTAAGCCAGATACAAATGATCATTAATTCTCCGGGCGGTACTTGTTCCGCCGGTTTTTCCATAATCGACATCATGGAATGGTCACGGATACCCATATACACAACCGGACTCGGAATGATTGCCTCCATGGGGTTATTGATTTTCATGACCGGCGAGAAAGGCCACAGGGTCGTCACAACGAGAACGTCCATCCTGTCACATCGTTTTTCGGCCTTTAACTTCGGAAGCCACAGCCAGCTTATCGCCGGCCGGCGTGAAGAAGACATGCTCCATGAGCGCATCGTGAATCATTACATGACCTACTCCAATATCAAAGAGCGAGAGGAACTGGAAAAACATCTTCTGCGGGATGTCGATACCTGGCTGTCCACCGATGAAGCTCTCCAACTGGGGGTTGTGGACGTGGTCGAGCCCATGAAGAAAAGATCACAGGGAGAATAAAACATGAATGAGATGCAAAGCACCGCTAAAGACAACCTCATGGCGCCTCAGGGGCAGGCAGGCCAGTTATTTGCCGTGTCTCCGTATTGCGAACCCAACTCGGAGGCAATCCCTTTTACCGATAATTATGAACATTTGGAAGCCCTGGAAGAAGAAGCACTGCTGATGCTGTTATCCGGTTCCGCACGCTCCGGGAACATCGCCTGGCCGAAGGAAGGCACCAGCTGTTGCCGCATCTATACCAAGATGGGCCTGACCGCCGACGATTTCACCCCGGCAAAACTGGAATCCCTGCTTGCCCGGATGAGCATGGTCAACAAGATGCGAGAAAATGCGGCAATCCGATCTGGCGTGAAACTCTTCTTTCCGATCTTTTGCCGGGAAAATAACCTCGATGCCTTTGATCAAAAAATTCTTCTGCTGCTGCTCATGAACGGGACCAGTAAAATCTTTCGGGAAACATTCAGTCACTGCGGGTTTTTTGAAGACACAAGAGGTGTTAAAATCAGGATCATCCTTTCCCTTCTTTGCAAAGATTATCGGGAGGCTCTGGAAAAGCGAAAGCATTTCGGCAGATACGCTCCTCTGGTTGCCCGTGAAATAATCTTCTTCCGAACGGATCATGAAAATCGGAGCACGCACCTGATTGACGATCTTGTCACCACCAATGATCGCCATATCCGCTACATCACCGGGGACAATCAGCTTTACAATAGCACCTACAGCGAGATCAGCATTGAAAGAAGTTCCATCAAATTGGACAAAGTGATCTTGCCCGATTCGATCAAAGAGCAACTGGTCAGGCAGGTCGATCGATATTTCAAGCGCCGGGATAACCTCTTGGCAAGGCGATTGGATGACTTTCTGGAATATGGCACGGCGCTTACCCTTTTCTTTCATGGGCCATCCGGGACGGGTAAAACGATGATGGCCAGAGCGCTGGCGCACCACTACAACAGGCAACTGATTACCGTGAATTTGGCCTGCACCCGTTACAGATGGGAGTTGGAATCCGTCATGAATCAAGCCTTCCGGGAAGCAGCCTTGCTTCAGGGGTTCATCTTTTTCGACGAGGCTGACGACATTTTCAAAGAAGGATCCGACCTGGCCCGAATGCTGCTGATCCAGATTGAAAAAGCAAAATGCGTCGTCATCTTTGCCACCAACAAAGCCGGAAGTCTCGATCCGGCCATGGAAAGGCGCTTGTCGATCAAAATTCATTTTCCGCTGCCCGATCAGGAACAGCGCATGAAAATCTGGCATGCGCTTTTGCCCGATTTCATCAGACTGGCCCCGGACATCGATTTAGAATCGCTCAATAACCGTTACCCTTTCAGCGGCGGCCTGATCAAGAATACCATCTTTCTGGCACTTAACGCGGCGGAAGAAGAGGAAACGGGAACCCCGGTAATCACCCGGCAGATGCTGGAACAGGTGGCGGATTTACAAACAATCCAAATGGTGGCAGACAACAAACACTGCAAGATTTGCAAACCGGAAAAACGAATCGATACACTCCCCCTCTCCGACAGGCAGCGAAACGACTTGAAAAATATTGCCGAAGCGTTTCAGTATTCAAAAGAACACAAACCCGGTTTGAATGTTCTGATCAGCGCGACAAATATCGAAACCGCCGTCCATGCCGCCCACGCACTGGCCGCCCAATGCGAGCTGAAAGTAAAGGTCATCAAGTTTGGCGATATGGACAACTTCGACCAGGCCATACGACTGGCCGACCCGGTCTCCCAGGGCAAGATCACGCTCATGGATTACGCATTCAGCCAGACAACCGGCGAAGCCCATCTGCTGCTCATCGTTGACCAAAACGGCGTCATTGAGTGGCGCGAGACCGCAAAGCATAACGACATGGGCATCAACCTGTCCGCGAGATCGGTGGTAACCGCCTTGCTTGATCGCCTTGGCCATTATCCCGGTCTTTGCTGCGTGGCCATGCACGAATGTCCCAACACCAACATCCCGCTGGAGTTTCACACCCATCTCAAGCTGGAATATCCCCCGGAGGAAATGCAGATATATCAATGGGAAGAACATCTCAAATGCGGCGCGGTAACGGGTGATGATCTTGCCAACCTTGTCGAACAGCATCCTATGCACATCGTGGAAATTGACAGCATCATGCACCGCGCCTCGATTCAGTCTTTGATTGAAGGAAAAGCGCATCAACTGTCTCTGGAAACAGTGAAGATCGTTATTGAAAGGTATCGGGGAAAGAATAAAGCACCGGTGTTATTCGGCAGGAAATAACATATAATCAACGTAGCACAACCTGGAGTATAGAAATTTAATGCCACAGGGTTGTTCAAATGACATGATGATCTATTAAGTGAGGATCCTATGAAAACAAAAAATCTGAAAAGACGAATTGTGGTGGGCGACGTCCATGGTGAGTTGGGAAGTCTGAAAGAGATTCTGATCCACGCAAAGCTGATTGATCAAGAAGAGAACTGGGCTGGAGAGTGCTCTGTTCTGATCCAGACCGACGATGTGATCGATCGCGGACCTGATTCATGGGGGTGTATCGAGTTTTTGCAGAAAATCCAGGAGCAAGCTCAAGATGCAGGCGGGCAGGTCGTTCGACTCTGCGGTAATCACGAGGTTATGCTCATGGAAGACTCGTCAAACCGTTATGTTAACTTTAAAAAACCCGAAAAACTTGCCTCACTGATAAAGGAAGAGATTAGTCTTGGAAAAATACAAGCATCCTATACCGACGGTGAGAGGCTTTATACACATGCGGGGCTTCGTTCAGAGATCAGGGCGGCATTGGAGAAGGAGATCGGTGCTGAGCGAGTTGATCTGAAACGCCTTTCCGATCATATCAACAAGGTATTCAGGGATGCAGTCAAGAAAAAAGACTTTGAAACGCATGCGATATTTCATGTTGATTTAAAACGCGGCGGCTCCCACGAGGTCGGCGGGATATTCTGGGGCGACTACTCGTTAATTTGCGACTCACTGATGGCCTATAATATACCTCAGATATTTGGACACACACCGACCCGTAAGAAAGGTGTCATGCATTCTCACAGCTTCAAGTTGATTGACATCGACGCAGGCATGCATGACGGCTACGGTGGAAATATCTTGTATCTCGAGATCGGCAAATCGGGCAATATCCTGCAGCATCATAAAGATGGGGATGTATGGATCGAGACGGTGCTTGGCCCTGAAAAGGAGAAACGTTGAGCGTTCATTCAGCTACCCTTGGCTGGTTCAACCTTGTGGCTTGAAAAGTAATATTGCGTCAACGGGATTGTTTGGGAACAATGAAGATCATGGAATTATCAGATCGCTATAATGCGTTGAAACTGAAAATCATGGATCGTAAGGAACCGTTTGAACGCTTCGTCGCTATGCTGGAGAATGAGACAACGTGGCTTACTTCCCCGGCCAGCACGCGGTTTCATCTGGCCGAGGAACGAGGCCTGTTAAAGCACAGTGTTGGGGTAGCGGAAACCCTGTTGCAGTTTCGGGGATTTCTTGCGCCAAAGATCAGCGAAGAAAGCTGTGTCATCGTCGGGCTGTTTCATGATGTCGGCAAACTGGGTGCGCCGGGAAAACCTTACTATTTGCCCAATGATAATACATGGATGGTGAAAAACAGGGGTATCCGCTACAAGACAAATCCGGAGGTCGTCACGATGGGTCTGGCCGTCCGCAGTCTCTATCTCATTTCGCAATATATTTCTCTTTCTGAAACCGAAGCGCAGGCCATTGCTTATCATGACGGCCAATACATCGATGACAACAAAGTTGTTGCCCACAAAGAGGAGCCGCTGACATTGCTTCTTCACTGGGCAGATTACTGGAGAGCGCATATTTATGAAGAGGGAAGGGGAAGAATTTCGATAACTAAATGCTGACCGCGAGAAAACACAAAAACTGATCGGAGGGAATCATGAAACTCATTGACAGAGCCAAACAGGTGCTATGGAAAAAGTCGGGGCTTGACCATGACAATCAAGGTTACTTAAAAAAACCAGAACTGAACCTTTTACCAGACATCGACGCGAAAATAATTGAAGGTGATTATCGCAAGGGGAGTGGGCATGAATGGAATAGTAAATTTCGGGCCATCCACTCATCGGCGGCTCTTGTCGCCAACACTTTCGGAAAATGGAAAACCGAGCCGGCTCAGTTAAGATTTGCCGGTTATGCAGGTTTTGACAAGCTGGTGTTTGAAGCGAAATGTCCAACAGGCCTCGGGGGCACAGCACCTCACCTCGATGTTCTGCTGCAATCGGATGATACCGTGATTGGGATCGAATCAAAATTCCTTGAACCACTTGAACTTACTGCCCCTATATTTTCGGACAGTTATTCAAAAAACCGTTTGCCTTTGTGTGAAGATGCCTGGTGGACTCTGCTAGAGAACGTGCGCCAATGGCCAAAGTCACATTTAGATGCGTCTCAACTCATCAAACACTACCTCGGCCTACGTAATAATTTCCCAAACTGTAAAAATGTCATGCTCGTGTATCTGTTCTGGAAGCCTCTTAACGCAGACAAGTTTGAAGAATATGGATCCCATGCGAAAGAGTTGGAAAAATTTCAACACACAATACGCAATTCAAACATGGTGCAATTCAAAGCTATGGATTACTTACAGCTTTGGAACGACTGGGAGAAGGATAAAAACATGACAGAACACACAAAACGTTTGAAAGACCGTTACTGCGTTGAGATATGAATAGATTTTCAAGTGCTATAATAAGTTGTATTCGTTATGGTGAAAGATGAATATGACAGAAGGACAGGAATGGCACCCGGCAGCGCCGCCAACAGGCCGTTTGATCGTCAAGCGAAAGGGCCGCAGTATTACCCGGCAGATTCCCAAGCCCGTTGTGCTCATCGACACGCGTGAAAAATATCCATTTGACTTCAGCCGATTCAAAAACTGGGTTGCCGATACAAAAAGCCGGGCGCTGAAAGCCGGTGATTACAGCGTGGAAGGAATGGAATCATTGCTTGTTCTGGAGCGAAAAACGCTGACCGATCTGATCACAACTGTCATTCAACAACGCGCACGGTTTTTTAAACAATGCGAAAAAATGTCAAAGTACAGATGGAAAGCCCTGCTGGTCGAGGCAAGCTATGAAGACATCAAGACACCTTATGATGAGGATGAATACAATACACTGGCCCACCCGAATGCCGTTTCCGGCACTTTGGACGCCTTGGAAGCCCGCTATGGCATATCGGTGATCTACACTTCGCGCTTCCGTCCGCTGGCCGAAGAAAAGGCCGCAAGCTGGCTGTCGAAACATTTCACATACTGGTATCTGGAAACAAATGGATTCGGACGGGTCCTGCAGGAAGGGGATTTGTAAAATCAAACGCTTGTACAAACATTTTATGATTTACTTCTTGTGAAGATGTCAGCAAAACAGTATTAAATTAAGCATTATGAATGTTCTTAAAATTTAAAATGTTAATGGATGCAAAGTGTTAATGAAAGAGACATGCATTTTCAGTCTTAAACCAGCTAAAGAGAAATAAATACAATGCCATCTTCACTTACTTGGATAGATCACGATTCTAAGGCCCGTGAAAGAACGATTCGCATACTTTCTTTCATGCAGCAAAAGGAAAGCCGCGACGAACTTGGCCTGGGCGCTATCAGGGATTCCTTCGCGGACGCACTTTTCCCCGGCACAAGCACAATCCAGACACGCATGCGATATATGCTTTTCGTGCCGTGGATATACATATTCCTTGAAAAGAAACGAGTGATGCCCCCCGCCTTCAGAGAGCGGGCACGTAACATTGAATTGGCTCTGATTGAACCGCTACTGGCATGTTCTGATCATGCAGCAGGTATTTTTGGACGTGTTGCGGGGCAGGGACTTAAGCGTCTACCAAGCTCCGTTTACTGGAACGGTCTTGGCATATGGGGGCTCCGACGAAATGATCTTTCGCGGAATGAATATCACCGCCACATCGGAGAAATATACCGGCAGCGTGACATCACTCGGCAACGAAAAGAAAAAGACGATTCCCCCGAAGCGGCAACGCAGACCTGGCACCCGAGGCTGCCGGACCCACCGGAAGGTTTTCCGGATGCAATCAAGAACCTTGGCATTGAACTGACAACCGAAGAGGCGAGTTTTCTGCTTGATTGCCTGACAAAGTCCAGCCCTGACAGCCTGTTGGTTTTCCTGGCGTTGAATAGCAAACCGGTAGAGTGCGAGTTTCCGTGGCAGCACGCGGATAGGGAACGTTTTTCTTCATCACACCGGGAGTTGCTTGATTACGGTGAAATGTTTTCAACTGTGATGCATGGCGCTGGATTTCTTTATAACCTGATGCTGGCTGAGGTCGCGCAAAGAAAAAGCCTTGAGGAAGAACATCGGGTTAATCTTGATGGCTGGCGAGAACGCTTGCTGAGCTGTCCGAATATTAATCTTCCTCTGGAAAAAATTTGGGAGCTTACTGCGGGACGCGGTCATACCATCACGCCAAAGACAAAAGAATTTATAACGGCCTGGCACAGAAGGGTTATGGCAACGCGGGGAGATGTCGTTGCTGATGAAGAATGTCGCACGCTGATCAGAAACCGCGAAATGAAGTTGAAGGGCAGTCGCTCCCGATTTACCAACGCGGGGGCAAGAGATAATTGGAACGGATCTGCTGGTATTGGACAAATGTCCTATCGCTGGCCGAATGTCAAAGTCTTGCTTGCTGATTTGTACGCAGGCCTGAATGGAGGTGGCAATGCTCGATCCTAATGATGCACGAAGTCTTTATACAAACGCTGTTTGCCCACCTCCCGGATACATCTTTGATCAGGCCATTGCTACGACATACACCCTCGACCCGACGACATTGCTGTCGCTGCCAACGCATCTTGTCCTCGCAGAGCGTTCTTCAAAAGAAATGCCGGATCCGATAAAACTGCTGGAGTCTCTGCGCCGTTTGTCGAACCGTTTCAGTATTTATGTGGATCATACAGGCATAAAGGTGCCCTCCACGAAAAATCCGCTTTATGGAATGCTGGAGACTATATTGATACCGGTCAGGGCGCGGAAGGAGCGTGGCGTTTTTCATCCCAAACTCTGGGTATTGCGTTTTGTTCAGCCTGACACGGAAGAGCCACCCCTGATCAGGGTACTCGTTTTGTCACGCAATATCACCTATGACAGGTCGTGGGATATTTCTCTGCAACTGGAAGGCAAACCGGGCAGAAACATTAATGCCGGCAACAAGGAATTGGTGGAGTTTCTGCAGGCGTTGCCGACTATGAGTACGCAACAGGTAACCGATGCTCAAAAGCAACAGGCAGAGAAGTTAGCGGATCAAATTCGAAAAACACAATGGGAGATGCCAGGAGATTTTGACTCCGTTAATTTCAGCGTGCTGGGACACAAAAGAAGAGTCTGGGAGCCTCCAGAATCAAAACGGATGGTAGTTATTTCACCCTTCATAACAGACAGTGCTATTGACTGGCTGCGCGGCTTTACCGATGAAATTGTTGCCGTTGTTTCAAGACTGGATGAACTCAACAATCTTAGGTCAGATACGTTTACTCGAGCGTCTAATTGGTACACGCTCGATGAGTCGGCAGAGTCAGAAAACGGCGAAGTCACAGAAGAACATGATACGTTGGGTTTGCATGCTAAAGCATATATTCTGGAAAAGGGCGGTAGGACAACAGTTATAATCGGTTCAGCGAATGCCACATCAGCAGCTTTATTGGAAAGAAAGAATATTGAAGTTCTTACCAAGCTTTCCGGAAGAAAAGGCCAGGTAGGTGGCATTGATAAGTTGCTAAGCGACAATGAACTGGGCCAAATTCTTTCGCCTTATGTCCGTTCAACCGAAAGCAGTGTAAAAAAAGATGAGGAAGAAGTCGCGGCTCAGAAATCTCTGGATGAGGCAAAAACATTATTGGCAGTGGCGGGACTTAAGGTGGTTTGTCAAGCGGATGGTAATGCATGGCAGCTTTATCTTACCGCCTCAGATCCTGTAGCGCTTCCCGGAATATCGAGCATCAAAGCTTGGCCAATAACTGTTTCGGATGATCGGGCGGAGGATATTTCGGCTCTGGAAAATAAAAGGAATGTAGTTTTGGGAAAGTACGCCACCGAATCGGTTACGGGATTAATTGCGTTTGTGCTTGAAACAAAAAATAAAAAGATCTCTGCGCGAATGGTTTTGAATCTTCCGGTTGAGGGGCTTCCTGAAAATCGAGATGAAGCCATTTTCAAACTCGTGGTGAACAATCGGGAAGGATTTCTCCGTTATCTCCTTCTGTTATTGGGAGAAACTGAAGGAAGCTTTATTGATACAGGCAATGTATTAAACGGTGGCAATGGAAATGGCGGGTGGAGGCCGGCTTTTAGTGACGATAAGCCTCTACTTGAAGAACTGGTCAGGGCATTCAGTCGTCATCCTGAGAAGCTTAAAGATATTAAGGCCATTGTAAGTAGATTTCTTAAAGAAAATACAACATCCAACATCATACCGGAAGATTTCCTCAAAGTCTGGGATGTCTTTGAACAGGCAATGAAGGAGGTAGAAAGTTGAACGAAGTTATCTGCAATTATGAAAAGGTGTTAAAACGTCTGAAAGATTTTCAGCGCCGCACAGCAGAATACGTATTCCGTCGTTTTTATACTGACACGAATCCCACAGACCGTTTTCTTGTTGCCGATGAGGTCGGCCTTGGGAAAACACTGGTCGCAAAGGGATTAATTGCCCTGGCTATCGAACACCTGCATCAAGTAAAAAAAATAGAAAGAATAGACATTGTTTATATCTGCTCCAATATCAGTATCGCGTCTCAGAATATAGACCGTCTAAATGTGACAGGGATACAGGAGTTCGTTCGTCCCACACGGCTTTCCTTGTTGCCTATGCATATAGTCGGCATTAGAAAGAATCGCGTTAATTATATTGGTTTGACGCCCGGAACGAGTTTCGATCCGCAGTCCAGGGAAGGCATGGTTGAAGAACGCGCCCTTATTTACCATGTATTGAAAGGTAAACTGGAGCTCAAGCGATCTGGGCTCAGGCATTTGCTTCGTGGAAGAGTCGGCAAAGATAATTGGCGGCGGTGGACACGGCAATGGCCGCATGAAAATATAGATTCAGTAGCAGGCACAGATTTTATTCAAAGTATTAAATCAAATGAGGAGCTTTATTCACGATTAAAAGAATTTTGTAACTTATCACCCCGAGATATATGGAGAAACGATGAACGGTTGCGCCTGATATCTGAATTGCGGTGTTTAGTCGCAGAAGTGAGTGTAAAGATGCTTGAGCCGGATCTGATTATTCTGGATGAATTCCAACGCTTCAAAAAATTGCTGGACAAGAATAATCCAGAGGCACGTCTGGCCCAGAAGCTATTTCAATATGCCGGTGTAAAAACGCTTCTCCTTTCGGCCACACCATATAAGATGCTTTCTCTCGATCATGAGCAGGATGACGATCACTATCCGGATTTCCTCAAGACATTGCGTTTTCTTTTCAATTCTGATGGCCCAGTGGAAGAGGTAAAAAAAGAGATATTAAACTTCCGGCGATCGCTATTTCTGATGAATTCAGACAACACGACAGATGTTTCTGCCGCGCGCAATTCTCTTCAGTCAAAACTGCTTCACGTCATGTGTCGTACCGAACGTGTTGGCATTACGCAAAAACAAGATGCGATGCTGATGGAGGCCGAAGAAAAACCGGCAATCAGCACCTGCGATCTTCACGATGTTGTGCTGGCAGATAAAGTCGCGGCGTGTGTCGGAGCTAATGATATTATCGAATATTGGAAATCCAGCCCTTATCTCGTAAATTTTCTACGCCGTTATGAATTCAGACGCAAACTTGAAGATCAGTGTGCGAACGCCTCGGAAGAGCTGTTGTCTGTATTTAGCAATCATGGCCACCGTCTTTTGCACAAATCGGAGGTTTATAAATACGGCAAAATCAACCCGGCAAATTCCAGGATGCGTTATCTCTTTTCAAAAACTATAGATAAGGGTCTATGGAAAATTCTCTGGCTACCACCTTCTATGCCGTATAGCCAACCGGAAGGGCCTTTCGCAGAAATAAAAGATGCTACAAAATATCTCGTTTTTTCCGCTTGGAATGTCGTGCCTGATTCCATTGCCGCTCTTTGCTCTTACGAAGCCGAAAGGCGCATGTTGTCTTCTTTCCCCAAGACAATTAATTACCCTGATCTCCATAAAGAAATTCCACAACTCCTTCGTTATAACAAAAGTACGGATGGGCGCATGGCGGGTATGTCCGCACTTGTACTTTTTTATCCAAGTCCAGCATTGGCCTCTTTGGTTGACCCATTAGGAATTGCCCTGAAACATTCAGAGGAGGGGCTTATCAAATCTACTACATTGGTTGAGCGCGTGGCTGAAATTCTTAAACCATACATAAATAGCTTGTTAACAGGCGTTCCTGATAGTGGTCCTGAGGACCAGCGCTGGTACTGGGCGCTACCAGCAATGCTCGATGGCGGTCAATATCCTGCCGTCAGTGATTGGCTTTCGAATCAGAAGACCGGTTGGTTGTCACTTTCAGAAAAATCATCGCAGGAACGCGGTGAATATTTCAAAGATCATCTTGATCTTTTACGTCAGGCTACGGAAAAAAACATTTCTCCATCGTTAGGCAAGCCGCCGGCGGATCTGATACAGATTGTTGCACGTATGGCAATCGCGGCGCCGGGTATCTGCTCCTTGCGCTCGTTGCATCGCCAAGCATCATCGATTAACGGGGATTCCTTTGAGCTGCTCAATGCTGCCGCGCAAATTGCTGACGGTTTCAAAACTCTTTTCAATTTACCGGACTCAATAGCCCTTCTACGAGGCGGCGATCCTGATACTTTTTATTGGCGGCACGTACTTTTACACTGTCTGCAAGGAAATATACAAGCTCTTCTTGATGAACAATGCCATTGCCTAGTTGAGTCACTGGGTGTTTTTGATGAAAAAGATGAGGAACGTGTTTCCAAAATAGGAATTTCTCTTGCTTCGTCACTCTCGTTACGTACGGCACCGCTGCAGGTTGACGATGTGATACCTCGCCTCGATACCCGGAAGGTAGATTTTGAAGGATACAACATAAGGTGTCGGTTCGCATTGCGATTTGGGGAATTGAAAGATGAGCAAGGCGACGTGAAGCGCGCGGAAACGGTCAGAGATGCATTTAACTCACCATTCCGTCCTTTTATTCTTGCGTCAACATCTGTCGGCCAAGAAGGTCTTGATTTTCATACATGGTGCCACGCGGTTGTGCATTGGAATCTGCCCAGCAATCCCGTTGATCTTGAACAGCGGGAAGGGCGGATTCATCGCTATAAAGGTCACGCGATCAGAAAGAATGTCGCTATCGCTTACGGGCTTAATATGCTGAGAGAAAAATGGAATAAACAGGGTGATCCTTGGCAGTGCATATTTACTCAAGCCAGACAGGATCGAGCCAATGATCTTTTGACATACTGGCTTTTTGAACCGTCTGAAAATGGGGTGAAGATTGAACGGCATATTCCTATTATGAATTATAGTAGAGAAGAAGCACATTTCAGTAGATTGAAAAAAATGCTTGTCATCTATCGATTGGTATTCGGCCAGCCACGACAAGAAGATTTGCTTAAATATTTAACTGAGCAGATGGATGTTAAAGAAGATTATGATGTCAATAACTGGCGCATATCATTAGCGCCACCGGCAGTTTGAAGAAAAATATGTCGGTGAGATAAAGGGGACAGATACAAAATTATCTTCCGATCAATGTTGCTTGCAGAGCCATTCGGTGATCGGCTCAAGGAGGCACAATCATTTCCAGTTCTTGCCTAACAAATTTATGAATAATAGAAATTAGTTAGGCAAACTTATGATTGACTTATTGCCTAACAATATTTATAATTTCACCATTATGTTAGGCAAAGGTGGTTTATGGGCATCATTAGAGGCATTCTGGAAGAGGAACATGAAAGGCTGCAAAATCTATCCGTTTTTTACGAGAAAAAGATTTTAGAATATCCACAGGGTGCAATATCAATAAAAGAAAGAGGCGGCCAGAAATATATTTATCTTGCGTATCGTAAAGGCAAAAAGGTTGTCTTTGATTATATCGGGAAAGATGTCCCTGAAGAGCGGAAGGCTCTTTGCGCAAAATTGAAACAAAGAAAAGAATATCAGGCCAAACTCCAACAAGTGAAGGAAAATCTCAGGGAAATCGAAAGGTCCCTTCGTGGGAAAAGAACGTGATCTGTTTTTGCCGTATTACTAAGCCTGAATAAAGCGGAAGTCCTCCGGGATATTATTCTCATCGGCGGCTGGTGTCCTCTTGTTTATAAGGAATATTTTGGCAATCCGGTGGAAATTTCCGCGCAACGTACCGCCGATCTGGATATTCTTGTTCCTAATCCTCCACGTATTCATAAAGAAATTGATGTATCGCTGATTTTAAACAAGTTGGGATTTGACAGAAAAGTATCACCCTTGGATGCTTATGAGAAATATGTCCATCCCGATCTTGAAGTTGAATTTCTGACACCTGAAAGAGACAGAGGCAGAGAAAGGCCAGATTTATCTTACGGAAAGGCAAATGAGGATTGTGGAGTATATCAACAAAAGCGGCAGGATAACTGTCGGAGATGTGGCGATGCTGTTAAAAATAAGCAGGCAGGCGGGAACGTTTGGCCAGAGCCAGCTATTATGTCATGCGCTGGCTGGTTGTCGATTTAGTTGTCTATTAGGTTGTCAATTGTAGAGTGGGCTTGCGGTATTTCAAGAGAGACAATGGATACAGTAGTAATGACAACCTAAAAATGACCCACCGTGATCACGTAAAAGTGACCCACCCCTGTTAAAATTTGAACCTCACCATAGCCGCATTATTTAGACCCTTTTTATTTTTTCTTTGCTATCGAAGACGATTTTCTTTTCAGGCTATCCGGCATCCAGAAAGTAACCGTTTTGCCACCCATCTGTACAGCGATAGCAATCCAGTCTATATATTTCCCGACATTAAGATTAGGCGGTTTATGGATGACCATCGAGGTAGTGTAAAAGAATGAAATAGCGCAGATAGTGGCTGAATTTTTTTCATGTCTGTCTTTCAAAGTCTCACTTACCGAGTGCGGCGAGGACTTGAACTTGCGGTGTCAGATGAAAATTTACGTAATGATTTCAAAGTCACGCTTGACATTTGCAGCCCCACGAATGATATAACAAATGATAAATCGAGCGCTATAAATGGTGCAGCCAGTACATCAAAATATTCAGCAAGGAGAAACCCTTTGGACGAACAATACGCCATGGCGAACCTGGTCCGGGAACTGCGGGCGCTTACCGGCCTGACTCAGGAAAAATTCGCAGCCAGGCTCGGCGTAACCTTCCCCACGATCAACCGTTGGGAAAACAACCGCGCCAAGCCATCGCCGCTGGCCCTGGAGAAGATCGAAAGCCTGCTGCGCAGCCTGGGGGATAAGGGCGAGGCACTTCATAAAGGGTATTTTGGCAAGGAGGCCTGAGCATGGCCCAGCTTGAACATATAGAAGCCATTGAAAGGCGCCTCTGGAGCGCGGCCGACACCCTGCGGGCCAATTCCAACTACGCCAGCAACGAATATTTCCTGCCGGTCATGGGCCTTGTCTTCCTGCGCCATACCTACAGCCGCTTTCTGGGGGTCAAGGATGCCATCGAAGCAAGCCTACCAACCCGTGGCGGCAAAATCCGGCCATTGAGCAAAGAAGATTTCAGCCAGAAAAACGCCATTTTCCTGCAACCCAAGGCCCAGTTCGACACCCTGGTGGCCCTGCCCGACAACGCCGACCGCGCCAAGGCGATCATAGATGCCATGGAGTCCATCGAGGCGGACTACGAGAATCTGCGTGGCGTGCTGCCCAAAAGCGAATATCAGGAACTTGACAACGCGGTCCTCGCCCAGCTGCTACGCACCCTCAACCCCGAGGAGCTGAAGCAGGTCTCCGGTGATGTGTTCGGCCGTATTTACGAATATTTTCTAACTCAATTTGCCGATCAAAAAGCCCATGACGGCGGCGAGTTCTTCACCCCGGTATCGCTGGTTTCGCTGATTGCTAACGTCATCGAACCGGCTGGTGGCACGGTGCTGGACCCGGCCTGTGGCTCGGGAGGCATGTTTGTGCAAAGCGCCCGGGTGGTCGAGCGAAGGCACGAGAACCCTACCGAGAAACTCACCTTCTACGGTCTGGAAAAAAATGCCACCACCATCCGACTGGCCAAGATGAACCTGGCGGTGCAGCTGGCCGCAATCATAAAAACGAATTTTAAGGAACTGGGAATATGAGCATAACCGAACTGCTCAAGACCGACGAAGGCAAGGTCCTGGAGTTCAAGCGCGATCTCTCCTCCCCGCGCAATCTCCTCAAGACACTGGTGGCCTTTGCCAATACAGCCGGCGGCAGGGTCATTGTCGGCGTGCAAGATAAAACACGAAAAGTCATGGGCATTGAACATCCCCTTGATGAGGAAGAGCGCATTTGCAGCCTGATTGCCGACTCCATCAGCCCTCGTCTTGTGCCCAACGTGGAGCTGACCACCATTGACAATAAAACTCTGTTGGTCATCGAGGTGTTCCTGAGCAATTCTCGACCCCATTATTTGCGTTCCGAGGGGCCTGAAACCGGTGTCTATGTCCGCCTTGGCTCCACCAACCGTCAAGCCGATCGAGAGCTGATCGCCGAACTGCGCCGATCCGTTGAAGGTGTGTCCTTTGACGAAATGCCCATGCCGGAGTTGTCTCCCGTTGATCTGGATATTGAGGCAGCGCAAGAGATCTTTGGCGCCATCCGGGGTCTGGATGAGCAGACCCTGTTGACCTTGAAACTGCTGGCCCGGCATCAACATCAACTTGTACCTACCAAGGGAGCGGTTCTACTTTTCGGCAAAGAGCGCACGCGACACTTCCCCGATGCCTGGATTCAATGCGGCCGTTTCTTCGGCACCGAGAAAATCGATATTTTTGATCATGTTGACATCAACGTGCCATTGCCTAGGGCCGTGGACGAGGTGATGCTGTTTCTGAAAAAGCATGCCTATCGCAGCGCGGATCTCTCCGAGGTGCGCCGCAAGGATGTCTGGAGCATCCCGCTGGGGGTTTTGCGCGAAATGATCATCAACGCCCTGGTGCATAGCGACTACTCGCAGCGCGGCGCGCCCATCCGGGTCGTCTTTCTTGACGACCGCATTGAAGTGGAGAGCATGGGCATCCTGCTGCCCGGCTTGACCATCGAGGAGATGAAACAGGGTGCCTCTCGCATTAGAAATCCGGTCATCGCTCGTGTTTTCAAAGAACTGGGCCTGATCGAACAATGGGGCACCGGGGTGCGCCGCATCTTTGCCGAGGCCAAAGAGCTGAACCTTCCCGAACCGAAAATTGAAGAAATTGCCCTGCGCCTGCGCTTTACCGTCTATCTGGCGGCACCGTATCAAATACAGACCCAGGAGACCGAACAAGCCGAGGCACAAGTAGAAGCACAAGTCGCGGCACAAGTCGATTTGCGTATTTTGCAGGCCTGCGCCGAAACTCCGCTCTCTTCTGCCGAAATCGCTGCGGCACTTGGGCACAAGACGTTGAGCGGAAATGTGCGCCGAGCGCTACCCGCACTGCGGAAAGATGGCTTGCTTGAATACACCATCCCCGATAAACCAAACAGCCGCCTGCAAAAATACCGACTGACAGAAAAAGGCAAGCAGGTGCTGGAGGCCGTGAAATGAACAATGGAGAAACAGGCTGCTTCGCCATTGGTGCAAGGGGGGCCTGCATTTTTTTAGGACTGGAAGACCAGAACGTCGAGCCGTGCAACAGGCGCTGACGATCAAAAGGAATTTCGAGGAGCCGAGAGCATGACAGACCGCCCGGATAAACATCATCGGCGCTCCATTCGCTTGCGGGGCTGATGTGCGACAATTATAACTCCTATCTGACGAAAATTATATTTCTCGACATTAAGATTGGACGTCTTATGGGTGACCATAAAAAACGCTTTTCCCGCAACCAGAGCTGGGGGAACATTCAGAAAGATCAGTTTTTCAAAAACCTGCTAAATCTCGGATGCTTCATGCCGGTTATTTTCAGGGTGAATCAACTTCTACGGCATCACGAATGGCTTTAATCTCCGGCCACAGCCGGAATGCGTTCTCGAGCTGATAAACGAAAACGATGCCAAAGCGCCCTGTCTTGCGTTCCACCCAGGGATAGGTTCCGAATGCACCGATGCTGGAACTGCGCAGGCAGGCACCCGCCTCATCCCAGGACTCACACCAGTTGCCCAGGCTGTAGTGCCCGCCCTTGATGGGGTTTTCGGGCGCGGGCGTCATGAACGCTTCGGGCGTTTGGTCTTTCAGCATTTCATTGATGCTGTTTTTTGAGAGCGCGCGTTTGCCCTCAAACACACCCTCGTTTGCCATCATGCTCAAAAAGCGCAGATAGTCTGCCGCCGTGCTGACCGCGCCGCCTTGCAGCACGGGATTAAGCGTTTCAGCCAACGGTAGTTCTACCGCCGAATCCAGCCGCAGATGTGTCCAGTAGGTGTGGCTCATGCCCAGGGGTACGGCGATCTTTTCTTGAAAGACTTGCGCCCAACGCTGGCCGGTTACCGCTTCCACCACGGCCCCCGCCACCTGGAATCCCGGAGCGCCGTAGGCGAAAACTTTGCCCGGCACGCTGATCAGCGGGCGCTGGGCCACGTCCAGAGCAGATTGTTCCAGCGTTATACGGTGATCTTGAGCCAGGTCGTAATATTCGCCCTTGGCGCCTGCCAGCCCGGAGGTTTGCGACAGCAGTTGGCGCAGCGTCAGCTTGCCGACGGCGGGCGGCAGTTTTGGCAGCCAGGCGACAATGGGTGCATCCAGTTGCAGCTTGCCCTCATCCACCACGGCCATGACCGTTGCCGCTGTCAGGAACTTTGACGCCGAAGCGATCGGGTATTGGGTATCAGGCTTGATGCCGCCGAAGTTGGTCAATGAAATCACCTTGTCTCTTACGCCTGTGCCAACGCTGAAGCCCCCAGATCCCTTGGCGATCATGGCACTGGCTGCTTTCATTGCCGCCGGCGGAAGTGATACGTCTTGTTGAATCGTGCTGCTTGGTGTGACTTTGGTCGCTTGTGCCACAGCGGTTGGTCCCAGCACCAGGCCCAAGCATAAAAAGAAAATGCCCATTATGTTCCTTCGCCTCAAGCAGGCATTTTTCAGGGATGCCTTCAATTTCTTCGCGGATTCGATGAAATGCAGGTTGATTTCTGCGAACAGTTCCGATTCCTTTGATATGTATTGCCCGTTTGTCGGGACGCCATACATGTCTTCAATATGGGTGACTGATACATTCCACTTGTGGTTTTTCATTGAACCCTCCGTATCTAAAAGATGTTTATCATTCAACATGAGCAGCGGGCGGCATAGGCCACCGCTATCATAACTGAACAAGAGCAAGGCGCACCGGTACTGTGCCCGCGTTCCAGCTGTTATGGCCTTTTCCATGGATGTCAGTGGTCAAAATACAGCTCCCGGGCCGCAGCGTGAACATCGTTCCGTCACCGGCTTCATATCCCATTTCACCTGCAAGGCAGATGACCCACTGTTTCCTGGGGCTGGGATGCCAGCCACCTTGCCAACCCACCGGCAGCTCGATCATTGCCAGAGATTGCACATCCACAGGGTGGGAGGCAAACATGGGCGGCGCCGGCGGCGCAAAGTTGACGGCCGTCAATTTCTGGGTAAAGTGGGGATCGACGCGGGAGACGTCGTCCTCGCCGACAAACAAATGCAAAAAGGCCCAATTGCACATGATCACTCCTGTTAGAAGTTATGTTGCCTAACCGCCAGAATCAGTGGCTCGCCCGAGACGGTACTGACTGCCGGCTACCACAACTTCCTTCCCGATTCCATATTTATCCAGCCCTTTGGAAAATTTCTTCTTACGCAAGTGAATTGAGTGTTGCGTTTCCTTGAGTTTTTCCTGGGTTATCTCACTGTTGCGAATGCATGGACAGCAGGAATGATCTTAAATTGATTTTATCGTTTTTGATGCCGAGTTTTGCGCGGATGTTTTTTCTGTGAAAGTCAACGGCGGTGGCGGATATATTCAACAGTTCCGTGATTTCCTTTGTTGTCTTGCCTTCCCTGACGAGGCTGGCAATCTGTATTTCACGCGGGGTCAGCTCATAATGCTCCACGGTCAGATTTCTTAAAAAAGGGGATATGATATCTTGAAGATGCTTCTCGATTATTTCCAGTTGCCCCGCCTGGGCTTCGTTCAGATTGAGGACTTTCAGTTTTTCAATGTATGGCAAAACCAGCTTTTTAACATTGGAGACCACTTTTTCTTCCATTACGGTTTGATCTTCTTGTCTGTGTTTCAGCAATACCTTGAGGGCTGTATTTGCCTCTTCCAGGTTCTGAGTTTTTTGGCGCAATTCCTTTTCGCTGTTTTTCAGTTCCTGTTCGGCTTTTTTACGCTTCCGGCGATCGGTCAGTTCTTCCAGCGCCCGCTTCACGGACGGGGCCAGCTTCGCAAGCCTGTTTTTCAGCACATAGTCGGTCGCTCCTTTTTTGAGCAGGTCGATGGCCAATTCCTCGCCCAGGGCCCCGGAAACAAAGATAAACGGAATTTCGGGATTTATTTCTGAGACAATCTTTAGTGCCTCTTTGCCGTTAAAGCCGGGCAGGTTATAGTCGGCCAGAATAATGTCCGGTGCAAAGTCCCTGAGTGCCGACATAAAAGGCTGCCGTGCTGCCACTCTTTTGGAGACAAAGATGAGTTTCGCCTGTCTCATTTCATCTTCCATCAATTCCGCATCGGCAGCGACATCTTCAAGAATTAATATTCGCAATTCTTTGTCCATTACCGCCCTCTGAAGTGAATTGAAATATTCTCCGCGACGATACTCCGGCTAAGTAGCATTCTGATTCATGATAATCCAGTAATTGATAATTTTCCTGATATGGTCGGAAAATATATCGGCATCCAAAGGTTTGACCAGATAGCTGTTGGCGCCGTATTGATAGCCGGCCCGCCGATCCGAGGCTTCGTTGGAGGATGTGAAAATGACAACCGGTATATTCTTTGTTTTCTCGTCGGACTTCAGGCGTTTGAGCAGTTCCAGGCCGCTTATTTTAGGAATTTTAAGGTCCAGCAGTATCAGTCCGGGTGGTTGCGTATTGTTTGATCTGAAGCTGCTTTCCGGATTAAAAAAAAATTGTGCGGCGTCGGCTCCGTCCCGGAATATCCATATTGATATTTTTTCTCCGGTATCATTCAGAGCGTCTTTGATCATTTCTATATCGTGATAATTGTCTTCAACCAGCACTACGTCAGAGTAATCTGTCATATCAGGTCAACCCGTCCTCCCTTTGCAGTGTGAAATAAAAAACAGCCCCCTCATCAACTTTTCCTTCGGCCCAGACACGGCCGCCGTGCCGGTGTATGATACGCTGGACAATGGCCAGTCCGACACCGGTACCTTCGTAATCGTCGGAGCTGTGCAGCCGGTGGAAAACGCCGAACAGCTTATCATAATATTCCATGTCAAACCCGACGCCGTTGTCTTTGACGTAATATATGTTATCATCTCCGTCGGTGTAGCCGCCCGTTTCAATGCGCGCCTCTGTTTTGGTTTTGGTATATTTTATCGCGTTGGATAAAAGGTTGGAATATACTTGTTTGATCAATGTCCGGTCTCCCCATCCCGCGGGCACTTTTTCTACAATGAAAGAAAGGTTCCGGCCCGGATTGATAATCTGCAGCTCATTCCAAGTATCATTGATTAAACCATCCATGTCCAGCCTGGACTTAATGATCTCCAGCCGCACCAGACGCGAAAAGGCAAGAAGGTCGTCAATGAGTCTGCCCATCATTTGCGTGTTGCTTCTGATCAATTCAAGCTTTCGTTTTCCTTCGCTGTCAAGCCGGTCGAGCTGGTCTCTGAGGATCATTCTGGAGTAGCCGTCAATTGCGCGCAGAGGAGCGCGCAGGTCATGTGAAATAGAATAGCCGAAGCTTTCCAGTTCTTTGTTTGTGGCCTCCAGCAGTCGTGTGCGCAGTTCAATGAGTTTTTCCGCCTCTTTTCTTTCTCTGATTTCCGCTTCCAGCGCCTCATTTGTCCTTTGCAGCTGGTTGGTTCTTTCATGGACGCGCAATTCCAGTTCATCATGGGCTTTTTTAAGTTCTTTCTGGGTGCGCCTTAATTCCGTGACGTCCCGCGCCGCAGCGAAGATTCCCTGCACCGCTCCGGAATCGTCCTTATAAACGGATGCGTTATACAGTACTTCTGTGATTTGACCGGACACGCTTTTTATCGCCAGCGGATAGTCGCGGATAACGCCGTTTTTGAAAACAAGTTGGTATCCCTGTTCGGCTTTTTCCGGTTGAGTGAAGTAATTTGAAAAATCACTGCCGATGAGTTTGCCTCTTGACAGTCCAGTAACCAGTTCCGTTGAGCTGTTGACATCCATGATTTGTCCGTCGATATTGATGGTCACCAGCGGGTCGAGGCTTGCTTCGATGAGGCTGCGCGCATAAAGTGATTTTCTTTTGTCTTCTCTTTCCACCTGCAGGCGGTAATGTTTCGATTCCTGATATCGCCAGATATGAGCAATGACGGCTCCGCATATAATAATTATGGTTATGACAAAAAATGCAATTATCCAAAAGCGCTGCGCGATGGGAGCGTAAATTTCCTTTTCATCGATTTTAGCGATAAGATACCACCTGGAATCCGGCACCTTCTTGATCGAGGCAAGAACTTTTTCCCGGCGGTAGTCGATCCCATCGACAATACCCTTTACGCCCAGGACAGCAAGGGCGGTGGGCAGTTTATATTCATGAACGGATCGTCTCATCATCATGGGTTTGTTGGCGGCGTTTCGAAGCTGGTTGAGATACACCACCTCGTCGTCTTCACGGTGTATAATGAGCGTTTCACCCGATGAATTCGGTATAGGCCATGTTTTGATTGTCGGATATAAATGCAGTTCAGGATCTATAACAATGACAACGACGCCGATGGCTGATTCATTCCCGCTTTGTGCAAACAGCACAGGTATCGACATAGTGAGATGGGCATCATTCGTTTTTTTGTCGATATAGAAGTCGCTTAGAATAATTATTTTTTTTGTCAGCGCCTCTTCGATCACGAGCGAATGGATGTCACTGAAATCGACGGAGGGGGCCTCGGCAGCCCATTTCACTTTTTTGTTTTTGTCTACAAGCAGTACATTTTTGTTCTGATTAGATTCGTGCATAGCCTTCAACACGGATAATATGCTCTGTTGTGAACCGGAGGATGATGAAGGCCGGTTAAAATACTGATTAACACCGGCAGAAAAGGTTTTGTTGTTGTAGATAAGATTGGCGTCGCTGATGCGCTCTTTTCGCCAGCTTTCTATTTCCCTCACCTTAAGATCGGCAATTGCGGTAAGCTGCTGCCCGGCAGCGTTTTTAATATCCTTTTTCTGGCTTTGGTAAAGCAGAAAGCCTATGACTATAACCAAAAGAGAGACGGTGGCAAAAAGCATTACAGCAATGAACAGCATGGTCCTGTTTTTCTCAAACAAGGGAATTGCCATTCTTCGCTTCCTTTTCTTTGATGAAATTTATACTTAAAATTCACGGCATTATAAGGTCAATAGATCGCAGAGGCAAGATGAAAAATTGCTGCGTCATTATGCTCGTAATATCCGTCAACGCCGGGCCGGGCAAAACGTTTCAGCGCCGCTGTTGACGGCTGCGTAAAAACCGTCAACAGCGGTAGCTTGCGATGCGATAATTACCGTGCTGTTTTACAGATTACCGTGGTGGGCGGATTAAAAGCAGAGCGTGGCTGCCGTCTCGACGGTAACAAGCCGGGCTTAACTTCTGACCAGCAGCACCTGGCATTTTGCCCTTCTGGTAACCTTGTCAACGACACTGCCCATCAGATTTTTCAAGATTCCCGTTTTGCCATGCGAAGCAATGACGATTAAATCAATATTTTTCGCCTCCTGTTCTTTGAGTATTTCCTCATATGGAACACCGCGGATCGCTTCATATGAAATTTCGACATTGTCGCTGCCGGCAATTTTTTGGGCCTCCTGATGCAGCTTGTCTTGCGCATTTTTTACGCTTTCCTTAATTATGGACTGAAAGGCATCCTCATTCAGACAATAATCAACAGCGCATTGCCGGATGCCGTCATCGACGACGTGCAGGAGAAAAATCTTGGCTTTGTTTTGTTTGGCAATGTCTAACGCCTGTTTTAACGCGTTGTCGGAGTAAACTGAAAAATCCGTCGGTACTAAAATTCTTTGCGGTGCGAACATAATCATATCCTCCTTTTTTCTTCTAAAATATACGATAGGGCTCGAGTTGCAATACGGGTTTATAGATAAGTTAATGGTAGTATAAACCTATCATCTGTCGTGACACCGCGAACGGGAACAGGCTAGCCGAACACAGAAATCAGCAGCAGGATATAAGAAATAACCGCCACAGTTGCGTGTATAAATATAAGGATACCGGGCTGTTTTTTCTTTCTCATATGAAAGTTTAAAATAGTAAAGCCCCCTATGGCGGCAACAAGAAACAGCACCAGCGAAAGATTCATCAGGAAATTCTGCTGGGCGCTGAAGACATTAATGACCAGGATGATCAATCCCGATGCGGCAAAAACTCCATGGGCGATAACCAAAGGCCACGGCAATCCTCTGCCTGAGAACTTCATGACTACCAGTGTCAGACCGCCCACTGCCGCAATTGCAAAAAGTAACACGGGTAAATAAATCATCACAGCACCTCCTGAAAATGACTTTTTTGTTGCCGGCTCCCATTAAAAGACGCCGGGCTTTGATTCCTTAAAGGTTATTTTAATTTCTACCGCCGGCCGGCCAGTTTCGCGGCAATGAGCGCGACATGCCTGCCCTGATATTCAGCGGCCTGTAATTCATTTTCACTGGGCATTCGTTCACCTTTGCCTCCGGCAATTGTTGAGGCGCCGTAAGGAGACCCGCCTGTGATTTCGTCAATACGCATTTGACCTTCAAACGAATAGGGCAGGCCGACAATGATCATTCCGAGGTGGAGCAAGGTGGTATGAAAACTTAAAATAGTTGATTCCTGGCCTCCGTGCTGTGTGGCGGAGCTGGCAAAAACGCTTCCGATTTTGCCCACGAGTTTATTTTGCGCCCAGATCCCGCCCGTCGAATCTAAAAATTGACGCATTTGCCCGCACATGTTGCCAAAGCGTGTGGGAGTGCCGAAGATAATGGCGTCCGCCCAAACCAGATCATCGGGGCTGCAGATGTCGATGCCGGCAAATTTCTTTTGAATCTCGTATGCACCTGTTTTTTTCAAAATGTCATCGGAGAGAGTTTCAGGCACCCGGAACATTTTCAGCTCGACACCCTCTACTTCTTGAGCGCCACGGGCCACTGCCTTTGCCATCTCGTATATGTGCCCGTGCATGGAATAAAATACGACGATTATTTTCATGATCTTCCTCCTTCTTAAAAAACCGTTGTTAAAGCATGATCAATGCAAAGACAGACTCAAGGCTCCCGGTTATGCGACAATATTGTTGTCACCCGGATCAAGCGGAGATCCGCTGCTGAAAGCCCTTAAAGCCAGTTTTCTGTCCAGCATCAGGATGCCGTTGGGAGAGTCGCCCAGCATGGTAAGTTGGCGGACAATTTCATCGGTGCTTTTTTCCTCTTCTATCTGCTCATTTAAAAACCATAAGAGAAGCGGCTCGGAAGCGTAGTCGTTTTCTTCACGGGATATTTTTAAAATATTCTTAATTTTCCCGGTAATAAATTTTTCATGCTCATAGGCTGTTTTCCATGACTGCAAGGGGGATTGCCTGCCTGTGTGAATTTGTTTCAGATCGAAAAGTGTTACACTGCCGCCGCGGTCGAGGATGTGCTCATAAAATTTCATCGCGTGGGCCAGTTCCTCATGCGCCTGGCAACGCATCCAGTGGCCCATTCCGTTTAAGTTCTGTTCATGGAACCCGGCGCTCATCGATAAATAGACATAAAAAGATTCCAGTTCATGCTTGATCTGGTCATTGATCGCTTTTTCCGTTTTCTCTCCGATCATTTTATCCTCCTTCATTCGGATGCGGCTTTATATCCGCCATCAGGTAAAGTCTTTAACAGGATTGTTTTTATTGTTTTGCGGTAACTCTAAAAGGGCAAAATGACGCGGCTTGTGTTCAATCGCAGGGAGATCTCTTCTCATGAATTGGTGGACCATTTTGTTGATGCGTATTTCTAACTGCTGCCATCTTTGGTCTTCTTTTTTTGCATTCATCATGTCACCTCCTGTGAAAAAAGATTGAAAAGATTGGGTTGTTACCTCCGGCTGTTTTGAACTTAAAGTACAGAACGCATGATGCAATGACAATACTGATAAAATGAGAGGACAATAGTAGGCAATGCCTATCAGTTGCCTGAGATTTGAGGAATATGAGCGGGGCATTTTGTATCGCGTCCAATGAGGTCGTTACCGGAGCTCATAAAAGCATGGACTTGCATTAAGAGCTTTTACGACAGGATGGATTTGATTAAGGCCAAAGCCGTATGGATCGAAGACGGATTCGTTACCGCTTCGGGAAGACCGCTTTCCGCAATTATAAGAAATGGCAAAAATCCAAAACGGCGCCTCCGATCCGATGGGGGAGGGCAGACAGCATGGGACCGGAAAACTTGTCCCATGCTGATATTTCACGCCGCTGATGTTTTCATTTTAAGAGAGATCGTTTTTTATCCGGTCGAACTCCTCTTTTGTGATTTCTCCTTTGGCGTATCTTTTTTTCAGTATATCCAAAGGCGTCTCGGGGGCGCTGCCACCCTGGTTTTTATTTTTGGCGACCACAATAATCAAATAGATCGCCACTGCCAGAACAATCAGAAATAACAGCCACATAAAGATACCTCCATAACCAAAGCCGTAGCCCATCATCGACGGACCTTCCCAGTGATGCATCGGCCAGCGTGGCGTGCAGGCATAAGCAGAAGCACCCGAAGCACACAACACTGTGGCGGCAAAGAACTTTTTCATGATCCATACCTCCTTTCGCGGGATATTTTCTAAAGAAATAACTTGTTTTTCATTTGTCAATTATGACGATACGCAGCCGCTAAAAAATAGTGATCCCCGCTTTGCCTTGTCTTCAGTTGTCAGGGCCTGCATGCACGGGTGGGTTTTCCGCCACGGTCCGACCGACGGGAATTTGTTTGGCGTACCGGCAGTTTCTCCATTTCCCGTGCATTTTTCTTCAGACGAGTGTCGGCCACTTTTGAGCCGCCCCGGAAAACAGGTGTAACGATGGAGCCGGGGGAGTGCAAAAAAAAATCAACCAATTTGTTGACAAGCGGCTCCGAATAATATTAAGTAAGCACCCGTATATAAAAAACAGGCTGCCGGTTATCCAGCCCGAACTGAGTGCCCTTGGTCATGTGTGATTAATGCCGAGGGTGTATTTACGATATTTGCAGCACAATGACAGTGACTTTGAACCGGCTGGTTCAAAGTGTCATATAAAATATACGGGACGATCATGCTTCGAAAGATAAATCGGGCCGCATTGATCGCTTTTTGTTGTCTGGCGATATTTGCGTCCCCGCCAAACAGTGCATCGGCACAACAGACCGTAAAATCATCACCCCCAAAAGAGAAAACAAACCTGCACAGCAGCCGTGTCCCCAAAGGACTGGTTATCCGCTCTTCGGCCGCACTGGTGGAGGATCAGCAAACAGGGGAGCTGCTGCTTCAGAAAAAAGCCCATGCCGTCGTTCCCATCGCTTCCATCACCAAGCTGATGACGGCTATGGTGGTGCTGGACTCAGGAAGTGATCTGCATGAACTGATCACTATCGAATCCGCGGATATCGACACTTTCCGCCACAGTTATTCCCGCCTCCGGGTGGGATCGCAATTTACACGCAGGGACCTTTTGCTGATTTCTCTGATGGCTTCCGATAACCGAAGCGCTCACGCACTGGGGCGGGTTTATCCGGGCGGGCATGCCGCGTGCGTGGCGGCCATGAATGACAAGGCCAGGTCACTGGGGCTTTTTAAAACACGCTTTGTGGATACCACGGGACTCTTCAGCGGCAATGTTTCTTCCGCGCGTGATCTGGCGCGTATGGTGGAGGCGGCCTACAGTTATCACCTGATACGGGAGTTTTCGACCTGCCGCGAAGCGGTGATTGATTCGGGCGTGTGCGTCCTGGAGTTTCGTAACACAAACAGGCTTCTTTCGCATCCGGAATGGAAAATCGGCCTTTCCAAAACCGGCTACATCGGCGAGTCGGGCCGTTGCCTGGTGATGCAGGCGCGTCTTGCCGAACGCTCCTTGTTCATTGTCCTGCTCGATTCTCAGGGAAAACTGACCCGCATCGGAGATGCCAACCGCATCAAAAAATGGCTGGAGGCCCTGGAGACGGATTTAAGAACATCCCAAAGCTCATTTCATCCTGAACCGACCGGATAAAGAAAGTTCGTTTAGTTTCCCCATCCGGTCCTTTTGTGTTCTTCATTGACTGCCGGTTATAAATTTGCTAAACCATTGCAGATTGAAAAAGCTCCGGTAATGACTTGAAAAACCGGATAACGGGCACGGAAATGATCGATCTGCATACACATTCACTTTTCAGCGACGGTGCGCTTATCCCCTCCGAGTCCGCGCAGCGGGCTTTAGCCGCGGGTTATAAAACAATCGCCATCACCGATCACGCAGACTGTTCCAATATCGATTTTATCGTGCCGCGGATTGTCAAGGCATGCGCAGCCATTACAGGCAAAGGCAGGATTCAGGTTCTGCCGGGCGTCGAGCTGACGCACGTTGATCCCTCCGAAATCGCGCCCCTGGCGGCGGAAGCAAGAGCGATGGGGGCGAAAATTATTATTGTTCATGGAGAAACGCTCACGGAGCCCGTGCCTGCCGGTACGAATCTGGCCGCCATCGAGGCGTGTGTCGACATTCTCGCACATCCGGGCCTGATTACAACACAGGAGGTCGAACTTGCGGCTCAAAACGGTGTTTTTCTCGAAATAACGACCCGCAGGGGGCATAGCCTGACGAATGGTCATGTTGCGAAAGTCGCAACAAAATACGGCGCACAACTGGTACTCAACAATGATGCCCACGCTCCGGCTGATTACGTAGGTTTTCGGATGGCCCGTAACATAGCACTGGGAGCCGGTTTGTCTGATGACGAGATTGCCGCCATGTTTGAAAATTCCAGAAAACTGGTACAAAGATCCGGTATCTAATGACCCATTTAGCTTCAAGACCGTTAAATATCTGTCTGCTCACTTATCGGGGCAATCCCACCTGCGGCGGGCAAGGCGTTTATATAAAGCATTTAAGCAAGGCGCTCGCTGATGAAGGACATTGTGTGGATGTCATCTCTGGGCCTCCTTATCCGGATCTTGACGACAATGTCCGCCTGATTAAGATGCCCAGTTTAGACCTCTATCATCCTGATCATCTTTTCCGCCCCGAAAAAATAAGTGACCTGGCCAACCCGATCAATTTATACGAATTTCTCAGTGTGTGCACGGGCAGCTTTCCCGAACCTTTCACTTTCGGGGAAAGAGTTTTCAGTTATCTGAAAAAACACAAAAATGACTACGATATCGTTCATGACAATCAATGCCTTTCGTACGGTATCGGCAGACTGGCGCGCAAAGTGATGCCGACCATCGTCACTATTCATCACCCGATTACTGTGGACCGCCAGGAGGATTATAAAGTCGCGCACACCATCCGCCAGAAATTCCGCGTATATCGCTGGTACACATTTATCGGGATGCAGCTCAAAGTCGCCAGGCAGTTTTCGCATATCATCACCGTTTCCGATTTTACGAAAAAAGATATTGCCAAAGAGTTTTGTCTGGATGAAAATAAATTCCGTGTCGTGCACAACGGGATCAACAACGAATTTTTCTATCCCAGGCAAAACGGGCCGAGGCCGGCAAATTCGCTTATCGTGACCAACAGCGCGGATACGCCTTTAAAGGGACTCAATTTTCTTCTGGAGGCAGTAGCCCAGGTCCGTCTGCGGCAGCCGCTTACGCTGACGGTCATCGGTCAGCCGAAAAAAGACGGCATTATTGAAAATCTGGTAAAAGAGCTGAAACTGGAGGATATTGTCCACTTCACGGGCCGTATTGAAAATGAGGAGTTTGCCAACTACTACGCCAAATCGAGCGTGGCTGTCGTTCCGTCCTTATATGAAGGTTTCGGCATTCCCGCGGCGGAGGCGATGGCCTGCGGCGTACCGCTGATTTCCACGTCGGGTGGAGCGCTTCCGGAAGTTGTAGGCAACGCAGGCCTCATCGTACCGCCCGGTGACTCAAAGGCCCTGGCTGATGCCATTGTACGGTTGTTAAATTCCGCCGAAGAGCGAAGTAAATATGCTCAGGCCGGGCTTGAACGTGTACATGCCGTTTTCAGTTGGAAAAAAGCGGCCCGGGAAGTTGTCGACGTATATCGGGAGGCCATCCGTGTTCACAGTCGATTTTCATGAACTGGATCTCAGGCCCGGATTTCGCGTGCTCGACGCGGGATGCGGCACAGGCAGGCATTTGCGCGCCCTGGTGAAAATTGCGGGACTCGAGGTTGTCGGGGTTGACGCCAGGTCCAAAGAAGTTGACGAGGCGCTCAAGGGATTGAAGGAGACGCCGGATGTTTTGTGTGACGATTATTTTGTGACGTGCGCGGACATAACCAGGTTGCCTTTTCCCGATGAGCATTTTGACTGCGTCATCTGTTCGGAGGTGCTCGAGCACATACCGGATCATGAAACGGCGGCCAAAGAACTGGTTCGTGTTTTAAAACCTAAGGGAAGCCTTGTGGTGAGCGTTCCCCGTTATTTTTCTGAACGAGTCTGCTGGATGATTTCGTCGGACTATTCAAACGATGAAGGGGGACACATCCGCATCTACAGAAAAAAGAAATTGCACAAAATGCTGACAGGTCAGGGGATGAGCTGCTGGAAGATCAACTACAAGCATGCTTTGCACGCGCCTTACTGGTGGCTCAAATGCCTGGTCGGCATTAAAAACGAAGAAAATATTTTTGTCAGAATGTACCATAAGTTTCTTGTCTGGGACCTGTTTTCCAAGCCGAAAACAGTACGGATTCTGGAAGAGGCGCTCAATCCGCTGATTGGTAAGAGCATCGTTTTTTATATGAGAAAAGGTTGAACTTATGGATTTGAACATTTCAGTAAGCGAAGCGATAAAGCCGCCGGAAACGGACGCCATTGCCGATTTTATCGCGGGTCTGCAAAAGGACAGCGGCGAGATTCCCTGGTCGGACGGGGGAAAAACGGACCCCTGGGATCATGTTGAAAGTGCCATGGGACTGAGCATTGCCGGGTATTTCGAGCAGGCACAACGCGCCTATAAATGGCTTGCCGCCACGCAGCTTCCGGACGGCAGCTGGTGGTCGGAAACCAAAGACGGAAGTGTCATCAATTCAACTAAAGAATCAAATTTCGCCGCATATATCGCTGTCGGTGTGTACCATCATTATCTGATTACCAGCGCGACAGATTTTCTAGAAATGATGTGGCCTGCCGTGGCACGCGGCATCCAGTATGCGCTGGACCTGCAGGCGCCGGAAGGAGAAATTTACTGGGCAAGAAACAAGGCGGGAGCAGTGGACAAAATGGCGCTGCTTACCGGCTGCAGCTCGATTTACATGAGCCTCAAGTGTGCGTTGGCCATTGCCCGGACAATGGGGATCAAACGTCCCGGCTGGCAAAGGGCCGGAGAAAGGCTGAGAGCATGCATCATGAGCCGGCCTGATCTTTTCAATATGATCAAATCACGCTTTTCCATGGACTGGTACTACCCTGTTTTGTGCGGCGCGGTTACCGGCGAGGCGGCCAGCAAGCGCATCGACCACTTCTGGGATAAGTTCGTCGTGCCCGACTGGGGCGTGCGCTGTGTGAGCGACCGGCCCTGGGTAACGATGGCGGAAACGTCGGAACTTGTTCTTGCACTGGCGGCCATCGGGGACAATACCCGCGCCAAGACAATTCTGAGCTGGCTTGACGACAAGCATTACGCCGACGGCTCATACTGGATGGGGGTGACCTTTCCCGACAGTGTCATCTGGCCGGAAGAAAAAACCGCCTGGACGGCGGCGGCGGTACTGCTGGCACGTGATGCGCTCAGTAACATCACTTCCGCGGCCGATTTGTTCAAACACAGCTTCTGGTCTGACGCTCAACCCTAGCTTTCAAACATGATTGATCATACAGTCCTGCAGATGTGCCAGCGGCAGGACAACTCATTTTGAAAAGAGAAAGATTTTGCGCAAGGATCACCGTCCCTACTATCTTAAGAGATTAAGCCATAAATTTGAAAAATGGTATGCAAACCATTTTCTGGCTCCGCAGTGCGAGCACTTCGGCCGCAATCTGGTTTTCATGAAACCGTGGGGTGTGGAGATTTACGGCGGTTCCATATCACTGGGCGACTACACCACTTTGATTGCGACGATGGACAAACGTATCCGCCTGACATCCTGGACGGCAGGAGACAAGTCGGGAAAAATCGAAATCGGCAGTCATTGCCTGCTGTGCCCGGGAACGAGAATTCAGTCCGCCACGGCCGTCATTATCGGTGATGACTGCATGCTGGCGCAGAGTGTTTCCATCAGTGACGCGGACTGGCATGATCTGTATGATCGCAGTGCGCAGGTCGGAACCACACGGGAGGTCATCATCGGCAGGAATGTCTGGATAGGTGACAGCGCCATGATCTGCAAAGGGGTCACAATAGGTGAAAACGCCGTGATCGGAGCGGGCTCGGTGGTGGTGAAGGATATTCCCGCCAATGCGGTGGCTGCGGGCAATCCGGCGACGGTGATCAAGTATCTCGATGCTCACAGGCCGATCCGTTCCCGCTCTCAATGGATGTCCGACCCGCTTAAAATGAATGAATATTTTGATACCGTGGAAAGGATCATGAGGGAGAAAAATTCAATGCTGGGCTGGATCCGTTCCATCATCTTCCCGCGCAAAGGAGACTAGTCATGCGCGTCGCGATTATTGCTTCCCCCTATCCTCTGGAGGAATTTCCATCGCCGCCTCTGGGTATTTCATATGTCGCCGCCGCATTTGAGGCGGCGGGCTGCGAAGTCCGTATTTTTGATTATATCATTTCCGGCTATTCAAAACAGAAACTGGCCGCGCAGCTGGCCGAATTCCGGCCGGATGCCGTTGGTGCAGGCTCGGTCACGATGAATTTTTACGACGCGCAGTTCATTCTGAAAGACGTCAAAAGCATCGATCCGGATATCGTCACCATGATGGGCGGGCCGCATGTGTCTTTCACCGCTGAGGAGACCTTGCGTACTTTTCCGGAAATCGAGGTGATTTTTATCGGAGAGGCGGACGACACGATTCTGGAATTCGCCCCGCATATCCGCCGGAAAAATAAATGGCGCGGCATCCGCGGCATCGCCTGCCGGCTGGGCGATGAGATTGTCAACAACGGCAGAAGGGACTTCATAGCGGATGTTGACCGCCTTCCTCTTCCCGCGCGCAGTCTTCTGCCCGTTTCGCGCTATCTGGCACTGGGCTATCCGGTAAGCATGATTACGGGGCGCGGCTGCCCGCACGGCTGTATTTTCTGCCTGGGGCGGAAAATGGTCGGCGCGAAGGTGCGGCGCCGGAATCCTTCACTGGTGGTCGATGAAATCGGGCAGATCATGGAGCTGGGGTTTGACCGCATCAATATCGCCGACGATCTGTTTGCCTCGGACACTCAGCGGGTGAAAGAGATCTGCGGCCTGATGAGGCAAAGGGGCCTGAAGCTCGCCTGGAGCGCTTTTGCCCGTGTCGATACGGTTACCCAGGAAATGTTTGACGCCATGGCACAGGCAGGTTGCGACAGCATCAGCTTCGGTGTGGAGTCCGGTTCACCGGAAATGCTCAAAAGAGTCCGCAAGGGGATTACGCTCGAACAGGCCAGGCAGGCCATCAGGATGTGTAAACAGGCAGGCATGATGCCGCATGCGTCTTTCATGGTGGGGCTGCCGGGTGAAACAAAAGAGACGCTCAGGCAGACGGCGGAGTTTGCCGAATCACTGGAAATACTGTTCGGTTATCATTATCTGGCCCCTTTCCCCGGAACCACCGTATGTGAAAAGGTGGAGCGCTACGATCTGAAAATCCTCACACGCGACTGGTCAAAATATGACGCCAACGACGCTATTGTACGCACCTCCGGAGTCAGCCCGGATGATATCAGAAATTTTGTCGCTGTTTATGAAAATGAAATGAACGGCCACTGGCAGAAAGTGATTGACGATTATAAAACGGGGAAAAATACCTCCTACGACGATCTGCGTGTCGAGGGCCATTACAGGATGAATGTCACTTATGCTATTTTGAAACAGGATCTGATTGAAAAGTCCGGTTTTATCGGTGCGCATGAGTTGAACGGAGGGCCGGAAACGGCCGTCAAGGTGCTGGCGGACAGGATGAAAGCCGAAATATCGGGTGACCCGCATATTATTGAAAACACCATCCGCGATTTTGTGATCCGCGGTTATCTGAAGCAGGAGGCGGACAAAGATGGTATCTTGTGGAGGTGGAGATGAGCTTTTTCAGGCGCATCCCGGCGCGAAAAAAAACTATCAGGCCATCCAGCTTCATTTTTTCCATTTTTGTTTTGACATATTGAAGTGAATCCTATAACTTACACGCCTCATAAAACATTATGGTTTCAGCAGTTATTGCTTAAGAAAGAGGCCCCACTAAATGAATAATCATTCTGAACGGGAGGCGGCGTCGAAGCTGGCAAATTCCGCTTTAAACAAGGCGGACATTGCCCCTGACGGGATGGAGTCCGCTTATAAAATGCTTTTCGCCGCCATTGCTGATGGTATTCTGATTGTCGATACGGGAGCGCGGCGCTTTTCCTATGTGAATCCCGCCGTATGCGCCATGTTCGGATATGAAGAAGAAGAATTTCTGAAGTTGCGACTGGAGGATATTCATCCACACGAGGCGCTTGTCCGTGTAATGGATGAATTTCAGGCCATGGTCGCAGGACAGAAGGCCAGGGTTTATGATATTCCCTGCCTGCGCAAAGACGGCACTGTTTTTTATAACGATATCCGCAAGGCCGACTTTGTCATTGGAGGAGAAAAGTTCAATGTGGGGTTTTTCACTGACAGCTCCAGCCGCCGGCAGGCGGTGGAATCGCTGAGAAAAAACGAAGAGCTTTTACGCCTGATCACTAACAATATGTCCGATATGATCAGAGTGACGGACCTGCAGGGAGTCAATTTATATCAGAGCCCTTCACATTACAAAAAACTTGGCTATAAGCAGGAGGACCGTCTCGATAAGTCCGTTTTCGACATCGTGCATCCCGATGATCTGGAAAGATGCAGAAAAATGTTTTCAGAGGCGGTTGCCGACGGCGAGGCAACTGTTGTGGAATACAGGGTCAGGCACGCGGACGGCCATTACATCTGGCTTGAAACGGTCGGGGACGCTCTGCGGGACGACACGGGCAGGATGACCGCCGCTATTTTGAGCTCACGCGATATCACGGACCGCAAAAAAATGGAAGAAGAGCTCATAAAGAGCGAAAAAAGATACCGCGGCATAATCAAAGGACTGCAAGAGGCTTATTATGAGGGAGATCTCGCCGGCAACTTCACTTTTATCAATGATGCCCTGTGCCGGAGTCTCGGCTACGAAGCCGAAGAGGTGATCGGGAAAAATTACAGATTATTTCAGGATCCTCAGACGTCTGGACAGTTCTTCCGGGACTTCAACCAGGTTTTTAAAACCGGCGTGCCGCGGCAGGGGATAGAAACGAAATTTATCAAAAAAGACGGCAGCATCGTCAGTTTTGAGATATCGTCACTGTTGCGCAGAGACGCCTACGGCAGGCCCGTCGGTTTCGCAGGTGTGGCCATCGATGTCACGGCCCGCAAAAAGACGGAAGAGGCGCTGAAGTTAAGTGAGGAAAACTTCCGCCGTTCACTTGACGACTCGCCGCTCGGAGCACGGATTGTTTCCGTAAGCGGAGACACAATCTATGCCAATCAGGCTCTTTTGGACATCTACGGGTTCGACAGCGTTGACGAACTGCGCAGCAGGTCCGCCATGGAGCGCTACACGCCGGAGAGTTATCTGCAATTTCTCGAAAGGAGAAAAAGAAGGCAGGCGGGAGAGTACGTGACCCCGGAGTATGAGATCAGCATTTACCGTAAAGACGGGCAGATCCGCCACCTGCAGGCATTTCGTAAGGAAATATTGTGGAACGGCGAGTCACAGTTTCAGATTCTCTACAGCGACATAACAAATCATAAAGATGCGGAAAAAGAAAAACAGAGTCTCAAGGAGCGGCTCAACCGTGCAGAAAAGATGGAGGTGTTAGGAAGAATGGCCGGCGGGGTTGCCCATGATCTCAACAATGTCTTAGGTGGGCTTACCGGCTACTCGGAGCTTTTAATGATGGAGCTTCCCGCCGGTCATCCGGCCAGAAGCAATGTTGAAAAAATAATGCAATCCACCAGCCGGATGGCGGCGATTGTTCAGGATCTTCTGACGCTGGCCAGAAGGGGGGTCACGACATCCGAGGTGATCAATCTCAACAGCGTTGCTTCCGCCCTGCTCAAAACGACGATATGGGAAAAATTAAAAGAAAATCACCCTCAGGTCACTTTCACCACGCAATATCATCCGGACCTTCTCGATATCAGGGGTTCGGTGGTCCATCTGGAAAAAACCATGATCAACCTTGTAACAAATGCGGCCGAAGCAATCACCGGCCGGGGAACGGTCACCGTACGTACATATAATTGCTATCTGGACACTCCGGTCAGAGGTTATGATGACATCAGGGAAGGGGACTATGTAATTTTGTCCGTCAGCGACACAGGAAAGGGCATCCCGAAAGAGTCGCAGGAAAAGATTTTCGAACCTTTTTACACAAACAAAACCATGGGAAGAAGCGGTACCGGCCTAGGGCTGGCCATCGTCTGGGGAACGGTCAAGGACCATGGAGGGTATATTGATGTAGAAAGCAATGAGGGACAAGGGTCTATATTTACCCTTTATTTTCCTGTAACGCGCGATGAAAAGAATCCGTCGCAGAAAAAAGAGCTCAAAGATGAATACGCGGGAAATGGGGAAACATTGCTGGTCGTGGACGATGTCGAAGAGCAGAGAAACGTGGCCTCTGCTATTCTGACCAGGCTCGGCTACAGAGTGCACACTGTTTCCGGCGGAGAAGAGGCACTGGAGTATTTGAAGGAAAACAAGACGGATATTCTTGTTTTGGACATGATCATGACGCCCGGAATAGACGGGCTGGAAACCTACCGTAGAGTTCTGGAGATAAACCCGCTCCAGAAAGCCATTATCGTTTCCGGCTACGCCGAAACGCAGCGGGTGCGCGAGGCGCAGAAGCTGGGGGCGGGCTCCTATATCAGAAAACCCTACATGATGAAAGATATCGGCATCGCCATCCGTGATGAGCTGAAGCGCTGATTTGTTCATCACATGTCCTGAAATGCGCTGACGGAATTTAAGACGGCTCGAGGAGTGAATGGCGCAGGGCCGGAGTATGTATGGACAATTCAGGGAAAAATCGTGAACACTGGCAAAGCCGCGCGGGATTCATCCTTGCCGCCGCCGGCTCCGCCATCGGGCTGGGCAATATCTGGCGTTTCCCCTATATGACGGGCGAGCATGGGGGCGCGGCTTTTATTCTTATCTATTTAATAGCGGTCCTGCTTTTGGGATACCCGCTTCTGGTAAATGAAATGGCGCTGGGGCGCAAAGCGCAAAGCGACCCCGTGGGCATATTTAAAAGACTCGCACCGCAGAGCCCCTGGTGGCTTACAGGCGCACTGGCCGTTTTTACCGGCTTTTTCATTTTATCATATTACGCGGTTGTCGCCGGCTGGTCTTTTGCCTATATTTACAAGGTTGTCCTTGCCGCCGCATCGCCGGGGATGGACCATGCCCTGGCATTCAGGGAACACATCAGCAGTGTCGTGGAGCCGATTGTCTGGCAGGGCCTGTTTGTGGTTTTAACCGTCGCCATCATCGCGGCAGGCGTGGTCAACGGTATTCAGCGCTGGTCAACTATCTTAATGCCGGTTCTTTTTGTCCTGCTTCTGGTTCTCATTGTCAGATCCATAACACTTCCCGGTGCTGGCGAAGGACTTGTTTATTACCTGAAGCCTGATTTCGGCAAAGTTACCGGACGGACTGTTCTGGCTGCCCTGTCACAGGCGTTTTTTTCGCTCAGTATCGGTATGGGTGCTATCTTGACCTACGGAAGCTATCTGCGCAAGAAAGACGAAATAACCGGCAGCGCCGCATGGGTCGCCGGGCTCGACACGGGCATAGCTTTGCTGGCCGGACTGGCGCTGTTTCCCGCGATTTTCGCCCTCGGCTTTGAGCCAGGCGCCGGTCCCGGGCTTGCCTTCATTACGCTGCCGGCGGTGTTTGCGAAGATGCCTCTGGGAGGCTTCTTCGGGGTTCTTTTTTTCTTTCTGCTGGGCATTGCCGCTTTGACTTCCGCCATCTCTCTTCTGGAGGTCGTAACCGCCTGGCTGATTGACGAAAAAGGATGGTCGCGCCGCAGGGCCGCTGTATGCATGGGCATTGCCGTTTTCATAGTAGGTATTCCCGCATCCCTGGGCTACAGCCTGCTGAAAGGTTTTTCCTTTCCCGGTCTGGGGATGGACATGCTCGACACCTATGACTGGATTTCCAACAGTATTTTTCTGCCTCTCGGAGGCATTTTAACCGCTGTTTTCACCGGCTATGTCTGGGGAGGGACGCGCGCCGCACGTGAAGTCGGCAGGGGACGCAAGGCCTCAAGTATAGTGAAAATATGGGTGTGGCTGATCCGTTATGTCGTTCCGGTTCTGATTATCGTTATCATGGCGGTAGGCATTTACGACACATTCGTGAGATAGAACGGACAGGGTCTGAAATATTTAATTAATCATCGCATACCGGAGGCGCTTTTGGTTACTCACAAACAGGATATATATGAAAAACACTTATTGTCTTTCTAAAAAAGATATTGAACAGGCAAAAAGGACAGGCCTTACCCGGCAAGATGTGGAAGGGCAGTTGAAGATTTATCTTCAGGGGCCGGTGAGTCTTCATTTGCTCCGGCCCTGCACGGCGGGAGACGGTATCATGTCCGTGACGCTTGCAGCTCAAAAGAGATTCATCAGTCTGTTCGAGAAGTATTCAAAAAGTTGCACGATGCTCAAATTTGTTCCCGCCTCGGGCGCGGCCAGCCGCATGTTCGCCGAATGGTTTCAGGCACATAGTGAGGGGGGCTTTGCAGATTACGCAAAGGAAGAAGACTTTTACCGGAATCTGGAAAAAATGCCTTTCGCACCTTTGCTGAAAGGAGATGAAACAGCCCGACTGTACTTCAAAAATAAAAATACGCAAAAGCTCCTGTCATATATTCTGACGAAGAAAGGACTCAACTACGGCTGGCTGCCCAAGGCCCTGATCCACTTTCACGCCTATACGAAAGACGCCGTTGCCACGGCGCTCGAAGAACATCTGGTCGAGGCGGCCGCCTATCTGCGTGATTCGTCCGGACGTATTCGTGTGCATCTGACCGTGTCGGAAGAGCACGCACGTGCAATCCGTGCCGCGCTGCGTCGGGTCAGGCCCGCCCTGGAGCAGGAGTTTGGCGTACGGTTGAAAGCACAGCTGTCGATTCAGTCGCCTTCCACAAACATCATCGCGGTCAATGAGGACTTGAGCCCCTTCTACGATGAAGGGGGAAAGCCGGTGTTCAGGCCGGGTGGCCATGGCGCTCTTTTGAAAAATCTCCAGGCCCTCGATGCCGACTTTATCTTTCTGAAGAATATTGACAATGTCGTACCGCGTCGTCTTTTGAAAAAAATTCTGTCTTATAAAAAGATGCTGGGCGGTGTGGCGATACATATGCAGCAATCAGTGTTTTCCATGCTGGAAGAGCTGGACAAAGGCGCGCTTCCGGAAGATAAAATAAAAAAATATGCCGACTTTTTCTGTGAGAAACTCAACGGCTCGCTGCCACCCGATTTTTCAGATTGGACGCCGGCACGCCGGAGAAAAAAGCTGATTGCTCTTTTGAACCGGCCGCTGCGTGTCTGCGGCATGGTGCGCAATGAAGGCGAGCCGGGTGGGGGGCCTTTCTGGGTCGAGGGAGAAGACGCAACTCCACGTGTGCAGATTGTGGAAGCGGCGCATGTCCATCCAAAAGACAAACGCCAGCAGAAGATCTGGTATGGATCGGAATTTTTCAACCCGGTGGACATGGTGTGCTGTATCAGGGATTTTCGCGGGAAGAAATTCGACCTGGAAAAGTACGTTGATCGTAACGCCTATCTGATTGCCGAAAAAATGGAAAAAGGCAGAAAGCTCCTGGCCCAGGAACTCCCCGGCTTATGGAACGGCAGCATGGCGTACTGGAATTCCGTTTTTGTCGAGCTGCCCCTCATGGTTTTCAATCCGGTTAAGACAGTTTTTGATCTTCTGCGCCCGCAGCATGACGCAGGCGGGAAAACAAAGTTCAGATAATCAGTTGCGCGCATTTTTCCTTTGCCAGGGGGCTTATGCGGATTATCCCGGAAAGACCCGCGCGGTGGCAAAGAACCTCAGCTTCGACATTCTCAGGCGCGTTGGCATAGCGGGCGCAAAGGGCGGCCGCGAGCGGTTTGGATGATTCATCACCGGCGGGAACCAGCACAAAAGGGCCGGGGCGCCCCGCCATGCTGCAGGTGAGGTCTGAGGCGCAGGCCAACTGCCGCAGGGCGTCATTATCTGCCGCATTGCGTCCGACAATGATTTTCGCGCCATCCGGCGCACGAAAATGACGGCCGAACCTCAGAAGCTCGTATTGCCTGGGCGAGTTGATCTTTTCATGCTGCATCATTTCTTTGAGGCGTCTGGTAAATATCGGGTCGGTCAAAAGACAGCCGCCGGCGGGTGGAGGATAATCACTGATGCCGAATAGCCGGGCCAGGCGCATCTGGTCCTTGCGGCCGCGTCCGGAAATTCCCTCCAACATCGAGCGGTCAATCACTCCTTCTCGTTCCGGTTTGACAGGATCGAGCAGCCTGGCCGAAAGAGGCCGCAGCGTGAAGTCGCCGTAGCCTGAATTTTTGGCGACCAGATTGATCGACTGACGGTTTTGAGACATGGGCCGCTGGCCGAGCACCTCGCCCGTGATCAAAAAATCGGCACCCGTCTCTTCCATCATTCTGCCTGCGACTTTAATCATAAGCGTGTGGCAGTCGATACACGGATTCATATTTTTACCGAAGCCGTAACGGGGAGAGGCGAACATCTGCAGATATTCACCGGTGATGTCCTTGACCACGAGCTGCAGGCCGGCCTGCAGGGCCGCCGCCTTTGCTTTGGTGGCATCGAAAAAAGGACTGGTCAGCGCCAGACAGGTTACATCTATATTTTGTTTTTGTACGAGCCTGACGGCAAGTATGCTGTCGAGCCCCCCGGAAAAAAGGGCTATCGCTTTGGTCATGTCTTCAAGAGCCTTTTTGCTTTAGAGCCTTTGTTCGCAACAACTCGGGCGAAAAGAAAATTAAATATAAAGAGCGAAATCTGTGTGGAAACTATATGATGATTTCCGGCAAAAGCCGGGGCCGACGTGCTGTGCGTTCAGTATTGTACGATTTCCGCCTCCCAGGTTTCGTGCAAAAGACCGCGCAGTTCGCGATTGAGGTCGAAATTCACGATATAGATATTTTTGTCTGTTTTGATTTTTGTGCCCATGAAGCCGAAGTGATAAGGCGCCTGATTTTTGTCCGGTCCTGAAAAGTTGAAATAGCCGGTTGTATAAACCAGATTCATCCCCTTGAGAATTCTTTCCATGTTCGCGGCAGGATCGGCATCGTCAGACAGAAAAATCAGCTTATCACCAGTCTTTTGAAGAATTTCAATGAACTGTTCGGGAAGAGTGCGCGCAAAAACAAGAGTCCTCCGATCGTTGTCAGTCACCGAGATGTCGGCTTTTACGGAGAGATTGAACCCGTCTTGGTCTATATTGAAAGTACGGACATCAATGTTTCTTTCTGCCTGAATGTTCAGATGCGTGATAAGAGCCCAGGCAAAATCCACGCAGGGAGAGGAAGGTAGAGTGACAACAGGCGGCAGGGAGTATATTTCCTGCGGTTTTTCAACAATGCCCTTTTCCGGGGATACTTCTACAATTGCCAGAGAATGCCCGGCGACATAGTTCACGACAGCCCGCGGCAGCAGCGCATCGTTCGGGCCGACAAAACGTATGCCCAGCATATCGTGTGAAGAAGAGCGGGAGATTTTTTTGGTGATGACCCAGTCCGTCACAATTTCCACAGATGGCGCACTACCCGCGACGAGGGGTTTTTGTGCTTTTGATATTTCGTAACCGGGTGTGTTTTTGAAGATTTTTTTCAGCACGATGATAATATCATCCTGATCGTTTATTTTTATCAGGTGATAATTTTTCCAATGTTCGCTGATCAGCTTCTTCAGAGGAGTACTCGAGCGACTTGCCGTGTCCAGAAATACGGTTGTGCGTCCGTCGAGTTCCACCACCGGTATGACGGAGCAATCGATGGTCAGCTGCTCTGTGTCGGATACAGGTAGATAGTAATTGCCGCTGGTCATCATGTTGCCCTTCATTTTGGTAATGATGTGCTTGATTGCGGCAAGCCGCTGGGCGGGCGGCAAAACAACGGCGCCTTTCGGTTCAGCTTTAAGAGCGGCCGGTGCTTCTTCAGGTGCTGCTTTTTCAACCTGAGGGTCGGGTACGGCAGGGCCGGCGGCTGAAGGGCTTTCCGCCAGCAATATTGCGGCCCCGCCTTCAGGAAGCAATATTGTCTGTCCTTCGTAAATTTTGTTCACGTCGATAATGCGAGGGTTTGCCGCCTGAACGGCCCTGACGGCATCCCAGGCCCTTGAGGTGACACCCATTTCACGGTAAACGATCCGCAAAAGAGTATCGCCTTTTCTGATTTTATAGGCGCGGCTTGCAGCTCGGTTCGTTTCTCCTTTGCCTGAATCGGGAAGTCCGGTCGGCAGGATAATGGTCTGCCCCGCGTATATTTTGTCGATATCCGTGATTTCGGGGTTGAGCTCACGAGTCAGGCGGTAGTAGCGGGGAACGTCTTTTTCCGTAATCCCCGGGATTGTGCGGATAATCGAGGAAAGCACTTCCCCATGGCGCACTGTATAAGCATCGGGGTGTGATTTTTTCTGTGAAACGGCGGTTTTTCTGAAAGTGAGCTGGGCCGTATCCTCTCCGGCCGCAAAAGTCAGGCACGGGAGGATGAGCATGAACACCAGTGCCGATAAATACAGCCGGCAGGATTTTCCATTAATCATCCGTTCGCTCCGCAGTGTCTGAAGAATAAAACGCATCGTTTCAATTACTTGAATCAGCAAAAAAAGTCAAATCAGGTATTGGGAGTCCTGAATGCCGGGAGAGGCGTATCATTTTGAAAAAGGTTTGAATCTTAAGGCGGATTTCCCTCGCTTTTTTAAATGACTTTTTTCATGGCCTCGATGGCAACCTCTATCTGGTCGGCATCCGGTTCACGCGTGGTTATCTTTTGCAGTACCAGTCCCGGCCAGCTCAAGATCTGTATGAGTTTAAAACGGCTGTATTTTCCGGTGAAGCGGATGGCTTCATAGGAAATGCCTGCGACAACGGGCAGCAGCAGTATTTTGTACAAAACCCTGTGCAGAAAATCCGGACGCCCCAGCAGGGAAAACACTAGAATGGAAACGATCATCACAAAAAGAATAAAGCTCGTGCCGCAGCGCGGGTGCCGTGTGGAATATTTTGTGACGTTTCTGACAGTAAGTTCCTGGCCATCCTCCCAGGCAAAAACCGTTTTATGTTCGGCGCCGTGATACATATAGACACGACGCATATCGCTCAAAAGCAAAGTGGCGGCTAAAAAACATAAAAACATCCCCAGCCGCACACACCCTTCCAGGACGTTTAAAAGAATCAGGCTGTCTATATAAAATTTTATTCTGGTGAAGAAAAAAGCCGGTACGATGACAAAAAAGAAAATAGCTACGGCAAAGCTGATAACGAACGAAACATACATTTCCCAGCCCTGCGGCTTTTTTTCTTCTTCCGATAAGGCAACTTCTGTGGAGAACATTAAGAACTGAATCCCGATAATCATCATTTCAAATAAAGTGATTGTTCCCCGTACAAAGGGCAGGCCGAGCAATTTGTGGCGTTTGGTCACCGGGATGTGTTCGCGCTCCTTGAAAACGATTTCTCCGTCGGGACGTCTGACCGCAGCAGCGATTTTGGAGCCATGACGCATCATGACTCCTTCAATAAGAGCCTGCCCGCCTGCGATATCTTCAGAGTTTGGTTTGCAACCCATAGCGTTTTCATGCCGTTCTTCAAATTATTTTTGCGGTGTTGTCTTATAGTATTTGGTTCGGAGTGTCAATTTTTGATTTGGCAAATGTTTGTTGCATGTTTGTACGCCGGTGGTATAATGCCCGCCAATCTAAAGAGATCACTCCAAGGAGGCAACGTGGCGAATATCGATTCATCCAGCGCCGCTTTCATCAGGGAATATCAGGAGCGGTTTGAAAAGAAAATGAAGGAAAATGAGGTTGAGATTCTCGAGCACTGGAGGGCGCAGCTTGAAAAAATCATGACTTCCAGGCCGGACAGCGTCGCTTCACTGCAGATGCAGATACGAAAAATTTCTGAAATGATGGCCAACCGTGTCAAGGTGCTCAAGAAAGGCTGAAATGGAAGGTATTGCGGATTTCCTTTTTGAAACAGGCATGCTCGCCAAAACACCCCGCAGCGGTTACCAGTTTCTGGGAAGCGGCAGGGAATCAGTCGCAGAGCACATTTTGAGAACGGTTTTTGTCGGCTATGCCCTGTGTCGCTTAAACCCGTCGCTCGATGAGCTGCGGGTGCTGAAGATGTGCGTATTGCATGACTTGCCCGAAGCGCGCACCGGAGACATGAACTATGTCAATAAAAAATACGTTCAGGTTGACGAAGCAAAGGCGGTTAGGGAATTGACGGAAAGTATTTTCTTCGGCGATGACATAAAGCGGGCCATCGACGAGTTCAACGCAAAGGAAACGCCTGAGTCACAGGCGGCGCGTGATGCGGATCAGATCTCGCTGATTCTGCAGTTAAAAGAATATGGAGATCTGGGCAATAAATATTCCGATGAGTGGATTAAATACGCGCTGCAGAGGCTGACGACCGCAGAGGGCAAGAAATTGGCCGATCGGATCATCCGGACCGATTCGTCTCACTGGTGGTTTAAGGAAAAAAGCGACTGGTGGGTTAACGGAAACAACAAATAGCGTTTTTCAACCGACATGAGGTTCTGGATGATGAAAAAAATATTTACAAGTGTGTTTGTTTTTTTTGTGGCGGCAATTCTGAGTGCATGTGTGCAGCAGTTCGGCTCAATGGGATTTATCGGTTCGCCCGTTCTGTCCGAGCCGGAAGAGCACAGGCATGTTTATGAAGCCAAGGAAAAAATTGTTCTGACGGCCATTGCCGCAGTGCTGGAAGAGAAGAAAATCGGCAAAAATGTTTCCATCGATTTCGCCAACGGCAGGGTCAATTCGGATTATGTCGTTTCAGACAACTGGCGTACAAAAACCACCGCACATGTGCGGCAGTTGAACTGGAAGGAGTCTGAGGTGAGATTGACCGTAGTGACCGAACTTCAGACCAAAGACGGTTGGCAGTTGCGCCGGCTTTTGAAAAAAGAGCAGTATGACAGTTTTTTTTACACGATTGAATTGAAAATTTATGATGAAATGGCCAGAGTGCAATAAAGAGAGGGAAAGAAAGGAGAGGTTATGGGGATTGGAAAAAAAACATCGGCATTGATGGAAGAATTCAAGAACTTTGCGCTTAAGGGCAACGTGGTCGATCTGGCAATCGGCGTCATCATCGGCGCGGCATTCGGGAAAATCGTCGATTCGCTGGTGAAGCACATCATTATGCCCCTGATCAGCCTGATTATGCCCGGTGAGCAGGGGTATCTCGGATGGAAACTGGTGGTGAACGGCAAAGAGATTCCCTACGGATTGTTTATCGGGGAGATTGTGAATTTTTTAATTATCGCGCTGGCTCTGTACATATTTATTGTGAAATTTATCGGGTTGATCGTCAAAAGCAAGGAAGAGGCTCCGCCCGCTCCGACCAAAGACCAGGAACTGCTTACTGAAATCAGGGATCTGCTTAAAAAATAAGCCCGGATGATAAAAGCCTCCGGCTCAAAGCCGGAGGCTTTTTAGCTCGTGCTTTTTATTCCACTGTGAAAGAGACGTCTTTTACAACATTGCCCGAAGCATCCCTGACTTCAACCCGCCAGGCGCCTTTCATGTCGTACAGGTTTTTGTCAGCATTGGTTCTCCAGCGGGAGCCCGCCCTGAGCTGCAGGGGGGTGCTCAAAACAACATTGCCCTCATGAATCCAGGCAAAGGTTACTTGCACATCAGCGGCGATGTTCACTGCCTCCAGAAAGCAGACAACTTTGCCGACGGAAGCGGGAAATGAATCGGCGACGCCCGTCGGTTCGCGATTTTCGATGCCCGTTGCGACAACCAGACGGGCAATAGCGAAGCCTCCTTGTGCTCCGGGGTCTGTTCGTGATACGGCATGGGCGGATGTAAATGAAGTTGTCGTAAAGAACACCGCTAAAATTGAAAAAAAGATCACCTTTTTCATTTTCTTCTCCTTTCTAACCGGTTTTTGTGTCAGGGAAACGTTGCGTATACTTGCAATGGGAAAAATTATATAATAACAGCCTCACGGAAGCAAACTTTTTCAAAAATGGCCTGCTTAAGGAGCTGTTTTGATGACACAAAACAACCGTAACATTCTTTCACGGCGAAGCGCATCGTGCCTGTCCATCATTTTCGACCGTCCACGGGTCATCAACTCTCTCAACGAGGCGATGATTGACAGTATTGAGGCCCTGCTCGACGAGGCGGAAAATGATGAAAGTTGTTCCTTTGTTGTGTTTTACTCGACCAGCCCGCGCGGATTCTGCGCCGGAGGAGACGTCAAGGAGCTCGCCCGCCTTGCCGGTGAAGGCCGGTTTGATCAGGTCGACTCTTTTTTCAGCAAGGAATACGCGATGGATCTACGGATTCATCGTTTGCCCAAGCCGGTTGTGGCTGTTGCCGACGGCATCACGATGGGGGGCGGACTCGGCATCGCAGCAGGGGCCGACATCTGTATCGCCACGCCGGCAACGCAGATGGCCATGCCGGAAACAAGAATCGGTTTTTTCCCGGATGTCGGTGCAACCGGCTGGATGTTTTCGATCTGTCCGAAGGGGTATCCGGAGTATCTGGGACTGACCGGCTACGGCATGACCGGCAGCGAATGCGTCAGGCTGGGGTTTGCCACTCATCTGGTGCCGGCGGGGGATATCCCGGAGCTGATCAGGCAGCTCGAAAATATCTCTGCAGGAAGCGCAACAGGCAGGCGGGAGCTTGCCGGCCGGCTTAAACAAAAGATATCCGTTTTTGCCGTCACGGACATACCTTCAAATCACGCTTTGGACGAATGGGTAAAGACTTATTTTGACGGCAGGGATGATCTAAGGGAAATACTGGCCTCGCTCGCTGAATGTCACGGGAGGCAGGAGTATTGTGGTGAGGTTTTTAAAAGCATTGCACAAAGATCCCCCACCGCGCTGGTTTTGACCTTGAAATTGCTGCGCCACAATGAAGGGCGTTCGCTCGAAGATGTCTTTGCCTCTGAATTCAGGGCAGCCCGGTACATCTCGCGCCACCCTGATTACCGCGAAGGGATAAGGGCGAGGCTGGTGGACCGCGATGACAATCCTCAATGGCGGCCCCCTGAGCTGGACCTTGTGGATTTGTCTGATTTCACGCCATGAACTGCGGCACCGTCAGGGCGCAAAACCAATTTCTGAATTATTATTTTTTATGGTCGCGGAAAAAACCCATCAGGAATTCCGTATCCTTCGGCGACAAATCAAATCTGGTGGCCGCGCTTTCGATGAGCTGCAACTTGGACCGGGAGGCGTCCTCCTCCAGGCTTGCGGAAATCCATTTGATGGCCTTTTGGACATTTTCAGAATCGGGCATAACTGTTGACATGATTTCATCCTCCTTGTGATATAAATCATTCCCCGGAAAATTGAGGAATGATTAAAGGCAAAGCATCTGTTCCATACTACAATCTCGTTAAAAAATTAACTAGATTTTTATGACACGCAGACCGGACGACAAAAGAAACAGGCGCCGGCGGGCACGGTATGAAGGGAAAACGGAAAAAGCTGTTGCAACCGCATACCGTTTGAAGTAAAGATGACGGCAAACGATAACAAAGTTGATCAGAACTGAAACCAGAAAGGAGATGACTGATGACAAAATCAATCAAGGGAACCCAGACGGAGAAAAATCTGCTGGCGGCTTTTGCCGGAGAGTCTCAGGCGAGAAACCGCTATGTTTTTTTTGCAAGTGCGGCGAAAAAAGAAGGTTATGAGCAAATTGCGCAATTTTTTCTGCAAACGGCAGAAAACGAAAAAGAGCATGCCAAGGTGTTTTTTAAATACCTGGAGGGTGGAGACCTTGAGATAACCGCCTCCTATCCCGCCGGTATCATCGGCGATACCAAAGCCAATCTGGAAGCGGCCGCGGCCGGAGAGAACATGGAATGGACTGTGCTGTATGCACAAGGCGCCGCTGTGGCCAGAGAAGAGGGGTTCCCGGAAATTGCCCGCTCCTTTGAGCAGATCGCCAAAGTGGAAATGTTCCATGAGGAGCGCTATCGTAAACTGGCGGCAAATATTGCCGCAAGCGAAGTATTTAAAAAGAAAGGCTCCGTCAAATGGCACTGCATCAACTGCGGATACGTCTTTGAGGGAGCCGAGGCCCCCAATGAATGCCCGGCGTGTAAACACCCTCAATCCTATTATGAAGTTTTGGCCGAAAATTATTAAACGTACAGCCATCCGTAAGACTAAAACAGCCCGGATTTATCCGGGCTGTTTTTTCAGTGTATCAGGTTAAAACAATCGTACAAGCCGATGCGCGAGGATTTCAGGCTCGGCAAAGTTTCGTTGTGCTTGACACTGAAAAGAAAATGCCCTAAATTGGTACGGTTTTTCACAGGAGCGGCAATAACATGTCCACAAAAAAGCAACGCCGGTCGCAAAATTTCAAAGACAGGCAGAAAAAAAAATCGACACGTATAGCGTATCTGGCTGCGATCATCGCGGGCGGTGTTTTACTGCTGGTAATTTTCTTTGTCGTTTTGTTTAATGCCCTCTTCCCGCCCATGGGTACGGAGGCGGTGAAGCGCAAGGAGAAAAGACAGATTGAGATTTATTTTTCAGATGCCCAGGAACGCCACCTGGTATCTGAAAAGCACTATGTCTATATTGAAGACAATCCGGTCGGGCAGGCAAAAGAAGTGGTCAAAGCCCTGCTTGAAGGATCCAAAACCGGAAAAATCAACACCTTCCCCTCTGGCGTGACCTTTAAAGACGTTAAACTGGACAAAGACGGCACAGCCCATGTCAATTTCGGCCCTGAGCTCGCTGCGGCCCATCCGGGCGGCAGCGCCGCTGAAATGGCCACGATATATTCATTGACCAACTCACTGGTCGCCAACGTCGGTGAGATAAAGGCCGTCAGAATACTCGTTGACGGCAAGCCCCTTGCTTCGCTGAAAGGGCATATTTCCACGCTCGAGGCCTTCAAGGCAGACCCGGATCTGCTGGCGCCGGCCGCAGAAAATAAAAACTGATAAAAATATGGCAGCCAAATCAAAAATAGTGCGTACGCGCAACATAGGAATCGTCGCTCATATTGACGCGGGCAAGACGACGGTCAGTGAAAGGATTCTTTTTTACACCGGAAAATCCTATAAGATGGGCGAAGTTCATGACGGGCAGGCTGTGATGGACTGGATGCCTCAGGAGCAGGAGCGTGGCATCACCATCACTTCCGCCGTAACGACCTGTCTGTGGAAGGACGCGGAAATCCATATTATCGATACGCCCGGCCATGTGGATTTCACGATTGAAGTGGAGAGATCTCTTCGCGTACTCGACGGAGCCGTCGTTGTTTTCTGCGCGGTCGCGGGAGTAGAGCCGCAGTCGGAAACAGTCTGGCACCAGGCGGACAAGTACGGGGTGCCCAAAATTGCCTTTGTCAACAAGATGGATCGTGTCGGCGCGGATTTTTTCAATGTCATAAAAATGATGCGCGAACGTTTCACCTCTGTGCCGCTGCCGGTACAGATCCCGGTGATGAAAGGGGAGGTTTTTTCCGGCGTCATCGATTTAATCACGGGCAGGATGCTCGTCTGGAATGATGAGACGCTCGGTGCGGAATATACAGTCGTGGAGATTCCCGGGGAGTATATTGAACAGGCACGGCAAGAGCGGGAAAAGCTCATCGAAACGCTGGCGGATCTAGATGATGCAATGGCGGAAAAATATCTGGGGGGCGGACCAATAACGGACACGGAAATATGTGAAGCTCTGAGAAATGCAACCATCTCTCTTAAAACAGTACCCGTACTGTGCGGAAGTGCATTGAGAAATAAAGGCATTCAGCCTGTTTTGGACGCTGTGGTAAACTACCTGCCTTCGCCGGAAGATATCCCTCCAGTAAAAGGCATTGATCCGAAAACAAAAAAAGAGGAGATCCGCCGCAGCTCCGACAAGGAGCCTCTTGCCGCCCTGGCCTTTAAAGTTCAGCTCGATGAAGGAAGGAAGCTGACTTACCTGCGCATCTATTCCGGACAGATTAACGCGGGCGGAGAAGTATACAATTCCAGCAAAAAGAAGAAAGAAAAGATTGCCAGGCTGTTACGGATGCATTCCAGCAAGCGCGAGCGGATTGAAAAAGCCTCGGCCGGCGAACTGGTGGCAGTGCTGGGGCTGAAGGAAACATCCACGGGTGATACCCTCTGTGACGAGGCCCATCCGATTATTCTTGAACAGATGGAGTTCTATGAGCCGGTCATCAGCGAAGCGATAGAGGCGAAAACCACCGCCGATCAGGAAAAGCTTTCTCTGGCTCTGGCCAAGCTCACCGACGAGGACCCGACGCTGAAAGTCAAATACGAGGATGAAACGGCGCAGATGGTGATTTCCGGAATGGGCGAGCTCCACCTGGAGATAATTGTCGACCGTTTGAGACGGGAATTCAACACGCAGGTAAATGTAGGCCGTCCCCGTGTTGTGTACCGCGAAACAATTCAAAAGAGTGTCGTGTCGGAAGGTGTGTTCGATAAGGAGCTGGGTGAAAAGAAACATTTTGGCCAGGTTAAACTCGAGCTCTGGCCGGGCAGGCGCGGTTCCGGCAATAACATTGTGATAACCGTTGACCCAGAAAACATTCCAGTCGAGTTTCATGAATCAATAGAAGAGGGAATCCGTGAGGCCATGATGAGCGGGCAGCTCGCCGGCTATCCGGTGACGGACGTTGCGATCAAAGTCACGGGAGGGGCTTTCCGTGAGGGTGACTCATCAGAGCAGGGCTACAAGATTGCCGCATCCGCCGCTTTTCGGGATGGCTTCAAGGCTGCAGACCCGGTTACGCTGGAGCCGATAATGATTGTGGACATTATCACGCCCGGAGAATTCACCGGCGATGTCATCGGCGATATCAATTCACGTCGTGGAGAAATTCAGTCCGTCAACCCCAGAGGTCCTGTCTCCGAAGTCAAAGCCAAAGTTCCGCTCAAAGCCCTGTTTGGCTATTCCACCGATTTGCGCTCGGCCACGCAGGGACGAGCCGTCTTTTCCATGATTTTTTCGCACTACGACAAGGTCTAGAAAAAAACCAGAAACCACAACGGAAACGGGCACAGATTGCCGGTATGCGTTAATGTCTTGGAAAGTGGGAGCGTACGGGACTAATCTATCCATCCGTCTTTGATGTCGAGGCGCTTTAGTTTCTCCACAAGCGTGGTACGGTTCAGGTTGAGAAGTTTTGCGGCGCGGTTTTTGACGCCGCCGCTCATTTTAAGCGCTTTAAGCAGAAGGTCTTTTTCCATCCGGATGATATGCTTGTTGAAGTCGATTCCCTCCTCGGGGAGAAACACTGATTCCTCGGTTATCCGGTCTTCGGATGAGTTGCGGATTTTTGCCGGCAGGTCATCTTCGATGATGGAGCCCTCCTCTTTCATGACCACAAGCATTTCCATCAGGTTTTGCAGCTCCCGCACATTGCCCGGCCAGCTGTAGCGCATCAGGTAGTTGACGGCTTCCGGGGCGATTTGCTCGATGTTTTTCTTTTTAAGTTTATTGAAAGTCATTAAAAAGTGTCTGGCCAGAATGGCTATGTCTGAACCACGTTCCCTAAGCGGGGGCAGGTTTACAGGAATCACGTTTATGCGGTAGAAGAGGTCCTCGCGGAATTGTTTTTCCTCAACCGCCTTTTCCAGGTCCTGATTGGTGGCGGCGATAATGCGGACATCCGCGTTGATCGTTTTTACGCCGCCGATGCGCTCGAACTGCCGCTCCTGGATGACGCGCAGTACTTTTACCTGCAGGGCGGGGCTCATGTCACCTATTTCGTCGAGAAAAATCGTGCCTCCCTGAGCCAGTTCAAAGCGCCCCATCCGGTTGCGGATGGCGCCGGTGAAAGCCCCTCTTTCATGGCCGAAAAGCTCGCTTTCCAGGAGATCTTCCGGAATGGCGCCGCAGTTGACCGGTATCATGGGCTGATCGCGCCGCTCGCTTTTGAAATGGATGGCGCGTGCGACAAGCTCTTTGCCTGTGCCGCTTTCGCCTGTAATCAGGATCGTGCTGTCGGATGCGGAAACCTTGTCGATTGTCTCGAAGACTTTTTTCATGCAATCGCTGTAACCGATCATATCATGAAAGCCCTCTTTATCTTTGAGGTGTTCCTTTAAAATTACGTTTTCATCACGGAGATTCGCGAAATTCATCGCACGGCTGACGGATAGCTTGACCAGGTCGTCTTTGATGGGTTTCGTTATAAAATCAAAAGCTCCCATTTTCATGGCGGATACGGCGGAATGGACGGTGCCGTGCCCGGTGATAATAATCACCAGATTGTCGCTTCCGGCTTCTTTAATGAATTTGAGGAGTTCAAAGCCGTCAACATTGGGCATGCGCAAGTCGGTGATGACCAGATCGTATCTGTCGGCCGTAAAAGCCTCCATTGCCCGGCGGCCGTCATGGACGGCGTTGACCTCATAACCTTCTTCAATGAGTATTTCCTTGAGGTTTTCTCTGTTGAGCTCGTTGTCTTCCGCAATTAAAATATTACCTTTTTTCATTTGAAATCCTGATGATAGGTCGATGATGCTCTGTGCTGTACGAGCATGGATTATATAGATGAAACATTGATAAAATACAATATGAAAAAGGTTAAAAGCGTCAAAAAACAAACGCCTGACAGGTGGAATTGGCCGGCTTGTCATAAAACTGACGCGGATTTTTACAAAAATACTGCTTATTCTTAAGTATTTCATATTTCAGCCGAATAGATAGGTAAGTTGCCGCCCTCCGCGTGTTGAATGGCGCGCGGTTGTTCAAAATACCCGTCGCCCGGCATTGGGAAAAGAATACCGCCTGTGGCATATGGATTGCTCTTTTAATTTTGATGATCACCGGCTGCTTCTAAAAATTATTGTACAGGCGAAAGATACGGATACATGGCGATAAGCGGTTACGAATTAAAAAACAGCGATTTTGAAAAAATCAGTCGGCTTGTATATGAACAATGCGGAATTTACCTGCATGAAGGTAAAAAAGAGCTCGTCAAGGCGAGGCTCAGCAAGCGACTGCGGGCAGGCGGGTATAAATCATTTACCGAGTACTACAATCATGTCACCACGCAGGAGGGAACAGATGAACTGATTTCGATGATCGACTCGATTTCCACCAATCTGACCTTTTTTTTTCGTGAGGAAGCACATTTTGCAAGGCTTACACATATCATTCACACGGTTTTGGAAAAACTCGGAAGGGGCGGGGGAAGTTTCAGGATCTGGTCGGCAGGCTGTTCAACCGGAGAAGAGCCCTACTCGCTGGCGATGACGTTTCTCGAAGCAGTCAGGAATCATCCGCTGCGGGTTGAGATACTGGCAACAGATATATCGACAAAGGTTCTGAACACGGCTCAGGCGGGCATTTACCCGGATGAAAAAACGAAAGGCGTCCCTCCACCCGTCTTAAGGAAGTATTTCCAGAAGGGAACGGGAAAATCAGCCGGCCTTGTCCGCGTGAAAAATGAATTGAAGCAGACGGTTACCTTCAGGCGCTTCAATCTTATGGACCAATTTCGTTTCCATAATGAGTTTGACATTATTTTCTGCCGTAATGTGATGATTTATTTTGACAAGAAAACTCAAGGCGCGCTTGTCAACAAGTTTTACGATTCATTGAAAAGCGGTGGATATTTTTTCGTCGGTCACTCTGAAAGTCTGACCGGCCTTAAACATCAATTCGGATATGTTGAACCGAGCGTTTACGTGAAATAGATTATGTGCGATTTGATTGTAGGAATATCGGATATAAAGATCAGCAACGCATCGGACGATGTGATTATTACATACGCACTGGGGTCCTGTATCGGAATTTCCGTCTACGACCCTGTAGCCAAAGTGGGAGGGCTGCTGCATTATATGCTTCCGGATTCCACGCTGGACGAAAAAAAGGCGAAAGACAACCCGGCGATGTTTGCCGATACAGGCATTCCCACCTTATTCAAGGCCTGCTATCGTCTGGGTGCGGAGAAAAAAAGGATGATCGTCAAGGCGGCAGGCGGAGCGAGTATTCTGGATGACACGAATTTTTTTCGTATCGGCCAGAAAAACATCATGGCCATGAGAAAGATATTCTGGAAGAACAACGTGATGCTCGCCAGTGAGGACACGGGCGCGAACCACAACCGGACTGTGCGCCTGGAAATGGCTACGGGCAAAACCTTTGTCCGCAGCTCGGGAGGTGAAATGAAAGAGCTATGAAAGCAATTAAGCGTATCCTTAAATCCATTGAGACGATTCCGGCGTTTCCCGCGACCGGCAACAAGGTTGCGCAACTGCTCAACAGGCCGGACTATTCCGTCATGCAGGTGGCCAACGTCATTAAATATGACCCCTCCATCACGGCAAATATTCTGAAAATGGCCAACTCCGCTTATTTCGGCGCGCAGCACAAGATCAGCTCGATCAATGATGCCGTTATGTACCTGGGGCAGAAAAACCTTCTGCGGGCGATACAGACGGCGGGAGTTTCCAAATTTTATAAAAAAGGTGCATCCGGCTATTTTGACAAGGCTCTGGACTTGTGGGAGCATTCCGTTGCGGTGGGCCTGATGTCGCAGATTCTGTCCAAACAGATCACCGGCAGCGAAGACTCCACTCTTTATACGGCCGCTCTTTTGCACGATGTCGGGAAAATCATCATGGGGGAATTTGTGCGCGATGAGCTCAAAAAGATCACAACACTGGTCTATGAAAACGGCATGTCTTTTCTGGAGGCGGAAGAAACCATTTTGGGCATCAATCATGCCGACCTCGGTGGAAAAATAGCGGAACACTGGAACTTCCCGGTTGAAATACGCGACGCGATTTCATATCACCACCGACCGGATCTTCTTGAAAAAGAAGATAAAATCATGCCCTGGATCGTTTATATGGCGGATGAGGCATGCTTGATGATGGGAATCGGCAGTTCCGTGGAGGGCCTCGCGCAGCGCGCGGTGAGCCAACTTTTGAAAAAATTCAATCTAAAGATGAGGGACCTGGAAAGAAGCATGGTGATGTTGTCCGACGACCTCAAAAGTGCGCGCGACCTGGTCAACATCATTTAGTTTTCCTAAAAGGAAGGTAGCCTTATGTCATTTAACGTGCTGATTGTGGATGATTCCAATGCCATGAGGGCGGTTATCAAAAAAGTGATCGGTCTTTCCGGTTTCAAAATGGATAGCTGTCTTGAGGCCGGAAACGGCAGGGAGGCAATGGAGCTGCTTTCCGACCAGTGGGTGGATGTGATTATTTCCGATATCAATATGCCGGAGGTCAACGGGCTGGAGTTTCTGGATCTACTGAAAGAGAATGAAACTCTCAAAGAAATTCCTGTGATTATGATTACTACGGAAGCTTCGGAGCAGCGGATGCAGGAAGCGTTTGACCGCGGGGCGAAAGGGTTTATCAAAAAACCTTTTCTGCCGGAGGAAATTAAAAGGGTTCTTTACGAAGTAATAGGAGTTGGAAGCGATGGGCAATACGAAGAAGATACAAGAGCTGCTGATGAATTCGATTTTTGACGTGTTCGAGAAAATGTTTTTCGTTTTTCTGGAACCATGCGATGAGGAGATGAAATACGACCTGGCCGCGTCAATCGAGTTTTCCGGACCGGTCAAAGGGAACCTCCGGGCGTACCTGTCGACAGGAATTGCCAACTCCATGGTGGAAAACATGCTGGGCCTGGAAACAAATGAAATAACGGATAAAACCAGGGAGGACTGCGCCAAGGAAGCGCTCAATATGATTGCCGGCAGTTTCGTCCACAAGCTCGATGCCGGCAAGGTGTTTGACCTGTCGATTCCCGCTTACGAGAAAAAAGTCGGCCGGTTCGGCATGGAAAGCCCCGGGGATGTGAATCTGCTGTTCGATTCCGACGGTATGTCTCTTGGCGTATCCATGAGTTTTTACACTGAAGGGAAGTAACGTTATTATAAGTTGCTCCTGAAGTTGACAGGGGTTCGGAAGGTTCGGGACATGACCAAAATTAAAGTGCTCGTTGTTGATGATTCCGCTGTGGTCAGGAAGATATTTTCGGAGGAGCTTTCTAAATATCCGGACATTCAGGTAATCGGTGTCGCACCCGATCCGTATGTCGCGAGAGAAAAAATTGTCAATCTGAAACCGGATGTGATCACCCTCGATATCGAAATGCCGCGGATGGACGGGCTTACTTTCCTCAAGAAGCTGATGAAGTATTACCCGTTGCCGACAATTATCGTCAGCTCCCTCACCCCGCAGGGTGGCAAGCTGACGCTCGAGGCGATGGAAATCGGTGCGGTCGATGTCATCGGCAAGCCGGGCGCGGCTTACACGGTCGGCGATATGTCGGCGCAGCTGGCGGAAAAAATCCGGGGCGCCTCCCGTGTCCGGCTCACCAAAAGGGACGACTCAGAAGCGCCGCGCTCCTTTGGTGAGCCCATGCGCGCGCTGGCGCAGACATCCAATAAAGTGATCGCCATCGGTGCCTCCACGGGTGGGACGGAGGCGCTCAAGAAGGTGTTGACGAAAATGCCGCCCAATTCCCCCGGGATCGTCATCGTCCAGCACATGCCCGCAAATTTTACGACCGCCTTTGCCGCGAGACTCAATGATCTGTCGCAAATTACCGTAAAGGAGGCCCAGGACAATGACTCTGTCACGCCCGGAACCGCGCTTCTGGCACCGGGCAACTTTCATATGATTCTCCGGCGCAGCGGCGGCAGGTATTATGTTGAAGTCAAGACAGGCCCCATGGTTCACCATCAGCGGCCGGCGGTGGATGTGCTTTTCAAATCAACGGCGAAATACGCCGGCGCGAATGCCATCGGTGTGATCCTGACCGGCATGGGGGCCGACGGCGCCGAGGGGCTGCTGGAGATGAAAAAAGCCGGCGCAGGCACTATTGCGCAAGACGAGAAAACATGCGTGGTTTTCGGTATGCCCAAAGAAGCGATCAAGCTCGGGGGCGTGGACAAAATAGTTTCAATTGACCAGGTAGCATCAGAAATTATCAAAATGGTGTGATTATGAATTATGAAAAATTAGTGAAACTTTTGAATGATCTGGCCCAGGAATTTCTTGTGATGGAAAGCAGTGAACTGGATATTCCCACCGCGGGTAAATTTCTCAATCAGCTGGAGGAGATTCTTGCCCAGGCCAGGGCGCTTAAAGTCGATCCCATCAAAGGGTGCGTGTCAACACTCAGCAGCATCCTGGAACGGATAATCATGGATACGATCCAGGACAAGGCGGCAGCGATCTCCATGCTGGAAGACGGCATCTATCTGATGCAGAGCATAGCGGACAGCCATAAAAAAACGGGGACTTACGACGGCAGCATTCAGGAGTTTATGGATAAGGTAATATCGCTTGTCGGACCAGTCCAAAACGCTGTGACTGAAGCAGCATCCCCGCAAGAGGATGCCCGGGCGCGCACGGACGCGCAGGATCCCGCCACCCGGGACGAAGAAAAGATAGAAATTCAGGACGAGGCGCTCACGCGCGATTTCATTACGGAGGGGCTTGAGTATATTGAAGAGATTGAAATCAACATCCTCAACCTGGAAAACGACCCGGAAAATAAAGATTACATCAATGCCATTTTCCGTCCTTTTCATTCCATTAAGGGTGTGGCCAGCTTCCTGAATCTGGAAAAAATCCGCTCTTTATCTCATGATCTTGAAAGTCTGCTCGACCGCGCGCGAAACGGTGAAATATCAGTCACCTCGTCTCTCATCGATGTGGTGCTCGACGGAGCGGACGCGCTCAAGACCATGATCCGGCAGCTGCGGGATGTGCTCGAAGGGAAAGCCTCCACCACGACCGATCTGGATATTCCGGCTCTGATCGCCAGAGTCAAGAAAATCGAAGAAGGTTTCGATGTTGACGCGGGCGCAAAAAAGATCGGAGAAATTCTTGTCGATGACGGGGTCATCTCGGAGGAAAAGCTCAATCAAGTGCTCAGTGAAAAAGAGGCGGGGATGTCGTCGAAAAAACTCGGGGAGGCGCTCATTGGGGAGAAGATAGTCAAACCCAAGCAGGTTTCCCAGGCCCTGCGCAAACAGGTTGACCGAGTGGCGGACATGGCCACGATACGTGTGGACACCGTCAAGCTCGACGACCTCATCGACATGGTCGGCGAGCTGGTCATCACTCAATCGATGATTTCACAGGGGATGAAAAATCAGCAAAATGTGGATAAGCGTCTTACCCGGGACATTTCCCAGTTTTTTCGGATAACTTCCGCGTTGCAGCGCATTTCCACAAGCCTCAGAATGATTCCCATCAGGCAGACATTTCAGCGCATGTCCCGGCTGGTGCGGGATCTGGCGAAAAACGCCGGGAAGCAGGTTTCTGTGGAGCTGGTTGGAGAAGATACGGAAGTAGACCGCAACATGATCGACGAGATATATAATCCGCTGGTGCACATGATCCGCAACTCGGTCGATCACGGCCTGGAGATGCCGGAGGAAAGAATCAAGGCGGGAAAGCCGGAAAGAGGCCTTATTACATTGAAGGCTTATCACCGCGGGGGCAATATCGTCATCGAAATTGCGGATGACGGCAGAGGGCTCGACAGGCGCAAGATTCTCGACAAAGCGTTCCGGGTGGGCCTTGCCCATTCTGATGAAGGCTTGAGTGATCAGGAAATTTATAAAATGATTTTCATGCCCGGACTGTCCACCGCGGGTAAAGTAACGGATGTATCCGGCCGCGGCGTGGGGATGGATGTCGTAAAGCGCGCCGTGGAAAAGCTGCGCGGAAAAATCGAAATCGAAAGCGCAGTCGGTGAAGGGACGAGGTTCATCACCCGCTTCCCTCTGACACTGGCGATTATCGACGGCATGATTGTCAAATCCGGCCCGGAGCATTATATTCTGCCGACGATTTCCATTTTGCAGGCCCTGCGCCCACCGAGAGATGCCTACAACAGTGTTGTCGGCAAGGGCGAAACAATAAATGCCATGGGCAGGCTGATGCCTTTGATCCGGCTTTATGATATGTTCGGTCTCGAGCCGGAGTTCAAAGACCCCTGGGAGGCCATTGTTGTGGTGGTGGACAGTGAAAGGGGGGCGCGCTGCCTCATGGTGGACAAAATTATCGGGAAAGCGGAAGTTGTCGTCAAAAGCCTCGGTGAAGGGCTCAAAAACATTAAAGGTCTGGCCGGTGGCGCCATTTTGGGTGACGGCCGCGTAGGTCTGATCGTGGATACGGAAGGGTTGTTTGAACTGGCGGAACAACGTTGAGATGGGTTTTGTTTCAGGGAAGAATAAAATAATAAGGCGAGGATTTGTATTATGAACGAGAAAAACATCAAGGTTCTGATTGTAGACGATTTTGCCACGATGAGAAAAGTCATCCGCAATCTTTTAAAACAGGTAGGCTATGAGGATATTGTGGAGGCGGAAGACGGTGTCATGGCGCTCAAGGCGCTCAAAGCACAGAAAATTGATGTGATTGTCTCCGACTGGAACATGCCGAACATGACCGGTCTGGAATTGCTCAAGGCGGTGCGCGCCGATTCGGATTTGGCCAAGACACCTTTTCTGATGGTCACGGCCGAAGCCCTCCAGGATAACGTCGTCGCGGCGGTAAAAGCCGGCGTCAATAACTATATTGTCAAGCCATTTACAGCCGAAGTGTTAAACGAAAAAATTAAAAAAATTATGGAAGGCATTAATAAATAAAATAATTATTAAAAGGGATAACCCTGAAAGGCGGATTATGAACGTTAAATTTATCAATCCATTTCTGGAAGGTACGATCAGTGTCTTAAAAACTATGGCCTTTGTCGAGCCGCGGGCAGGAAAGCCATATTTAAAGATGGACAGCCTGGCCAAAGGAGATATTTCCGGCATTATCGGCCTGACCGGGTCGGCAACCGGATCGCTGGCCGTGAGCTTCAGCGAACCTGCCATTATCAAAATTGTTTCCAATATGCTGGGCGAAAACATTAAAAGCATGGACAGCGACATCAAGGATGCTGTCGGAGAGATCACCAACATGATTTCGGGTGTTGCCAGAAAAAATCTGGAAGCGGACGGATTTTACATTCAGGCCGCCATACCGACAGTTGTTTCCGGCAAAAACCATTCCATCGCGCATGTCATGGGGGGGCCGAGCCTGATCATCCCTTTTGAGATCGATGACGGTTCGTTTGTTGTTGACGTCTGCCTGGCCGATTAAAACAATAACGGACTGTAAACGGCGGCGGGCAATCGGCCGTGTTTCAGATGTCCTTTGTTTGCAGCACGATAATACTGATTCGGCGGTTGCGATGGTCAAAGGGGTCAAGCGGGAGCAGAGGCTCCTGGTCCGCGTAGCCCACGACACGGCCGATTCGTGCCGGATCCGTACCGAATTCTTCCAGTAGGCGGCGCGCGGCGGAAGCGCGATCCGTGGAAAGCTCCCAGTTGGTGATTTGCTCTTTTTTGAACGGGGCGGAGTCGGTATGCCCCTCCACAACGATCTTTCCCGGAATATCTTTAATGTTATCAGCCACTAGCTTTAGCACTTCTCTAGCTTTTTGTGTCGGAACAGACGAGCCGGATGGAAACATCATGAAGCCTTCCGTATCGATGACCTGTATACGTATGCCGTCTTCGATGACGTCAACGAGCACCTGATCACGCACGCCCGCCATTTTGTCGTCGATAGCCGCCAGAATTTTTTTCACCGGCTCTTCGTCCTCGACCGTTATATTTTTTTTGGGTTTTTTTGCTCCGTATTCAATGTAGCCTTTGCCACGCATACTGCCCGCCGGCGTTTTCATCGTCGGTGTGCCCGTTTCGCTCAGAAAATGAGGGTCGGTTGTCCGCGCATCTTTTGAAGTGATGGCGGATGATCCTGTTTCCTGAAAGATACTGTAATGGCGAAAATACTCGGATAAGGCGGCCCTTTTCTCCTCAGAGACCATGCTCAAAAGCCACAGCAAGAGAAAAAAAGCCATCATGGCGGTGACAAAATCCGCGTAGGCCACCTTCCAGGAGCCTCCGTGAGCACCGCCGGAGCTCTTCTTTTTTACCTTTTTAATGATGATCTGCTGGTGTCGTTCTTCCATAATTCAAAATATTCCTCATGCAGCACAATCAGCAGCGCTACCTTTTGGCCGTCCTGAGAGCATCTTCCATTTCCAGGAAAGTAGGTTTGGCCTCCACCGGCACGACGCGCCTTCCAAATTCAACAGCCACTTTAGGGGCGGCCCCGCCGCCGATGAAGGCCAGCAGCGCCACTTTAATCACATTGAGAAATTTCTGGTCCTCGTTGGCGATGAACTCCATATTTTTACCCATCGGTCCCACATAACCATAGCACAGCAAAACGCCGGTAAAAGTCCCGACAAGCGCCGCGCCGATGCTGGCGCCGAGAACTTCCGGCGGCTCCTTTATTTTGCCCATCGTCAGCACAACACCCATAACCGCCGCGACAATACCCAGTCCCGGCAGAGCGTCCGCAACCGTGTTTACGCTGTGGGCGGGCGCTACAGCTTCGTCATGGAGTGCTTCGAGCTCCTGATCGATGAGGGCTTCCAGTTCATGAGGAGCGATTGTTGTGGTCATCACGGTGCGTAATGTATCGGTGATGAGCGTGATGGCCGCATGGTTTTTCAGTATATTGGGGAATTTTGAAAACAGGGGACTTTGTTCGGGCGCATCAACATCTGATTCGATGGAAACCAGCCCCTGCTGCCGGATTTTATAAAATATACCGTTGATCATGATCAGCGCTTCCATGTAATCCTGTTTGGTGTAAGGCTTGTTGGTGAAGATGCGCGCAATGGAGCTGCCGGTGGCCTTGATAACCTTCATGGGGGAGGCAATAATGAATCCGCCGAGGGCCGCCCCGCCGATAATGAGGATCTCCACAGGCTGAAAGATGACGGACAGATTGCCGCCTTCCAGGAGATACCCGCCGATCACGGCGGCGCTGACGATGACAAAGCCGATAATAACAATCATGACGCGCGGAGCCTACCTCCTTTTTTCCCTCAGGATTTCTCTTTCCGTCTCAAAAACGAAGCGGATAATTTCATCTCTGATAAAATCGTCCATGTTGATGAATTCGACGGATGTGTCATATTCAGAATGAAAGATGCCCGTATCGATGACCTCACCGTATAAAAAAAGTGCGACAGGCATCTGAATGCCGAGCATGACCTTGATTTCCAGAATGTCACCCACCACGAATGATTTTCCAGTGTTGAGGCTCATGCCTCCTCCGCTGATATTGACTTTGGCCATGTTCAGACAGTTAAACCCGTCATGGTGCAGCGTCATCAGGCGGATAATCTCATTCAATTTCGTATTGATACTTTGAAGCCACTGCGCGATAAGCTGATCGTCAGGATTGGGCAGATTCTTGAATTCCGCCAGTACCGACTGCCCGGCGACACGAGCGCGCATTGTTTCTTTATGCTCATACCGGACAAGGTTGTATTCAAGGGGAATGCAGGTATCTACGCGCGAATACTCTCTTTTGTTTTCGGTCTCTTCAGTCATTATAGTTGTCATCAGCGGTTTCCATAAAATATTTCCAGCAAAGTAATGCAAGGTAGATGCCATGGCCGGCATAAACCAAAAACGCTGCCGGCATGGGTTCCATGCCCCTTGTCTGCGTCCTCAAAAAGATAAATCGACCGAATCGTCAATATCTTGACAAAAAAGATGACGCTTTGACAGAAAAAGCACGGCAACAGTATGACGCAAGTCACATCAGGGCGCATTTGCCGCAGGAAATACCGGGAAAATCAAATGGTATGCAATTTGCTATTTGGAAGACGGAATGGTCCGGCTGGTGAAAAAAATGAATTTGTTCGACAAAACAATCAGCATGCGTGTTTGCCTTATTGTGCTGCCGCTGATTATGACGTGCTGCTGGCATGCACAGGCTGCCACGAAAATTTACTCAATTCATTACGCCTCTTACAAAACTCAATTTGAAGCGCAAGCCGGGCTCGAAAAACTGCGCTCGCGTGGGTATGACGGGTTTGTACGTCTGACCGATGTTCCCTCAAAGGGGAAATGGTACAGGGTATATGCGGGGAAATATGAAACCAGAGAGGAAGCTTTCGCGGCAGGCGAGATCATGAAGAACAAACACGAGATCGACGCTGTTTTTGTGCGTCATCTCGATGAGACACAACCATTGCCCGCCGGTGCGCGCACGCAGAAAAAAACTAAAGAAGAGGTGGACTCACCCTGGTCGACGGTCGCGATTGTCGGAGACAAGTCATCGAAGCTCTACTATATGCCGGGGATGAGCGGATATGATAAGGTTAAAAAGACGGACAGAGTCGCCTTTTTAACAGAACACGAAGCGGTGGAACAGGGTTTTGCCATCGCGGAGGTACAGGCGCGGACGACGGCTAAAAAAGAACCTCCCAAAAAATCTGAAAAACCCCCGCGAAACCCTCCTTCTGTATCTGATAAGGAGAAGGAAAAAAGCAGGGAAGCTTTCAAGGCGCTTATCATGGGCGACGAAAAACTGATGCCCAATCCACCCGCATCCTTTGATGTGGAGCTTGCGGATACGGAAGAATTCACCGCGCCTGAAGATACGCTGGTGACGGAGCCGCCCTCGGATTCGGAAATCTACAACAGGGCTGTCGCACTGCTTAAAGAAAAAAAATATGAGCAGGCACTGGTCACTTTCAAGGAATTCATCAGCCGCGACGACACGGAAAAAGTATGGGGGCAAAGGGCGCTGCGGCATATGGCCGACTGTCACTACCATCTGGGACTTGCCGGACAGAAGCAGAATCTGCTCATCGCGGCCGAGTTTTATAAAAACACTCTCCAGAGTTTTCCCGAGCGTTACAAAGAAAACAATCTGACTTATTACCGCCTGGCCAAAACCTATGAACATCTCCGGTATTACCCGGAAGCCGTGACTCAGTACCGGATGCTGGTCTCAAAATATCCGGAGGGACCTTATACTCCCGAGGCATACTACAAAATCGGTCAGATGTATTATCTTGACGGCAAATATAAGAAAGCGGCCGAAGGGTTCATCAAATATCTGATGAAATACCGCGGCAGAGTAAACGGAAAAAAATCATTTTATCTCATTGCCCATTCATTTTATAAATCCAGGCAGTCAGCCAATGCGGAGGTCTGGTTTCGCGACGCACGGGCCAAATGGCCGGACTGGACGGATGTCCCTGAGGAAATCATGCTGGATTACGTTGAGCACAAAAGATCGTTGCGGCGCTTCGATGAGGCGGCCGAAGCCCTTTCCAGCTATGCGAATCTGTATCCCGATGATAAAAAGATAGGTGAGATTTTAGTACGGCTGGCAGGTGCATACCGCGATGCAGGCCGGCACCGGGCCTCACTGGCCGTTTACAACCACATCATAGACAAATACCCGCAAACAGATGAGGCGAAAAAAAGCATGCTGGCCATGGCAGACATCGGAGTTGAGCGTCCCGGACTAAAAGTGGTTCGCTTTTTGAACAATATCGAATACTACCGTGATCCGATGGATACATATGACACACTCATTATGAAATACGCCAATGATGAAACGGCCCAACTGGCCATGCTCGGAAAGGCGTCGGCGCTGGTGAAAAAAGACGAATTGAGGAAGGCAGCCGATGTATATCTCGAGTTTCTTAGTTTGCATCCGGAAAGTGAAATGGTCGCTCAGGCAGCCAGGGGGCTGAAAACCGCCTCGGCCCAGTTGATCGAAGATTACTTTGCCCAGGGAGATTATCTGGCGGTCGCATATGTTTATTTCAAGTCCTATGGAGCGGTGGAGCTTCAGGCCGGCGAATACGACCAGGTCAATAAAATAGCCGTCAGTCTCAGGGAGCTCGGGCTGATGAGCGATTATTTGAATATCCTCAACCGGTATCTGAAGGTAGCCGAAAACGAGGCGCTGATCGACAAGACCACACTGTCTGTCGCGGAGGGGCTGCTCATCCACAACAGATATGATGATGCTGCACAGATACTCAACTCGCTGGCGGCAAAAACGTCTGTGCGAAAAGGACCTCTTTTGGCGGCCGTTCATAAAAACCTGGCGGAGATTGCCTACAGGCGCAAGCTCTATGATCAGGCCGTCGTCAATTATGACGCGGCTTTGCGTTCAGGCCATGATCTGCCCAATCCGGGCGAAAGCTACATGAACTATGCGCAGTCACTGAGCGAACAGAAGAAAAGCGACCAGGCGCTGCAGAAATATCTGACGGCGGTAAGGCATCTCAAGCCGGAAAAGCCCGCTCAGGTGATGGCGGCACAGGCCTATGGGCAGATAGGCGATTTATACCTCGGGAAAAACAATCTGCCGGTCAGCCTGGAGATGTATAAAAAGGCGCAGGCCGCGATAGACACAAAAACGGAGTTGAAAATCTGGCCCCAGTTCCTCACCGGCATAGTTTATCTGAAGATGAACAGGGATGAGCAGGCCGAGGGTGTCTTCGCCCAGGTGAAAGCGGATGCGGGTACGGAGGGATTCTGGTCGAATCTGGTAGATTTTTACATCTCCGATTTCAAGTGGTGGAACACATATGGCGACATGGTCAAGCCCTGAAATGAATACGAAAAAAAACATGCAGGATTTAGCACAGCTCGTAGAGTCTTTGGAAAGCTTCAACAAGGCCACCACCGAGCTGCAGCGCGCCTATGCGAGGCTCGAAGAGCGCTTCGCCCTTTTGAATCGCGAGCTGGAAAGCAAAAACGAGGAGCTTTCGGCAAGTGTTGAAGAAAAAGAGCGCACCAGAAATTACCTGCACAATATTCTCGAAAGCCTGATCAACGGCGTGATTGTTACCGATATTGAAGGGAAAATCCAGACCCTCAATACCTGTGCGGAAACCCTCACCGGCATCCGGCAGGCACAGGCGGCCGGCAGACACTTCAGTGTCTTGTTCGAATCCCCGGCGGCCGGGGGCGGGATCGGGGCGGATCCGGCGCAATGTTTCGGTGCGGAGGCGGGAAGCAAGGTAAAGACCGCCGGACGCACGCTCGAGGTGTTCTGTTCGCCCTTCAAATCACCGGCCGCGGAGCTGATCGGCCATGTTCTGGTCATTCGCGACGTCACACAGATTGAAAAGCTCGAAGAGATGGCCAAACGCACGGAAAAATTCGCAGCGATGGGAGAGATGGCGGCCAACATCGCCCACGAGGTGCGCAATCCTCTGGGCAGCATCGAGCTTTATGCTTCGCTGCTTTTAAAAAATCTTGCTGATGACAAGAACCGAGAACGGGCCGGCCGGATTATTTCATCCGTGAAAAATGTGGACAATAAAATTTCCAACCTGCTTTTATTTACACGCAGGCCCCTGCCTCAGATGAAAGTCATCGGGCTCCATCAGGTGCTCACGGAGGTCATCGAGTTTTCCGAGCAGATTATCGAGCAGGCGGGGATCGAAATTTCCGTTTATATGGACACAAGCGATATTTTGATCATGGCCGATGCGGAGATGATCAAGCAGATATTTCTCAATGTCATTCTCAATGCGCAACAGGCCATGCCGGAAGGAGGCGAGATTAGCATCATGACCCGTCTCGCGCCGGAAAGTCCCCTCGAGCCCCGGGTACGGATGGCGGAAATAATTTTCCAGGATGCGGGACCGGGCATCCCGGCGGCGGACAGGTCCAGAATTTTCGACCCCTTCTTCAGCACGAAAGAAAACGGCTCCGGTCTGGGGCTGGCCATTGTCCACAACATCGTCAGCGAGCACAACGGCCTGATCACGGTGGACAATGCACCTCAAGGAGGCATGGTGGTCAGCATCAGTCTGCCTGTCGTGCAGGACGCTCAACTTTAAAGGAGATCATCTTAAATGCCGGATGTGGAAAGACTGCTCATCGTCGATGACGATTCCTCCATGCGCATGGCTCTTTATGAGTCACTGACCGGTTGCGGCTATGAGGTGGAAATGGCGGAAAACGGGGCCGACGCGCTGGCCAGATTCAAAAACGGCCGCTTCGCCGGGGTGGTCACGGACATGCGCATGCCGAAGATGAGTGGCATGGACGTTTTGAAAGGCGTCAAGCGGATCTCTCCTGAAACGCCCGTCATTCTGATCACCGCCTACGGCACGGTCAGCACGGCGGTGGAGGCGATGAAAGAAGGCGCTTCCGAATTCATCATGAAACCCTTTTCGCTCGATGACCTGGAATTTGCCGTCAAAAACGTACTGGCCGCCGGTGCCCGGCCCAAATCGGACGACAGGCATACCGATAGTGAAGAAGAAGCCTATCCCGGGCGTGAAATCATCACGCAGGATCAGAAAATAATCGACCTGCTTGAAATGCTGAAAACCGTGGCGGGCAGCAAATCAAGCGTCCTTATCGAGGGAGACAGCGGCACGGGGAAAGAATTATTCGCCCGTTTTGTGTACCGTCACAGTGGCCGCAGCCGGATGCCCTTTGTTGCGGTCAACTGTGCGGCAATTCCCGCTTCGCTTCTGGAAAGTGAAATGTTCGGCTATGAAAAGGGAGCATTCACCGGCGCGGCCGTCAAAAAAACAGGCAAGTTTGAGCTTGCCGACGGAGGTACGCTTCTGCTCGATGAAATATCGGAGATGGATATCCAACTGCAGGCCAAGCTCCTGCGTGTAATCCAGGAGTCCGAAGTGGACCGTCTGGGCGGTAAAATGCCTGTTCCCGTCGATGTCCGCATTATCGCGACCACCAACGCAAATCTGCTCGAGCGCATCGAGCAGAAAACTTTCCGCAGCGATCTTTACTACCGTCTCAACGTCATACCGGTCAAAGTTCCGCCCCTGCGCGAAAGAGGCGAAGATATTTTTCTCCTGGCTGATCATTTCATAAGAAAATACAGCGAGGTGAACGAAAAAGAGGCGCCGGCGCTCAGCCGGCAGGCAAAGGCCGTGCTCCACGCTCATAACTGGCCGGGAAATGTCCGCGAGCTCGAAAATATCATCGAAAGGGCGGTGCTGATTTGTAAAAACGGACAGATCGAGCCTTCCGACCTGCTGATGGATGCTATAAAAGGGCAGGGGCCGGCGCATAAAGCCGACGAACGACAGTTTCCACAACTGCGCCAGGAAATTGACGTGGATGGTGAAAATACACTTCAGGAAATGGAAAAGAGAATGATTTTCAGCACCCTCGATAAAGTCAACTGGAATAAAACAAAAGCCTCCCGGATTTTAGGCATCAGCGTGCGCACCATGCGTAATAAATTGAATGAATATGGGGTCAAAGACGGGGAGGCCGACGACTGAAAAGCAAATCATGGTACATGATTTGCTAGTTAAATGGCTAAAGGAGAGGATATGGAGCCGTTATTCGGAAAGACATTTAACCTGCTGGCCACGATGATGGATTACCGGTCCGAGCGCAACAAGGTTATATCCTCTAATATTGCCAACTTAGACACGCCAGGCTACAAGGCCGCGGATTATGTTTTCAAAGATGACCTGAAAAAGGCGATGGACATCAGAGTCAATCTGACCAGAACCGACGAGAAACATTTTCCCAATGCGCCGGACGAAATTTCCAGAAACGACTTCAAAAAAGTGACATCGGATGAAAAGGTGGATCTCGATACGGAAATGGCCAATCTGTCGGAGAATCATTTAATGTATAATTTAACCGCGGAAATAATCTCACGTAAATTCAAGGCTATCCGCAATGTGCTCGATGAGGCGAAATAATGGATTTTTTTACGGCTTTTAAAATTACGGGAAGCGGGCTGGCGGCGCAGCGCAAAAAAATGGACGTCATCACCGGCAATATCGCCAATGCCTCCACAACAAGTACGCCCGAAGGCGGCCCCTATAAAAGAAAAGTGATTTCATTTGCGGCCGACCCGCTGAAAACAGGGTTCGACCGCCAGCTCAAAGACGCGGTCAACGCGGTCAAGGTCGGGCAGGTGGCCGAGGCAACTGACGATTTTAAAAAGGTTTTCGACCCGTCACACCCGGATGCGGATGCAGACGGTTTTGTGACCATGCCCAACGTCAACCTGATGCTCGAGATGACCGAGCTGATTACCGCCTCGCGTGCTTACGAGGCAAACGCCACGGCATTTGACGCCATCAAAAACATGGCGCTCAAGGCGATCGACATAGGCAAATAACCTCAAACAGGTAAGGAGTCAAAGATATGACGGACGACTTGATGGTACGAAGCTCCATTGAAAGGCTAAAACCGCTGGGCGCTATAGAGCCGCAAAAAGCCGAAGGGGACAAAGCGCCCGGCGGGGTTTCTTTCGGCAGCGTGCTCAAAAACACCATTATGGACATCAACAGCCTGCAAAACGATGCGGACAAAGCCATTGCCAATGTCCAGCTCGAAGACGCGGGCTCCATCCATGAGGCGATGATCGCCCTGGAAAAGGCGGGAATTTCCTTTCAGGTAATGATGCAGGTGCGCAACAAGATTCTTGATGCCTATCAGGAAGTCATGCGCATGCAGGTGTAGCAACCCCTTTTGACGGGATAAATTAATGGATTCGATCATACAGTACTTCAACAAGCTCTGGGGCGGTTTTGAGGCGCTCAGCTCCGGCAAAAAAATATCCGTCATCTTCGTTTTGCTTCTGACGGCGGCGAGCATCTTTCTTCTGGTGTATTTGACGACCCAGGCGGAATACCGCGTTTTATTTTCCAATCTTTCCCAGGAAGACGCGGGCAACATTATCGGTAAACTGAATGAAAGGAAAATCTCCTACAAGCTTTCCGCATCCGGCACTGCTGTTTCCGTGCCTTCAGACAAGGTATCCGAGCTGCGCCTGGAGCTTGCCGCCGCGGGCCTGCCACAGGGAGGCGGCGTGGGGTTTGAGATATTTGACAACAAGACGCTGGGGGCGACAGAGTTCGAGCAACAGCTCAACTATCGCCGTGCCCTGCAAGGCGAGTTGGCCCGGACAATAAACGGGCTTGATGAAATTCAGTCCAGCCGTGTGCATATCGCGCTTCCCAAGGATTCTCTTTTTACCGAGCAGCAGAAAAAGGCAACCGCGTCCGTAACGCTGCGGCTGAAATCCGGAAAAAGTCTGCGCCCCGCACAGATCGAAGGCATCGTCAATCTGGTGGCCAGCTCCATCGAAGGGATGAACCCGGAGGATGTCATGGTGGTGGATTCACGTGGGACGATCCTTTCCAGCAGGCAAAGCGAAGGCAAACTCTCGAAGCTGACCGCACAGCAGATCGACTTTCAGAGAAATATGGAAAAAGATTTGGCGGCGCGCATTCAGACCATGCTGGAAAATGTTGTCGGTCAGGGAAAGGCGGCCGTTCGTGTTACGGCGGAGCTGGATTTCCGTGTCATGGAAAAGACAGAAGAGAGCTACGATCCGGAAGCACAGGTGGTCAGAAGCACGCAGAAAAATTCTGAAGTGGAAAACGCGGTCAGCGCCGCCGGCGCAGTTTCGGACAATCCCAAAAAAGAAAGAATTGACGAAATTATCAATTACGAAATCAACAAGGTAGTCAGCAAAACCGTCATGCCGGTCGGAGAGACGAAAAAACTCTCGATTGCCGTGCTGGTGGACGGTAGATACAAGAAGAATGAAAAAAACGAAGAAGTCTATGAGGCGCTGGCCAAAAACGAGATTGAAGCCCTAGAGGATCTGGTGAAAAAATCGGCCGGTATCAACTTGCAAAGGGGCGACCAGGTTGTGGTTACCAATATGCCTTTCAGGAAAGCCGGTGTGGAAGAGGCGGAGCCCGCTTCTTTAAAGGAAAACATTGAAACCTTTTCTCCTGTACTGAAATATATAGGCATTTTTGCACTTATCGGTTTTATTGTGATATTTGTTCTTCGTCCCCTGCTCAAAAGCGTGGCCTCCGGTGTAAGGCCCGGCCCGGTCCGGCAGAGCGCTCCTGCGGGAGTCGCGCCGGCCGACTATGCCGCGCAGGCGGCCGTGGATGCGCTTCGTCAGGCTGAGGCCCAGCGCCGGATGAGCGACACCGAGATCGCCAAAGAACTGGCCAAAGCGGATGCCAAGCAGTTTGCCGATATACTGAGAAACTGGATCAAGTAAGCGGCGGGGGCATAAAATCATTTTTAAGGATTGAGGTAGCAATGACCGGGGAAGAAAAAGCCGCGATACTGCTTTTATCGCTGGATGAGGATCTCGCGGCCGCGGTGATGAAAAATCTGACGGCGTCGGAAATCAGGCGTCTGGGAAGAGAAATGGGCCGCGTGTCGAATATTCCTGCAGAGACGGTAAATTCCGTAGCCGCTGAATTTTGCACGATGGCCAAAGAAAAAGGCGGCACGATCGTCGTTCGCGACGGAGCGCCGAAATCATTGATGGTCAAGGCGCTGGGCGAAAAAGATGCGGAGACGATTATCAATGAGGTCGGAGTTGCAGCGTTTGACAACCCGATTATCGACCGGCTGCATGAAATCGACTCCAAAGTACTGGCGGAATTCACCCGCACGGAGCATCCTCAGACCATTGCTCTGATTCTCGTTCATCTCAAGCCGGAAAAGGCGGCGGAAGTACTGGAACATTTTTCACCGGCGATACAGTATGAAATCACCAAGAGAATGGCCACGCTCAAAAGCGTACCGCGCGAGTTTATCGAGGAAGTGGCCAAAACGCTGGAAAAGGAGCTCATCACCGGGAACTCCACTGATCTGCAGATGGGCGGTGTCCAGGTTATGGCGGATATTCTCAACCGGATGAACCGCGCGACGGAAAGCGGTATTATGACCTCACTGGAAGACTCGGATCCGGAGCTTGCCGCGCAGATCCGCAATTTCATGTTCAGCTTCGACGATGTCCTCAAGCTCGACGACAAGTCTCTGCAGGAGCTGATGAAGGATGTCAGTGCGGAGGACCTCGCCCGTGCGCTGAAAATGGTCGATGAGGGCCAGCGCGAGAAAATCTACAAAAACATGTCCAGACGCGGCGCGGAGATGCTCAGGGAAGAAATTTCCCTTATGCCGCCGATTCGGATTTCAGAAGTGGAAGCAAGTCAGAGAAAGATTGTCGATACAACGAAAAGACTCGAGTCGGAAGGCAGAATCGTCATTTTGCGTGGTGATGAGAAGGATGGATTCGTATAAAAGAAATGTGATCAAGGCGGGGCAGATTATAGACTCGGGAAAGAGCGTGCCTCTTTCCGGTGTCGCCGGAAAAGCTCCGCCGGCTGCAGGCCGAGCCGGACGGGCTCCCGGAAGAGCTGCGGACGACAGCAAGGCCGCCGGCGAAAAAGTGATTCAACTCACTCAGAGTCAGATCAACAAGCGTGAACAGGATGCTTATCAAAAAGGCCATGCCGACGGACTCAAAGCACAAAGCAGAGATATTGCGGCGAAACTGGAAGTGCTCTCCGCCGTGGCAAAAACAATACCTCAGATAAAAAAAGATATCCTGGAAAAGGGTGAACAGCAGATGGTGCAGCTCGCCTTTGCTATTGCTGAAAAAATTCTTCTGCAGGAGGTGGCTACCCGTAAAGATGTCATGGCAGGTGTTCTCCAGGGAGCTTTGAAAAACATCAATGACACGGAAGGAATAAAAGTCCACCTTCACCCGCAGGATTTTCGTTATATGATGGAAGTCAAAAAAGATTTTCTTCAGTCCTTTGACGGCATACGTAATTTGGTCTTCGAGGAGGACTCCTCCGTGCAAAGAGGCGGTGTCGTTGTGGAAACCATGTTCGGGGAGGTTGATGCCCGACTGGAAACCCAGCTCAAGGAAATCAAGGCGGCTATGCTGCCGACGAAGCAGTAGCTCGGAAAGGATGCAAGATGAGTGAAGCGGCCGTCAATCTGTCACGCTACGAGGCCATTTTGAAGCGCATAAATCCGATCTGCGTCAATGGCAAAGTTACGGAAATAATCGGTCTGATGGTGCAGGGAAACGGCCCGGCCGCGTCGATTGGAGAAGTCTGTGGCATCGTGCCGGTAAAAAGCGATGTGCCGGTGGAAGCGGAAGTAGTCGGTTTCAAAAACGGCCGGGTTCTGCTGATGCCGCTGGAGAGCATCCAGGGGCTGGGGCCCGGGTGTAAAATCATTTCCATGGGGCACAAGGCCGGCATCGGTGTAGGCAAAGGGCTTCTGGGGCGGGTGATCAACGGCCTGGGAAATCCCATCGACAACAAGGGGCCGATCTATTTGGAAGATGAATACCCGATTTATGCCGAACCGATCAACCCTCTCGACCGCGGCAGGATCGAGGCCCCCATGGATCTGGGTATCCGCGCCTTAAACGGTCTTCTTACCTGCGGCAAGGGGCAGCGGATGGGTATTTTCGCCGGTTCCGGCGTGGGCAAAAGCGTTCTGATGGGCATGATTGCGCGCAATACAAAGGCCGATGTCAATGTCATCGGGCTCATCGGTGAACGCGGCAGGGAAGTGCGGGAGTTTCTGGAAAAAAATCTTGGTGAAGAGGGGCTGGCCAGGTCTGTGGTTGTCGTCGCAGCATCGGATATGCATCCGCTGATCCGCATGAGGGCTGCATACGTGGCCACGGCCGTGTCGGAGTATTTTCGCGACCAGGGGAATGACGTACTTTTAATGGTCGATTCTCTCACGCGCTTCGCGATGGCGCAAAGGGAGGTAGGGCTTTCCGTGGGCGAGCCGCCGACAACAAAAGGCTATACACCGTCGGTATTCAGCCTACTGCCGAAGCTTCTGGAAAGATCGGGCATCGTCGAAGGGGTGGGCAGCATCACCGGCTTGTACACAATTCTGGTGGAGGGGGATGATTTCAACGAGCCGATATCCGACGCGGCGCGCTCCATTCTCGACGGCCATATATCGCTGTCGCGTGCGCTGGCGAACAAAAATCATTATCCGGCCATAGACATTTTGCAAAGCATCAGCCGCGTGATGATCGATATTGTTGATGCGCAGCATAAGACAAAGGCCAACGACCTGATGAACATCCTTGCCACACATAAAAAAGCGGAAGATATCATCAATATCGGCGCCTACGTAAAAGGGTCCAACCCTTCGATAGATTACGCCATCAGAATGGTGGACAAGGTCAATGAGTATCTGCGCCAGGATATCGGCGAGAAAATTGATTTCACGCAGGCAAAACAACAGTTGCTGGCATTGTTTGACGAATAAGGGCCATGTTCAAATTCAAGCTCCAGTCCGTGCTCGATTACCGTCTGAACATTGAGGAAAAAATTCTCAATGAATTTTCGGAACTCAAGCGTAAGCTCGACGAGCAAAAGGCATTACTGGAGGCGCTTGTCAGTGAAAGGGAGAGCAGAGTTGCCGATTTGCGCAATATGCGCAGCGCGACAATAAAAGCGGATGATATCGCCTCCATCCTCGCTTATGTGGAGCATCTGCATGAAAGAGAAAAACAGCAAGAAGAGGTAATCCGGCAGACCGGCGAAGCGGTGGAGGAAAAGAGAAAATACCTGGTCGAAGCGGTCAAAAACAGAAAAGTAATGGAAAACTTGAAGGACAGGCACGAACAGGACTACATTAAAGACTTCAATGAAACCGAGCAGAAAAATTCAGATGAGATGTCCGTTCTGAAATTCGGCAGGAGAGTGAAATGAAAAAAATAATCATCACTGTACAGATACTGGTGGCTGTTTTCATTGTGGTGAAAGTAGCGGCCGTCTCCGGAATATTCGGGAAGGGCGATATTTTTACCTCCGGCGCATCCATCGTCAGGCCGGCGCAGGCGCAGTCTCAAGCACCCGACACGCAGGCGGCACAGACTCAGGAGGCCCAGGCCGCCGACGAATTGCCCGTGCCACCGAAAGACGCTCTTAGGGACATTCTCGCCGAGCAAAGAGATCTGGCTACGGCGCTCGCGTCAAAAAAGACGGAACTCGACGAGCGTGAAAACCTTTTGCGCGCCGAAGAGGAGAGGCTTTTATCGCTGCGCAGAGAAATAGTCGAAAAGATGACCATCTTAAAAGCGCAGGAGGACAGGCTTGCCGCCGAGCTCGACAAAGTGCGCGAGGATAATATCAAAAGATTTAAAGAAATGGCCAAAGTCTATGAAAGCACGCCTCCGGCGAAAGCCGGTCCCATGATGGAAAAGCTCGACACCAAAACAGCGGCCGGTATCACCATGAATATGAAAAAAGACAAGGCCGGCGCCCTGTGGGCCTATCTCACACCGGCCAAGGCGGTGGAGATAACCAAAGAGATCACCAAGGCGGGAGGTTTTAAAAGCGAATAGCGCCTCGAACGCCGCAGGCGGCAGAGCGGGCGCGCACCCATGTCATTCACGAACCTCGTCACATATCCGAAAAACATTTGAAAAAAAAGACGGCTCCAGGGCCGTCTTTTTCTTGCCCGGCTGCAGCCGTATTATCTGAACTGTGCAGCCATTACCCCCTCCCATACCGGAAAAATTTTACCTTATAAAGCGGGAACTATTTTCCCGCCGCAGAGGCTGCGGCAAAATGGTGATATAGCTATATATGTAATATTATTGAGATATAAACTGTCTGGCGTCATTGGCACGTCCCTTGCTCTAGAGCATATTAAAATTACGCAGAGGCGTGCATGGAAATTTCTACAGGATTGATAAACGGGATGCTCTTGCCCTCAGGTGCGGACGAACTGCCGTGGCTGTCTGAGCTGTGCGGCGCGCAACCGGGCTGCGATTTTACCAAAGGCGACGGTGAGCTCCCGTCCTGTAATTTCGAGGGTGTACTGGCTGAGGCGTTCAGGCACAATATTGGTACGCTTCCTGGGCCGACCGGGCAGGATGCTGCGGACTATTTTGATCAGTCCAGAGAAGAGCCCATCACTTTTTTCAAAGATGAAATGAAAGAGAAACAGGAGCACCATGCTCCATCCGTAGCGTCATCAGTCGTGTGCGTGCCGGCCGGGTACCTCCACCGTATCCTTGAAGGCAGCACCTCTGACAGCCCTGTGAAAGAATCAGACGATGCAGCTGTTTTTAATCAGAATACGGACAGCCGCACGGGGGATTTGAAAAATGAACATATCTTTACACAAAGACCCGGAAAGCTTGCATCCGGCGGCCGCCCGGCGGATATGCCGTCTGTAAATGCCGACGCGATGCGGGAAGAGCAAAAGGGGTGGCAGCTTTTTAACAACCGGCCGGGTGAAAGCGCCGCGGAAAAAGGCACTGAGGTGCGGCTGCACGCTGCGGCTGCGGACGAAGATACTCAACCGGAATTTGTAAAAGAGCCGCTTCATCGAAGTGATTTTGTGAAAACCGGCGACACACGACGGAGCGGGCATGAAGGCCGTTTGGGAATTGACACAACTTCAGAGTCCCTGTTCTTTACTCAAAAAGCTATTGAAAGTGATGTGATGGAGAAAACTGCATCACTACAAAAAGAAAACCAGGGCGCCCCGGCTCAAAAAATACCGTCAGACGAAATAAGTAAACGCTCAACCTCCTCTGTTGAGGAAACGGGGAAGCACCCTTTCGGCAGCGTTCATGAAAGACAAACTGCACAAGAAGGCAGGGCGGTCCATAGTTTCCGCATACACGATCTGCCCGCATCGCCTGAGGCACACCCAATGCACTTCCATGCAGGGCGGGAAGAAGAAAGTGACACGGAGAAAATAAAGTATGGATCCGCAAAGGCGGAGGCGATGCATCAGACAGAGAAAAAAGCCGTCTTTGAAATCAGCGACCCGCAAAGGCAGTATGCTCATGATAAGCCGGGCGGTGAGGTTACTCTTCCCGGCAATAAAGGCAAAACGTCTGTTACCGACAAAGCTCCCCTGCAGGAAAGAACAGACACTCAGCAGACAAATGTAACGGCTACAATTGCACCGACGCAAAAGATACTGCAGGAAAACATTTCCCCGGCTCAATTAATCGAGCGCATCGCCGCCAGGTTCATTGAAGTTGCCGGCAACGAAAGCGGGCGGGTAAAAATCACGCTTGCGCCGCCTTCGCTGGGCAACCTGGAAATGGATGTCATGGTGCAAAACGGAACTGTCCGGGTTTTACTGATCGCGGAAAACAAAGAAGTTCATCAGACACTCGCGGCTAACATGGAATCGCTCAGAGGGTCTTTGCAAAACCAGGGGCTGGTCATTGAACGCTGCGAGGTCATGATGCAAGACCGACATGAACAGCATGCACAGGGCTTCAGCCAGCAGCAGGCGTTTTATCATGAGCACTCAGGCGCTCAGCACGGGGGAGTAAAGAGCGCAAGTGGGAACGGGGCAGGTCAAGACAGTTCATTTATCGTCCGGAATAGAAACATGCCCGTACCGGATGCGGGGAAGATAAGTTTATTTGTATAAAGGAGAAAAGCATGATGACAGGAATACAAGATACAACGGCTGCCGGCTATTCCGGTAACAGTGCGGCAAAAAGGGTGGACAATACACTGGGCAAGGACGCGTTTCTTAAAATGCTGATTGCACAGCTGCAGAATCAGGATCCACTAAACCCAATGGATGGAACCGCGTTTGTCGCCCAGTTGGCGCAGTTTAGTTCACTCGAACAACTGAGCAATCTCAATGAGACGATGAGCGCAATGCCTGTTTATCTGAACCAGTTCAGCAACGCGCAAATGGCGAACCTGATCGGAAACGAGGCAATGGCTAAAGGTGATGCCTTAACGGTCAGCGGTTCCGTCACGAAAATATCCTATCGCCTGCCGGCGGATATTCAAAGCGGCACCGTCAAGGTTTACAACGCAAGCGGCATGCTGGTGGACAGCATCAACATAGGTTCACAGAAAACCGGACTGCAAAGTGTAATGTGGAATTCCACTTCGCAGTCTCCGGGAAACTATACCTTTGAAGTTAACGCATTTGACAGCAGAGGGCAGGCCGTGAATCCTGAAAAAATGATTTCCGGAACGATTTCCGGCGTGTCTTTCAAAAACTCAATCCCCTATCTGACAATCAATGGAGCGGAAGTGGCATTTTCCAATGTCGTTTCAATAACTAAAACAGATTCTTAACTTAAATTTGTAATACAGGAGGAATGTTATGGGCAGTGCACTATGGGCGGGAATATCAGGATTGAATGCCAGCGCAAAACAGCTTGACGTTGTGGCCAACAATCTGGCTAACGTCAACACGCTGGGTTTTAAAGGAGACATGACTTTTTTCGCGGACGTATTGAGCTCGAGTATTTCCGGCGGGTCATCCGGAACGCTGCAGGTCGGACGCGGCGTGGCGGTAGCGGAGGTTCAGACCTCTTTTGCCCCCGGCTCGTTCGAAACGACGGGAAACGCCACGGATGCCGCCATTGACGGGGACGGATTCTTCATGGTCAATGACCTGGAGGGGGCGACTTATTACACCAGAGCCGGTGCTTTCCATCTCAACGAGACGGGTGTGCTCGTGGACATCAACGGCTATTTTCTCCAGGGGCAGATGGTCCAGGATGACGGCACATTGAGTGCACTGGGAAACATTATACTGACCGGTCTGCAGTCGGAGCCGCAAATGACCACGAGCTATTCGCTGGGGGCCAACCTCAATTCTCAAAGCGCTGTCGGCTCCACCTACACCACAACCCAGTCCATCTACGATTCGTTGGGTGCGGTGCATACCTTTGAGTCTCTGTTTACGAAGACGAACGTCAATGAATGGAGTGTTACTTTTTCTCTGGACGGAAATGACGTAGCGTCAACTGACCCGGATCCGGTGGTGTTTGCCTTCGACAGCAGCGGAGCGATGCTTTCACCCTCCGATGTCGAAATTACGATGCCGCCTCTGACTACGGGGGCCGTATTCGATCCGGTCATCTGGGATTTGACCAGTCAGCAGGCATTGGGAATCACGCAGTACGCATCTGCGTCGGTAATTCGGGCCACCACAGCGGACGGATATGCCTCCGGTAACTTAAAGTCGCTGGCCATTGATACGGAAGGGGTGATCAGCGGATTTTTCACCAACGGTCAGACAGCCGAGCTGGCGCAGATCATACTGGCTTCTTTCCCCAACCCCTGGGCGCTCAATAAGCTGGGTTCAAACCTCTTTGGAGAAACGGTCATGTCCGGTTCATCCGTGCGCAACATTCCCGGAGCGTCCGGTATGGGAACGCTGACTCCCAATACGCTCGAGATGTCCAACACGGATATCGCCACGGAATTTATCCGCATGATCACTGCGCAAAAAGCGTATCAGGCCAACGCTAAGGTGATCACAACGGAGGACACACTCATGCAGGTGCTGATGAACATCAAGCAATAACGACCACGTCGGACGGCGCCGGCTCAGGCCGGCATCGCCCGACAGTTTTTCCACAAACTTTTCTGTATCGTCACCCCTTCCACCTTGTCAATTATTTGACATTTCGTCAAAAAAAGAAAGTTCATCCGGTCTTTTATAATCATCCCAGGTGAACATGTTTATAATGCCTTGAAATAACAGTCAAATGACGGTGATAAAAAAATACGCCAGTGGTATGTTCTTTGCTATCAAACTGATTAAATGAAACTTTGGGGGTGGTGACGTTTATGGCAGCCGATGATAAAAGAGAAATAGACACGGGGCAAAACGTGTCGGACGATGAAAATGAAAACGGGCAGCAGCAGCAGGCAGGCACAAAAAAGTCTAAACTGCCGCTCATTATCATTCTGATTGTCTTTTTGTTTTTGATCGCGGGAGGGGCGGCCGGCGCCTACTTCTTCTTTTTAAAGCCAAACCCCCAAAGCGCCGAGGTCAAGCCCGCCGCCGTCGAGCAGCCCAAAACTATTGTTTTTTTCCCGATGGAACCTTTCATTGTCAATCTGCTGGACAACGAAACAGAGAGGTATCTGAAAGTCACCATGCAGGTGGAGCTTTCCGAGCAGAGGACAGTCGATGAATTAAGACGTTTAAACCCGATGCTGCGTGATACGATTCTGGATTTGCTGACTTCAAAAACCTATCGCGAGATGATCGACCCGCTGGGCAAACAGAGACTGCGCGATGAGATTGCCACCAGACTGAACATGATTCTTGATCATAATAAAGGCAGAGTGAATAAAGTGTACTTCACTGAATTTGTCATTCAATAAAACTGCCGGAGATAAGGCTAAATTTCATGGCGAACATACTTTCACAAGAAGAAGTCGATGCCCTGCTTCGCGGGATTTCCGGCGGCGATATTGAAACTGAGGTAGAGGTATATCACGAACCGGGCGCAATCATGCCCTACGACCTGACAAGTCAGGACAGGATTATCCGCGGCCGGATGCCCACGCTGGAGATGACCAACGAGAAATACGCCCGCACTTTCCGCACGACACTTTCTTCCATTTTGCGCAAAGTCATCTCCATTACCGCCGTGTCGGCCGACATGATCAAATTCGGCGAGTTTCTCAAAACTCTGCCTGTGCCTACCAGTCTTCATCTGTTCCGCATGGACCCCATGCGCGGCACCGCTATTTTTGTAGTGGAATCCAAAGTTATTTTCACGCTGGTGGATATCATTTTCGGCGGTACGGGTACGGAGGTATTTAAAATCGAGGGGCGGGAATTCACCGCCATAGAAAACAATCTGATCAAGAAAATTGTCTTAAGCGCTCTTGCCGACCTGGAAAAATGCTGGAAACCTTTGATCGATCTCACCATCAGCTATCAGAGGGCGGAGGTCAATCCCCAGTTCGCGCAGATTGTCCCCCCCACGGATGTCGTGGTGGTCATGAATTTCGAGGTGGAAGTCGAATACACCTCGGGGGTCATCTCCATTTGCATCCCGTATGCCATGCTCGAACCGGTCAAGGAAAAGCTGGCGGCGGGCTTTCAAAGCGAACAGCTCGAAGTGGATCGGGCCTGGAACAACCGCTTCAAAGCGGGCCTTATGGAATCAAAAGTCGATATGATGGTGGAGTTGGGAAGGGTTTCAATTTTGGGCAAGGATATTGCCCACCTGAAAAAAGGCGATGTTATCCAGCTGGACCACTATGCTTCCGATCCGCTGGATATCTATGTTGAGGGAATTCCGAAATACAAAGGCCATCCCGGAATATTCAAGGGCAACAAAGCGGTCCAGATATCACAGATATTAACGGAAAAAGAGGATGTAGAATATGGAACAGAATGAAATAGATGAATTGATGAAAAACGCGGGAATGGCGAAAGAGGATGTGTCCGCATCAGACGATAATATCGGCTGGGACGACGTGCAAGATGAAATGGAGCGCTCCTCACATCCGGTGGAACAGAAAACGGAAATATCCAATGTCCAATTTGAAGAGCTTCAAAAAGCCAAACCTGATGGCAGGCCCAATATCAACATCGACTTCATCATGGACATTCCGCTGACGCTCACGGCAGAGCTGGGCAGAAGCAAGATGCTTATCAGTGAGCTTCTGCAACTGGGGCAAGGCTCCGTGCTGGAGCTTTCCAAGCTGGCGGGGGAGCCGATGGATATTTTCGTGAATCAACGCCTCATCGCGCGCGGCGAGGTGGTGGTGGTCAATGAAAAATTCGGCGTGCGCCTCACCGATATTGTATCGCCTGCCGAGAGGGTCAACAAGCTGGGATGAATGAGTTAAAAACATGGAAAATATTTCACTGCTGTCCTCATTTCTGAAAATGATCTTCGCGCTCGCGGTTGTCCTGGGCTTGATGATCGGGGTCATGTACTTTGTAAAAAACTTCATGCAGCGGCCGGCCCCTTCCGCGACCGATCAGGATTTGATCAACATTGTCTATTCTAAATACCTGGGGCCTAAATCCAGCATCATGCTTGTCGAGGTCATGGATCAGCTTATCGTGGTCGGTATTTCCGGCCAGCAAATGACCACCCTTGCCCATATCGACGACCCTGTGTTTGCGGAGAAAATAAAAGCAAGGCAGTCCGGGTACAAGGCGTCTTTTTCCGGCGACAAAATATCAAAACTGCTGAGCCTGGCCGGTTTTTCGGCAAAAAGAAAAATAGACGGGTCCGGAAAATGAAAAGGCACACAGGCATCATTTTACTGGTTACGGCCGTTTTGATCTTTCCGGTCCTTGTTCTTGCGGGGGCGGCCGTCGCCGCGGAGCCTTTCTCGCTTCCCAATGTCAATCTGACACTCAGCGGAGGAACGACCGAACCGGAAAAAATTCAGTCTCTGATTCAACTGGTCATTTTACTGACGATTCTGACGCTGGCGCCGGCCATCCTGCTGATGGTCACATCGTTTACCAGGGTGGTGATTGTGCTGTCGCTGGTGCGAAACGCCATGGGAACGCAGCAGATGCCCCCCAATCAAGTGATTGTGGGCCTGGCCCTGTTTCTTACTTTTTTCATCATGTCGCCGGTAATCAGCCGGGTGAATACCGAAGCTCTCAAACCATATTACGAAGAGCAGATTTCCGGAGAAACGGCGATGACCAGGGCTGTCGTGCCGGTGAAAGAATTCATGCTCAGGCAGGTGAGGGAAAAGGATCTGGCGCTTTTTATTAAAATATCCGGTGACGGGCAGCCGGCCACGCCGGACGATGTTTCACTTTCGAGTCTGGTGCCGGCCTTTGTCATCAGTGAGCTGAAAACCGCCTTTCAGATAGGTTTTATGATTTATCTGCCTTTTCTGATTCTGGATATGGTGGTGGCCAGTGTCCTTTTGTCGATGGGTATGATGATGTTGCCGCCGATCATGGTGAGCCTTCCGTTCAAACTGTTGCTTTTTGTCCTGGTGGATGGCTGGCACCTGATTGTCGGTTCTTTAGTGAAGAGCTTTCATTAGACGAGGAGAATGAAAATGACGCCCGACGTGGTTATGGGGCTGATGGCCGAAACAATCAAGACCACCCTGCTGGTTGCCGCGCCGATGCTGATCGTCGGCCTGATTATCGGCGTGCTCATCAGCCTGTTTCAGGCCGTTACACAGATACAGGAAATGACCCTGGTTTTCGTACCGAAAATCGTCGGGGTTTTAATCACGCTGGTGGTGGCCCTGCCGTGGATTATGGGGCTGCTGATAAATTTCACACATAGGTTGTACACCAGCATCCCCATTTACGTTAAGTGACATAATACGGGTGGCCGGATGATAAGCGGCAAACCGGGAGAACAGATAAATGACAGTGCCTTTTTTATCCGCGGATCATCTCGAATCTTTTATTCTGGTGCTTGTACGCGTCAGTGCGATTGTCGTGGTCATTCCGGTTCTGTCTGAAAACAGTGTTCCCGCACGGATAAAAGCAGGCCTTGCCGTCATCATCAGCGTGGTTATCTTTCCATTGGTTGTCAACCAGATACCTTCAATAAAAAATTACCACATCCTCGAGTTGATCATTTTGATAACGGGCGAAGTGCTCATCGGCCTCACCATCGGCTTTACCGCGCGCCTTGTCTTTGCCGCCATTCAAATTGCCGGTGATATTATCGGCTTTCAGATGGGATTTGCCGTAGCCAATGTGATCGACCCCATGAGCGCGCAGATGGTCTCCATTATCACTCAGCTCAAATATCTCATCGCCATGTTGCTTTTCATTACCGTCGATGCGCATCATCTTTTTTTCCAGGCCATCATTCAGAGCTATCAGTTTGTTGCCGTACTGAACTTTCATTTTTCCCCGAACCTGATGCAACTGCTTTTTGTCACATCAAAAGAGATGTTTGTCATCGCTCTGAAAATAGCAGCGCCTTTGATGGCGGTCATGATCTTTACCAATGTCGCCTTGGGCGTTGTGGCGCGTACCGTGCCGCAGATGAATATTTTCATTGTGGGCTTTCCTTTGCAGATATCCATGGGGCTGATATTCATAGGCCTGACCTCGCCGCTGTTTGTGCGCATGACCCAGGCGATCTTCAACAACCTGGAAGGCAAGCTGATCAGTGTTTTACGCCTGATGTAAGCACAATTTCAGGCGTGTGGAAAAAAACCGGACCGGCCTGAATATTGACGCAGGTGTCAAACATCCAAACACCGAAGGATTAGAGAGAAAAGAAGATGGCAGAAAACGACGATCAGGAACGAACTGAACAGGCAACATCGAAGCGGCGGGAAGAGGCGCGTGAAAAAGGCCAGATCGCACGCTCGCAGGAAGTTGTGTCGGTCAGCATACTGGTTGCCGGGCTTATTTTCTTTTACTTCGGCGGGCCGGGAATGCTTGCAAAAACACTCGATTTAATGGCTTGGGTGCTGCGGCGGGCCGGCGGCGCGGATTTAACCGCGGACAGCGCCGGCATGATTCTGACTGGATGCATTTTCAAAGGTTTCGGCATTCTTTTTCCGTTGATTATTGCCGTTTTGATCGCTGCGGTACTCGGCAATGTCCTTCAGTTCGGTTTTTTGTTTTCCAGCGAAAGCCTCCAGCCGAAGATCGAAAAAATCAGCCCGGCCAAAGGGTTCAAAAGACTTTTTTCCGTCCGGTCGCTTGCCGAGCTGCTCAAGGGAGTTTTGAAGGTCTGTGTCATCAGCTCAGTCGCCTATCTGATTATCAGCCGGGAATTCGGCAATTTGTCGTTACTGGTGGATCAGCCGACTTGGGGAACTTTCGCTTACATGGGAGGTATCTGCTTTAAAATACTGCTGGCGATGACGGTCGTGCTGGTTTTCCTGGCGGCGCTCGATTACGCCTATCAGCGCTGGGAATACGAAAAGAGCCTGCGGATGACCAAGCAGGAGATAAAGGATGAATTCAAAAATACGGAAGGAGACCCCCTGATTAAAGCCAGAATCAGACGGATTCAAAGGGAAATGGCCCACCGGCGCATGATGGCCGAAGTGCCCAAGGCGGATGTGGTCATCACCAACCCGACACACCTAGCCGTCGCCATTAAATATTCACCGGATAAAATGGCGGCGCCGGTCGTAGTAGCCAAGGGGGCGGATTTCATAGCCGAAAAGATAAGAAACATTGCCGCGGAAAATGATGTGCCCATCATTGAGGACAAGCCATTGGCACAGGTATTGTATAAAATAGTTAAAGTGAACGCGATGGTGCCGGAATCTCTATACAAGGCGGTGGCGGAAGTTCTGGCGTTTGTATATGAACAGAAAAGGGTTAAGATCTTCGGATAAATTTCATGGCTGAACCACAGGTAAGCGCAGGCGGAAACGCTTTTTTAGAGTCGGCACGTTCGAGCTCGGCAATGATCGCGATGGGCGTCATCGCTATCCTCATGGTCATGATCCTGCCGATTCCGACCTTTCTGCTCGACGTTCTGCTTTCCTTCAGCATTGCCATTTCCATCATAATCCTGCTGATGTCGATGTATGTTTTAAAGCCGCTGCAGTTTTCCGTGTTTCCATCCGTTCTGCTTTTGGTGACGCTTTTGCGGCTCGCGCTCAACGTCGCCTCGACGCGGCTTATCCTGCTGCACGGAAATGAGGGGACATCGGCCGCCGGCCAGGTGATCCAGTCTTTCGGAACTTTTGTCGTCGGCGGTAATTATGTCGTCGGCATGGTGGTTTTTCTCGTTCTGGTGCTCATCAACTTCATTGTTATCACGAAAGGTGCGACGCGTGTTGCGGAAGTGTCGGCGCGTTTCACTCTCGATGCCATGCCCGGTAAGCAGATGAGCATCGACGCGGACCTCAACGCGGGACTGATTTCAGACAATGATGCCAGGCGCAGGCGCGCCGAGATCGAGCAGGAGGCGAATTTTTACGGAGCAATGGACGGCGCCTCGAAGTTTGTCCGCGGCGACGCGATTGCCGGCATACTCATCGTGCTGATCAATATTATCGGCGGTTTGATTATCGGCGTTTTGCAAAAAGGCATGCCGGTGGTGGAAGCGGCCAGAAACTACACTTTGTTGACGGTCGGTGACGGTCTGGTGACGCAGGTGCCGGCGCTGATCGTGTCGACAGCGGCGGGTATTCTGGTTACCAGGACATCCACAACAACCGAGCTGGGCGATGAGGTGAAATCACAGGTTTTCACCCAGCCCAGGGCGATTGCCACAGCCGCTATCATGCTGTTTGTGTTTGCCCTGATTCCGGGCATGCCCAAGATCTCTTTTATACTGGTTGCCGCGCTCGTCGGGTTTGTCGCCTACCGGGTGGTGCAAAGTATTGCCCGCAAAAAGGTTGCAGACGAACAGATGGAAGCGGAAGAAGCGGCGCCTGCGGAGGCGGTCGATATTGTCGCACCGCTCGATGCTCTGGGGCTCGAAGTCGGCTATACGCTCATCCCACTGGTGGACGCGGCCCAAGGGGGAGAACTGCTCGTGCGGATCAAGGCGCTGCGCCGCCAGCTTGCTTCGGAAATGGGTTTCATCATGCCGGCGATTCATATCAGGGACAATCTGAAGCTCAAGCCGGACGAATACACGGTGATGCTCAAAGGGGTTGAAATCGCCCGCGGCTCCGTCATGATGGGATATCATCTGGTCATTTCCGCAGACGACAAAGACGTCTCCATTAAAGGCGTTGCCACAAAAGAGCCTGCTTTCGGCCTTCCCGCCGTATGGGTGACCGACAGTGAAAAAGACGCGATTATGGCCAAGGGCCACGTGGTGGTTGACCCGGCCACTGTGATGACAACCCATTTGACGGAGCTTGCCAAAACATACGCCGACGAACTGCTCGGCAGGCAGGAAGTACAGTCGCTGGTGGACAATCTCGAGCAGCTTTACCCGCGTGTAGTCAAGGAACTCGTCCCCAAGATTGTGCCCCTCAATATTCTGCACCGTGTCTTGCAGCGCCTGTTGCGCGAGCGGATTTCCATCCGTGATCTTTTGGCCATTATAGAAACCCTGGGTGAGTATGTGCCAATGACGAAAAACGCCGATATACTGACCGGCTATGTCAGGCAGTCGCTGGGACGCGCCATCACACGCCAGTATCAGGACAGTGAAGGAAACATCACGGTAATGATCATGTCCCCGGATATCGAGGATAAGATCAGCCGCTCCATTTCTCATACCGAGTATGAGTCTTTTGTTTCACCTGACCCGAATATCGTCAAGAAGATGGTGGCGAGCCTGCAGAAAATGGTAGCCACATTCACAGCCGGCGGCCTGCAGCCCATAGTTCTTTGCTCGCCGAATACAAGGATTCATTTCCGCAAAATTCTGGAAAAGCTTTTACCCAATGTGGTCATTCTGGCCCACAATGAAATATCGCGCGAAGCGAACGTCAAATCTCTGGGGATGGTGGAATAACTCTATGCAAGTAAAGCGCTATGAAGTCACTTCAATACTGGAGGCCATGAACAGGATCAAAAAAGACCTGGGGCCCGACGCTATTGTGCTTTCCACCCGTAAAATCAAAAAGGGAGTACGCGATATGTTCGAGGTTATGGCGGCGCGCGATGAGCATACGCAGCCTTTTGAATATACCCCCAAAACATCCAAAACGGTGCGGCCGGGCGGCCTTATTGAAACTGACCAGACAGATGCGCTGGCGCTTATCCGCCGCGAATTTCAGGATTTAAAAAACTCGCTTCTGGCTGGTCAGAGACAAAATTCGCTGGCGGGAGAATTGGCGGAAGTACGCGAAACCATCAACTTGTTTTTCGATGTTCTGGGTATGAGCAAAGGAAGGATGCCCCAGGATGTCAGCTCGAAACTCTATCTGAAGCTCCTGGGAAGCGGCTTTTCACGCGCCGGCGCCTGTCGCATTGTCGATGAGGTCAACCGCGCGGCGCAAGAGGAGGGCGCTTTGGTAAGTGAGGCACAGGCCGTGTCCGTCGCCGCGAAGTGCATCGGCAAGACGCTGGCGGAGCAGGAAAAAAACGTTGAGCAAAAGAGGGTCAGAATGTTTATCGGACCGCCCGGTGTAGGCAAAACGACGACGCTGGCAAAACTGGCTGCACGCTATTCCATTATGAACAGAAAAAAGATCGGACTTGTCACGGTGGATAATTTCCGTATTGCGGCGGCCGAGCAGCTTGGCGCCTACGCGAGGATCATGGGGATTCCTCTGGAGAGCGCCTCCACGAAAGAGTCGTTCGCCAAAGCGCTGGAAGTTTTTGCCGACAAGGATGTTATTTTTGTAGATACACCCGGCCGCGCCCGGCATGATGACGGATATTTAAGCCAGTTCCAGCAGGTTTTGCCGGATCATGGCATAGAAAAAAATCTGCTGCTCAACGCGACCGGTCGCGAGGATTATCTGACAAATATTTTCAGAGGCTATGAGCATCTGGACATAGATAATCTAATTGTGACCAAAGTGGACGAGTCCGGACGATGCGGCATGCTCTACGATATGATCGCCAGGGCAAAAAAACCGGTCCGGTATGTTACCTGCGGGCAGAATGTCCCTCAGGATATCGAAGAGGCAACACCGGAGATGATGGCGTCTCTGATGCTGGGTGTCACCATGTCGCATACAGACAAACGGCCGACATAACCGGTCAATGCAAGGAGTGAAATGAAGGTGGATCAGGCGGCAATGTTGCGGGAAATAAAAAGAAAAGAGGACCTTGTGCAAAAAATTCCGAAGCGTGCAATGCACGACAGCGCGCGGCCGCGCGAGGTGCGGGTGCTTTCCATAACCAGCGGCAAAGGGGGCGTCGGGAAAACAAACATCGCGGCCAACCTGGCGTATCTGCTGGCCAGGCGACACAAAAAAATACTGGTGCTCGACGCGGATGCGGGACTGGCCAACATCGACGTTATTCTGGGAATAAATCCCCGCTATAATTTGTCGCATGTGCTCAATGGTGAAAAAACGGTCACGGAAACACTTGTGGAAGGACCAGGGGGCATCAGAATTTTGCCCTCGGCATCGGGGCTTCCCGAGTTGACCGACCTTTCACGCGGACAAAAGCTGACTCTCATCGATGCACTCAACACACTAAACGGTGAAATTGATTGCATGCTGATCGACACAGGCGCCGGAATTTCTTCCAACGTAATGTACTTCAATATGGCGGCCAAAGAAATCATCGTTGTGGTGACACCGGAGCCGACCTCGCTCACAGACGCCTACGCGCTGATTAAAGTCCTCTACCAGCGCTACGCCAAGAAGCGTTTCCGCATGATTGTCAACATGGTTAAAAGCGCCGCGGAAGGAAAAGAAATATATTCGCGCCTGGCGCGTGCGACGGATCATTTCCTGAATTTAACTATTGAATATTTAGGCTATATCGTATTAGATGAAAAAGTCAACGGGGCGGTCCGGCAGCAGAAAGCTTTTGCGGAATTATACCCTAAGTGCCCGTCCGCCGTTTGCCTCGAAAAAATCGCGGAAAAAATCTCTTCGGAGACAGTGGAAGAGCATGAAAACGGCAGCATTAACTTCTTCTGGGAAGACATCATCAACAAAGGCCGCGCGTAAACATGAGCGTGACGCTCTGATCATGAAATACGCGCCGCTGGTGAAGAATATCGTCGGCAGGCTGGCCTCCAGGCTTCCCATAGATGCGGCAGACAAGGAAGACCTGGTCAATGTCGGGGTTATGGGATTGATGTCGGCACTGGAGAAATACGACGAATCCAGAAACGTGCAGTTTGAAACCTACGCCAGCTTCCGTATCCGCGGCGCGGTGCTCGATGAACTAAGGGCCAAAGACTGGGTCCCCCGTGCGACGCGCAGCAAGGACAATAAAATAGAAGCCGCGATAAGCACGCTGAAAAAACAGCTTGGCAGAGCGCCTGAAGAAACGGAAATCGCACAGCATATGGGCATTTCACTGGCCGATTATCACAAGATGCTCGACGAGGCCAGGTGCGTCTCACTGATTTCCACAGAAGATCTGCCGCCCGATTATCTCGAGAAGTTCAGCCGCAATGACGTGCTGGAGAAAATCAATGAGAGCAACCCCCTGAATATGCTGGTCGACATGGAGTTCAGGGACAAACTGAGGCAGGCGATAGATCAGTTGCCTTCTAAAGAAAAACTCGTTTTGTCGCTTTATTATTTTGAAGAAATGACCATGAAGGAAGCGGGCAGGGTGATGGAGCTTACCGAGTCTCGTATCTGCCAGCTTCATGCACAGGCGGTCATGCGTTTGCGCAGCATGGTCAAGTTTGCCAGGTAAAGCGAGGCCGTGGAAGTGAAAAAAGCGAAGCTGGATCTATGGGAAAGCATTCCCGAACTCGATGAACAGGCGATTGCCGCCGCACAGGCGCCAGACGATGCTCACGCGGCGACACAGGCCGGAATCATAAGGCGATGGGCGACAAACAAGCTGCTCATTGTCGGCGTGTCGGCGGCGGTGGCTTTGGTGATTGTCGTTTCTGTAACCTTGTTTTTAGTGGGCCGGACGATAAACCAAAGGCAGGCCGTCCAAATTACGGCACAATATCAACAGCAGACACAAGAAATAGACCCGGTAAAACAACGCGCCGCCCTTGAGGATTCGTCCGTATCGATGCCCCAGGCGGCCGCGCCGGAGAGAACCGAAACGGTATATTTCACTGATTTTATGATCGACCTAAAAGACGCGCGGGGAGACACGCATGTGCTGTTTTGCGATATCGCGTTTGATGTTGCGGCAGGAGTGCAAGGTGATCTTGTGGAGAAAAATGTCGCTTTACGGAGCGCCATTCTGAAGGCGGCCCGAGCAAGAAGTGTTGTCGCTTTGAGGGCGCTTGAAGAGCGCAAAAAACTGAAAAAAGATTTAACCTCTGCACTCGACGGGATTTTAGGCGAAGGCAGCGTCAAGGATGTTTATTTTATAAATTATCTGATCATTTGAAGGGCAGTTGATTTTTCTTGCAAAGCGGCTGATGATCAGCACAAAGGCCGGGATGGAAAAAGATAAAAAACAACAGCATCTGCTGGAAAAAGAATTCACCGCAACCTTCCTCAGGGAGCTGATGCCGGGTATTTTGCATAATTTTGCAAATCCGTTAAACGGCATCATGGGGCGCTCCAAACTCCTTGAGCGCAGGATCGATATGCTCAACAAAAAGCTCAGCGAACAGCATCCGGATGCGGCAGGCGCACTGCTAGAAGAGATACAGAAAATTAAAAATGATATCCGTTCCGTAAACAGCGAGAGCGAATCTTTTTTCGGGATGTTTCGGGACGTGTCCACAAAATTTTACGCACTTGCCGCAAAGGAAGAAGAGAGAATCAGCCTTTCACAGATGCTTGCCGCCGAGATGCGCTTTGCAGATTTCTATCTGGATTTCAAACATGAAATCGTCAAAAAGCTCGACTTCGACAAGGAGGTGCCCGACTTTAAGGGCCATGCGGCCGAGTTGTCGCTGAGTTTCTGGTGTCTGATAAGGTTTGCCATGGCGGCTGCGCTCAAAAGCGAAAAAAAGGAATTTTCTCTGACAACCGGCCATGATGATGAAAATGTTTTTGTTTTGATGAAACACAGTGGCGAGGAATCCGGCACACTGGATGCGAACCGGATCGAAAGCATCTCGGCCGCGCTGGAAATTCTCGAAAAATATTCCGCCCGGGTTGAGTTTGACCGGGAAAATGGAATCAGTACGGTTACAATCAGAATCCCCTGCCGGTGAGCGGCCGGTTTAATTAAAATTTAAGTAATTTTGCACTATTGACGATTATCAGATAGAGAGTCTCTTTCAGAGGGGGAATTTCATGAAGAGACGGGGCGGTTAAGATGGTCAGAGCCATAGATGTTCAATCGTCGATTTTGCAGACTTCCGTTACGGAGAAAGTGCAGCAGATCCAGCAGCAGCATGCCGATATGCAGCAGAGATATTTCCAGTTGAAGCTTTCTGAAGAAGACAGGCTGGCGCGTGAAAAAATCAGAGAGTTTGAGGAAGCTCAAAAAACGAAGTTAAGAAGAAAAGAAGAAAGACAAGACCGCCAGTCCGACGCCGGGCAGCAGACTCTTCATGGCGCACCCGCGGCGGACGATCCGGATGAAGACCCGGATCAGGGAGCTCATGTCAACATAAAGGTATAGCATGGACATCTTCAGCCCCGTCATTTTGCAGCTGATTATCGATCTTGTTTTGCTGCTGGCGGTTATTTTCCTTCTGTGGCGTGTCAATACCAATCTGAAAAACCCCCTGAACCAGTCCCACAAGGAGATGATTAACGATTTTAAGACGGTTATGGCCGAGTCTCAGGCCTCATCCGACCGTTTTCTCGAGGCACTGGAAAAAAGTCGTCTTGCCCTCAAGGAAATCGCCCTCGAACTCGATCTCAAGGAAAAAAGAGTCAAGGCCCTCTTGGAGAAAAATGGAGAAAATGAAGCCTCTGATGAAAAAAAGCTCTCTTTGGTATCAAATGTGGACGATAAATACGCCCGCGTGGCGGAAATGATCAAAGGAGGATGCTCACAGGCCCAGGCGGCTGAAGCGACGGGTTTCACCGAGGCGGAAATAGGCTTGATTATCGACCTCTACAGGACAAAAAATGAGACATCCTGATGGCAGTGAATTCAGTAATACCCGGTATGCCCGCCAGGCCGGAAACAGTTTCCGTAACCTCCAAAACGAACCTGCCCCTGTCGCAGTTTAAGGCGGGTGAAACCATTACCGTCAGCGTTATCGAAAAAATTGCCGCCGACCGCTATCTGATGTCCGCCAAAAACGCCACTTTCAGGGCAACCGGCTCCGTTTTGCTCAATGCCGGGGATCAAATCCGTGTCCGGGTGCAAAGCGTACAACCGCAGATCGTGTTCAATGTGCTCGACGCCGCGCCTCAGCAGATGGCAGCTAAAATAAACGGACAGTTACTGCAGTGGCGCGTCAACCCTGATTCTTTTGTGCAGCTCCTGGCAAGACTTTCAGAATTTTCATCCCTTCTGAAGACGACCGGGCTGCCCGGTTTCCCTCCCCAAGAGGCGGATGCTCTGCTGGCGATTTTCGGCGGCCTCATTTTTTCATCCCGTACAAAAAACAATTCCATGTTCGTAAAGGATTTTCTTTCCAGATGCGGCCTTTTACCGGAAAGTGATTCAGCGGCGGCGGCCGGTTCAGCCATCAGGCCTTCTGAAGATCTTCCCAAAGACAACCTCAAGGCTCTTTTGTTAAAATTGGAAGCAGCTTTGCAAGAGGCAAGGCAGGGGAAACAAGGCCGGCAGGAGACGGCCAGGCTGGCAGCTTTATCATCTTTCGTTACCGGGGCGCTCGGCAGCATAGAGGGTCGGCAGGCGGCGAGTATTGCCTATCAGCAAAATGAGTCCGGACTTTATCTGCAGGTGCCGCTGGCACTTGGCCAGGTTTTGCGTCAGGCGGATATTTTTATATTTCCAGACGACAAAAATACCCGCGGAGAAAACAAATTTTCTTTCTGTCGCGTCGTTATTTTTATCGATATGGACATTCTCGGCCATATTGCGGTGGATGTCTCGCTCAAGGCAGGCCGGATGAACTGCCTGATTCAGTGCGAGACAGAAAAAAGTGTGCAACTGATTGGTGAGACAGCGCAAAAACTCAAAGACGCCCTGTGTGCAATCGGCTATGCCGTAGACAGGTTCGATTGTTTCAAGGCAACCGGACTAAGCCGGAAAAAAATGGAATATATTGATGAAATATTACTAGGTTCGTCAGGTATTGTTAATAATTTTGTTTAAAGACGGAAAATGAGAAAGAAGCAAGATAATATTGAGCAGCTGGTAAAAACAGCGGCTGCCGTAAAATACGATGCTGAAAAAAATACAGCCCCTGCCGTTGTCGCCTCAGGCCGCGGGGAAATTGCCGAAAGGATAATCCGGCTTGCCCTGGAAAGCGATATTCCGGTTAAAAGCGACCCGCAGCTTGCCGCGTTATTGAGCAAACTCAAGGTGGGGACGGAAATTCCGGTTGAACTCTACCGGGCAGTTGCCGAAATACTCGCCTTTGTCTATTCCCTCAACGAGAATCAGCGTTCATAAAAATAGCCGTAAAGCCATTGCGTCATTAAAGAGGAAAAATATTCCCCGGGGTAAAAAATTGCCGTACGGGCAAAGATGCTTACCGGATTTTAAAGACCCGGCAAAGTGAGCCAATTTGAAGATCCTATCCGAAAATGCCTTTATAATATCTGTAATATCAATAAGATAAGACGCAAGAAGTCGCCGGCGGTCCGTGGTCCGGCTTCATGCCTGTTATCTGGCACATCGCTTGCAAACTAGCTCATGGAAAGGAGAGGCAAATGCGTTATGACGTGACTGATATCGGGCTGGCCGGAGCGAGGAAACTGCTCGAGCTTGATTTTGTAACCAACAATGTCGCCAACTCATCTACCACCGGGTTCAAGGCGGAACACCTGTATTATGCCATGAAAGGCAGAAATATACATCAGGGCGCCTCTCCTGAGCTGGGTCATACTGTATCCGCGATCGATTTTTCTCAGGGGACATTGCAGACAACCGGCAATATCTTTGATCTGGCCATTGAAGGAGAGGGATTTTTTACTGTTCAAACAAAGCAGGGAAGAGCCTATACGCGGGAAGGAAGTTTCATGCTCAACAAGAACATGGAGCTCGTCACGCCGCAGGGCGACCATGTTCTGGGGGATACAGGCAAGCTCGTCATCGACGGCGAGTCAATAAAGATCAACCAGGAAGGGATGATTTATGTGGACGAAGTTCCGGTCGGAAAAATCAAAGTGACGGCCTTTGCCAACCCGCAGGCGCTGGTTCGTTCAGCCGACGGCAGATATATCGACCGTGGAGATGCTGCACCGAAAAATACAGCCGGCTTCAGTGTCAACAGTGGTTACCTGGAGATGTCCAACGTCAACGCGGTGCGCGAAATGACGGATATGATCAATATCCAGCGCACTTTCGAAACGTATCAGAAAATTATTTTGACGCTGCAGGATATGGACAAGATTTCGACAAGCAGAATCGGGAAATTAGTATAGGGGGACAAACATTATGATGAGATCACTGTGGACGGCCGCCACCGGTATGGTGGCGCAGCAGATCGAGCAGGACATCGTGGCCAACAACCTGGCAAACGTCAACACGGTTGGATTCAAGAAATCGCGGGCCGATTTTCAGGATCTGATGTACCAGATTTATGCCAAATCAGGGGCGGAGACTTCGCAGGGAAATCAATTGCCCGTCGGCATCGAAATCGGCATGGGCGTCAAGCCCATTTCCACGCAGAGAATGTTCCTGCAGGGCGATTATCAGCAAACCGGCAATCAATTTGACTGGGCGATCGAAAAAGACGGTTTTTTCCAGTTCGACGACAACGGCGAAACTTACTACGGGCGGGCGGGAAATTTCAAAATCAATCGTGACGGGCTGATTGTAAACTCGGAAGGCCTTCCGCTGTTGCCGAACATAACCGTACCGACGGGAACAGTTTCCTTCACGGTGGACACGGGCGGAACCTGGACCGCGGCGGATCAGGAGGGAAACCCCCTGGCCACCGGCAGGCTGGAGCTGGCGATTTTTCCCAATCCGGCGGGCCTTACCGCTATAGGCAGAAACCTGTTCGCGAAATCAGAGGCCTCCGGTGAGCCGATCACCGGCAACCCCGGCGAGGACGGCATCGGAACCATCTCGCAGAATTTCCTGGAAATGTCCAATGTCAATGTCATCGATGAAATGGTGCGGATGATTGTCGGGCAGCGCGCCTATGAAATAAACTCCAAAGCAATACAGACGGCGGACTCCATGCTGGGTATCATCGCGGGTCTGAAGAGGTCGTAAAAGATGACAAAAGCATGCCTGAAATATCTGCTGGTTTTCCTGCTTGTTTTTATGGCCGTTGAACGGGCCGCTGTGTACGCCTGTGCCGCGCCCAGTGACGAAAATCAGCTTGTGCAGCATTTAAAAGAATACATCGAGGAAAATTCACTCCACCATGAAGACTGTGTGCGCATCGAGCTTCTGTCGCGTATCCCGTCATTGGAAAACGATCCGGGCGGTCTGACCTGGCAGATAACAGGCAGGCCGGGTGAGGAGTATATCGGAGATACGTCATTCAATGTGCGCATCTTCAAAAACGGTGTTTTCCTGAAGGAGGAAACGATCCGTGTGCGCATCGAAGTGCTGCGCGACTTTGTCGTCAGTCTCAAGGCCATCGGGAAGAGCTCGATCATAACGGATGAAGACGTGACCGTGCAGAAGAAATGGGTGCGCCGCATCCCGGCAAATTCCATCTCCTGCGTCGATGAGGTCACAGGCAAAAACATTGCCGTATCACTCAGGCCGCATGCCCAGATTACGCGCAATATGCTCAGGGAAGTCAAGACAGTCAGAAAAGGAAAGATGGTACAGGTCGTTGCGGACAACGGACTGATGAGAATAGTCATGAACGGCCTGGCGGAAGAAGACGGGGCGGACGACACAGTGATCAAAGTCCGCAATCTTAATTCCAATAAAATCATTTACGCGCGGGTCGTAGGCCCGTCCAGGGTCCAGGTGGATTTTTAAGGAAAAGAGGCATTTATGAAAATAAACAAATCGACCATTTTGATTTTTACGGCCCTTGCCGTGTTGATCACCGCAGGCTGCTGGCAGACGAAAACCGTTGCAAGGCCGGATGTTGTTGCCGTGCCGCTTCAGCCTGCGCCCGAGGCGGCGCCGGGCGCCATCTGGCGCGGCGAAAGCGACAAAAGCATGATTTTCACAGATAAAAAGGCGAGGTATGTTAATGATATCGTGACAATTCTTGTTGCGGAAGCGGCCTCGGGCGGCAACAAGGCAAGCACCGGCACCAGCCGTAACGCCTCGACCAGTGCGAATATCGACGCTTTTTTGGGGCTCGACAATTATATTATCGGTAAAAACGCCAACCTGGGCGGCGAGATTGCCATTGGCGGCAAACACACCAACAGCATGAAAGGGCAGGGAGACACAAGCCGCAACAATACATTGGTGGCCAGAATCAGCGCGCGCGTCATTCGTGTGATGGATAACGGCGACCTGATGATCGAGGGGCGCAGGCAGGTGACGATCAACGCCGAAGACCAGTATCTGATTATCAGCGGGATCATCAGGCCGCAGGATATCACCGCGGAAAACACCATCGCGTCTCAATATATTTCAGACGCGCATATAATTTTTACGGGAACGGGAGTAATCAACGACAAAATGAGACCAGGCTGGGCAACGCGCATCGTAGATTGGGTCTGGCCCTTTTAAAACGGCAACATGACGGAGATGAACATGACAAGAAAAATGATGAAAACTTTGATTGCGGCGCTTGTGCTCCTGTTTTTATCGACCGGTATTTGCTTCGCCGCCAGAATCAAGGATATCGCCACCATCGGCGGGGTCCGCGACAACCAGCTCATAGGCTACGGTGTGGTAGTCGGCCTGGCCGGCACGGGCGACGACCTGGCGAAAAACCTTTTCACGGCCGCCTCCCTGGCAAACATCATGAACCGTCAGGGTCTGACCATGAAAGACAAGACGTCCGCTTTGAAGGCCGATAATATCGCGGCCGTCATGGTAACAGGTATTCTCCCTCCCTTTGCCAAAAACGGGTCGAAAATCGACGTGGCGGTTTCTTCCGTAGGTTCTGCCAAAAGCCTGCAGGGAGGGACGCTGCTGATGACTGCTTTGCGCGGTGCGGACGGCGAGATATATGCGGTAGCGCAAGGTCCGATCTCGCTGGGCGGCTATTCCGCCGGCGGCGCGGGCGGGGGTGCGGCCAAAAATCATACGACGGTCGGCAGAATATCCAGCGGAGCCACGGTGGAAAAGGAACTAGCCTATGATTTTGACGCGAAAAAGACGTTAATGATCAATCTGCAGCAGCCCGATTTTACCACCGCCACCCGCATGGCCGCCTCCATCAACAGCTCATTGCCGTTTGCCGAGGCCAGGCAGCTAGACGCCTTTTCCGTGAGTGTCAAAGCGAAGAATGATTTTGACGGCTCTTTGTCACAGCTCGTTTACCATATAGAATCCCTTGACGTGGAAGTGGACAGCCCCGCCGTGGTTATCCTGAACGAAAAAACAGGCACGGTGGTTATGGGTGAAAATGTACGCATCTCCACGGTGGCGGTTGCCCACGGAAATTTAAGCATCCAGATCAAAGAAGAGACAAAAGTGTCTCAGCCTCTGCCGCTGGCGCCCGGACAGAGACGAGGGCCGGAACCCCGCGCCGAGGATCAGCCCGGTGCGCAAATGCCCGCCGGTGCGATGATGGCGCCGGGCGGTCAGACGGTTGTAACGACGGAAACGACACTGAGCGTTTCGGAAGAAAAGGATAGACAGCTGATGCTGTTGCCTCAGTCTGTGACAATATTCGAAGTGGTCCGCGCGCTCAATGCCATCGGCGTGTCTCCGCGCGATTTAATTACGATTTTGCAGGCCATCAAGGCGGCAGGCGCCCTGCAGGCCGATATTCAGATTATTTGACGGATCTTTTATGGACAGCATCAAAGCAATGCAGATTTTACCCAATGTTGCAAAGCAGGCGCAGACAGGGAAAACGACTCCTGTCTCCGGCAGGCACACTCCTGAGGAGCTCAAAAAAATTAAAAAGGCGTGTGCCGACTTTGAGGCAATTTTCACATACGAACTGATCAAGTCAATGCGCAAGACCGTTCCGGAAGCTAAAACCGGCATGAACTTCGGCAAGGACAGTTATATGATGATCATAGATCAGAAATTGGCGGAAAATATTTCCAACGAAGGCGATGGTCTGGGGCTGCAAAAAATGTTGTTTGAACAGTTCACCAAAATAAATTCCCCCGGGAGGTGAAAAAAATTAAAGTAATATCTTGATTTTGCCGATAGGTGGTGTAAGATTCAACAAAAGGAGAGGTTTTCATGAAAGTGTCTGATATTAAAGACGTAAACGCGCAGTATATCCAGCAGTACCAGCGCAGCGAAAATGCTGCCGGTGCGGCTGACAGGCAGCCGGCTGCTGCGTCCGTGAAACCAAGTGAAAAAGTTGATCTTTCCACCATGGCAAGGGATATTCAGAAAGCTAAAGTTGAAGTGTCAAAGTTGCCTGATGTACGCGAGGAAAAAGTTCGCGAGATTAAAGATCAGGTAGATAAGGGCACATACAACGTGAGCGGACAGCAGATTGCCGACAAAATGGTGGGAGAATCAATTATCGATCTGTTTGCCTGATGAACAGAACTAAGTCTTCCCCTTAGTGCTTCCCCCTCTAACGCGTCTGCTGCGGACGGGGCTTGAGAAACTTCAGGCCCCGCCCGCCGACGCGCCTCGCAGCTCACGTCGTTTTGCCCCAACCCCAACCGATAAGGATATTGCTATGTTGGAGCATAATATGCACTTGAGCAACCACCTGGAAGAATCCGTCAATGATGAATTGTTTGACTCGCTGATAGACGTATTAACCAGTGAAAGGTCAGTTTATCAGGAGCTTAAAAGCTTTTTAATCTCCGAAAAAGACATGCTGGTCAAATCGTCTGCATTTGCCGAAATCAACAAAAGCAATGCGGCCAAGGAAAATATCATCCTCAAAGTCCGGATATCACAGGAGGCGCGCATCAACTTGTTAAAGAAAATCTCCCGTAATCTCGATATAAACGAGGAAGGGGCAAGTCTGGCGTCACTTGCCGTATATGCCGGCTCCGGAAAAAGACAGACCATCGCAAATTTGAGAAACGATCTTCTTCAGATCAGTGCGGAGATTGAATTGATAAATAAAGAAAACAGTTATATTTTAGATAAATCAATCTATAATGTTAAAGCATCACTTGAATTTCTGACCTCGCTCCTTGAAAGATCGGGAATTTATCTGGGCAACGGGAAAATCGGTATCATGCAAAACAACGGCAGGCTGCTTAGCACGGAGGGCTGACAGATGGCGGATATCGGAAAAGTTTTATATACGGCGCAACAGGCGCTTTTGAGCAATCTGACGGCAATCAATGTCACAGGCAGTAATATCGCCAATGTGAACACACCCGGCTACTCCCGCCTGAGGCCTCTTTTTGAGGCGGTAGGCTCCAATGACCCTCAGTCCGGTCGCGAACAGATAGGCGTACGCATTTCCAATGTAGAGCGCATTTTTGATAAGTTTTTGGAATCGCAGATGATTTCACAACAGTCATCCCTTTCCAAATTTACCGCTCAGGAAGACATCCTCTCGAGAATAGAGGCGATTCTCAATGAGAATGCCGGCGGCGGAATAAATGATGCAATTGCCGATTTTCTGAATGCCTGGGGAAACCTCTCTGTTGACCCTCTGAGTAAATCAAAAAGAGATATGGTCATTTCCACCGGCGAAAATCTTTCTCGCCTGTTCAATCTACGGGTGCAAAGCCTGGTGGATATACAGTTAAACGCAGACGACGGTATTGCCGATGAGATTTCTAGACTCAACGGCTATTTGCAGGATGTCGCCCGCTACAATGAACTAATCGTCAGTGCGGAAAACGCAGGCTCGACCGCCCATGCCGTCCGGGACCAGAGGGGGTTGGTTTTAAATGAAATCAGCAAGATAATCGATATAAACTACGTTGAAAAATCGGATGGTTCGATCTATATCTATATGCCCGACGGGGGCAAAACGCTGGTTGAAGGCTTCAACAGCTGGCAGCTGCAGGTGCAGGTAAACACAGCAAACCACAATTTTTACGATGTTGTATTCGAAAACAATCCGACGCAAGTGCTCAATGACCGGATAAAAGGCGGAAGCCTGGGCGGATACCTGGAAATGAGGGATAATATTATTCCTTCCTATATCGGCATGCTCGATGCCACCGCCCTGGCGCTGATGGATCGTGTCAATACACTGCACGCTTCAGGCTATGATCAGGATGGAATCCAAGGCGAGATGTTTTTCATCTATGATGCTGCTAATGCAGCGGCGACGATGAGCGTCAACATTGCAGTATCGACGGATACGAGAAAAATCGCCGCTTCAGAAAGCAGCCACGCGGATGGAAACAAAGCCACTGCCATTACCACGCTGAAAACAGAAATAAACATTGTGCTTGGAACGACTATAGACGGTTATTTCAACTCTTTTATCGCGAAAATCGGCCGGGACGCGGTTGACGCGAAGCAGGCGGTGATCAGGGAAACGACGATTTACAACCAGCAGGTTGAACAAAGAGAGCAGCTCTCCGGAGTATCCCTTGACGAGGAAATGATGAATCTGATTAAATATCAGATGGCCTATGGAGCGGCAGGTAGAATGACCGCGACAGTCAATGAATTGATCGACACGTTGCTTAATCTGGTAAGATAGACACAAAAAGAGGACGTATGAGATGATTCACAGAGTGACGGAAAATATAAAATTCAGCATGCTGACCACCAATATGCTGAACATTCAGCGTGAATACAGCGATCTGATGGAAAAGCTCGCAACACAAAAAATGATCAACCGCCCTTCGGACGACCCGGTGGGCACAAATAAAATTCTTGATTCGCGAACGGCGCTCAATGCCATCAATCAGTACGACAGCAATATTACAGATGCTCAGATAGCTTTGTCCATCACCTCATCGGCATTGTCGTCTGTAAAAAAAATCATTGCAGAGGCGGTCACTATTGCGATATCAGAGGCGGGAACGGGTTCACCCGAGACAATGGCCATCTCGGCCCAGACGGTCATATCTCTGATAGACGAGTCCATGACACTTATGAACACAAAAAACGGGGACAGTTATATTTTTGCAGGCTCCCGTACGGACACCATCCCTTATGTTTTTGACACGTTCTCAGACGCCTACATGTATCAGGGCAATGATGATCCGCTCAAGGTGCTCGTCGGAAACGGCAATACCTTTGTACACAACATCACCGGCGCCGACGCGTTCGGCGGGACGGATGTTTTAGACACGCTGACATCGCTTCGCGTGGCGCTTGAGGCAAACGACACGGATGCCATCAATGCACAGATCGACCTGCTGCGGAACCTGGAGAGTCGCGTTTTGCAGGCGGAAACGTCAGCCGGGGCAAAAATGAGCTCTCTTGAGCTTACGCGCAGCAACCATGACAAGCTGAAACTTGAGCTCACCAATATGCTTGCCGATGTGGAAAACGCCAAAATGGAGTCTCTGATCACCGCTTTCCTGATGAAGCAGATCGCTATGCAGGCCTCCTACAGTATGGCGGCAAAAATCGGTGAAATGACGATAATGAGTTATCTTTAAAATGGAAACGGGTGAACAATGCTGATTTTAACCAGAAAAAGTGGAGAGGCCATTACTGTCGGTGAAAACATAAAAATTACGATTCTCGAGGTCAAAGGCAAATATGTCCGTGTTGGCGTGGAGGCGCCCCGCGAGCTGGCGGTACATAGGGAGGATGCCTCCCCGCCAGAAGAGGAAAATAAAATTCCTGAATAAAATCAATTCAGTTTAATATTTTCTCCCTTTTAAATTTTGTAACTCATTTTGCTAAAGTTTTTTCCCCGTTTACCGATAAAACTCATGGAAGGGTATTCGGGGAAGAAGATGACGATTACTGCTTATCAGGTAGACAATATCTTAAATGCCTACATCAGGCAAAGCAGAGTCAAGGTGCAGACTCCTGCGCGCAGGGAAGGGGAGTCTGCCGGAAGTTCCAGGGACATTGTCACTTTGTCTTCGAAAGAAGCCAACAAAGCGGAGGAGTTGGAGAAAATAAGCTACAGTCTTCGCGATGTTATTCTGAAAGATGAAAATCAATAGTCCGATTCCACGTTTTTTTCCAGAAAATCGTGCATTTCCAGTTCTTTCATAAATAATTAAAATAATCACGGAGATCGGTAGTGCCACATGCAGTCCGGCTAGTCAGACACAGTAAGGAAGCGAAAAAAATACTGGTGGTGGATGATTATTCGCCAACCCGCAATCTCATTATCGAAGCACTCGGACAAAATCCTCGATATCAGACAAAGGAAGCCGAAACCGGGGAAGAGGCTCTTCGGATCCTCGACAGCCACAGCTTCGATCTCATCATCAGCGACATCATGATGCCCGGCATGAGCGGCATGGAGCTGCTGCACGCCGTAAGACAGCGCGATCCCGCAGTTGCCGTGATCATGATTACCGGAAATCCCACGACCGATCTGACTGTCAGCGCCATTAAAAAAGGCGCCGTCGATTTTTTGACGAAACCGTTCGATATTGACGATCTTTTGTATAAAGTTGACATACATCTGCGTCGGAGGCAACTTCTTAAGCCCGAGGCCTGTGAAAAGATCCTTGCCGAGCTCAAACTCGATGACAAAACCGAAACATTGTCCAAACAGAGCTATATTTTTGACTCCATTGAAGAATCTCCGATGGACAATGAAATCATCTTCCAGAAGATAGCCGATCTGGCCCTGAAGCTGGTCGATGGCGAAGTCTGCTCCATCATGCTTTTCGACGAACAGGACAATGAATTTCATGATAAAGTGACCAGTGGCAAAACCTCCGGACTTTATCAGAATGCCACACAGGAACGCAGGCTGAAAATGATATTCAACGAAGTTGTCGAGCGCAGGGAGGCCGTGCTCATCAATGCCAATGACCGCCCCGAGGTGGCTCCATCTCTTATTTGCGCGCCGTTGATGATCAGAAATAACATCCTCGGCATTTTAAGTATCCGCAGGAAGAAAAACCGGGAGGCTTTCAACAAAAAGGACCTGCACCATATTCTGAGCCTTACCAAACGCGCATCTTTAAACCTGGAAAATAAAATACTTTATGAAAGCATATATTTAAACATCATGGATACGCTTCGCTCCCTGATTTCTTCCATTCAGGCGCGCGACCACTACACAGAAGAGCACTCCCGGCGCGTCACGGACGAAGCGGTCCGTCTGGCCGAGAACCTGGGCTGTACGCAAAAGGAAATCGAAAGCATCAGAATTGCCAGTGTTCTTCATGATGTAGGCAAGATTGCCGTGCCCGACAGTATTTTATTGAAAGAGGGAAAACTTACGGAAGAAGAATGCATGATTATTAAAAATCATCCCACCATAGGTGAAAACATTTTGAAACCGATCACTTTACTGGCTGATGAAAGGAAAATTGTCCAGTGTCACCATGAACGATGGGACGGAAAAGGCTATCCGCTGGGGCTGAAAGGGGAAGAGATCCCTCTGCTGGCGCGCGTGATGGCCGTCGTCGACGCCTTCGACGCAATGACCAACAACCGTACCTACCGACCCGCCATGCCCAAAGAAGAAGCCATTGCCGAGCTCATTGCCAACAAAAGCACACAGTTTGACCCGGACATTGTCGACGCTTATATAAAAATTATTTAAGATAGATGCTTGGCATATAAATTGAATCTTATTTCTCTGTCATTATGGTGGAGAAAGTATGATTATAATTCCTGATTTTCCCTCTGTTCAGCGTATTGAAACTCCAGGTGAACCCGGACCTGAAGCCTCCGCCGGCCGGCTTCGGGAAAATGTCGGTTTCGGAGACGTTTTACGGGACACATTGGCGGCCAGGCAAGATGCTTTTAAATCATCAGCATCCGCGGCGCCGACCGAAAGGCAGTTGACGCTGCTTTTGCGCGCCTTGCAAATCCAGATGAATACACGCCTTTTCCACAGCATTTTCAGCACGGGGGACAAGGCGGATTATACGTTATTGCGGCAGTCGGCAGGCTGTGCGCCGGCAATAGCGGCCGGCATCGGCGGGGTCGCAAAAAGCTCTACCGCCATTGAGGCAGATTCCCCGGCTGCAACACACAATGATTTTTCTCAAATTATCAAACAGGCGGCGGCCGCGCATGATGTCGATTCCGCTCTCGTTGAATCTGTGATCAAGGCGGAAAGCGACTTCAATCCGTCGGCGACATCGCCTGCGGGCGCAATGGGGCTGATGCAGCTTATGCCGGATACGGCCAGGGAGCTTGGGGTCAAAAACCCCTATGACCCAAGGGAAAACATCATGGCCGGCACCAGGTATCTGAAAATGCTTTTGAACCGCTACAAAGGAGATGTGAATGCTGCGCTGGCGGCCTATAACTGGGGCATGGGCAATCTGGAAAAAAACCCGCACCGCCTGCCTGGTGAAACACTGTCTTATATTGAAAAAGTCAACTCTCATTACAAGACGCTGAAGGGATAAAAGCTCCTCTCACCGGCTTTTGTACTTGCCCGACAGATTGTATCCAGCCTGCTTGAGTGTCAAAACCGGCGTGCCGGATTCCGGCCAGATGAAAATTTTCACATACGCAGCGCCGCCTGCAGAGGTGATAAGAAGGGTGTTTTATCAAAACTTACCTGGGTGCGTCGAGAGACCCGAGCCATGAGGTAAAAGAGGAGCAAGCGTGCCCGGCTATCAGGCGATGCCTGTCTTTTTTTCTTACTTTTTTGTCTGTCGGCCGGTCAATGATTCCGAAGTTGATATTCATGGGCTGAAAGTGTTTTGCCGCTTCCGGCGAGGTGACGTAGTGAACCAATGCTCCCATTGCCGTCGAAGGGGGAGGGGGAATGAATTTTTTATTTTCCAGATAAAACGACACGCCGAGTCCCGCCAGAAGGCCGGTCGCGGCCGATTCCATATAACCTTCCACGCCGGTGATCTGTCCGGCAAAGTAAATTTCCGGATATGCCTTCAAGTGCAGCAGGGTGGATAAAAGCGAGGGGGAGTGAATGTATGTGTTGCGATGGATGCTGCCGAGACGGGCGAATTCGGCATTTTCCAGTCCCGGTATCATCCGGAAAATACGTTTTTGTTCCGGCCAGGTAAGTCTGGTCTGAAAGCCCACCAGGTTGAAAAGAGTGCCTGATGCGTTTTCTCTGCGCAGCTGTACGACCGCGTACGGCAGAGTGTTGGTGTACGGATTGACCAGCCCCACCGGTTTGAGGGGGCCGAAGGCAAGCGTCTCCTCGCCACGGGCCGCCAGAACTTCGATCGGAAGGCAGCCTTCAAAATGCTTTGTGCTTTCAAACGTCCTGGGCGTCACCTTTTCTCCCGCCAGGAGCTCGCTGCGGAAGCTTTTGTATTCGGTTTTTGTCAGAGGGCAGTTCAGATAGTCAGCAGTGCCTTTATCGTAGCGGGAAGCCAGATAAACTTTATCCATATCTATGGATTCCGCCTCCACGATGGGGGCGATGGCGTCATAGAAATACAGATAGGGGCTGCCCAAAAGTGCAGAAATTGATTGCGCCATTGCATCGGAAGTCAGCGGGCCGGTTGCGACAATGACAGGACCTTCCCGGGGGATCGAGCCGAGCTCGAGGCGTATCAGCTTGAATCTATCCTGTTCGAGCAGGCGTTTTTCAACCAGGTGCGAAAATTCGGCCCGGTCCACGGCCAGAGCTGTTCCCGCCGGAACAGACGTGCGGTCGGCCGCGTCAACAATGAGAGAGTCGAGACGGCGCATTTCGTTTTTTAAAAGTCCCGGCGCACTTTCCGGATCGTTGGATTTGAAGGAATTACTGCACACGAGCTCGGCCAGCCTCTCTGATGTGTGCGCGGCAGAGAAGCGTTGCGGCTTCATTTCATAAAGATGAACTGTGTGTCCGCGTTTTAAAAGCTGCCAGGCCGCCTCTGAGCCGGCCAGCCCTCCGCCGATGATCGTGACCGGCGTGTGTGTCATTGCGCGTCTTTTTTCCCGGGTATCTTTTTGATGTTTTTACACTTTGGATATCCGGTGCATCCCAGAAACTGTCCGTAGCGGCCACGCTTGACGGCCATTGGCTTTTGACACAGCTCGCAGACTTCATCCGACAAGATGACCTCCTGCTTTATCGCCTTGCCGTCTTTCCCGATTTTTTTGATATTTCTACAGTCCGGGTAACCGGTGCATCCCAGAAACTGCCCGTAGCGACCCCTTTTGACGGCCATGGGCTTGCCGCACAATTCGCACACCTCGTCGGTGGCCGGAGTCTCATCCGCGACGATTTCACCCTTGTCATTTTTCGCCGCATTCATCGTGTTTTTACAGTCAGGATAGCCGGAACAGGCCAGAAACTGTCCGAAGCGCCCCTCTTTGACAACCATATTTTTTCCGCATTTACTGCATTTGATGTCTGTTGTCTGAGCTTCCACGTGCTTTACCCTCCCGTTTTCGTCATGAGTGAAATTCATGGTATTTTTGCATTCAGGATAATTGGTGCAGCATAAGAACCGGCCGTTTTTTCCCCATCTGATGACCATCGGAGAGGAGCATTTCTCGCAGACAAGATCCGTTGGTGTTTCCTCTGTCTTTACATTGCGCATCTCATCTTTGGCCTTATCCAGCTCACGCGAGAACAGCCGATAAAAATCTTTCAATGTCTGAACCCGCTTGGTTTCCCCGCTTTCGATGGCGTCGAGCTTGTTTTCCATATCCGCCGTAAAGGCCAGATCCAGAATGCTCGGAAAGCTGTGCACCAGAAGCTCAGTGACCATTTTACCCAGCTCCGTCGGAAAGAATTTTCCCTTTTCCAGGGTAACATACTCGCGGTCCTGGATAGTGGTGAGAATTGCCGCGTATGTGCTGGGGCGGCCGATACCGTTTTCTTCGAGTGCGCGCACCAGAGAAGCCTCTGAATAGCGCGGCGGCGGCTGGGTGAATTTCTGCTGCGTGTCGAGTTTCAAAAGCTTCAATGCCTCGTGCTGACTGAGTTGCGGCAGCAGTTTGTCCGTGCCGTTTTCATTGTCGTCTTCTTTTTCCTCCTTGCTTTCCGTATAGACGACGGTGAAACCGGGGAATTTCATTACCTGTCCCTGCGCACGGAAAGTGCAGCCGGCGCCGGTGATATCGATGGTCGTCTGGTCGAAAACAGCCGGGTTCATCTGGCTGGCCACAAAGCGGTTCCAGATGAGCTGATAGAGCTTGAACTGATCGGGCGTCAGGAATCCCTTGATATCCTGAGGCCTGTAAGCCATCAGGGAAGGGCGGATGGCCTCATGCGCGTCTTGCGTTTTTTGCGCGTTTTTATAAACATGCGGTCTGTGCGGCAGATATTCGGGAGAATAATTGGTTTTTATATAGTCACGAACCGCGTGCAGCGCCTCGTTTGCGATGCGGTACGAATCCGTTCTCATATAGGTAATCAGGCCGACGGAGCCGTCTTTTCCCAGCTCGATGCCCTCATACAATTTCTGGGCGATGCTCATGGTTTTCTTGGCGGAAAATCTCAGCGCCCGTGAGGCCTCCTGCTGCAGCTTGCTGGTGGTGAAGGGCGGCAGCGCTGAGCGTTTGATCTCCTTTCGCTCCAGTTTTTCCACCTGGAATTTTGCCTCTTTTATTTTCGCCGTCAGCCGGCCGGCCTCGTCGGCGTTTGAGACTTTGGCTTTTTTCCCGTCCACTTTTATGAGCTTTGCTTCAAAAGACGGAGGCTGGCTGCCTTCGAACAGAGCTTTCAGATTCCAGTATTCTTCCGGGACGAAACGGGAGATTTCATCCTCTCTGTCGCAGATCATCCGTACGGCGACGGACTGCACGCGCCCGGCGCTCAGGCCTCTTTTGACCTTGTCCCACAAAACAGGGCTTATCTGATAGCCGACCAGACGATCCAGAATGCGTCTGGTCTGCTGCGCCTCGTACTTATCGAAATCGAGCTTCAGGGGATTGCTGATCGCCTCTATGACCGTGCTTTTGGTCAGGTCATTGAACAAAACACGATAGATATTCTTATTCCGTCCGCCGATAATTTCGGCGATATGCCATGCAATTGCCTCGCCCTCGCGGTCCGGGTCGGGAGCCAGGTAAATATTTTGGGCGGTTTTGGCAGCCTTTTTCAATTCATCGATCGTTTTCTTTTTGGTGTCGATGACCTGATAAGTGGGTTCGAAATCCTTTTCCAGATCAATACCCAGCGTTTTTTTGGGCAGGTCTTTAACGTGACCCATGGAAGCGACCACATTGAAATCCCTGCCGAGCAATTTTTTTATGGTTTTAACTTTTGTTGGAGATTCCACAACAATCAATGAATCAGACATATCAACTCCTCACAATCGGCCGCCCCTATAGACTTCAGAAAGTATTTTGTAAAGGTATTATTTTTTCAGACAAAAAAATTTGCCCGGTTGCTGCACAATAATTTCATTTAATTCCAATGCCATCAGTCTGCCCAGCACCTCCGCGGCCGGCAGGCCGGAACTTGAGATGATATCATCTGCATGTGCTTTCCCGTGTTCGAGGGCTTTGACAATGGCCTGCTCCTCCCGGCTCAACAAGGGCGCAGGAGCTTTGTTCTCCTTCGCGGCAACGGCAGGGGGAGATTCCTGTGTATGTTTTTGCGCCTGAAGCGTTTTTCGCTCCAGCTGCGGAATAATCTCTTCGAGAATGTCATCGGCGTTTTCAATCAGCTTCGCCCCCTGCTTGATCAGGCTGTTAGTGCCGCGCGACGACGGCGAATCAATTGCGCCGGGAATCGCGAAAACTTCGCGTCCCTGTTCGAGCGCCAGCCTGGCCGTAATCAGAGAGCCGCTTTTTTCACCCGCCTCCACAACCACTACGCCGTACGACATGCCGCTGATGATGCGGTTGCGGGCAGGAAAGTGATAGGGAAGGGGCCCGGTTCCCAAAGGATAATCAGAGATGAGCGCGCCGTTTTGTGAAATGGCGGTAAACAATTTTTTATTTTCCGGCGGATAGACAACATCAAGGCCGCTGCCCAAAACCGCAATGGTGCGGCCGCCGGCGCCAAGGGCGCCGCGATGTGCGCATGTGTCGATCCCCCTGGCCATGCCACTTACAATCGTAACCCCTTTGTGCGCCAGCTCGCGGCTGAAGCGCTCAGTTGTGTATCTCCCATAGGTGCTGGCGTGCCTGGAGCCTACAACCGCCAGATGAACATCGTCTTTTTGCAAAGAGCCCAGAACATAAAGAAGCGGGGGCCTGTCGTAAATATTGAGAAGATTGGAAGGATACAGATCATCGATAAAAGTGATGACCTGTATTCCGGCTTTATCGAGCGCTTCGAGCTGCCTGTCAATTTTATCCCAGCCGCTGAAGGATGAAATGGCGGCCGCCGTTTTTTTTCTTATTCCGGGCAGCGCCTCGATTGCACGGGGATGCGCCTCAAAAACGGCGGACAGGGAGGGAAAATTGCGCAAAATCTCCTGAAACAGACCGGAGCCCGCCCCCTCAATCGATTTCAGTGCCAGCCAATATTTCAAGTCCTCATGACCCATGTGCGATTCCGGTAAATTTTTGTGAATGTTAATTTAAAGGAAAATGGTAAAATCGGCCGCACGTTACAACCTGGGCCTTAAATCTGTCAAGTTTTTTTAAATCATTGCTTAAAATCAAGCTTTGCGTTAATAAGCCGCAACTCAATTTTAATGAGGAGAACATGATCCGGAAAGTAATTATCGCGATCACGGTACTGATATTAGTGAATATCCCGGCGGCAAACGCCCTTGAGCCGGCCGGCGCAGATACAGCCGCGGCCGTAATCGGGGCCGGGCGTATAACAGTCGCACAAAGTGCGCCGGAGCTACGGCAGCGGCCGGTTTTGTCGATTGCTCCGCGGGAAATCGATCTGGGAACGATAAAACAAGACGAAGTGACTTTCGGTGAATTTGTCCTGAGAAATGTAGCACCGGGGCCTTCTGAAGATATCGACTGGGAGGCGTCTTGTCCTGAGGGGTGGGCGGTCGAAGACGGCGCTATCGAGGGAAAAGTGACGCGAAGGCCCGATTATCTGCGCGTGGAAGCATATGCCAGGGGAAATAACGAAAATTATTTCTGGGAACAGCCGAAGATTTCCACCTATCGGACCTTCATTAAAATGGAAGCGGGCGCCCGGCAGCTCACCTGCTTCAAAAACCTGAAGCCGGGTACCCATCGCCTGCCTATACAACTTTCCTCCACAGGCGGTCAGAGAACTATTTTTATCTCTTTGCGTCTTCTGTCTTTGCAGGAGCCTCCCTCCATTGCACTGAACCCACAGCGTCTGGATCTAGGCGTACAGATGCCGGGTAAAACGATATCTCAAAGGATCGAAGTCACAAACCCCGGGACGGAAACACTCAGGTGGACGGTTTTTCTGCCTCAGCCCGGCACGATTGAACATACAAAGGAACTGCCCAAAGAAAGATATTTCTCCTTTTTCAACCCGGATGTCCGCGACGGCAGCGGATATGTCCCTCCTGCACATCTGAAAGACTCCATGGAATTGATCGGCAGGTGGGTGGGTAAAAACGGATACCCCGTCAGCACGGGAGTTGCAAGTTCTATTAAATTTCGCTTTCAGGGAACGGGAGTGAGTTTTTTTCTGTTTTCATCGTCAGAAGAAGGAAACAGCTCTTTTTATCTGGACGAAGAGAGGCTCTACCTGCCCGAACCAATCCCGGGCGCACACGAGCAAAAAGAACTGCTCATCGCCCGGGGGCTTGCCGATGGCCCGCACAGCATGTCCATTGTCGTGAAGGAAGGCACACTCGAGGCGGAAGGCATCAAGATATTCGGCAGGGAAATCAAAAGAGGTCCTAAAGGCTGGATTACCGTCTATCCGATCTCCGGTACGACAAGCAACGAGATTGATTACGTCAATGTGAAGGTGGATGCCTCATATCTGAATCCAGGAAGTTACGGTGAGCAGATCACTTTTAAAACAAACGCGGGTAAAAAAGTGGCGGAAGTCTATGTCGATGTTGTCAGCGACGTCGCCTCGAAAGTCATAGACATCTATCTGTACACAAAAAACAATGACAACCTGTTTACGTCCGACCCGCAGGCGGAATCAAAAAGACTTGTGCAGCACGGATATGTGAAACAGGGCATCGCTTTTCGCCTGTTTCCGCCGCAAACAGCCGGAACAACCGCGTTTCATCGCTGGTACAGCCCCCGCAATAACGACCATTATTATCATCATGAGCGTGAAGGGGGAGGCAAGAAGCTCGACGGCTATATTTATGAAGGGGTTATCGGCAACATTGCGACTTCGCGCCTGACAAACACGCGCGAGTTATACCGCTGGTTTAATCCCTCGACAAACAAGCATTACTATTCGACTGAAACCGGCGGGGCCGCGTCACCCCGCAAGGGATACCGTTTCGAGGGAATCGCGGGATACGTGAGATAAAAAAATACGTGAAGTTGAACCTAAATCTTGACAAATAAGTGAAGAGGCGATATTAGGCTTTCTCTTTTTGGTGCAGGTAGAGATTGCGCCTGTAGCTCAGCTGGATAGAGCAACGGACTTCTAATCCGTGGGTCGAGAGTTCGAATCCCTCCAGGCGCGCCAGGGCGATAATGGTGGGTGTAGCTCAATTGGTCAGAGTGCCGGGTTGTGGCCCCGGAGGTTGAGGGTTCAAGCCCCTTCACTCACCCCATTTTAAAACAAAGTTACGCGCCCGTAGCTCAGCTGGATAGAGTCGCAGACTTCGAATCTGTTGGTCGTAGGTTCGAATCCTACCGGGCGTGCCAATATCAAAAGAAAGCTCTTTGAAGACGATGCGCCGGGCGCGCATACGGATAAAAGAAGGGCCCTTAGCTCAGCTGGTAGAGCAACTGACTCTTAATCAGTAGGTTGTCGGTTCGATCCCGACAGGGCTCACCAAAACACAAGCCGTTTCGCATACATAGCGTGGCGGCTTTTTTCTTGCCATGTTTTGTGGTTTCCATGTCGCCACTTTTGCAAAAAACTCTAAAAGCATCGATACCGTTTGCCTCCTCAATGTCCGTCATGATCGCCGCTGCCGTCCGGATAAAAAAAGGGGTTACAAAACGTAACCTCTTGTTAATTTTCCCCATACGGCCAGTGCCAGACCGGTTGAATGGTTAATCAGGGCTGAAATAAGGTCCGTAAATAAGAGCGCCGTACCTACTTGCGGCTTTTCATCCGATTATCAGGTTGAAGAAAATAGAAAAGAATATGATAATCCGGCCGTCATAGATCCGTGTGATAGGTTCAACCCAGGCAAACGGATTTAATTTTCCGATGTCTGTGCATAACACTCGTATGTGGGTTCATTTATTAAACATCATTTCGTAAATTTCGAGGAGGTCAACATGGGAAACAAAAACTACAAGGGACTGATGGTTAGAGAAGCGGTCGAAAACCAGTTTACACAGGCAATTGAAGAATTATCGACTGAAGCTCTCCCGGCGGGAGACGTACTGATCAAAGTGTTGTTTTCATCGCTTAACTATAAAGATATGCTCTCTGCAAACGGAAACCGCGGCGTTACCAAGAAATATCCTCACACCCCCGGCATAGATGCTGCGGGGATTGTTGAAGAAAGCAGCGCGAAAGATTTCAATCCGGGAGATGAAGTCATCGTAACCAGCTATGACCTGGGCATGAACACATCCGGCGGGCTGGGGCAATACATCCGGGTTCCTTCATCATGGGTGGTGCGCAAACCGGCCGGCCTGTCACTGCGGGAAAGCATGATTTTCGGAACGGCCGGATTCACCGCCGCGTTATCGATTCTGCGTCTTGTGGAATTCGGCATGAATCCTGAGGATGAAATTCTGGTGACGGGTGCAAGCGGAGGTGTGGGCAGCATTGCAGTATCCATTCTTTCACATACCGGCTACAGTATCACCGCGCTCAACAGCCCTAATGATGAAAGCGAATTTCTTAAAAAAATCGGCGCAAAGCATGTTATCGAACCTTCCGACTTTATCGATACAAGCGGCCGGCCGCTGCTGAAAGAGCGATGGAACAAGTGCGTCGACACACTCGGCGGCGATGCTTTGAGCTCTGCGATCCGCTCAACCAGTGGATATGGCGCCGTTACCTGCTGCGGAAACGTCATCTCGCCGGATCTGAAGCTGACAGTGTTCCCGTTTATTCTGCGTGGCGTGACACTTTATGGCATTGACTCACAAAATTGCCCAATGCCTCGACGGCAGAAGACCTGGGATATGATTGCCGGCCAGTGGAAGTTCCCGTGGATGGAAAATCTGTCTAAAGAGATTCCGCTAAAAAGCGTAAGCCATGCCATGGAAGAAATAAAGGCCGGAAGCCACAGGGGCAGAACAGTGGTGAATCTCTGGGATTGATTCATGAAAATACTTCAGGCATATCTTCGAAACACGGGCTTTTAAACATGCGTAAGTTATTCGCCACAGCCGGGATTTCGGTTTTTGATGCGAACGAGATCCTTTCAAAAAATTGAAACAAGTCCCTGAGTCATGATCATCTTCAAACCGGCTCAGGGACTTTTTCTTTCCCGCATGCGGATGCATACAGTTTATTGATTCAAGACCCTCAGCAAGAGCCGACAAACACCCCGGACAATAATCTACGCCGGTCTTGGTCACACCAAAGGCATTTCATTTTATTCTTTGTGATTCTTCTGAGCCAAGAAAATAGCGTTTAGGGTCAAAGCAACGCATGAAAAGAATATCATCTTCAGATGGCAGAGTTAAAACCCGCAATTTGTTTTTTATTTTTAACTTCCAGCCGCACTGCTGCTGAATATTACGGACTGAGTCCTCTTCGGAACTCGTGGCGCCCAAAGGCACATAAGCGGTGAGCGCCAATTCATCGTCGTCCGCCGTTTTTTCGAATATACCCAGTTGCGAGATAACGGTGCTGACTCTTTTCCCGGGAGAGGTTATATAGTCAACTTTTTCCAGAAACCGGTTTTTACTTTGTTCCAGGGTGACGATTGTTTCATTGGAGCCGGAAGCTACATCATTGGCTCCGCCGGAACCGACAAGAAAAGGGCCGTTGGAAATTTTTGTAGTGTTTACATTGCCGAATTTATCCACTTGCCCCGCGCCGATTACACCAATGCTGGAAGTCTGTGCGCCAGTCATGAAAATAGCCAGTGAGGTGAAAATATCAGAGATCATCCGGCACGAAGGTATGTTGCGCAAGTTAAATACATACGGGTCAGACGGCTGTGGAGAGTAACCATAATATCCGATTTCTGCAACAAGTTCAATCGGATACCCCTGGTGCCTTAAATTATAATAAGCAAGCCAGGCGGCCAGATTGGAAACGCCTATGCCGCAAAGGGCAAGGTGATAATTTTTTGCCCGGATGATTTCTTCAATTTTACGCGCCGCTGTACTGACCAATATCTCCGCCGTGGTAGGTTGCACAGGCGTTGAAAGCCGTTCGGAAACTTCAGTCAGTTCCGACATCCAGGAATCATTTTGAATTTTTCCCTTGAGATGCCAGATACGCTTATGCCCCAATAGGTTGAGAAAGTCATCGTGGTTTTTACAGCCGAGCACCCATTTGTCCACCCAATCCTGATAGTCCTTTGAGTTACGGGATGCCTTCCTGGCTTCGATTATCCATGATTCATCTTCACCATAACCTTCCAGTTCATTAATTCCGGCGCAGTGGATACCCATGGGAAAACCGCCCATTGGAGCGTGACAGACGGCCTTGACAATGTAAGAAGGCAGCCTGGTCATATGGGCATAACGGCGGATGAAAGCCGCATCCACAATTTTTTCGACCGTTACAATAACGCCCTGCTTTGCCGCCAGCGCACCAAAATGATTGCCGGAATGGGGTACGGACATTATTGTGTTGCCGTCGGGATCCGCCGCCCAGCCATGGGCTATGGCAATGTCCGGATTGTAGGCACGCACAACATTCGTCTTTTCAGTGGGATTGAACGGGTCGGCAACACGGGCAAAATTATCTTTATTGAAAAATTCCATGGATGAGCCATGTAGCGATTTGGTGGGGAAAAAGGGCAGGCCCATGGCCCCGGCGATAAAACGCAGCACCATAGTAAGCTGGGTCCAGTTTTCAATTTCCACCAAACCATCGTTAATGGCGCTCGAAAGAATCGGATTGAGGCCGGGGAAGGGGTATCCGTCACCATAGAACGCAGAAATAATTTTTTTACAGAGTTTTCCGTGAACAAACAGCGCCAGATTGTAGGCGCCACCGGTTATGCCGGCAAGCGTGAATTCCGGGTTTTTACCCCAAAACTGACGAGCGATTTCAAAAAAAATCGCCGTGGGAGTGGTCATGCCGTTACCGAATTGAATACTCATTCCCGGCTTGATAAACTGATTGACCGCTTCAGGAAGCTCCATTATTTTTCCTGTTTCGGAGCATTCCGTAATGGACAACTTGTCATTGAGGAGTGATTTTAAACGGGCATCCATGGAAATGATTATAAGCTTTTAGTGAAAACAAGGGAAGGGAAATATCCGTTCCTTGTGCAATCAGTTATCACATACAGGAAAGGGGCGGACTTCGTTTCTGGAATTTTCCTGAGGTGCCCGGTAACCGGCGCAAGGCTCATGTCTGGAGGCTGTGTCATAATCGTAAAGAAGCCGTCAACTTCGTCATGCCGGTGAAAACAGGCATCCAGGACATGCTGAAAATATTGGATTCCCCCGTGTCAAGCACGGGCAGGCTCAAAGTCG